>Ga0209515_10008371_pt1 | contig 12092 bp, 11 predicted proteins | sample Subgroupgradi54m_FD_187454 | JGI IMG/M metagenome (GOLD analysis project Ga0209515, IMG submission 187454) | Subsurface groundwater microbial communities from S. Glens Falls, New York, USA - GMW60B uncontaminated upgradient, 5.4 m (SPAdes)... ... | reverse complement strand
CGGCGTCGCGGCGCGAGATCCATTCGGGCCATGCCGCTTCCCGTTGCGCTGGTGTGAGCGCGCGCAGCTGCGGAGGAAGAAGATCGGAGCGGAGTGTCTCGAGGATCGGTCTTGCGTCCGAGTACGAGATGTTCAGGCGGCCTTGAGCCTGCGCGGCGAGGCGCCACGAAAGCCACGAAGACGAATTAGCCACGAAGGCCACGAAGGACACAAAGTAAAAAAATTTCTTTGTGTTCATTTCTTCGTGGTCTTTGTGTCCTTTGTGGCTAAACGTCTTTGTGGCCTCTGTGGCTCGTCGTCAGAACGTCGCGCGGAAGCCCAGTTGCAGCTGCCTCGGCTTGTACGCGACGTTGTCCTGCGCTACCGGCGCTCCATAGTTCGACGCGCCAATGCTCGTCACGTAGTTGCCGTAGTTCACATGGTTGAACAGGTTGAACACTTCGACGATGCCGTCGAACGACGCGTGGTTGGCGAGCCTGAAGTTGCGGAGGATGCGCATGTCCACGCGATGGAGTGGTTTGCCGACGAAGTTGTTCCGCTGCTCGATCTGCCCCGTCGTCCTGTTGAACAGGTTGTCGCCTCCGGCCCCGAGAGTGCGGACATCGGCGCTGAAGGCCGTGCCGAAGCGCATCCCCGACCCGTAGAAGTAGAGCCCGCTCAGCTGAAAGCGGTGCGGCAGCTGCCACACCCCGTTCAACGTCGCGCGATGCCGCTGATCGGCGACGCTGTAGGTGTACCACCCGCCCAGGTCCTTCGTCGTCTGGAACGGCAACGGCAGGTACTGCACGTATCCGGTCTTCGGATCGATCGACGCGCTGGTCGGATTCGGCTCCGCGTCCTTCAGCCACGCCAGCGTGTATGTACCCTGCAGCTCCCAGTTCTTGCTGAACCGCTTGGTCAGCGCGGTCTGGAGCCCGCGGTCGTTCTGGTACCCCTCCTTGCTGAACCGCACGACGTTGACCGTGCCCCAATCCGGGAAGGCGCGGCGCGACACATCGGAGTACGGATAATTCACACCGGTCGCCGGGTTGTAAGTCAGATTGACGTTGCGCTGGATCTCCGTGTTCCGCAGCCCGGTATAGACGTAGTCGGCCGTCACGGCCATCGAGTCGGTCAACTGGTGCTGCATGCCGATGGATGTCTGGTAGCTGTACGGAATGTCCATGTACGGGCTGTCGATGCGCGTCAGGTCCGGACGGATGCAGCCCGGGGCATTGCCGGTCACGGAGCAGAGCCGCGCCTTCAGCTGATCGTAGGTCGGTGCCGCGCCGTTGAACGGGTTGGTGACGAAGTCGGGACGGCCATCGTACGGAATCTCGGGGATGATCGTCTGCATCAGCGCGTGCGTGTAGAAGCTGTCGCGCGCGAACATCTGCGCGTAGAACTTGCCGAAGCCGCCGCGCACGACCGTCCTGTTCGTCAGCGTGTAGGCAAAGCCAAGACGCGGCGCGACGTTGTTCCTGTCGGCGTGGCGGTTCGGCGGCAGGAACGGCTTGATCTCGAGCCCGAGGTTTTCCGCGAACGCGCCGACCTCGACGTCATACCGGACGCCGGCGTTCATCGTCAGCTTCGATCCGACGGTCCAGTCGTCCTGGAACCATGCCGCCGGCATGTGTTTGGTCTCGCGCATCCGGGGGCTGCCGATCGCTTGCCGGTACCGCACGATGACACTCCCGGGAATCGCGTTCAGCCTCCACGATGATGGGTCGTTCCACACCGGGAACAGATCCTGGATGTTCGCGGGCACAGGGCCGCCGCGCGCGTCGAGCCACCCGCGGCAGTAGTTGCACCAGAACATGTCGGAGATCGTGTTGTACAGGTACTCGCCACCCGTCTTCACGTCGTGGCGGCCGCGGGCGCTGAACGAGAAGCCGAAGTCGTCGCGGATGTTGTAGGTCGTCGGATTCCAGCGGAACGGCGTGCGGCCGACGTCGCTCAGTCCGGGACCAATCGAGAGGCCGTTGTTGAACTGGATCTTGCCGACCTGCTCGTTGCCGATGTACGACGTCTCGTTGTCGTACTGCCGGAACACGCCGGCGGCGAGGATGTTGACCGTCCGGCTGCTGGCCTGCGTGAACTGCGCGCCGACGCGGACCATCTTCGCGAGCTCGTGCGTCGCCGCCGATGGATGATCCGTCGAGCTGTTCAGATCGAACCGGTTCGGCAGCAGCTGGCGCCAGTAGTTCGTGCTCACCATCAACCGGCGCTGGCCGCCGAGATCCGCATCGAAGCGCGCGCCCGACTTGTGCTCGGTTCGCGTGTTGACGAGATCCTGATTGAAGCGGGGGTACGGCGTCGTGAACGCGATGTCACGCGGCTCGCGCTCGAACTCCCAGTGCCCGAAGATGTGCATCCTGTCCCTGCGAATCGGGCCGCCATAGGTGCCGACCACCTGCTGATCCGAGTACGGGAGCTTGGTGTGGCGAATGAAGTCGTCGGCGCCCCACTTCGAGTTGCGGAAGTAGCCGGAGAAAGTGCCGACCGGCGTGTTCGTGCCGGACTTGGTCACCGCGTTCACCTGGATGCCGGCGGAGCGTCCCTGCGCGGCGTCGAAGCGGTTGGTGATCACCTGGAACTCGGCGATCGCCTCGCGGCTGAAGTTCGGATTGGTGAACGTGCCGGCGACCGTCTGCGTCACCTGCTGCCCGTCCATCGTCAGGTTGTAGGTGCCCTGCACGCCGCCGCTGCGTCCCGTGCGCGCCACGGGGCCGCCGGCGCCGTTGGTGCCGACTTCATTGGCGCGCGAGCCTGGCGCCAGCATGACGAGGTCCACCCAGTTGCGGCCCGAGAGCGGAATCTCGGAGAGCTGCTTGGCGTCGAGGTTGCCGCCGACGGCGGAATTCTTCATATCGACCAGCGGCGCTTCGCCCGTGACGGTCACCGACTCCTGCACCGTTGAGGGAGACATCTGCAGATCGAGTGTGGCCGTCTGGCCGACGAGCAGCGTCACGCCCGTCCGCGTGATGGTCGCAAAGCCCGGGAGCTCCGCGGTGATCCGGAAATCGCCAATCCGGACCGGCATTCGATAGACACCAAGTGTGTCGGTCACGCCGACAAACTGCGTTCCGGTCGCTTCGTGCAGCGCGGTGACGGTGACGCCCGGAAGGACGCCGCCGGTTGAATCGACGATTTTCCCCGTGATCGTGGCTTCCTGCGCGAACGCTGCGACGGGCAGCGCCAGGACAGCGAGAACGAGTGCGCCGAAGAGAGAGCCCCGCCTCACCAGGTTCATGAAACCTCCTGAAAACGAGTGTCAGCCTGAGGTGCGGCGCCAATAATATAGCGAGCCTATGTGTTTGACACGCCGATCGTTTGTCGCTGCCACCGTCGGCTCGCTGACTGTTTTCTCTCGATCCCTGCACGCGGCCGCCGCCTCCGCCAAGGCTTCGGCGAGCCTCGACGAAGCTGCTGCTACGCAGCAGCGAAGTCGGGATGTGGAATTCGCCTTCAGCCAGTATCACAACCAGACGGCCCTCAGCTCGCTGCACATGCGCCTCGTGCAGATGTGGGAGGCCATCTACAAGGAAAGCGGCGGCCTCGCGTCTGGCAAGGTCTTCGCCCAGAACAACAACATCCAGGGAAGCGACCCGGCGGCGCTCAAGGCGCTCGTCGCGGGCGACATTCAGTTCTTCACGCTGATGGGCGGCATCCTCGGAACGGTCATGCCCTCGGCCGAAGTGCAGCAGGTGCCATTCGCCTTTCGGTCGGCCGCACATGCGCATCGCGCGATGGACGGTCCGCTCGGCGCATACCTGATCGACGAGATGGCCGCGAAGGGTATTCACGGCTTCCGCACGGGCGCGTTCGACAACGGCATGCGCGAGATCACGGCGCACAAGCGGATCACCATGCCCGCCGATCTCGCCGGCCTGAAAATGCGTGTGCCGGCAGGACAGCTGGTCGCCGACACGTTCAAGGCCTTCGGCTGCGAGCCGGTCATCATCAACAGCGACAGCATCTACGCCGCGCTCGAGGACGGCCGCGCCGATGCGCAGGAGAACCCGCTGACGCTCGCCGATCAATTCAAGCTGTACGACGTCGTGCAGTACGTCGCGATGACGGATCACATGTGGTCAGGGTTCAACCTGCTGGCGCACCTGCCGACGTGGCAGCGCCTCCCCGCCACCCTGCAGGCCGTCATCGATCGCAACGTGACCAAGCACGTGACGCTGCAGCGCCAGGATCAGATCGCGGCGAACACGCGGCTGCGCACCGAGCTCGCCGCGCGCGGGCTCGAGTTCAACACGCCGGATCCGGCGCCGTTCAAGAAGCAGTTGGCTGGCGTCTACGCGACGTGGAAAGACAAACTCGGGTCCCGCTGCTGGAGGCTACTCGAGGAAAGCACCGGGTTCCGAACGTAACGTGATGGAACTCGGGCGCTGTTGCGGCACTGGCGTGACGGCCGGCGACGCCGTCAGGTTTTTCCGAGGGCGCGCTCACGGATCTCGAGCGACGCGATCGCGCCGATCCCGAGCTCGTCGGCAAGGGCCGCCAGTGCCCTCTCCTTGCGCGGCGTGAGCAGCCCGTCCGCGAGCATCAGTTCTACCGCCTGTCGATAGGCATCGAGTCTACGGGCCGGGGGTTCGGCGCGGGGGTCGCGCACGCGTGGAAGCGCGATGTCGGCAACGCGCGCGGCGAGACGCTGCAGCGGATCAAGGACGAAGAGTAGAAGCCCCACCGCGATTGCGCCCGCGAAATAGGCGAGGAACGAGCTCCCGACGTTCTGAACGGCGCCCGCAACGACGAAAAACACCACGATAAACATCGCTGCCAGCGCGCCTCGTCGAATCGTCCACTTCAAGTGCACGTCGATGCCAAGCAGCTGGTGCCGCAGCAGCGCATAGGTCGCGAGAATCGGCAGCGGAAACCGCCACACTCCACGAAGCACGAAACTCATCGAGCCGGCAACCGTCATCGTATCGCCGAAACGCGTACTCAGCAGCGCGGACACGGCGGCGATGCCGCACCCAACGAGCATACCCGCCGCGGATCGATGGTCACCGTGCCGGAGCTCGGTCGTGATGAAGACGAGCGCGGCGACAAGCGCGATTGCGCCCGAGGCGAACCCGAACGCCAGCGTTGCTGACCCGCCGTACGCGAGGAGTGCGACGCGCGCGACGGAGATCGGTATCGTGATGAAGCTCGCGGCGACGTATACAGGAAAAATGGCAAGGCCGATGCCAATGAGCAGTGCGGATCGGCGCAACTCGGGCTTCGTAAGCCGTGCGTGCTCGATGGCAAGAATAGCGGCTGATACCGCAATCGCGACCCAGTACCACGCGCGCTCGGAGAGGAGCGGGCCGGCAGAAACGGCTGCCAGCGTACCGTTCGGCGCGATCTGAAAGACACCCAACGCCGCGGGCGCCACAAGGACGCTGCCGGCGAGCGTGACGGTCATCAGGCCAATGCTCCGGAGCACGAGCGGGCCCGCCCACGACCGCCGCGTGGGGTAGAGCAACACGAAAATCGCCAACGCCCCAGACAGCAGCGTCGAGGCGGCGGCATCCAACGCAATCGCAGGGCGTGCGATCCACGAGGACGCGCCGTCCCCGAGCGTCGCTGTCACGCCAACGATGCCCCGAAGAATCAGAACAAACGAAAACGCGCGGACCGTGGCACTTCGGGCGTCCAGCACCAGCAGCACCGCTGCGAGCATGCCAAGAACGACGAGATTCAGCACTGCGAGGGTCCAGTACGGCACAAGGGGACGCGCGACCGGCTGAACTGGCGCGACTGCGACCGCCTGCAATGGCGCCGCAACAACCGTTGGCCCGACATGGCCCAGGACCAGGGTGCGGATTGCCGGAACGGTCGCGACGATGACCGCCAAAACAAGCGCCACGGATAGGATCGCCATCAAGCCCTTTGGAACCGGCGATCGGTGTGCCGAAGGCGTCACCATCGCTCCAGCCGGGCCCGCTGCCCGCGTCGCAAGCTCGCGAAGCTCGGTGGCAACCATCCGCGTCGATTCGTAACGCTTCTGTGGATCCTTTTCGAGGCAGCGACGCACAATTCGGCCCAATGGATCCGAGACGCTCAGGCTTGCCGGTAATGCGGGCGCGGCGTCGATGATGGCCGACAAGGTTTGCACGGCGGTATCGCGACGGAACGGATGCCCGCCGGTCGCCATCTCGCAGAACAGCGATCCCAGCGAGAACTGATCGGATCGAAAATCAATCGGTCGTCCTGACGCCTGCTCCGGCGACATGTAATCGACGGTGCCGACAATCCTGCCTTCGATCGTGGGAGGCGCCATGACCGATATCGTGGGTGCGTCGGGCATTGCCTCAACGAAGGTCGTCACACGCTTGCCAAGACCGAAGTCCAGAATCTTGACGAGGCCATCCGGCGTGATCATCACGTTGGCAGGCTTCAAGTCCCGGTGGACGATTCCGCCCTCGTGCGCTCTTGCGAGACCTTCGGCCATCTGCGCCGCCACGTCAAGAACTCGACGCATCGGCAACCCTGAGCGCAGGGATTCACGAAGGGTGGAGCCCTCGACCAATTCCATGGCGATGTATGGGATGGTGTCGGCTCGACCAATGTCAAAAATGGTGACGATGTTGGGATGATTGAGAGTCGAAGCCAGTCGCGCTTCTTTTTCAAAACGCGCGAGTCGATCGGCATCGGCGGCCATCTCCGGCCGGAGAATCTTCACCGCCAAATCACGCCCGAGTCTGGAGTCGTGGGCTCGATAGACTTCGCCCATTCCGCCAGTGCCGAGAAGGGACTGAATCTCGTACGGGCCGAACCGAGTGCCTCGCGCGATGGTCATGCGTGAGACGCCACGAGCGCATATAGCAAGGCTGCCGCGCCGCTGTCAAGGTCGAAACGTTTAAATTAAATTAGTCGGAACGTTTGTTCGCTCGGCGGGCGCGCGCACGCGCGACGCGGACCGTTGGAGCGCGCCGACAGAGCACCTGAAAGCGCGAGCAGGCTGAGGGATGCGAGCCAGGTTGAGCCGCCCAGGGCACCGCAGCTCGTTGGTGGCTTCGGTTGGCGGTCGCGAAGCGACCGAGGGGCGGCGACCCTGGCGGCCAGCGGCCGCCGACGGCCCGCGCAGCGCTTTCGGCACGCGGAAAAGGTCCGCGTGGCGCGTGCGCGCGGCCGCCCGACGGATGCTCGCAGGCGCGCAGTTTCCGCAACAAACGAGTGCCAATGCGGTTGCGGCATTTGCGTACCCCGACGATCCAGCGCATCGGCGTTCCCGAAATTCATTGGCACGCGCGTCTGGCAGAGAATCCGCTTCTGATATGCGCGTGACGACCGGAGAACTGATTCGCCGCCTGGTCAAAGACGGCTGGTATCAAGTTCGGCAGAGTGGCAGCCATGCGATCTATCGGCATCCCACGAAGAAGGCGCAACTCACCGTGCCCGTGCATCCAGGCAAGGAAGTGCCACGCGGCACGGCAGCGCGGCTGCTCAAGGTCGCGGAGATAGAATGAACGGCATGCGGTACGCGGTGGTGATCGAAAGGGACAAGAGCGGCTATGGCGCGTATGTTCCCGACTTGCCTGGCGTGGTCAGCATCGGCGCCTCCGAAGCGGAAGTGACAGCCAACATTCGCGAGGCGATCGCCCTTCATCTCGAAGGGCTCCGTGAGCAGGGCCGGGACGTACCCGAGCCCACGACGCTGGTCACCGTCATCGACGCGAACGACGCCGCGTAGTCAGGCCTTGATGTTTGCTCGGACTGGCGGCCGGCACGCGTATAGGGGCCGCGTGGCGCGTGCGCGCGGCCGCCGCTTCTTCAGGCGGACCTAAAGGTCCGCCTCTACGTTCGATACTGTTGATTGCGCGACTGTGACAGAGACGCGCTACGCCCGGCGATCGCGGTCGCCGGGGCCGTGCTCCACCTTCTCCTCGGCGTTCTCAATCAGGGTGCCGACCAGGCCGACGAGCACGATGACGACGAGCACAATGAGAGCGACGGTTACCGGCAGCGGCATGCAGGATCCCTCTCGGACCTAGAACGCATTGCCGATGAACGGCAACATGCGGCCGAAATACATGACGCCGACCGAGAGCACGAGCGCCGACGCGCCGAGGAGTTTACCGGTGAGCGGCGCGTCCGCCGAGGCCGGCAGTGCCCACGCCTCGTCGTACACCGTGAGGACCAGGAAATTGATCCCCGCGAGCTCCAGCAGAATCATCTTCCAGTGGAACGCCACGTTCTGCGTGTACTGCTCGGACGCGGCGATGAAGAAGCACATCCCGGTGATGAAGTTGATGCCGAAGCCCATGAGGCCGAACGGCAGCAGCCGGTGCACCGAGGCAAACGACATCCCGCGCAGAAATCCGACCAGCCGCAAGTTGACGATCATCAGCACGCCGAACATCAGCGACATGCCGATGAAGTGCAGCGTCTCGCACGTCGGCCACACCCACGGGTGCTGCAGCACGAAGTCCTTGATCGAGAGGGCAGACAGGAACGGAGTGCCGGGTGCCCCACCGAAGAGAGCGGCGTACTCGCCGCCCGAGATTTCGGGATGCCTGATGTCGCCGCCGAGATTCGCCGCGCGCGCGACCGCGGCCACGGTCAGGACCGTGAGGACGAGCACCGTGTAGGTGAGCCCGGTGGTCGGCCGTCCGATGCGCCGCATGCGCCACAGCGCGAGCCACGCGAAGAACCCGGTGATCTCCATCATGATGAAGGAACCGAGCGCCGCGTCGTTGTGCGTCACAATGGCGGCCGCCGACACGCCCGACTGCCCCTTCAGCGCCTCGGCTGCCGCCTGCCCGCTGACGTAGACCGGCAGCGTGGCGATCGCGATCAGATAGATGACCTCGAAGCTCACTTTCCTGAGGTGATCGTTTTTCCGAATCAACGACAGCAGCAGGAGACCGAGGCCGAGGATCGTCCCGATGGTCGGGAAATGATTCAGCAGCAGATGAACGTGCGCGAGGTCCGCGAGATTGGCAATTTCCGGCATATCAGGCCACGTAGGCCAGGAGCCGCCCCGCCGTGATGGCCGCGCTCCAGACCAGGAGAGAAGTAATCGCGAGGCGCCGGGCCGAGGCGCTGATCACCATCGGCTCCGCGCGTCCGTCGAACAGGCTGCGTTTGATCATCACCATCGTGACGATTCCGGCGGCCACGAGGGCCAGCTTGAGGAGAAAGAGCGGCTGCGTCGCGCGCTTGGTCGCATCGGCAATAAACAGCATGGTGCCGGTGACGAGGTTGAGCCAGAAGGCGCCCCACATGACGCGAAAGAGGTTGCTCATCGACCCAAGCGGAATCGCGCGGCCGAAGCCGAGCAGCCGCAGATCGACCATCAGGGCTGCGCCGACCAGCACCATCATGCCGAACGTGTGAAGCGTGAGAACCGTGGGATAGGCCCAGATCGAGTTCGAGCTGAGGAGCCACATGGAAAAGGCGCTCTGGTCTAGCGCAGACAGCATATACACCCTTACGAAGTTCGACGTTTGAAGTTCGACGTTTGAAGTGCGTCTTGAACCGCGACGGAAGGTAGCCCAGCGCGCGATTGCCGTCAACTCGAAAAGCAAAAGGCCTGGCGATTGAACGCCAGGCCTTCACGCTTTTCCGCCGATCTGTCAAGACCGCGCGCGGCGCGGACCTCCGCAGCGCGGCGCGGACCTTTCAGGTCCGCTACTGCGTCGGCGGTGTCGGCGCCGCGCCGCGTCCACCCTCGGGCGCGCCTCCGCGTCCGCCCTCGGGCTTCTTCTCCTCTCCGCCAATCTCGACGAAGTCCTTGGGTCCCGCGGTCCGGCCGCCGCGCGTGGCCCAGTGAATCGTGCCGTGCAGCTTCTCCGCGGCCGTCGTCGCGCGCGAAAGCGTGATCGAGTACGCCTGCTTGTCGTTCGGCAGAATCTTCGCGACGGTCCACTCGGCGACGTTCGCCTTCGCCTGCTTGTCCATGCGGACGCCCTTGTAGCCAGTGCCGGTCGTGGTGACGACCTTGACGCCGTTGGGGATCACCAGCGCGATGGTCGCCGAATCGGCCTCGACGCCCTTGTTGGTCACACTGAGGTTGTAGGTCGCGCCCGTTCCGGCCGGCTGGGCATCGCTGATCGTCCCCTCGATGGGGATCTCGAGGCCAAGACCGACCGCCCAGTCATAAATCTGCCGCAGGTGATCCTCCGCGAGCCGCGTCCGCGAATAATCGCCCATGCGGACGGCGCGGCAATAGGGATTGCCCGGCCCGACGGCCGTGCAGTGCTCGGGCATCGCGGTTGTGTGGTCGTACACCATGTGCTTGAACCATTCGAAGTCGCCGTTGGCCTCGGCGATGCCCCGGCGCGGCGTGTCGAGAATCGGCGTATGGCACATGGCGCAGCCCACGGTCGCCAGCGCAAGCACCTGCCCCTTCGGCGCATTGGCCGGCAGCGGGAACCGCCACGCGGCAGGCTCCGGCACACCGGGCAGGTTACTGACGTACGCATAAAGATCGGCAACCTGCTTGTCGTTCAACTGCGGGAACGACGGCATGATGCCCCACGGCTTCTGCACGGCATGGTTGAACTGCGCCTGCGTCAGCTTGCGGCCCGCCAGATCGGGCGCGAAGCCGCCTTCGGCTTTCGTCCCGTGGCAGTTCTTGCATGAGGTCGTGTTTCCATCCCAGAGGGTCTTGCCGGCGACAGGGTCACCGGCCGGGGCCGGGGTCTGCGCCGCGGCGAGCGCGGCGAACATCGGAATCAGCAGAAGTGCGAGCAAAACTTTTTTCATAAATCACTCACCTCAGCGGCGCATCGCGTTTACCCTGCTACTTTGCGTACGATTGCTGGCTCTTGAGTTTGCCGAGCTCGTCCAATTCGTGGTTGTTGTCGCAATAGAACTCGTAGACTTCTCCGTTGCCGAGCGTCCATCGGCGCGGCGCCGATTTCCAGGGATGCATCAGCACCTTGGGATCGTCGACGGTAATCTCGACGATCAGATAGTTTTTCGACGGACGAGTATACCGCTCCGTGACCCGCATGGCGTCGCTGTGAAACCACCCGGTCGGCATGACGAATGTCCGTTCGTCGAAGCCGAACGATTCGACGACGAGCGTGTCTCCGTCCCAATGAGTAGCGCTGGTCCCGTGGAACCAGGGCTCCGGATTCTTGGGGACGGGCCGTCCGTCCGTGTACACCAGCCGCCAGTTGTTCAGGACTTCATACAACTGCGCCATCATCGTCGGCGTGTGCACGATCATCGTCGAGTAGGGGTTCTGCAGCCAGATGGCGGGAACGCCCCGCGGCATGCAGTTCACCGACGACTTCGACAGCTCGAGCTCCACCGGCGTCATCGCCTTGATTTTTGCCTCCGCCCACGGCTGAAACGCTGGCTTCTCTTCCGGCGTCACCTTCGGATCGAACTGCATACGCGCAGCCGGATCGACGCCGTCACGGCCGCTGACGCCCTGGCCGGCGCCGTTAGGCAGCCAGTGCCCCGACAGGTCCACATGGCCGTCGGGAAGACGCGGAGCGGGACCGCCCGGCGGCATGACGGTGACCGTGTACTTCTGCGCGGGCTGGGCCCCTTGCGCGCCCCCGCCACGAGCGCCCTGCGCGCGTGGGGACGCGTACTGAATGCCCACCAGCGCCGCGAGGACGGCGCATGCGACGCCAAGGCGAACGCGACCTTTCATAGACTGCTCCTGACGCTGGCTAGTCCTGCAGTTGACCCATCTGGCGCACGACGCCGTCGGACGCGAACTTGAGCGATCCGGCGGCCGCGTAATTCTCCCGGCCGTTCTTCGCGACGCAGCCTCGCACCCAGACTTCCTTGCCGATGTTGTCCTTGAAGAGTTCCAGCGAAGTACCGGCTCTCCTCAGCGTGATGAGCGCGTAGGTCTGAAACGACCAGTTGTGCACAGTTCCATCGGGATCCTTCACGTCAACGTGGAAGAACCCATGTGGATTGGTCCATTCGATTTTCGTCAGGGTGCCGGTGAAGTCCCGGCATTTGCTGGCATCGAACTCCGCGGCGAAGGAATGGTGCGCAAATGAGGGAACCGCCGTGAGAACCAGACCGGCTGTCACGGTGGCAAGGCCGAGCGTCCGCAGCATCTTCATCGGAACCTCACTCGTTAGAAGCCGTACTTGACGGCGAACTGCATGATACGCGGATCGCCAGCCTGGGGGTTGATC
>Ga0209515_10008370_pt1 | contig 12093 bp, 10 predicted proteins | sample Subgroupgradi54m_FD_187454 | JGI IMG/M metagenome (GOLD analysis project Ga0209515, IMG submission 187454) | Subsurface groundwater microbial communities from S. Glens Falls, New York, USA - GMW60B uncontaminated upgradient, 5.4 m (SPAdes)... ... | reverse complement strand
CGCCGGAATGTGGGAGTTTCCGGGCGGAAAGGTCGAGCCGGGGGAAGATCCGAAACAAGCGCTTCGTCGGGAGCTTCAAGAAGAGCTCGGGATCGACGTCGAGGTCGGGGACATCGTCGACGTAACATTTCACCGTTACACCGACGCCGACAAAGCCGTGCTCCTTCTCTTCTACGAGGCCGCACGCCGCCCCGATTCGCGCGCGCCGGAAGCGCTCGACGTCGCCGCCTTCACCTGGGCGGATCGCGGCGCGCTGGATCCGGCGCACTTTCCGCCGGCCGACCTCGAGGTGCTGCGAAAAGTCTCCAAACGCCTTGGGGCGCATTTTTTGGGCTCGTAGACTCGGGCTCGGAATCGGAGTCGGAGTCGGGGGCGGGGGCGGCCGGCGATCAGTGCGCCGCGTCCTTCGCTTCCCTGGTCCGCGCACCCGCGTCCGTCGCGCGAGGGTCTGGTCCAACCAGCCCGAGCACGCCGCGCTCGAACGCCTGGACCTTCGCCGCGTCGCGGTGCCCGTTGACATCGACGAGCAAGACCCTTCCGGAGCCTTGCTTCAAGTCGTTTCGCAAATCGTACACCGCGCCGACCACCGTGAGACGACCCTCGGCCACTTCTTCTCCGAACGTCGCAAGCGCGAAGGCGACCTGCTCGTGCACGTTGGCGACCACCCCATCGAGCCACTGCGCGGGGTCATCGTCTTTGGTGCCTTCTTTGCGCTTCGGAACCTTCATCGGCTCGAGCTCGCGACGAATCGCGGCGCTCTCCTTCGAGAAGTCCCCCATCGCCCCCTTCACCGCGCCACAACCGGTGTGACCCAAGATGAGGAGCACCGGAGTCTTCAGGTGGTGCACTCCGTATTCGACGGAGCCTTCGGAGGTCGAGATCTGGTTTCCGATGTTCCGAATGAAAAAGTCGTCGTTCTCCGGCGTCGCGTCGAACGCGGGCGACTGGACCCTGGAGTCGGAGCACGTCACGATCGTGGCACGCGGCTTCTGAGACGTCGCGAAGGCCTTGAAAAACGCGCCATCATGTGTGCGCATGTACGCGCTGTTGTCGGCAAAGAGCGCCTGGAAATAGGACCGCGTTTGCGCGAGGGGTTCCTCGCGATCGACATCCACCGCGAACGGCACCCCAAACTTCTTTGACATTGCCGCGGCCGCGCGAGCGTGCGCGCCGCCCTCCGCCGGATGAGCCGGCTCGGCGGCCTCGGGGGCCGGTTCCGCCGCATTCGCGGCCGGGGCCTTACAGGACGCGGTGAGTGTGAGGAGGCCGAGGAGGCCCAGCGTCGAGCGCACGAAAAGCATGACGTCGATGAGAACGGCTCGCGTACGCCTCGGGTTTATGGGCTCGGTCGCGGGCGGCGAAATCGGACGGGGCGGCCTTGACGAAACGAACGTTCGTTCTATTTTAGAGACCATGAGCAAAGGGGAGCTGACCCGGCAGGCCATCCTCGACCACGCGACCCGCCTGGCAACACAGGTGGGGCTCGAGGGCATCACCATCGGCCGGCTGTCTTCCGAGCTCGATCTCTCCAAGAGCGGCCTCTTTGCACACTTCGCATCGAAGCGCGGCCTCCAGATGGGAATCCTCCAACACGCAGCTCTCCGCTTCGTCGAGCTCGTCGTCAAGCCCACGCTCACGATGACCCGGGGCGAGCCGCGCGTGCGCGCGTTGTTCGATTACTGGATGAAGTGGTCCCGTTCCGCAGAATGCGCTTCAGGCTGTTTTTTCGTGGCCGCAGCCGCGGAGCTGGATGACCGACCGGGTCCTGCGCGAGATGTACTCGTGCAGCAGCAGAAGGACTGGATGGAGGCGATCGCGACGGTCGTAGGCGCGGCGATCTCCGAAGCGGACTTCCGCGAAGACGTCGACCCGGAGCAGTTCGCGCAAGATCTCTACGGAATCATGCTCGCCTACCACCATAGCTGGCGCTTGCTCGGCGATCCGAAGGCCGCCAAGCGGGCCAGAAACGCGTTCGAAGCACTCGTCGCCGCCGCGCACCCGAAGAACAAACGCACCGAGTGATCAGAAAGTCCCAACAGAGCAGGAGATGTCATGCCTTCCAAAAAAAGCACGAACGTTCGTTCTTATACGCCCCCCGTCCCTTCGCTCCTTCGGCTCGGTTTAGAGACTGTCGGAACGCTGGCCCCATCGCTCGCCGGCATGTGGGCGGCGCGTATCTTCGTGACCGCTCCGCCCCGACAGCCCTCTCATCTCCGCGAGCAGGAGGTGCTTGCGAAAGCCGAGACCTTTCACCTTCAGGTAGGCCAGCAGCGACTTGCGGCGCTGCGTTGGGGTACAGGTCCAGTCGTCGTCTTGGTGCATGGATGGGGCGGCCGAGGATCGCAGCTCTCTTCGTTCGTGGAACCGCTCGTTCGGGCCGGGTTCGGCGTCGTCGCGTTCGATGGGCCCGCACACGGCGCGTCGGACGGGCGAACGAGCTCGCTGCCCGGGTTCGCGCGCGCGCTCTCGGCTGTGATCCGTGAGGTCGGCCCCGTTCACGCCGTCGTCGCACACTCGATGGGCGCGGCGGCGTGCATGCTCGCCATCCGCCAAGGAGCCAGTGTGCCGCGCGCCGTGTTCTTGGCCCCACCGGCAAACGCCCACGATTTTTTCGAGAAGTTCGCCACCTACTTTTCGCTTCGAGCCGACGTTGCCCGAGCGGCGGAGGCCCATCTCGAGCGACGCCTTCGCATGCAATGGTCGGAGCTCGAGGCACGCGCGATGGCCAGTGAGGCCGGGTCGCGCGTTCCCCTGCTCGTCTTCCACGACCAGGAAGACAAGGACGTCGCGTGGGCGAACGGCGCGAAAGTAGCGGCCGCGTGGCCAGGCGCAGAGCTCGTGACGACCAAAGGGCTCGGCCACTTCCGAATACTGCGCGACGCCAACGTCATCACCGACGCCGTCCGCTTCCTCGTCCGAGGAGCGGCAGACTGCCACTGCGAGCAATGCGAGCTGGAGCGGGAACTGTTCGATCGATCGTCGCGATTCCCACGAATGAGCGCGTAATTCCGACCCCGAACCCGTCTACGCGTAGATGGCTTCGGTTACGCGGTCGGCCGTGGCCTTTGCGAGTAAAATGCCGTTCCGGTGATGGCCCGTCGCCAGAAACAGACCGCGCACGGGCGACGCACCCACGAGCCATGCCGTCTCGTCTCCGGCGAACGGACGGAAGCTGCTCCACGTCGCGGTCACCTCTGCGCGCGCGAGCGATGGCACGACGCCCAAGACGCCATTCAAAATGGCGTGGACGCCGCCAGCGGTCACGCCACGGGCGAAGCCCACATTTTCCATCGTCGATCCGCAGATGACGCGTCCGTCTCCACGTGGAACGAGATACGCTTCGCCGCTTGCCACAAGGACGCGAACCCGCGGGGGGCGCTCGTCGAGTTGGACGATTTGGCCGCGCACGGGGCGAATCTTTCGGAGAGCGTCGGGCACCCCGGGAATGAGAGACGACCAACTCCCCGCAGCGAGCACGGTCGCATCGGCGTGCAACGTTTCTCCGTCGAGAACGACGCCCACGCAACGGCCGGCCTCGACGACGATACGCTGCACCGTCACGCTCGAGCGCACGAGGACGGACGCACGACCTACGCACACGATGAGCGCGCGGAGAAGGGCGCGGGGATCGACCTGCGCTTCGTCGGGAAAGTACGCGGCCCCATGGATCGTTTCGGTGAGCTCCGGCTCGATCCTGCGCGCTTCTTCCGGCGTGAGAATCTCGGCGCGCAGCCCTTGCTCGCGTTGCCAACGGGCGGATCGCGACATCTCGTTCTTCTCGTCTTCGGCACGCGCGACGCGCAACAGGCCAGAAACGCGATGGCCCACGTCGATGCCGCTCGCCGCGTGGAGCTCCCGTGCCCACTCGCCGTAGTCGGCGCGCGCCTGCGCAAACGTCGCGATGAGCGCGCTGCCTTCGCGGCTCTCGATCTGAGCGCCCAACACGCCGGCCGCGGCGCTCGACGCCTCCGCTCCAGGAACGCTCCGCTCGAGGAGCACGACCTCGGCCCCACGCGCTGCGAGCGCGAGCGCAGACGCGCAGCCCATGACGCCTCCGCCAACGATCGCGACCCTCATAGCGAGGGGTGTAGCATGTGCTAAGGAGCGGTGGATGGCCCGCGTCCTCGTGATTGAAGACGAAGCAGACTTGCGCGAGGTGCTGAGTTACAACCTGGCTCAGGCTGGCCACCACGTACGCCTCGTTTCGCGGGGGCGCGAAGGGCTCGCCATCGCACGCGCCGAACTGCCGGATGTCGCGCTCTTGGATCTGATGCTTCCAGACATCTCTGGCGTCGAGGTCTGCAAATCCCTCAAGCGAGACAGCGCGACACGCGGGATTCACGTCGTGATGGTCACCGCGAAAGGGGAAGAGATCGACCGCGTCGTCGGCTTCGAGCTCGGCGCCGACGACTACGTGGTCAAGCCCTTCAGCGTGCGGGAGCTCGTTTTGCGCATCCAGGCAGTGCTCCGACGCGGCACCGCCGAGATTGCTCCGATGGTGCAGATCGACGAGCTGAAGATCGATCGCGGCGCCCATCGCGCGTGGGTACACGGTGAGGAAGTTTCGCTCACGGCGCTCGAGTTCAAGTTGCTCATCACGTTCTGCGATCGTCGGGGGCGCGTGCAGACGCGGGAGATGCTCCTTTCGGACGTGTGGGGAATTGACGCAGACATTACGTCGCGCACGGTCGACACACACGTGAAGCGCCTGCGAGAAAAGCTCGGGCAAATCGGAGAGCGCATCGAAACCGTGCGGGGTGTCGGCTATCGTTTTTCCGACGAGCCGGGCACGTAACGATGAAGCTCGGCATCCGACTCAAGCTGTTCTTGGTGTCGGTAGCGCTCATCTGCGTGTCGGTGGCCGCTCTCGACGCGTATCTCACGCGCTCGACGGAGCGCCAGGTCACCGACTCTCTCCGCGCCGACCTGTTCGTCCGAAGCGTGCTCGTCGCACGTGAGGCCTCTCTGCTTGGCGCGCCGCGGGAAAGCCCGGCGTGGGATGCTCTGGCCGATGCATTGGCCAAGAGTGCACAGGCGCGCGTCACCTTCATTTCGCGTGACGGAGCGGTGCTGGGCGATTCCGACGTCGACGTCACCAATCTGCCTCACGTCGAAAACCACGCTTCACGGCCCGAGGTGGCGCGGGCCCTTTCGGGCGAACGGGGCGAGAGCTCGCGTCTGAGCACCACCACCCAGCAGCGCTTGATGTACGTGGCCGTCCCCCTTCAGGACGGCCCGGTGGCCGTCGTGCGCCTGGCGATGGCGCTCGACGCCGTCGACGAGGCGGTCGCGCGATCGCGCCGCGCCATCCTCATTGCGTCGGCGCTCGCGCTCGTTTTCGCCATCGTCTTGTCGAGCATCGCGGCCCAACGCATGTCCCGCGTCGTCCGCGAGCTCACCTTCGTCGCGCGTCGCATGACCAAGGGAGATCTCGAGGTTCGCTCCCACGTGCGCGGCAACGACGAAGTTGGAGAGCTCGCCCACGCGCTCGATCAGCTCGCAGGAAGCCTCTCGGCAACGTTGGCCGAGCTCAAGGGCGAGCGCGACTTGCAAGGGCGCATCCTCGAGGGCATGCAAGAAGGCGTTCTCGTGGTCGACGAAGACGGACGCGTCGTGCTCGTCAACGGCGCGCTCCGCGCCATGCTCCTCCTTGGCACGGACGCGCGCGGCAAACTCCTCTTGGAGGCGATTCGTCATGCCGAGCTCGAGGAGCTTCTCGAGCGCGCGCAAACGGCTCCTGGCGTAACTCAAGGGGAGCTCGATTTGCCGGGGCTCCAGCCGCGCCGATTGCTCGTACACGCGGCGGCGCTGGCGGGCAACCGAGGAGAAGCGGGCGGGCTCATCGCCGTCTTCGTCGACGTGACGGATCTGCGCCGCTTGGAGTCGTTGCGCCGCGATTTCGTCGCGAACGTGTCGCACGAGCTGCGCACGCCGGTGACGGCACTCTTGTCGGCGACCGAGACGCTCCGGGGCGGCGCACTGCGCGATCCACCCGCCGCGACGCGCTTTCTCGACATCGTCGAACGCAACGCGCTTCGGCTGCAGCACCTCATCGAAGACCTTCTCGAGCTATCTCGCCTCGACGCGCATCAATACAAGCTCAAGACCGAGAAGGTCGACGTCGGCGCGCTCTTCGGAATCGTGCTCGGCATGTTTCGCGAGCGCGCCGACGCAAAAGGCGTTCGGCTCGCGACGCGGATCGAAGGCGGTCTTCCGGCGCCCGAGGCCGATGGGCGAGCGCTCGAGCAAGTGCTGGTCAATCTCGTCGACAACGCGGTGAAGTATTGCCCCAGTGGCACGACCGTGACGCTCGCCGCGTCCACCGAAGACGCCGCAATCAAAGTCTCCGTGGAGGACACCGGACCAGGCATCGAGGCGAAGCATTTGCCTCGACTCTTCGAGAGATTTTATCGCGTCGACAAGGGGCGCTCGCGCGACGTGGGTGGAACGGGTCTCGGGCTTTCCATCGTGAAGCATCTTGCAGAAGCCATGGGGGGCGAGGCGACGGCGCAGAGCACGCCCGGCAAGGGCTCGGTTTTCAGCGTGCGCCTGAGACACGCGGCTGGGGCATCCGCAGCCGAATCATTTCCGAGCGTTCACATGCGCGAGCATGCGCCGTCATAGAGATTCGTCCGCTCTTTCCAGTCCTCGTCAGATGCAAGACGTACTTTGCACGCTGGCTGCGGCAAGCGTCGCCTCCAGCAACACGGCCCCGGGCTCCCATCCTGGCGCCAAACTACTGCACCGGGCACGATGGGGCGATGACGTGGACCGTCGTGTCACCGGGCGGGGAATCGATGGCGATCGCGTATCCGAATCCGTTCGTCGCCGCGAGGCCGACGCGGGAGAGACCGACGCTGGGTTGGTCGAGATCGTAACGGCGCGCGGGATCCACGGCGATCGAGCTGCCGCCGTCGGCCTGCCTCAGTACGGCAACACGAAGACGCGTCGACGGATCGTCTCCAGGTTTTCGCACGGACACGAGGACATTGTTCGCGTCAAGAGGGGCCAGCGCTCCGACGACCTCTTGCACCTCGTTGGGCGCGGTATAGGTCTCGACGTTGGCGGTCGTCGCCGCGCTGAACGCCGCGATGGGGGACGTTCCGTCCGGGAGGATCCACGAGATGCTCGCGTAATGCGTAGAGGGGGAGCCTCGAGCAGAATCCACGACCGAGACCGCCCAAACCAAACCGCCAAGCGGTCCTTGTGCGAGCGCTCCGGGAAGAGGATCGGGCAACTGAGGAGGGTGCGGGCGCACGTAGAGGCTCTCTCCCGAGCCAACGATCGCGAGCGCCGCGCTCGGCCCCGCAAAACTGGTCCCGGCGGCGTTCTCGAGCCCGAACCGGAAGGCCGTGCCGGGGATGTAGGCGACCAGGCGATCTCCACTCATCGCCACGGGCTGCCCCTCCCACCCCATATTTTGCGTGGACGGCAGCGGAGAAAGCTCCGCCGGCTGCTGCGCGCGCGCCGTTGGGTACGAAGCGGCCGGAATGTCGCTCACGAGAGCGACGCCACCGTTCGGCGCAGGGAAAACGAAGGAAATCTGGGGGACGTCGGGCATCGTGACGAAAGAGGTATTCGCGACGATGCGCGTGGCGAACGGGTTCGATGGGACGTCACCGACCCATGCGATGCGGACCTTCGAGGGGGCGCTCGTGCCCTGGATCGGGACCCCGTCTTCGACGAAATACACGCGCCGGCCGCTGGCGACGATCCAACTCGGGAAAACGGGAGCGCCGGTCACCGGGATGGGGGTCACGCTCGCGGGATTCGGGTCGGCGAGGCTGTAGGCGAACACGCCCGTCGTGAGCCCGACGAACAAGAAGGGATAGACCGCGGCGAAGCACTGCGTCTTGTTGTCGCCGCAGCCGAGCGCACCGCCGAGCCTGAACCTGCCCGCCGAGAATTTGAGCGGTTCCGCGGCGCCGCAGGTTTTAGACCCCTGGCCCTCGCAGCGGGCGCGCGTGCATGCGTTCGGCTGCTTGCACACGTCGAAAAGACACGTGTGCGATGGCAGGTCGCACCGGCCGGAGCCGGAGAGGCAGGCGGCTTTGGTGCTGCAGTCTTGGTCGCTCTGGCATGTGGTGGGCAGCGCGATGGGGGCGGAGGCTTCTCCTCCGGTATCCGCTCGGCCGGCGTCAAGCGCTCCGGACTCGGGGGAGAACTGGCCATCCCCCGTCTCGTCGGAGACATCGAGCTTCGACTCGTCGAGCCCGAGCGAGCATGCCCCTCCTGCGAGGAGAGCGAGAGGGACGGCGAGAAAAGAGCGATTTGTGGCGCGCATGTCGGAGCGATGATGTGAACCGTGACGGAGTTGGGCGCGTCCACCGTCAAGGCGCTGCCGAATCCGTTGTTTTACGGTAATCACGGTTGTAGCGCTCACGGCACGCAGCTTGGGGCAATGATGTGAACGGTTGCGCTCGTGTTCGCCGGCGAATCGATCGCGAGCGCGTAGCCGAAGCCGTTTGCGGTGACGAGGGCCACTCGCTCGATCGGGCAGGGCAGAGTGATCGCCTGGCTCACGCTGGTTTCGGGACCAGCGTCCGCCCCGGCGTCGGGGGGCTGTTTCGGATAGAACGTGACCACTCGAACGTGTGTCTTGTTCTCGTCGCCGGCGCTTTTCACGGCCACGAGCAAATTGTCAGCATTTAGGAACGCCATCGGCCCCATCACGTCCCTCGCCGTCGAGGCCGGACTCTGCGGGTATGTTTCGACGTTCGCCTGGACGTCCGTGTCGAACGCCGAGACGGCGCCATTGCCATTCGGCAAAATGCGGGAGACGCGAGCGTAGTGTGTCGGCGATATAGCGCACGTCCTGCAATTGCAGATAAAGCAACCTCGGACACAGCAAGTATCGCAGCATGAGAAGCTAAATCCGTCGGTGACCGACACGCCCCATGCGAGCGCGCCGTTCGGGCCGATGGCGATCGACCCTGGGAGTGACGTCTGGCCGTTGGTTCTCACGGGAAAGACGCTCTCGCCGCCTCCCGCTGCAATTCCCAGCGCGCCGCTCTTCCCTGCAAACGCGGAAGACGTCGTCCCCGCGGCGGTCTCGAGACCAAACGTGTGCCCGTTGTCGAACGAATACGTGACCAGGCGGTCGCCGCTTGCGGCGATGGGGCGTCCCACGCTTCCATTGTTGTGCGCCGATGCGAGCGTGACGGGCTCGGTCAGCAGTTGCGCGATCGCCGTCGGGTAGTGGGTCGCGTCGTCGCTCGCGACGAGGAAAACACTGTCGCCGGGCGCGGGGAACACCCAGTCGGTTCGAGTGACGTCGGATAAGGTCACCAATGAAGTTTGCGCGACGAGCGGAGCGAAGGGGTTGCGCGGGACATCGATCCAGGCGATGCGCGCTTTGGACGGCGGCATATCGCCGTTGACCTTGACGGGGCTCTCGATGGCGTAGATGCGCCGGCCACTCGCGATGACCCAATCGGGGAAAAATTCCACCCCTGTCACCGGGATCTGCAGAAAACTCGTAGGATCGGGGTTCGGATCCGCGAGCGAATACGCCGCCATGCCGCTCGTCGAGTCGCTCCGCACGCCGACGAAGAGAAACGGATACACCGCCGCAACGCACCGAGTTGGATCCCCCCCGCATGCCAACGCGTTCTTCACGGGAAACGTGCCGCTCTCGAATCTCACGTCCGCCAAGTTTCCGCACTGCGTTTGTCCGACGCACTGCATGCGTTTGCACGCCGCTGCTTGTTTGCACACGTCGTAAAAGCAAGTGTGCGAAGCGGTGTCGCATCGCCCCGTGAGGCACGCGGCAGGTGCCTTGCAATCCTGGTCGCTATGGCATTCGCCGGCATCCGGCAGAGACCCATCCCGTCCGGGCACGCTGGCATCAGCCCCGTCCACCGTGCTCGGGGGATCGGCGAAGTCGCTTCCAGCTTCGTTTTCCAAGGCGGTGGCGATCTTGGACTCATCGAGGCCGAGCGAGCACGCGGCGATCGCAAGAGACCCGAGAAAAGTGAGAACAGCGGCGCGATTCAAGCTCCGTCCTTTCTGCAAATCACGGGTCGGGCCACCAGAGGACGATGACGTGGACCGTCGCGTCGCCCGGAGGCGAGTCGATGGCGACGGTGCAACTGTGTGCATTCGTCGCCGCGAGGCCGACGGTGAGAGATCGACGTTGGACTGAGCGACATCGTAGCGGCGGGCGGGATCGACGGCGATGACGCTTCCGGCACGGCCAAGAGGACGTTGTTCGCGTCGAAAGAGGGCGCGGCCGCAACGCCGAGAGGAGAACGATCGACGGCGAGCACGTCGGAACAATGATGGGAACCGTTGGCGGAGTTTGTCAACGCAGAGCTGGACGAATAACGGGATCCCCACGTCCCTAAACCTGCGCGCGCAGGCGACCCACCTATGACCGGCAGCCTCGATCCGTCCTTCGCCACGGATGGCTCTAGCGCACGCACGAGAAGGCTGGGGTCTTTTGCCCTCTGGACACGACGCGTTTGTCGCGCTGCGTTAGCCCGGCGCGCAAAAACAGTGTGCGCGCACAATGACAAAACTTTCATTTCGGTTGACTGGTCCCATTGGTACGTTTAGCCACTGAGTTTAGTTTACTGACCGTGTTTAGTACTAAACTAAACACATTCGGTCATCCCAGGCGCGTCACAGGAGCGCCAACAGCGATCAGGTGAGGAGAAGACCCCATGCAGCGACAAGCGCGTTGGTTCGCAGTTGCGACCACCATTTCCAGCGTCTTGCTGGGCTCCACTGCGGCTCACGCCGTGGAGATTCAAGCGGGCGATGATTGGAAAATCAAGGCGACCGGCTTTGCCGCCGGTTTCTTGCAGTTCAATTTGTGCGATCACTCGGCCGCGACGGTGGACGGAGGCTTCGCGTGTAACACGGGACCGGGCGGCAACAACCGCTCCGCGATTTCGAACGGTTTGGGCGTCGGCAGCCTCGGGCTCACAGCGTCGACTCAGAAGAGCGACTGGGATCTCGGGGTCACCAGTGAAGTCTGGTCGGGCATCAACAGCACGAGCAAAGGCGGCAAAATCGGCTTTGGCGAAACCAGCCCCTCGATGCGGCAAAGCTTCGTCTTCTTCGGAAGGAAGGACCTCGGCACGTTCAAAGTGGGACGCATGTTCGGCGTCTTTGGCTCGGAAGGCATCGCGAGCGATATGACCCTCGCAGGAGTCGGCTCCGGTGCGGCGGGCGTGTCCGGCGCAGGCAATTCAACGCTCGGCCGAATCGGCGTCGGCTACATCTTCGCCGACTTTTTCCCTCAGATTCAGTACAACTCGCCCGATCTTCACGGCTTCCAAGTCGTCGCCTCAATCATCCAAGCCTTCGACGCCGCCCCCATGGCCGGCGTGAATCCGGTGAGCTTGATCGAACACCCCCTTCCCGGCCTCATGGGCAAGGCAACCTTCGACTGGAAAGGCGATTTTGCGGGCCGCGCATGGGTCGGCGGCTGGGGACAGAGCTCGACGTCGACGAACGGCCAGTTCACGAGCGAGCAGAGCGTCTTCAGCTCGGCGTTCGACTTCGGCACGCGGCTCGAGTTTGCAGGCGCTTCGTTGACCGGATACGGTTTTCTCGGCGACGGCGTCGGCACCACCGCGCCCATGCGGGATGGCGTGGCGCTGGTCAATGGACTCCCCGCCAAGCGTAAGTCAGTGGGGTACTACGGGCAGCTCAGTTACACGATCAAAGACTTGAAATTCGGGACGAGTTACGGCGCCACCTACCTCGATCTCGCCTCCGGCGAGCAGGCTGCGGGTACGCTCTACAGGAGCAACAGCTCGGTGATCGGTGGCGTCTATTACAAGCTCGGAGGGGTGGTCACGATCGCGGGGGAGTGGACGCACACGATGTCGAAGAACCAGCTCGACGAAAAAATCCGCGACAACAGCTTCGCCCTCGGAACGTCGGCGGGTTTCTGACATGGACTCGAATTTAGGAAACGAGAACACAGTGAATCAAGAACGCCAGGGGTGGATCATGCCGAATGTCGTCCGCAGTTTCAATTTCGCGCTCGCGATGAGCATCGCTCTTTCGCCGAGCCTCGTGGGCTGTGACAAAAAATCCGATTCCGGAGGCGACGCGGGCGAGGGCTCCGCGAAAGCGACG
>Ga0209515_10008367_pt1 | contig 12097 bp, 1 predicted proteins | sample Subgroupgradi54m_FD_187454 | JGI IMG/M metagenome (GOLD analysis project Ga0209515, IMG submission 187454) | Subsurface groundwater microbial communities from S. Glens Falls, New York, USA - GMW60B uncontaminated upgradient, 5.4 m (SPAdes)... ... | reverse complement strand
GATGGCCGACGAGCATCCGACTATCCCATCTTCTCAACAACCGCTGACACTGAACGAGTGCTACCAACTGGCGCTCAAACGAAGCGAGACAATCGCCATTGATCAGGAAATCATCAAAGAAACCGAAGGACGGTTCTTGCAGGCGCTCAGCGCAGCACTACCGCACGTGTCATTCGAATCCTCCGACAAACGTCAAGACGGCACCGGCACCTCATCGTTCACGCTGCGCAACGTGCCTGAACGCAAGTTTGCGTTCCACCAACCGCTTTTCTCCGGCTTCAAAGAGTTCGCGGCCATGGCCGGCAGCCGAGCGGAGCGTCGACAGCGCATCCAAGAGAAAGTGCGGGCTGAACAGCTGCTCTTTGTGGATGTCGCGGATGCGTTTTATTTGCTCCTCGAGCAGCGGGAAGACCGCCGTGCATTGGAGGCCACCCGTGGGGCGCTCGTGAATCGTCTGGATGAACTAAAAGAACGCCAGCGGTTGGGCCGTTCGCGCGCCACCGAAGTCGTCACCGCCGAAGCGCAGCTGCGGCGCGTCGAAGCGGAATTGGAACAAACCCACGGCGGCGAGCGGATCAGCCAACACTTACTGGACTTTCTCACCGGCCTCGATCACATCGAAGCGCTTGCAGACCCTGAGACATCGTTGCCAGCACTCGATCCGGAGGCCGTGTATCTCGCCAAAGCCGCCTCCCGGCCGGATCTGCGTGCCTCGGAAGAAACCTGGCACGTCGCGGAAAAAACGGTTCGCGTCGCTCAAGGAGGGCTGTTCCCAACGGTATCGGTTGATGCCAACTATTACGTCGATCGCGCCGGGGCCGCTGAGGATGTGAAGTGGGACGCGGCCTTGCTGGTGCACGTCCCGATCTTCCAGGGTGGTCAGGGAACCGGCGCGATCAAGGAGGCGTCCGCAAAAGCGCGCGAGGCCAAGCTGCGCTACACCCAACAGCAGCGCAGCGTCGCGCTGGATATTCATGAAGCGTACACACGCCTCGACTCTGCACTGGCGATCACCAACGCCTTTGGGAAAGCCTTGGAGGCCGCCGAGAAAAGCTATCGCCTGGAAACGGAAGATTACCGGCTCAACCTCGTCAGCAACCTCGAAGTCTTGCAAACCTTGCAGGCCTTGCAGGATGCCCGCCGGGACGACATTCATGCGCGCTACGATGCCAAGCGGTTGTACTGGCAGCTACGCGTGGCGACGGGAGACACCGTATGACGCTCTCCGACATCTCGATTAAGAATCCGGTGTTTGCCTGGATGTTGATGGCCGCCCTCATCGTCTTTGGCGGGATCAGCTTCCAGCGCATGGGCGTGTCTCAGATGCCGGACGTGGACTTCCCTGTCGTCTCCGTCACGCTGACCTGGGAGGGCGCGGCCCCCGAAGTGATGGAGACCGACGTCGTCGATATCGTCGAGGACGCCATCACCAGCATCCAAGGAGTTAAGGAGATTTCTTCCTCGACTCGCCAAGGGCAGGCGACGATCTCGATCGAGTTTGAGCTCGGACGCGACATCGACGTCGCGCTGCAGGAAGTCCAGACCAAGATCGCGCAGGCGCAACTGCGTCTGCCGCGCGAGCTCGATCCGCCGGTCGTGCTCAAGGTCAACCCGCAAGATCAGCCCATCATGTGGTTGGGCGTCTCTGGCGATGTGCCATTGCGGGAGCTGATGGAGTACGTCCAAGACCATCTCAAGAATAAGTTCCAGACAATCAGCGGGGTGGGAGAAATTTTCCTGGGCGGCTTTCTTGAGCGCAACTTGCGCGTGTGGATCGATGCCGACAAACTCCAAGCCTATCAGCTCACCATCCAGGATGTGATCGATGCGATCCAGCGCGGGCACGCGGAGGTCCCGGCCGGACGGATTGAAACCTCGGCGAATGAATTTAACGTCCGCGCGATGGGCGAGGCGACAAGCGTTGAGGAGTTCGGCCACATCATCATTCAGCGCCGCGCCGGCGCCCCCATCTACACACCCATCTACCTCAACGAGGTGGCGACCATCGAAGATGGCCTGGCGGACACGCGTCGCCTCTCCCGCATCATGGGCAAACCGGCGATCGGCTTAGGGATCCGCAAGCAGCGCGGTGCGAACGAAGTCGCCGTCGCCCACCGAGTGCTCAAACGCATGGAAGAGATTCGGCCACAACTGCCCAAGGGTATCGAGATCGGCGTCAACTTCGACCGCACACGATTTGTCGAAGATTCGATTCATGAGCTGACATTCACCCTCCTCCTCTCCGCCCTCCTCACCTCGCTCGTGTGCTGGGCCTTCTTGGGATCCTGGAGTGCGACGCTCAATATCTTGATGGCCATTCCCACGTCGATCGTGGGGTCGTTCATCTGCCTCTACTTCTTCCACTTCACGCTCAACACCTTTACCCTGCTGGGGCTCTCGCTGGCGATCGGCATTGTCGTAGATGATGCGATCATGGTCCTGGAGAACATCGTCCGCTACCGCGAGCGCGGGACCGAACAGGTGGAGGCGGCGCGGCTGGGCGCGCGACAGATTACATTCGCCGCCATCGCGGCCACGCTGGCGATTATCGCGATCTTCTTACCGGTGGCATTCATGTCCGGCATCATCGGAAAATTCTTCTTCGAGTTTGGCGTCACGATCTCCGTGGCGGTCGCCCTCTCCTTACTTGAGGCGCTCACGTTGGCCCCCATGCGCTGCTCGCAGTTTCTCCAAGTTGGCCAGCGGCACACGCCGCTTGGCAAGACGGTGGAGCAGAGCTTCCTGTGGCTTGCCGCGCGCTACCACACCACGCTGGCCTGGGCGCTGTCGCACCGCAAGCGTGTCTTTGTCGCGTCGCTGCTCATTTTTGTTGGCTCCTTCGCGATTCTCCCGCGCTTGCGAAAAGAGTTCGTGCCGCCGCAGGACCAGAGCATGTTCCTGGTTCGCCTGCAGACACCGGTCGGATCGTCCATCGACTTCACGAATGCACGCTTCAAGAAAGCGGAGGCGTTTGCGATGAGTCGACCGGAAGTAAAACGCTACTACGGTGCGATTGGCGGGTTTGGGGGCGGTGAGGTCAACACCGGGATCTTGTTTATCACGTTCAAAGCGCCCCGCGAGCGGCCAATTGATCCTCACGCACACCACCGGCTCTCCCAGCGAGAGCTCATGGCGCTGTTTCGCAAAGAGCTCAACACCATCCCGAACCTCAAAGCGTTCGTGCAAGACCTCTCGCTCAGCGGCTTCTCCGCCCAGCGCGGGTTCCCCATCGAGCTGACGGTCCGCGGGTCGGACTGGGAGCAGTTGGCGATCTACTCGGAACAGATCCGCGAACGCATGGCCAAGAGCGGACTCATGATCGATGTGGACACCGACTACCTCACCGGCGTGCCGGAAATTCGCGTGCGGCCGGATCGCCAGCACGCGGCCGAGCGCGGCGTGAGCATTGAGATGATTGGGCAGACGATTAACGCCCTCGTCGGAGGTGAGCGGGTCGGCAAGTATACGCGCGGAGGGCGACGATATGACGTGCGGGTGCGCCTGATCCCCACCCAACGCACGCAGAAAGAAGACATCGAGCGGCTATGGGTCTGGAACAACCGCGGGGAGCTCGTCCAACTGAAAGACGTGGTAACGATTACCGAGAAGCCGACCCTCTTGACCATCACGAGGAAAGATCGCGAACGGGCGATCAGCCTCTTCGCCAACGTCGCCCCCGGCAAATCACAGGCCGCCGCGCTTGAGGAGGCGGGGCGCATTGCGAAGGAGGTGCTGCCGCAAGGCTACCACGCGGTGTTCGGTGGCAGCACCAAGACGTTCACCGAATCGTTCCAGAGCCTGCTCTTTGCGTTGTGGCTGGGCATCCTGGTTTCGTACATGGTGCTCGCCTCGCAGTACAACAGTTACCTCCACCCCGCCACCGTCTTGTTGGCGCTACCGTTCAGCGTCTCCGGGGCGTTCATCGCGCTGTGGGTCGGCAACCAGTCGCTGAACATCTATAGTCTCATCGGGCTCGTGCTGCTCATGGGGATTGTGAAGAAGAATTCGATTCTGCTGGTGGATTTCACGAATCAATTGCGCGAGCAGGGCCTGGGGGTGCGCGATGCGCTCATGCAGGCCTGCCCCATTCGGCTGCGACCCATCCTGATGACCTCAATCTCAACGATCGCCGCCGCTGTACCACCCGCGCTCGCGATCGGCCCGGGCGCTGAGACGCGCATCCCGATGGCCATCGCCGTCATCGGCGGTGTGACGCTCTCAACGATCCTCACCCTCTACGTCGTCCCCTGCGCGTACAGCCTCTTTGCAAGACTTGAGCGTCGGGAATATCGTCAAGTGGCGACCGAACCAGCCGCACTCTCCCATGTGAGTCCTCCTCCCTCTCCGATAAGATTGTAATCCGGTTTAGGCGGAAGATCCGACCAAGATGACTGAGCAGGGCTACTTCTTCTCTTTATCGGCGGCGGGCGCTGGCGTGACAGCAGCAGTAACCATTTCATAGAGTTGCGTAGGATCAGCTGCCTCAATGGCTTGAGTCACGACGTCTCGTGGATAGCTCTTAAATAGCCCCTCAATAACCGGACGGTTGAAACGAGTAACTACATGTATCAACTGGTTGGTCGTAAGTCCCGTTCTCTGCTGCCAGAGCGCCAGTTCTTCCTGTACGAGTCTAACTAGTTCCCTCTGTAGCTCAGGGTTGACTAATACCTGCTCCTTCACGTTAGGCCACAACTGCATTTGCTGGCCTAGTACCTGAGCGAGTACTTGCGCGTCGGGTTGGTCGAGTTGTTGTGGATCGATGTGCTGAAGCAATGTTGTGGCCACCGCTTCTCTTTCAAGCAGCATAGAGGCGGAAGGTTGTGCCATGTCTTTGACAAATCGCCGATAATAATCACGTTTTCGAAGATCCTCAAGGATTTCCCACGCAGCGGCCCCCTCAACTTCCTTAGGGTTGCGCTCCAGAGCCAGGAGAGTTTTGGCCATTGCGCGAATGACTGGGAACGGAGATCGCAAGAACGGCAATAGACCGACTTCACGTCCTTCAACTTTCCCCCTCCCCCTAAGAAAGGTACCCACCACCCAGTCTTGGATAACTTCATCTTCGTCCTGAGCAAATGCTCCGAATACGTCCATGAGGTTGGCGTTTGGTACCGCGGACAACTCTTTTAGAACATGGAGTCCATGAAGTCGAACCACCGGGTCAGCTGACTCTAAGAGGTCCGAGAGGTGAAACGCTTTTGATGGGAAGTCACTTTCAGTAATGGTTCCCCAATGCTTGAATTGCCATTCAACGCCCATATTACGGAGACTCATCTCCAGGTATGGTCTGTGTAGAGGGTTGTCTGGGTCAAGCTCGGACATCGTAAGTCTAAGCTGATGCTCTGCCTCAATCTGTTCGATGATTGATGTGAGCTCACGAAATAGGTGGTCCAGCTTAAGATCATAGTTTCTAATAGAACCGGCCAAACGACCAGTCACAGCATTAACATTGAAGTAAGTCATTCCGCTCTTACCAGCAATCCAGAATGTCATAGCGTTGTTAATACCTGGGGTTTTGCGAGGCGTTGCCATGCTGTATATATCACCAGTTGACGGAAGTGGCTCACTGTTACCCGGATGGTTATGGACAAGGATATCAAATAGATACACCGATCCTGCTGCCATGATGTTAACTTCTTGTTTTAACCCCTTGATAGCAATCCACTGGTCAGTTCCACGAATCCGGAGCAAGGCGATTTCGAAATCGATGTGCTGATCTAATGCTATCCGCCGAAAGTCTTCTGTTTCAATCTTACGGTTAAGTCGCACAACCGTCTTTTCCGGTGTTCCCTCTTGCTTAAAGAGGTCTAGCATGCCATCGAATGATTGTCTTGGGAATCTCCGGAGTTGTTGGATTGATGCGATTCGGTGGCGTTCAAACACCGCTTCTAATCGTCCCCGTTGCTCGGCAGTTAACAGTTGGCTCTGACGATCTTCTTCTGAAACGGGTGCTTCCGGAGTACCCGGCGGCGCAGCGGCGAGCGCTGGCGCTGCCGTGACATGTATCGCGGAAGGTGCTACGGAAACAAGCAAATTACTCAGCTGTTGGCCCTCCACATGACTGATCCGGCCTGTCCTGATATCCTCCTCGAGGAGTTCACGCGTACGCGCCATATCCAGCATCCCGGCATCCACATGAATTAGAAAGCCTGCAGCCTCTGCGGCCAAGAGTGCTTCAGCGCGCATCGCATCGCGGCCGCTCTCATCCTGCTTAGCCTGAGCGAGCAGCACATCACGTACCTCTTGCGGAAGTGGAGCGCCCATTTGTTCGGGCTGAGGATCCAATGCGATCATCGCACCCATCGGCTCAAAGCCTGCTTCGGCTCCCGGAGGAAGCAGCTCAGTCTCTACTCCATCCCGAGACCATAGCGTTCCCTTAACCAGCATCACTGCCGGCAGCTGAAACGCCATCCGTATCGGACCATCAGCTTCCGGCATAATGAGTGCCGGGTCATCGTAGAACATGAATCGTCCAGGAATCCCGAAAAAGCCATGGCGGAGCGTTGCCCGTGCTGAAGCAATACTGCTCCCGCGATAGACTGTGACCGTTCCTGTCCCAGATGCCGGAGATTCCCGCGTCAAGTTCTCATTGAGAAGCGCAGCGTATCGCTTGACGCCATCCTCCTCGCGGATGGACAACACAACCATACGACGTCCCGTCCGCGTCAGATCCGTCGCGCGCAACCGCCGCAACGCTGACAACAGCTGCTCTCGGCTGACGGATTGCACAGGTAAATAATAATGCGCCATCAGCGTCACTTGATCCGTCGGCTGCAGCGATTGTTCAACCCAGCCGATCGCGTCATCCAATCGATCGAACACCTGATACGCCGCCTGTACTCTGGCGGCGGGCGCTGGCGCGACGCGATAGAGGAGCAGCGACTTGTTATAGGTCAACCCGCCGGGAAATGAGTGGTCGTGTAAGACAACCGGGAGGGCTAGCACCTCCACGGCCTTGCCCACCCGTGCTGCGATGAACGGCATCTGCTCCTGAGTACTCGTGTTCGCGAACGAATCATTCGTCACCCAGAGCGATCGGCTCGCAATCTGGAGGATCTGCCTCAGGGCCATCAGGTACTCTTCGTCGCGCTGGTAGTCCTGATGGTATCGGTGATCTGACAGGATGCTGCGCATGACCACATGCTCAAACTGTTGGCCAGGAAACGTCTCGTTGAGCCGGTTGACATCAATGGACCGTGGGTCGAATGTCAGGCGCGAGGCAAGCTCCTCGGGTAGCGAACCCGCAACTTGCTGGAACGCGTCCATGAGGTGCGGTTCTCGTTCTGTTACCGTCACGCGAGCGCCGAGGGCCGCGTCGATCATCGGGACCCACGAACTGCGTGACCCGACATAGAGCACCCGGTCGCCCTGCCGGACCACTTGAGACCTAATCCTCACGAGCGTGGGAAACGACGGGGGCAACATGCCACCTGGAAACGCGCGAGAGAGACGTGCTAAGGCTTGGCGCTCGGCCTCACTGACCACCCCAATTGATGCATCGGCCTTCACACCCTCACGTCCTGCAAGCCAGTTGATGGTCGCAATGATCCGCTGAACGATCGCCTGCAAAACGAGTTGCCGGCGGTGCGGTTCGGCCTGCGCGGCGGCCTGGAGGAATGCGACCACTTCTCCCGCGGCGTGCTGACGATCAGCCGCTGATACCTCCTGTTCGGATGGGATACCCGAGGGAATCAGTTTCAACTGAATTTGGATGGCGTTCACCGCTTCTTCGATCGCCTGGGCTTCGGGGACGTGCTCCTCAAGAATGTGGCGTTCAGCCCCTACGCTAAAGTGACCGATGTAGCGGCTTAGATCCTGCTTCGCCTGGGCGACCTTCTTCGGATCGAACACGCAGGATGAACAACTGGTCAGCCGCACGCGCAATTGGCCAAGGGTCGTCCCATCTAACGGTGTCGCGCCGAATGGATCTGGAAACTCTGGGTGGTATTGGCGGTCCTTGTCATCTCTCCCCTGCTTGTGTGTCGGGAGGCCGCCAGCCTGAGATGGCTCCTCTTGCCTATCAGCCGGACGTGCGTCATCTGCTCGAGTCGGATGACGCTCCTGGGCGGCGGGCGCTGGCGCTGTGCTGGTACCTGTCCCTTTGGTACCCGGTACGGGTTCTTGGTTACGTACGCGCTCAGCCGTCAACAGGCGACGGAGATCAGTCCGCAGCTGCGAGTCGCTCGGTCCGGTCACCACCAGCTGCTCCAGGGCACCACGGAACGCCTCCTCTGCATGTGAGTCTAGGGCCTGAGCGAGGGGCAACTTAGACAAGACCAAGAGCTGTTGGAACTCCCCCTGCCGACCGCGCAGGTAAGCGGCCTGGTAGAGCGCCTTCAATTGCTTCGGGTCCACGAGCTCAAGCTCAGATTCGGTCTGTGTGGAACCCGCCCGCGCCATCTGGATCAACTCCTGGTAGAACGTCGCCGTCTGCTCGATGACAAACTCGGCCCCATGCTCGACCAGCATCCGGTCCAGTCTGGAACGATCCCCGACAAAGACGTCGTGCATCCGGTAGTGGCCAGGGTGCGGCTCTGCAGGCGACGAGAATAACGTTCGCAACGGGTACGTCAACAGGTGTAACGGGATCCGGCGAGCCTGCGGGCCATCACCGTCGATGACTATCGCGCCGTCGTGCTTGTCCCAGTCTGCATGGACGCCTGCCAGCCTCAGCTTCTCGCACCACGCTCGCGCGATCTTGTCTTTGAAGCGTGACGGGGGATGCTCCACATAGATCACGACGTCCAAATCCGACACCGCATCCCAGTCAATGCGCCCCTCGGCATCCTGCGCATAGGTTGCGGAACCCATGAGTTTCACGAGCGGTGTAACCCCAAGCACGTCATGGATCGACTCCAGCACCGTGTCGACGACGTTGACCCCTGATCCGCCGAAACGCCCCGGCGGGAGCATGAATGACTCTGATTTTTGGGACACATGATTTATTGCCACTTCTATCTTTAGCGCGGAGGCATCTCCGACTGCTGATTGTGAGTCGTGTGACGCATTCGCTGGTGCAGCGCCACCAGACGAGGACGTCTCCGGAGGATGAACGATCGGATGAACCGGTTTCTCCAAGATCAGGATCTTCGTGGGCACGAGGAAATGGACGCCGCCATCCACGAATCGACGCTGTTCTCTGGGAAGCACTCGGAACTGCTCAAAGGCCGCTTCGAGCCGTTGTTGATCAGCCTGCGAGATCCAATCATCGACGATACGATAGCCTCGCTCGAGTAGGGGCCGGGCCCCATACTCGACATCCTCTTGACTGAGAAACACGACGCGATCTCCCGGACTCAAGAACTGATCGAGCTGATCAAAGTAGGCTTTGAGCCGACCGAACCGGCGTCCAAAGTAGCCATAAATGAACCCTTTGAACAGGACCAGTTTCCGTGGCGTCTGAAGCGCACCCACCCACTTCGGATAGGAGGCGACATCCAACGCATCGAGTCTGCCGTCAGGCTCAGTGACATACCGGAGGTGACGCGGCAACGCCTCTCCTCCAACCGTGTCCCCAAGTAATCGTTGGGCTTGTGCGCGAAGCTCCTCGCGGTTCAGAATGACTGTCGGCGCGTAGACTGCGGGGAAAAGATCCAGCCCTCCTGCCGGATAGACCACCGTGCAACCGGTGAATAGGCCGAGTGCGCTCAGCAAGCCATAGACGGCTCGCGTAATCGTCAGGATCCGCCCTCGAAGGTGCGCGTCACTCTCTCCTGCTGGACCAACTGAGGCGCCTTCGATTGCCTGCACCAACGGCTCGGGAGTCGCAGCGGGCGCTGGTGCAGCGGACTCGCCAGATGAAGTTATAACAGGCTTAGCTTCCTTTACCGCCTCAAGAATAGTTTTCCCCACGACTAAAAATCCCAACCAGGTGGCGGGTGATTCGGTAACTCTCTCATGTTGTTCGTCTAAGAGTTCACACAATTGGACGCCATCTTCTCCAAGTAGTTGCATTGCCGCAGGCCAGTCTCCATCAACGTACGCTTGAATAAAGGCTTCAGGCACTCCGCCACGTGCTGGAATGACTTCGTGCAAAAGGTACTCTAGTAGTGACACTTGCGGGAAATAACCGCTGAAAATTTCGCCAGATTTTAGTGCTGCGATGCGCTGAAACAGAACACGTGAAGCCGGCCCATGCTGCGCATATTCGACAAAGGGCTGAAGTCGAGACGTCGCTATCTCGTTGGGAGAGGGTATCCGCTGAGCTGGATCTATATCGGCTAGAACGGTCATATATTCCGTCATAGCCTCATCTAACCATGTGATTGGAAATCCTCCAAAAATATGATGGCTTCCTTCATGCTGAATTGTGCCTTTCGTTAACTCTTCCGATAGATTGTCAGGAATATGAATCACGGGTAGCAACCAGCCGTGCATGCCAGCGAGTTGCTCTCCGGCAGTAGGAGCTACAAACCGCACATTGTCAGCAAAGTCCGTAAACGGCCAACCCTGCTTAAGACATAATGCTCGCAGCGCTTTAACAGCTTCGTTCACCACCGTCTGTTCAGCCTCATTGGATACCCTGGCTTCTCTCAGTTCTTCGCGGAGTACGGACACAGCTTCTTCTCTAAGGGATTTCTCTGGATTACTCTCGGACAGTTCTCCGGTTTCAAGAGCACGTGCAAGGTGGTACAACCTAGCCGGCTTAATAGAAGACATCAAGGTCGCCAATGTAGGATCTATTGAAACCAACGCTTTCTCGAGAGCCTCTCGAACCCGCTCCACGGACTCTGCTCGATAGATGCTCCTCGGAATAATGCTCTTGGTCGCTGGCGATTCGTAGCGGGCGACTAAGAGGCCTTGCGAGATCCATCGACTCCATGTGGTCTCGCCTCCGGTGAGATAGCGTCGATGATCGGTGGCGTTTTCTGTAATCGCTTGGACGTCTACGGCCGATGGGCCGCCGGTGGCTCTGAGGTTATCGGAGTGGACGAGGACGACGTAGCCACCAGAGCGCAGCGTCTCCAACGGCCTGAGCAGGCTGCCCCAATTGAGCGAAAACGGCGAGTCCTCGGCATAGAGAATGTCATAGCCTGCCTTCACCTCATCAGGAGTGAAGAGTCTCGCATCTCGAGCGATAGATGTCTTAGGATCTCTTCCGGCGTAATAAATCAGCTCCCGCGACCGCGGCTTGCCGTCAAGCCCCGCGAATTGAAACGTAAACATGGCCGTCATCGAATCGCGCCGCGTGACTACCACATCGGTCCCATCCTGCTTTAGGCGAGCCTCGATCGCATCGAAGGTGCCCTGAATCTCCTGCGGGGAGAATTCGCCATACGGATCCACGACGACGTAGCGACCGGCGTCCGTCGCCAGCAGCGCATGCACCACCGCCTCGCCCGGCCGGCTCGGATAGTAGACCGGGCAGTAGACGGTGAGTGGCTGGCCCTCGGGGTTGGTGCGCGGCAGAATCGGCAGGACTCGTTCTGTCACCATACGCTCCACGTCTTGCCCTTGTGAAGCGGGGGGCGTTGCAGATAGGAGCGTGGGCGCCGGTGTCGCTGCCGGGACTGTGAATACGTGGCGCAATGCGGTCGTTAAATCCGTATAGCCTGGGCGCTCAAGACCTCCTTTATCGACGATCAGCACCACTCCAGAACGCTTCCATTGCTCTTCCTTCTCTAGGGTTGGCCAGCCCGCCAGCATGATCACGGGAATGTTTCGTTGCTGCGCGGCGGTCATCAGCGTTTCCATTCCATGCCCAGGAGGCTCCTCAGCAAACACCGCCCGGATTGACCGTCCTCCAGCTGTCATCTGCTCGAGCGCTTCCTCGAGCGTCTCCGCAACGATGACTGCCCCTAACCCGTTGGTCACCCGCTTGACGCGATGACGAAAGATGGTGCGCGCATTCTGATTCTTGTCCGGGTCGAGCAGAATTACCGTCTCCACAGCAGCTGTCCCTTCGGAACCCGGGACCGATGCCTTTTCCGCCGCCGATGGTGCGGGTGCAGTAGACGCGGGCGAAGTGGCGGTCGGCTGAGCTGGCGCGACGGGGGCAGCGTTATCGGAGATCACACCTGTTGTGGTACGTCGAGCGGCTTTCTCTTCCTCATCCGTCGGCGCGCCGCCGGCGATGGCGGGGATAAAGGCGACTTCA
>Ga0209515_10008366_pt1 | contig 12099 bp, 10 predicted proteins | sample Subgroupgradi54m_FD_187454 | JGI IMG/M metagenome (GOLD analysis project Ga0209515, IMG submission 187454) | Subsurface groundwater microbial communities from S. Glens Falls, New York, USA - GMW60B uncontaminated upgradient, 5.4 m (SPAdes)... ... | reverse complement strand
CAAAAATAAATGCAAAAAGTTCCGGGACGGTATAATCGCTGATATTGACCATATCCAGAGGCTGTGAAAGACGCTCTTTGGCACGTCGGTCTTCAAAGACGACACTGATATTACAGGTCTGAGCGACATCGCGCAACAGATCCATCAATGTCAGAGCAGAACCTTTATTCTGATAGGCACTGAGACTGAAACGTTTGTTGTCACATTGGTGAGCATGTGCAAATGTTAATAGAAATACTAAAAGTAATAGAATTTTTTTCATTGAACTTCCTTAGTGCCAAGTACGCGGCGTGCTCCGCCGACGGCGATCATAGTGAGTCGATTCCCCTCTTTGAGACCGACGAAATTATTTTGGATATAGGTTACCTCTTGATTGTTGACCCGATCACCGACACGATACCATGCACCGTTAATAAATGCTTTGTTATTCATAACGGCACTCACTACTGTGGGTGGGATCACTGGTACAGCAGCTATCATTGGAGGTGGAGGCAAAAGACCCGTAATGGATGCGGCACGCGGCTTAGCAGTTTTGAGAAACGGATCGTATATTTGTGCGTGCAGTAGATGTGTGGAACACAAGCATACAATCATCCAAATCATCGGCTTACGACTCATAATGCAACCCCCATATAGAGGATTACCGCTTCAAAACGGGGTTTGGTTTCATCCGAACGAATTTGGACACTCTGTATTTGAATCAACGTGTTTCGTGATTCGATGAAGGTGAGGAAATCAGCAATAGCAGGGAAGCTACCTATTCCGCTTACGGTCAGTTTTTTAAATTGTTTGACTTTCCCGTAAAATGTTTTATTGCTGTCTTCCGATTCCATCAACTCGACTTTAAGTCCCAATTTGATGGAACGCTCTAATAAGAGATCGAGTGTTTTTGCATACTGGCGATTATCGAATATGAGACCTTTTGAAGAGGCCATTTGCGATAGAAGAGCTTGCTTTTCATTTTCTAGCTCAATACTATGGTGTTGCTCACTTAGGATTGCGGCAGAGCTATTGGCTATTTTCGTCCGGTAGGCTTCAGGAGAATTGTCACTAATTTCCTTTACAAGGGCTTGATTTTGTTCTTGAAGGGTGCTTAATTCGTCTAATGCATCGGAGAGATAGAACATCCACCCCATCAACACTATTCCAAGTGCTGTTATGATGTAAAGCGCCCAGCGTGTTTTTGGCTCATACGAGAGGAGCTGTTCGTCGAGGTTGTCAAGTTGCACGTCTAAATCATTCATCGTGTCACCTTTACAAGACTATTATACGTCGTATTATTGTTGTCCAATTTGATTTCATGGGTTTGGACATCTTGATATCCTCGTTCATACAGACCACTCATGAGTTTGGCTATATCATCACGCTTAGAATAATCGGCAACAACGTACAGGCTCATCTGTTTTGAGCTATTTTGCTCTATCAATAGGGTACCCAAGCGATATCGACCCAACTCAGCAGTTGTGTCAAGGAGGAATTGTTGCCGCTTGGCATGCATATCATCGATTAATACGGCCGTTTCTTCAGCAGCATGATAGAGTGAGATCTCTCCACGCAGTGCTTCACTTTTGGCTTGTTGCTCATGTAAAAGAGAAGTGTTTTTTTTCAGTGTTTCCGAGAAACTTACGGTCTCTTGACGCAGTGCTTCCCGTTTTGCTGAGAGTTCTTCGTGGCGTGTTTCTTCTGAAGAAATCATCCATCCTACACTTAATGATGCAATTAGGACAAGCAGAGCTATTCCTCCACTGAGTCCTAAAAATTTTCCACTCTCTCTGGCATACCACGGTGCTTTGCGCTCATACGGAGAGAGGTTAAGCGGTGCCGGTGCATGTAAGAGGTATGAAGCACAGAGTGTTTCGTGAAGTTGTTCGGGGGGAATACCGGCGAGAGTCAGGGGTATGACTTTCGTATCAGTAATACCATAAGCACTAAAAATAGCTTCTAAACCGGCAATCCCTTCCCCTTCAAAATCAAGATAAATGTGATCGATACCACTGAGACCGAAAAGACCTCGTTTGTGGTTGATTGTGTGAACAAGCCGCTCGATATTTTTGGCAACTCTCTCTTGGATCAGGATGAATTTATTAAGCTCTTCGGGGAGATAGTTCTCTTCAATAAGCCCTTTGGTGTGAAAATAGCTTTTAAGTTTGGCAATATCAAGACCTGTTTCCACCGCAATTGAGGTGAGGGTTTCAATACTGCGATGAGCAATATAGTGACCCTCTTGGTAGATGGCACCATAGGACTCTTCCTCTCCAAAGTAGATGAACAGGTCATTTCCTTTTGGGAGAGCGGTTTCATATAGGGAAGTGTAAACCATAAATGCCGGAGTGATAATATCGATTGCACCGGTTTTGGCAAGGACGTCGGTAAAATAATCACGTGCTTTGGTGTGAGAGAGGGCAAAGACTTCGATAAGGGCATCATTTTCAGTATTAATCGTATTACGGACAAAATCAATGGTGTACTCATCGTCGCTGTTAAGGTTCCCTTCCTCATACATCCGAATTTCGACTTGGAGTTTTAGTTCCTCGTCACTAAGACGGTCTGAGAGCTTAAGGGTATGGACATTGAGCAAGGATAACGGAACAATTGCTCCGGAAAAAAGAGATTTAAATTCACTGGGCAAACCTTCTGCAAATCCACTCTCTTGATAGGTGCGAAGTCGATCATGTTCGAGATAAAGAATTTTTTGGTGTTCCATTGCCCTGCTTACCACGTTTTTATCTATCTTATTATATCGACAAAATTAAAAAAATAAATTAATTGCAAGGGATTATAGCATATCCCGATTGCGGAAAAATACGAATGGTGCTGTTTTTATCGCTGTTTTGAAACAAAATAGTTACTTCGGTCCGTAAAAGGGAAGTTAATGTTACCAAATTGCCATTATGAGGGCGACCGAGAGCGTCAAAACAGACCGTACTTACGGTATTGGGTGTAATAGTCATTGTTGATTTAATATCATGGCGTGGTGATTCATCGCTGTTGGAAAGTGCCGCTGGGGTCAAGGTGACGCATCCTGATGGATCATAAGCGTCATAGCCGATTGCTCGATAGCGTGCCTCTTTGAGTTTCAGAAGGGTATATTGGGCATCTTGCCGGGCATAGTTGGGGCGGCTCATATAAAAACCGATACCGCTGATTACCCCGATAAGGACAATGACAAAAATAAGCTCAATTAAGGAAAAAGCGTGTTTCATGGGCGTTGCAAACTCCTTCGTTCTAATCGGATAGGGTGGAGAATTTTAGTATTGGTATTATCCGAAGTGACGACAACTTTCATACTGACCATTCCGTTGGATTCTTCGGATTGAATGGCTTGGCTTAGTGTTCCGCCACAGGTCGTTCCATCGGCTAAATAGTACTGTTCTATGGTAACAACGGCATTAAAGCGACCATCTGAAGAGGTGACAGTTACACCGCTCAAGCATCCGTTAACGGCTCGATTTTGACCGCTGATCCGCAGAAGTGCTACCTCGGTCGCACTTTGTAAAAACAATTCTGCCTGTTCTCGGGTATAGCTGTCGGCATAATGGCGGGCACCTAAGGAGGCATAGCGCATGGTGACACTGACGATCCCGCCGATAAAGAGGATAATAAGGAGCACTTGAGGCAGACCGAACGCACGACGCATCAGAATACCACCTTTTGTTTGGATAGTCTCACCGGATTACCGCCACGAACGGTGCGATTGGTATCGATAGAGAGGCGAATTGTGCCGTTGATTGTTTGGGCACGAAAAGCGTTTACTTGGGTAGCAAGAATACTGACCTTCCCGACACGATTGGCTGCTGCGCTGTCGGCACAAAAACTTTCTGTGGGAGTTTTCCATGGACGATAGTCATAAAATAGAAAGAGGGTGTTATCTAATGCCGTTGCGCTCAGATTCAATGCCGTGATGCAGGGGGCTGTTTTGTCGATATCGGCACCACGGGCGACAGCATAGGCAGAATCTACAAGGTTGTACTTCTCATATATTGTTGTTGGGGCAACAGCGGTAAAGAGTATTTGGTTATTTTGAATCATATTAATCGGATTGGTAGAAGGGTTACCCTGATCAAAGGTTCCTGAAAAAATTAGGCCGATATCGTTCCATGTAAATGCCCCCCATTTATTGGTTTGGGTTGTTTGGATGGCGTTGAAATCGGTGTTGGGGGTGTACAGCATCTTGCTGGCATAATCGGAACGGTTCATATCTACAAAAGCACTGTAATCTCCGGCTTCATAGCTTTCACTGGCAAGTCCGAGCCATTCGATAATTGTTTTGTTGGTGGCTGCACCCAACGCTGTACGAGCAACATCACCGAGGTTGTATCCATTTACCGACATGGGGGCACGGTTATAGAGGAGGGTGCTAATTTGATCCAGCGCACTTTGTGAATCGATTGAGAGGGTAGCGAGGATTTTCGCTTTTTCGGATCTGAGGGTAATCGCCTCGAACGCCTTGAACATTCCGACAGAGAGAATCCCTGTGATGGCAACGGTGATGATGATCTCGATGAGAGTATAGCCACGGCGCATCATCAGTTCCAATTCCGTGAATTGATCTGGATATGGCCGATATTAAGCGAGTGGTATTCAAATGAGGTGATACAGCCGATTTGCTTGCTGTCCGGTCCATAGCCGACACGGACTAATACCCGCTTGGTATTGGAAGACTGGCTGACTGGTTTAGATACTGTATTTAAAATGGCATTGCCGATGGCGGAAGGGTCATCAACATAGATTACTGTAGTCCCGATTTTAAAAAGCCCTTTTACCACTCCGGAGCAGTTTTTATCAGCACTGATATTGGTATCGTGATAATCATCGATATCGTTGTACTGAGTATCTTCCTTTCCTATTACGGTAGAGGCATTATAATTGACACCTAGCGGTTTAATACAGTTGCGTCCACCGATAAATCCACCCGCACGATAGCCACTTGTAGCGTTGCAGTCGTATGCCGGATCACCATTGGTAACACCCAAGATTTGCGGATTTTGGGTGTTGTTATTGTCCCACGGTAGATTGATGATCGCACCTATTTGCGCCATGGCGTTGTACATCGCTTCTTCTTTAATAACAGTTTGTGTACTTTGATTCATCGACTGCACGAGTCGCGGGATGACGGTGAAAACGATCGCGATGATCACCATCGACAAGATTAATTCTATAAGAGTAAGCGCTTTTCTCATCGAAAGAGTTTTACCCCTTTATTGGTGATATTTTGGGCTGGTGTCATTTGAAAATCGCTCCCTTGGAATGTACCACTGCTAACTCCATTTACGGCTGATGTTGAATCAGTATACTTGTAAGAAAAACAAGGATGGTAAGCACAAGAAGAATTATAGCTATAATCGTATTTGGCTGAATACCATAGCCATTGACTGATGTCTAAATGGACGGTTTGGTCAGATAACGAGGTAACCGTCACGGTTTGAACCCCATTTTGCGGTACGGATGAAACGGATATATTGCTGTCTGTTACTCCGGCGCTAAATCCTGCCGTGATGATATTCCCTGCGGCAGCAGTGGAGTGGTTGGTATTGCGATACCAGTTGAGGACATTTTGAGGCATTGTACTGACATAGCCACTTGAAGTGGAACTATACACTTCAAACTCAACCGGATTAGGAGCAGGACTTATGTTCGTGGTGAGATTATACGGACGGATACGACCGTATAAAAATTTTGCCGTTCCGAGCGTAGTATTGACTCCCGCGCTATTATTGACAGTGGCATCGTTTGTTTCGGCAATACTGGTTGAAGTGATATTAAAATCAAATGGATTAAGTGGTTTAGAGCGGTCGCGATCAAAGTTGAGTTTTAATGCCAGTGGAGCAGTACCCTGGGTAAAGATGGTATTGCTTAAAGACAAACTTATGTCGTTCCCTTTCAAAATATTGCTACTGGTGCCGCTGAGAGTTTCGGTATAGAAAATTTTAGTGAGAGGAGATGGGACGACAGAATGCGGCAATGTTAGTGTCGTATTTTTCGAATAACACCCTTTATCATAATTTTTTGTTACATTGTTTTCCCCATTTTTTGCACTCACCGTAACATTAAGAGCTGCCGACATATTGAGATCGGTGGAAAGATAGGTGAACGTTCCAGCTGCGAAATTGGTGAGCGTCGCATTGACATCGAAATGATGTGGTATCACTGTAATCGATTTTTGTGCCAAACCGATTGGCAGGTCGCTAGCAGAGTTGTAGTATCCGGCGATATCAGCATCATTGCAGTCCACCTTTGCAAAACGCGAAGTACATGGCTTAGAAAGATCAGAGATATTGATATCAAGGATTCCCACTTCGCTGTAGCGGGTAGTGATTATTTTGGTACCGTTTAGAAAACTGAAATTTCCAGGGGTTGCGGTTGGGGCGAATGTTCCCTGCGTACAACTTGTATTGTGTTCGGCTATGGTGACATCGAAACTGGTTCCGGATGTTTCGTTATACGAAGATGAAGGGGTATTTGGCGCATTGAAAATCGGTGCACTAAAGTTGATATTAAAATCACTTCCGGCCACGGCATTTAATGCCGTAATGGTAAACGATGCCGGACGGATAGCAAAATAATCCGATGCGAGCGTACTGTTATCCTCACTGCCGACACTAAAGGTGCCGCTGACATCATCTTTTCTCCAAGCGAGTTTCACTTTCGTATTGTCATTTGCTTGTAAAATGTTAAATGGACCGTATGTATTGGTTGTAACATTACTCCATACTTTACATTGTCGAGCAAGTTCACTATTGGTTGCGAACGTGAGTAATTGTAGACAAACGGTACCATTGAAGCTTTTTAAGGTTGATAGTGTCGTATCTAAAGAAGCAACCGCGAGATTAAATCCGCTGCCAACAATTTTAGTTGATATTTTGCGGTCACTGATCGAACGGAAAGTATCCCATGCGTCGAGATTGACAGCAGGACTAACCGGTATTGTACAATCTGGACAGGTGCGAATGGTTCCGTCAAAATTCTTATATGCGGCTTCATTATCGTAGATATTGGCAACCTCGGATGCACTCAACGCCCGGTCAAAAACTTTGACTTCATCGATCATTCCGTCGAATGTACGGGAAGGAAAATTGTAGTCAACACCGATATACAGCGGTAAGGCGTTTTGAGGAAGAGTACCTATAAACGCCGCTGTTGCGTCTTCAACTCCATTGACATAAATTTTTTGGCTTCCGCTGGTATAGGTGATGGTAATATGACTCCATTGATTGAGTGGTAATGAAGTAGCCCCGGTGAAACTACCTGTTCCCCACCACCAAAACACTTTGCCGTTTGTATCGAGATGAAATTCATAGTTGTCATCTTTCGATAGGATAGTGCGTAAATCAGATGCTGGCCAGGAGGAGGGGTTAACCCAAACGCTTACACTTAATTCATTTGAGAGATTGAGCTTGGAATTATTTGGGATAGTAATATTAGTATTGGTGCTGGCTCCTTTAAATTGCCCACCAAAACACGTTTGGGCGGTGACGGATGCGGGTGCGTTAACGGCGATCCCGTTTAGAGAATTTCCGCTTGAATCTAGTACATCATACACACTCCCACTCCATAGACACTCATCAAGACGGTAATTAGCTACGGGGAGGACGGCGCATATTCCCCCCGCCATTTGCATATTACTGGTTGCAATTTGGGTGATCTCATCTCCGGTACTGGCGTTGTAATAGTGTGCGTTGGCGGTATTGCTTAGCGTGATATCGTTGGATGTGGAGAGGGAGCTTTTAACTTTGACATCAAAACTTATTTTATATTTGGTATTAATTGCAATGCGGTCGAAATTACAGTAAATCGCTGTGCTGTTTTTGTCACACGTAACCGTTGATGCACCGGTGCCGCTTAGCAGTTGTACCGTAGGGATAGTGGTTTGGTTCATATCAAGATAAGTTAAAATATTATTGTTTTGAAAATCATCATATACTTTGACATTGGATGCGGCTTCCGTACCGGTATTTTGAAACGTCATGGAATAATGGATGGTAGCACCTCGAAGATCTTTCCCGATACTGCAAGAAGAGTTAGAAGCATACGTAACGGTCGCATTTTTATCGAAGTTTCCGATAGTCGGGGAATAGATTTGGGTAGCAAAACCGAATGTACCGACATAGTATTGGTCATTTCCTCCGCCGATAAGTTTAATGTTGGTGGAGTTTTGATCATTACTTAAAAAAGTACCGGAAATTCCGGAGATGTCATAGGTATCGATGTCGATACCGGCTGTATTTGGCCAGTTCGGATTACGAGTAGTGACAGCAGTATTTTTATACGTTACATTCGAATTAAACTGATTGTTTGGAGGATTAAGAGAATTGTTAATATCGTGAAAAGTTCCTAACTTATTTGAAACTTGTAATCCTTCACCCGTGTATGCAGCATCTCCTTCAGCAGCGAAAATGAAAAAAGTGGAAGCAATAGTGCCGCTGAGTGGTGTGCGAAACCCTGTAATATTTATCGTTTGAGTAGAGCTACTTTGGTAGATGGCTTTAAACCCATCATATGCCGTCATATTTTTTAAGTTGTCATTGTCATCTTCGTACATGATACTCAAAGCCCATGCTCCGTATTCATTTCTGCTGCTGTCAAGATTGGTTAGTAAGTTAGCTACATAATATGTCCCATTCGGATTTGTAAGATTGAGGAGGGAGGTTACGTCAGCAAAGCCCTGATAAGAGGCTTTACCAGTATTGCTACTATAGTCTAACTGTGCAGCGGTAACGGTTACATACGTACCCCCTGGAATTTTGAGCTTGATGGTTTTTGCGGTAGCTTTATCGGTAGCAAGGTTTGTTGGAAATTTCCCTTGCCAATAGAGCCCAGCCCATAAAATTTTTGATCCGTTTGGGAGTGCTAGATCGGCAGAGGTAGAGCTGGTGGTCGAAGGATCACCGTCAATATCAGCGTACAATGCGTAAAAATCGTTATTGGCCTCGTTAGCTAAAGGACCGATTGGATCACAGGTTCCATTTTGCCATCCTCCAGAAGTTTGATTTGTACTTTTACAGAGAATAGTATTTCCAATGACTTTAATATCGCCTCGGGCATTAAGTGAATTACGTAATAAAAAGTTACGATTTAAAGTCTCTGTTGTCGCAACGGTCGGTGTGATTGTCACCGACGCGGAGTTATTGGCTACGTTGGAATCTGTTGCAGTATTATTGGTCGTGATTTGTGCCGTATTATTGATCGGTATTCCTACAGCGCCCGTAACTGTAGCGGTGAGGGTGATGGTCGCACTTTGTCCGGAGGTAAAGCTGTTGGTTCCGCTGCAAGTAACCGTTCCAGATGCTTGGGTACAACTAAAATTAGTGGATGGATTACTGGTAGCCGATACAAAACTCAGTCCCGAGCGTAATACGTCGGTAATTTTAAATTGAGATGCACCGGGACCGTTATTGGTTCCCACCAAGGTGTATACTACTGTATCACCAACTCCAGGAGCCGTATTGTTGACCGTTTTAGTGATGGAGAGGTCGGCAGACGGAGGATTGACTGTTACGGCGTTTGCCATGGTAAAGGCAGCACTGGCATCTGCTGTACATCCATTATCACTGTAGGTAATAAAACTGACATCATAGGTACCAATTGCGCTGGGCGCAGTGATATTAAACGTATTGGAGAAAGTACCGATGCCACTGTAGTTTGTAGTGTCCGAACAGGTGTAACCGCCGCTATTCCCTATCCGCCATGCGGTTGAGCGCCATCGGTCTGCGGTATTACCGGTTGTGATAGAGACATTGACTGCTGCAGAGATAGTATTGGACGGGGCAACCGTTACACTCGATACACCGTTGAGCGTCGATGAAGTAATAGTTCTTGCACTCCATCCCGATACAGCAAACATCATTGCCAATCCAAATAGGAACAGTAGTTGCGAAAAATGTTTAAATACTCTCATACTATTTTCCTTACACGATTATGAGTAATTATAATACAATCGAACCATTATCAGTATAAAACCGTTTGATGCTCAGCACAAAGAACAACTTATATGATTCTATAATGTCTATAAGCAAAAATGCGATAAAGTTTGTTTAATTATATTTAATAGAAGAGAGGTTAATAATGAAATTACTCATTTTGGCTTTAGGATTGACACTTTGCGTTTGGGGTGCTGAACCCGTAGCTTTTGTTAAAAATATTCAGGGTGATGCTGTTGTCAAGCGAGACGATGCACAGATACGTATTAATGCCGGCGACTACCTCTTCAGCGGTGATCAGATTCAAACAGCCAAAGAGACCAACATGGGACTCTCCTTCAATGATGGTACCCGTATTGCCGTAGGCCCTAATAGCCTGTTGAAGATAGATGATTATCTTTTTCATCCGTCTCAAAAAGAGTTTCGCTTTAATGTGTCGCTTCCAAAGGGGAAAATAGTATTTGAATCGGGGAAAATTGGCAAATTGGCACCCGAAAAAGTGAATGTCAAAGTGCTTCAGGGGATTATCGGAATTCGCGGTACTAAATTTGTGGTGGAGGCTGAATAGCAATGGAAGCAATTTTGATTGTAAGTGCCCTTTTCTTGTCTCTTTCTCTTATCCAGCATACCCCTAAAACTACGGTTATTTTATTGGATAATGAATCTGCCCATAATGCAGTCGTTGTGGGCAACAATGAGGGGAATATAACCGTCGATCAGCCGTATTCTTTTACCACGTTAGCTGCTCTGGACAGACAACCCTCCGCTGTTGAAAAGGGGGATCCCGATGCCATACGACAAAAATACGCAGATCAACTGAATATCCTCCCAAGCAAACCGGTTTCTATGCTGTTTCATTTTGAACCCGGCACCGTTGATCTGAGCGAATCATCTAAAAATCAAGTGGATGAATTGGTCCATGTTATTACATTGCATGAACCGGCTTCGGTCGATATTATCGGTCATTCGGATCGGGCAGGGGATGCGGATAAAAACTATGCTTTGGCATTGGAACGGGCAGAGATGGTAAAAAAATATTTACTGGATCGTAATGTTACCCTTGAGCGTAGTTCTGTGACATCACACGGGGAAAATGATCCGATTATCCCTACGGAAGACGGTGTGGAAGAGCCTCAAAACCGTCGGGTTGAAGTGATCGTACGCTAATAAATGAGACGGTGGCAGTTAATTACAGGATCGTTACTTCTAACGATCTTATTTTATTTTTTTTGGTGGCATAATCCGCTGCTTTCCTATTTTGATTACAAATTGTACGATCGGCTTAGTCATATTTCCCCCTCTGAACATACTCCGAACTCTACGGTGGTTATTGAGATTGACGATAAAAGTTTAAAGGTATTAGGCCAATGGCCATGGCCTAGAATAATTACAGCCAAATTAATAGAGACCATCAACCGTGCCAACCCCTCGGCTATTGTTTTGGACATGGTTTTTGCCGAAGAGGATCGTACCTCTCCGGTAGTATTAAAATCGTTTTATCAAACCGTATTCGATGAAAATATCTCAATTATGGGGCTTCCGAAATCACTGCAAGATAACGATGCCATATTGGCCGATATTATGGGACATTCTCCAATGGTTTTACCGGTATTTTCTAACACCGATATCCAAAGCCGTGCATGCATACTCCCCGATAGCGTCACGTATAATCGTGATCTTCAGAATAGTGTTTTATATCCATTAGACGCTTTGGTATGCAATTTGCCCCGTTTTCAGCAACGTTCACACGGTGTCGGCCATATACATGCGGCAGCGGACGCTGATGGGATACTGCGGCGATTAACGCTTGTTATGCGCCATCAGGATGTTTGGATTCCGACACTGGGTATGGCAGCGGTTGCATCGGTGAAGGGCGGTATATATTTCGATAAAACGTCCCCTTTCTTTGGCGGTATGAAACTGGATATAAATGGGAACCGTTTTTTTACCAACCGTGATAGTACAGCCCTTCTTTATTTTTATCCATCGGATCGTTATGAAAAAATCTCAGCGATTGATATTTTAAACGGGACAATTGACCCTGGACGTTTGAGCGGAAAATATATCTTTATCGGCTCCACCGCATTGGGGCTGGACAGTACCTACACCATGAGTGACGGTTCGGTTCGTTCGGGAGTCTATGTTCATGCGACGATGGTTGAAAATGCTCTTAACGGCGATT
>Ga0209515_10008363_pt1 | contig 12103 bp, 15 predicted proteins | sample Subgroupgradi54m_FD_187454 | JGI IMG/M metagenome (GOLD analysis project Ga0209515, IMG submission 187454) | Subsurface groundwater microbial communities from S. Glens Falls, New York, USA - GMW60B uncontaminated upgradient, 5.4 m (SPAdes)... ... | reverse complement strand
TGCCGTCGCTTGTTCAGCGAAGACCTCCAGCACGGGCGCAAGTTCGGAAACGTGCGGGTCGAAAATCCGTTCAGGTAGTGATGACTTCTCCCGTCATCGTATCAGGGGCGCAGTGTGTCCGGCAGCAGCTGCATGAATTCGCGGACGGACGCGATCTGGCTGTTCTCCGAAATGAACTCGAACGAAGATGCGCTGACTGCGCGCGTCCGGGAACCGTGCGAGGCGCCAATGCCCGCGTGTAACACCGGGCACTCGTCGATCAGCCCGAGCAGCGCGGCCCACGCGGGCATGTCCAGGATCGTCATCACATCCAGCGCGTCCCGAGCGTGCCACGGCGCTCCGGCCTGCCAATGCTTCGTCATGGCAATGCGAAGCGCGTTGAGTCCGGCTCGAGTCTCGCGGTCGTCGCACCGCAAATTTCTCAGGACGCTGATCAGTCCCTCCGCCGCGTACATGCAGACTTCCTCATGGAGGACCGTCCATCCGACCTGGAACACGCTGACCAGGTCGTGATCGACGAGAAAGTCCTCGGGCAGGTCCGATCCGGCTTCGACAACGGAGGAATCACGGCGTGCCGTCTCGGGGAGCCAGTGAGGCGGCCAGTTCTCCAGGCCAAGGTTGCAGGTCGCGGCGGCCGCATCCGACGCCTCCTGCGCCGTGAAGGGCCGTGCCTGGATGGAACATCCGGCGACGATCGTGTTCGCAAGAAAGGCCAGCTCCTGGCCTCTCATCGAAAAGGCGGCCTGGTCGCGGTCACCGGCGAACTGCATGTGCGCCTGGATGCGCGCCAGCCGAGGCGCTGGACCCTGCGGTCCGTCGAGCAACGCGCGAGGCTGCTGCGGGAGGATTCCCGCGTCGCGAAGCACATCGACGAAGGCGGCGACCGCAGCGACCGGGTCGTCTGGAGCAGGCGCTGCGTCTGATGCCGCCGGCAATCGGCGAGATCCGCTGTTCGTGTCATCCGCTGTCGTCCATTCGAGGGCTCGGAAATACGCGCGGGCGACAGGATTGCCAGGCGGCGTGGTGCCAAGCCCGAGCTGAAGCTGTCGCGACATCTGGAGAAACGCGCGGGCCTGGGCCGGCGTGACGTATCCCTGCTCGTCCCGCCGCCGTTCACGGCTGAACGCCAGATCGAACAGGCTCTGCTCATCGTCCGGGAAGAGGTCGTCCAATCCATCGATCTCGAAACCGGAATTCGAGAGCCTCCGACACGCGCGCATCACACGATGGAAGTACGCCGGTCGCTCGGCGTCGAGGGCAGCCAGCGCGGCAACCACGGCGTCCCACGAGCCGGTGCCTCTGTCCAGGACACGATAGCCGCCGATCTCGAGGCTGAGCCCGTCGTGCGCGTAGACGGTCGGCGTCTCCTCATCGTCGGTCGGCGCGGTGGGCAGGACGACCGCGGGATCGATGACGCGCACGTGCCGCGCGAATGCGAGGGTCGACAACTCGGCGTCGATGCCGGCGAGGATCCGCGCAGCGACGGCGGCGCCGGATTCCATGATCACTTCGAGCCACACGCCAAAGCGATCCGCGTCGAACTGCTCGTCCAGGCCCGGTGCGCCGGCGCGCCACAAGTCGAGATCGAAGACACGCGCCAACTGGTCGGGTGTGGCCAGGGCCACGAGCTCGCCGCAATCCTCGAGTCCGCAGATCTGAATGACCCGGTGAAGCACGTCGGGTGGCAGGCGAGGGACGACACGCGCCAGGTGCGGCGTGTCCAGAATGCGATCGAGTAGAGAGCGCGGTGTGCGCGAGCGCAAGGCGTTCGCGCGGCGGCCACGAGCACGACGAACGGATTTCGACATTGGCCGGCGATGATACAGGCGCCGGCACGCAACAAACAGTCTTGAACATCAGCGGTAGGCGAGGGACAATACAAGCATAGGGAAGCGATTGTGACGTGCGCTCTCAAATCCCACCCCGACGTAACCTAGGCGACCACGCGTCGCCATGAACCGCATCCTCTCCTCCTTCCTGCTGCTGCTGATGGCTTGGAACCCGGGTTCCGAGCCCGTCCCTCTCACGCTCCGCGTGTTGACCTACAACATTCATCATGGCGAGGGCACGGATGGCCGTGTCGATTTGTCTCGCCTCGCTGGCGTGGTGACCAGCGTCCACCCAGACCTCGTGGCGCTGCAGGAAGTGGATGCACGGACTGAACGGACGAGCGGCGTGGATGAACTGGCCGAGCTCGCGCGCCTGACGGACCTGCATCCGGCGTTTGGCAAGACCATGGATTACGGGGGCGGTGAGTATGGCGTCGCCGTGCTCTCGCGCTGGCCTCTCGTAGCCGCCCACAACGATCCGCTCCCAAACCTGCCGGACCATGAACCCCGCACCGCGCTCACCGTGGAGGTGGCGGTTGGTGAGGGCGGCCCGCGCATCGAGTTCACCAGCACTCATCTCGATCAGGGACGCGATCCCGAGAATCGATTGGCGCAGGCCCGGTACCTCAACGAGCGGCTCGTGCGCGACGACGATCACCCGACAATCCTGGCCGGAGACATGAACGCCCGGCCGGACACGCCGGTCATGGATGTGCTGGAAGCACGTTGGGCCAATCCTCCCGCCGCCGATCCCTCGCCGATCGGGCCAAGCGGGCGGCCCCGATTGCGCGTTGATTACGTCCTCATCCGGCCCGTGACGCGTTGGCGCGTCGTCGAATCGAGCATCGTCGACGAGGCGGTGGCGTCCGATCACCGGCCGCTCCTCGTCGTGTTGGAATGGACCGGACCGCGCTGACGGTCCTCGCGGAAAGATCAACGATGACGAAGACATCGAGGAGGATAGGTTCTGTGACTCGACGAACTCTGTTCCTGTTGCTGGCCGGGTTGTGCCTGGTTCGCACGTTCGCTGCGAGTCCCGACACGAATGCCGACACTCGCCCCGGCTTCGACGGCATCTGGAACTCCGCCACCGCCACTCCACTCGAACGCCCCCTGCAGTGGAAGGACAAAGCCTTCTTCACGCCCGAAGAAGCCGCTGAGTGGGAACACCAGGTCGCTGAAAGCAATCAGGAGCCTTCACCGCAGGCCGCCTCGAAGAACGTCGGGACCGGCACCTACAACACGGTCTACCGCGAGTTCGGATCCCGCACCGTCAAAACCCTCCGCACCTCCATCGTCACCGACCCTCCCGATGGCCGCATCCCCGCCCTCACGCCCGTGGCTGCCGCGGCGAAGCGCCGCCGTGTCGACGGGATGAAGAACGCTGCGAGTGCGGAGGACTTGGGTCTTCAGGATCAGTGTCTGGCGTTCCTCACCGCCGGGCCGCCCATGCTTCCGTATTCCTACAACAGCAACTACCAGATCGTGCAGACGAAGGATGCATTCGTCGTGCACGCGGAGATGATCCACGACGCCAGGATCATTCGCCTGGACGGCCGTCCGCATCTTCCACCTGAGATCAGGCTGTGGCTGGGCGATTCGGTCGGTCACTGGGCGGGCGCCACGCTTGTGGTGGACACGACGAACTTCAACGACAGCGGCGGCTTCTACGGGGACGCGGGCGGCAACTTCGGGTGGGATCGGAATCTTCACCTGGTCGAGCGGTTCAGTCTTCTCGACGCCGATACGCTGCTCTACCAGTTTGAGATCGACGACCGCACGGCCTTCACGCAACCGTGGAAAGGTGAACTGACCATGACGCGGTCGCCCGGACCCATCTACGAGTACGCCTGCCACGAAGGCAACTACTCGTTGACGAACCTGCTCCGCGGATACCGCGCCAGCGAGCGCCAGGCAGCCAACCCGCTGGTGCGCTGAGGCGGCGTGACGCAGGCGCAGTGCCAATAGAGCGGCGAAGGGCTTAGAATGACGAGGGGACGTTGACTATGAAGAACCAGGGAAAAACGAATTGGCGCCGCGCGATCCTGATCGGTCTAGTGACTAGTGCTAGTTTGATCGCGCTCGCGCTGGCGGCGATCCACCGAATCGCATCACACTCACTTTAACCGACAAGTTCAAAGGAGCCCGCTACCGAATTTCCGGCTGCGAAGGTCAGCAGTATGCTCGGCATGGATACCACCGTCGCGACGGGATCCTTTCGAGTTGGTCGTCCGCAAGACCCAGCATCGCCTCATGTCTCTGTCGCTGGCGTTCGCCTCGGCCCCTACGAAATCGTCGCGCCCCTGGGCGCAGGCGGCATGGGCGAGGTTGATCGCGCGCGGGACGCCAAACTCAATCGTGACGTCGCGATCAAGGTCCTGCCGGAGTCGTTCGCCAACGATCCCGATCGCCTCGCACGGTTCACCCACGAAGCGCAGACGCTGGCATCACTCAACCATCCCAACATCGCGCACATTGACGGCCTCGAAAAGATTGACAGCATTCGGGCGCTGGTGATGGAGTTGGTCGAGGGTCCGTCCGCGCACATCGCGCGCGGATCGATCCCCCTCGCCAAGGCCATTCCAATTGCGAAGCAGATTGCCGAGGCACTGGAGGCGGCACACGAACAGGGGATCATCTGTCGCGATTGAAGCCGGCAAACGTGAAGGTGCACGCCGATGGCACAGGCACGGATCATCCTCGGCACCGCCGCGTACATGAGTCCCGAACAGGCCGCCGGCAAGTCCGTCGATAAACGCAGTGACTTCTGGGCGTTTGGGGTGGTGGTGTGCGAAATGCTGGTTGCGTCGAGACCCTCTCGCCGGTGCTGGAGCGGACAAGTAGCCATCTCCGACGGTCTCTCTGCGGCGCCGTGTCGTGGATTCTGCGAGAATCCGGTTCGGTCGCGCTCGTGTGGACCTCTCCCGAAGACGTTGAACACGTGCTCGCCTTGCGAACCGCGAACTCACGGGGGACACCCTGATGCATAAGAGTGTGATCGCGTTGTTCATGTTCGGTACGCTCACTCTTGGGGCGATCCTGCCGGAGTATCCAGACAAACCGATTACGCTCCTGGTCGCTCAGGACACCGGCGCCGTCGGCGATCAGGTCGCGCGGGGTTTGGCTGAGGCTCTCAAGAAACATCTGCGCCAGCCGCTCATCGTGGAGAACCAACCCGGCGCCTCGGGCACCATCGGAATCACAAAAGCGCTTGACGCGAAGCCCGACGGCTACACTCTTGGAATGGGCACTGTTGGCACGCTCACGGTGCAGCCGAACCGGACTGTGCTCTCGTACCATGGGCCGGACACGTACGTCCCGGTGGCCAAGCTAGTGACATAGCCCAACCTCCTGATTGTCAAGTCGAGTGCGCGATGGAGAACCGCGCAGGATCTTCTCAGGTACGCGCGGGCCCACCCAGGCGAAGTGAGCGTCGGCGTGCCAGGTCTTGCGACCGTAGCCCACCTGAATGTGGCGCAACTCGCGCTACTTGCGAAGGTGGACTTCAAAGTCGTGTATTTCGATGGGCCACAGCAAGTAGAGGCCGCCTTCCGCGGGCAGGTGGACGCGGCCGTGGCGGGGTACGCTCCCATCTCGCCACATGTCAACGCCCGCCAGGCCGTAGCGCTCGGCGTATTCGCTGAGCGTCGGCTGCCATTGGCTCGAGATGTACCGACGTTCAAGGAGCTGGGCTTCAACGTTACGCTCGGGAGCCTTCAGGGAATCATTGCGCCGCGTGGCACGCCGGCAGCTATCGTGAAGGCGCTCGATGACGCAATCAGCAAGGCGGTGACCGAACCGTCGTTCGTGTCGCTCGCCAAGCAGACCGGGAACACGATTGACTACAAGGGACCGGAGGCCTTCGCCGCCGAGCTCCGCCGAGCCTTCGAGACGAACGGCGATCTCATTCGGGCGCTCAGGCTCACGAGTCTCTGACCGCGGCTGATCTCGGCGACTGAGACACGCACCGGAGTCCGAAGAATAGGATCACGGGAAAGGCGGTAGTGATGACGACCACGGCTTCGCGTCGAACGTTCTGCGCATCGGAAGCGGCGCCGCCGCGGCGCTCGGGACGAGCGCCTTTGCCGGAGCTCACCGTCGGGAGAGCGTTTGCGCAGAGCCTCCCGGTCAGAGGCGTTCCGAAGGATTACCAGGAGGATTACTTCTACCGCGAGGAATGGCTTGGCGAGCCGGGTCACGACACGGAGGTTCGTGTGAAGCTCACCAGCGGCCTTTCGCTCAGGGCAAGCCGCATCCCCCTCATGGTCGCGTTCGCCTTCATCGCCACGCTTCCATGCGCGGTGCTCGCGCAAGTCAACCCACTCCTGATTGGGACATGGAAGCTCAACTTCGAGAAATCGACGTTCGATCCTGGTCCAGCGCCAAGCAGCGAAACGGTGATTTATGAAAAGGCGGGCGACGGCGTGAAACGCACGGTCGAGACGGTCCGCGCAGACGGAAGCCGAGACACCCGCGCGTACACGGCCAAGTACGATGGGAAGGACTACTCGGATATCGGACCCAATTTCGATACGATCGCCCTCACACGCATTGACGTTTGGACGGTTGACGAGACCGTCAAGAAAGCCGGCAGAGTCGTTTATATGGCCAGACAGGTTGTGTCCAAGGATGGGAGAATCATCACAACCACGGTGACAGGGACCGATGCGATTGGTCAGATTATGCACAACGTGAGAGTGCTCGATAAGCAGCAGCCGCCGACCCGCTAAACAATGTCGACTCACCTTTGGCCAAAGTCTCAGAGATTATTCGGTGAGGAACACGGATGTCTTCCCAGAACGCGTCCTTGAAAACGACGGTGGCGTGGATGGTCGGCGCGGCATGCGTCGTCTTGCTCATCCGCGTTGAGACACGACCAGCCGGCAACAGCGATGCGACATCGGCCGGGCAGGCGCAACAGAAAGCCGCTCGTCCTTTACCCGTTCGCAACGACATCCCCCGGCCGCGTGATGAAATTCTTGTCTTGAGGAACCACCAACTCACGCCTGGGGGACACGAACCGTTCTATCAGTTCAGCCGCGATCGGGCGTGGCCGTTTGGCATGCGAATTGGTACCCGTGTCGTTGGTCAGTGGAAGGTGATCGATCCGGAGGGACGCGCTACGGCCAAGTACGACGATGTCTATCGACTGACCCGTTACGCCAGCTTCGAGCATTGGCAGACCACGCGCGAGTCCACTTCGACTGCGCTCGGCGGAAATGGTCCTGCTTCCGAAGCGCGCATCGAAGGCTTCACTGACCGCGGCGCCCTCGAGACCGGCTCGAAGGGAGCTTACTTCGTCCAGGGACGCATGGCTCCGGGCGGGCCGTACTACATGCCGGGCCTCCAGGAGCAATACGAACTTCTGCCGAGTCAGCGTCCGACGGCGACTGACGAGGTGATCGCCGTTCGGCACGATGTCGCCCAGCCGGGCCAAGAGATCGTCGAGTTCCGCTACCAGCGGATCCGGAAGGGCAGCTTCGAACGGTTCGTTCAGGAAACGCGGGAAGAAATTTGGCCGTGGGAGGAAAAACTCGGCGCCCGTCCGATCGGTCAATGGAAAGTGATCCATCCGGCTGCGCCGAGTCGAACGTCGGAAAGCCCGGACTTCGATGAAGTGATCACGCTGACGCGGTATGCCAGCTACCCGCACTGGAAGGCGATGCGCCCAGACCCGGCGGTCTTGATAGGCGGAAACGGTCCCGATTGGCGAGCGTGGCGAGCCGCATTGGACACGCAAGGCGGGCTCACGACGCAGACGACGACCGAGTTCATGGAGGGGTTCATGTTCTACAGCCCTCCGGTTTACCTGCCGCCTCTGCCAGAACGGTATCGGATGATCAAGTAGTCGATGGGCTGACGTGGCTGCATGTGATCGACCGAGGCCGCGCTCGTTGATTCGCTGCGCTCGCAGGTCGAGCCCACTCTTGTGAGCCTCGCCGGAACGCGCGGCCGGAGACGCCGGTCATGGATGTGTTGGAAGCACGTTGGGCCAATCCGCTCGCCCGAGCGAGAAGTACCATGGCGGCCGTACTATGTACAATCCGAAAACGCCCTAGGTGAAGGGGATGTCAACTTCGGTGTAGCTGCCTGGTGTAGCCGCGTTCACCACAGCGGCGACGCGTTCAAGGTGCAGTCGGACACGTGACCACTTCGTGGTGCCGGTCAAAAAAACGAGGGCGATTCTTCGTCCGGCAAGGTCTTGCTAGTAGCGGATTCTCCTGTCGGTCGTGAGCAACAGGTCAACCGCGGCTTCCTCAGCCGCATTCAGCAACGCGCCGTTGTTCAGCTTGTCCCATCCTTTGGCTTGGGCGGTGATGATCGTGTGCCCGGGAAGCGCACGGGCAAGACCCTTTGGCGTTCCGTGGTCAAAGAGAATGATCATCAAGCGGCGCGGAGGGTTGCCCCGGTCCCGAAACCCTGAGGCTCCGGGCCACAAAATCAAGGACTGCCGTGATCTGCTCCCGCGTTACGTCGAACTGTTCAATCACTTCCTCGACGCTCAGATCCTCGAGGTTCTCAATGACGGTCGCTACGGGCAAACGGGTATCACGAAACACCCATGCGCCGCTGACTCTGCCGGGGATGCTCTCCACAGCCGGACACTGGGACCAATCGAGAGTTGCCATGTTCTGAGCCTCCTTCCCGATGGATCGAAGGTACGCGAAGCCGCGCGCGATGGCAACCTTCATCAAGACCTACCCTTTCGGGACGCGTTGAACCACGGCAACGGTCGCCGGGATGCTTCTCGGAAGCCGGGATCGGTAAATCCAGCGCCGTGAATGAGAGTAATCCCGCCCGCAGTTCGGTCCCGCCCATATAATCACGCCAGCTTTGGCTCTCACTCCCGGCACGCGTCTCGGCGTCTATGAAGTCACGGCCCAGATCGGCGAGGGCGGCATGGGTCAGGTCTATCGCGCGCGCGATACGAAGCTGAATCGCGATGTCGCGTTGAAGATCCTGCCGGACGCCTTTGCCAGCGATCCGGATCGCCTGGCGCGGTTCACCCGCGAAGCGCAGACGCTGGCGGCGCTGAATCATCCCAACATCGCGCACATTCACGGTCTGCAAGAATCCGGCGGTGTACGCGCCATCGTCCTGGAACTCGTCGAGGGGGAGGACCTCTCGCAGAAACTCAAAGGGCTGAGGGCAAAGGGCTCAGGGCTCCCGCTCCGAAGCGGCACACGAGCAGGGCATCATTCATCGGGATCTGAAGCCCGCGAACATCAAGGTCCGCGACGATGGAACCGTGAAGGTCTTGGACTTCGGGCTGGCAAAGGCTCTCGACTCCGGTAGTGTCCGGCTTCAGCCGGACCTGACTCAGTCGCCGACGATCACGACGCCGGCGATGATGACGGGCGTCGGGATGATCCTCGGAACCGCGGCGTACATGTCGCCCGAGCAGGCGAAGGGACGCGCGGCCGACAAGCGCAGCGACGTCTGGGCGTTCGGGTGCGTGCTCTACGAAATGCTGACGGGGAAGCGTGCGTTCGAGGGCGAGGACGTTGGCGAGACACTGGCGGCGGTGATTCGCGGCGAGCCGAACTGGACCGCGCTTCCGCGCAACCTGCCGTCGCCGGTCGACAAGCTGCTGCGCCGCAGTCTCGAGAAGGATCGCGCTCGACGAATCGGCGACGTGTCGACAGTGCGTTTTCTTCTCGGCGAAGCGTCAGCCGTCCCGCCCGCATCTGAAAACGCGCGGGCCGGCGCGATGCCCACGACAGCAAAAGCAATTCTCGCGGCGAGTGTGGCGGTGGCCGCGATTGCTATCACCGCGGCGGCATGGTTTGCGCTGCGTCCGCTGCCCTCACCGCCAGTCCATCCGGTGACACGCTTTTCTGTCGCGTTGCCGCCCGACGTCGTACTGTCCTTTGGAAATAACCCGAATTCGTCCCCGATCGTGGCGCTCTCACCAGACGGGACGCGTGTCGTGTATGTCGCCACCCGTACTGAATCGAGCAGCCCGCAACTGTACCAGCGGATGAGCGATCAGCTGGAACCCGTCGCCATCCCTGGAACTGAGCGCGCTCAAAATCCGTTCTTCTCGCCCGATGGCCTCTGGATTGGCTTCAGCACATCCGACGGCAAACTCAAGAAAGTCGCGATCGGTGGCGGCGCCGCGTTTACGATCTGCGACAGCGTTCCACTGCGGGGCGCGACCTGGCTGTCGGACGGCTCGATTATCTTCGCCCCCACGGGTGCTGCGACGGACTTTGATCTGTGGCGCGTTTCCGCTGCTGGCGGGACGCCGAGCCAGATTGTGAAGCGCGATCCAAAGAGCGAGACGGCGCTTCGCTGGCCCGAGGCGCTGCCCGATGGAAAGAGCATCCTCTTTACGATCCAACGACCGAACAGTGACTATAGCGGAGCCACCATCGCAGCGATGCGGCTCGACACGGGTGAGCGCAAGGTGCTGATCGAGGGCGGCACGATGCCGCACTATCTGGCCAGCGGCCACCTCGTGTTCACGCGCGCCGGCGTCGTGATGGCCGTGCCGTTCGACCTGCGCACACTCCAGGTCACGGGTGCGCCAGTGACGATGATGGACGGGGTGGTGGCGACGAATCCTGTGATGGGCGCTGTCCAGCTCGCGACGTCGATCACGGGATCGGCCGTTTACATACCGGGCAGGGTCACCGAAAACTCTCGCACGCTCGTGTGGGTCGATCGGCACGGTGGCGTGGCGCCGGTCAACGTGCCAGCGCGCAACTACGAGTATCCGCGGCTGTCACCCGACGGAGAACGCCTCGCGTTGACGATCAGCGGCGATGGCGGTACCGCATTGCGCGATGTGTGGGTGTATGAGTTCTCGCGGGGCGTGCTCTCGCGGCTGACATTCGAGAAAGAGGAAGCCGAATCGGTGGCGTGGACGCCCGATGGGAAGCACATCACGTACGCCGTCAGTCGCGGACCGACGCGTGAGATTCGGTGGAAGTCGCCTGACGGCAGCGGAACCGACGAGCTCCTCGCGGTCAACGACCGGCACCTCCACCTCGGGACGTGGTCGCCAAACGGGGATGCGCTTGTTTTGCAGGCGGTCAGCCTCGCGAGGAACGGGGTGGATGCGGGAAGTCTCTGGCTTCTGCAGATGACACCGAAGCCGGTACTGCGGCCATTTCTGCGCACGCAAGCCGAGATACGCTCGCCGGCAGTCTCACCGGACGGCCGATGGATGGCCTATTCGGCGAACGATACGAACCGCTTCGAAATATACGTGCAGGCGTTTCCTGGCCCGGGCGCGAAGTATCAGATTTCGACGAATGGCGGCGCCGAACCGCGATGGGCGAGAAACGGACGCGAGTTGTTCTACCGCGACGGCGACAAGATGACGGCGGTCGCCCTCAATAGCCGGGGAGAGGGGCTTCAAGCGGGGCCACCGACCGAGCTGTTCAAGGGCCGTTTCGCATCGGGCGGCCCGAATACCGAAGCGTATTACGACGTCAGCCTCGACGCCCAGCGCTTCCTCATGATCAAGAATTCTGAGGCTCAAAACGCGAACGCGTTGGTCATGATTCAAGACTGGGCGAACGAACTGAAGGCCCGCGTGCCGGTGAAGCCATGACGCTGACGGAGACGCTGTCGTTGATGCTCCGCGTGCTGATCCTGGCCACGTTCTTCGTCTTCTTGCCTGGCGCCGCGCGCTGTGCGGCGAGCGATTTTCGACGCCGTTGTTCGGCATGGCTGCAGTCTTGGGATGGCACAGTGGCGAGCCGTGCGACGATTAACCTCAATCATCCAATGGTCTGAACGTGTTTCGGACCTCCATACTCAGCAATGGTCTTGTCGAGTCGTTCGTACTCTCGCTCGGCTAGGGTCAGGACGAACTCCGCGTTGTTCAGCCACATGTCTTCGTTCACAGCCATGCTGGGCCTGTTTTCCGGATCACCCAACAAAAGACCATCGATGTCATCGAGAGGATGAAGCACCGATACCCTTACCATCGACTTAAGGCCGTTGTCCTTGAGACAGTCCATCAGCGCATTCGCATGACTCCGGAGAGTTCGAGAGCGATTCGCGAGGGCGAATCGGCGAGCCGTATCAGGCATCGTGTTCTCCTACGCGTAACCCGCGTTCGCTGACGTCTTGGAACGTCGAAACACGAACGGCGCCGTCCTTGAACCGAGCGATGATGTCGAGTTCTCCCCCCACTGCTTCGATGTACTTGCGCAAGGTGCTGAGATACAGATCGGTGCGGTGTTCGATCTTCGAGATCTCTCCCTGCGTGGTCTCGAGCGCCTGTGCAAGCTGTTCCTGCGACAGATTGCGAGCCTTCC
>Ga0209515_10008362_pt1 | contig 12104 bp, 1 predicted proteins | sample Subgroupgradi54m_FD_187454 | JGI IMG/M metagenome (GOLD analysis project Ga0209515, IMG submission 187454) | Subsurface groundwater microbial communities from S. Glens Falls, New York, USA - GMW60B uncontaminated upgradient, 5.4 m (SPAdes)... ... | reverse complement strand
CAACGTTGCCAAGGCCACCAAGGTCTTGGATGACGAAACCGGAGAAGAGATCGAACGAGTGATCGTGATCTCCCCCAAAATCGCTGCCCAACTCTCGCGCTGGAACGGCCAGCGAGGCGGCAGACGGAACTCAACGTACTTCGTGAACTAGCTCTTTTCATCTTCCTATCTACATCCTGTATATTCTGTATCCCTCGAGTCTACATGCCTAGGCACTTCTGCCGAACATGCTCACTCGAGGGTTTTTGCTATAAATGATATCCCCTTGACTCTCATATCCTTCATATCCCTCCTCTTAAAATAAGAGGAGGTTAGGAGGAGATATCTTACCCCCCCCTTGACATTTTAATATTATCTTGATTACCATCTGCGTCAGGACTATGCTGTAGGTAGGCGAATCTACAGCTACAAAGGAGGATCGCCATGCCAAGTACTCGTGCCTTCTTGATGGTGCTCGTCGTAGCAATCACCACTGCCTGTGGTGGCACCCCCTCGACGAACGACGTCAACCCGACAGACGTTCCCCCCACAGACACGGTCGTCCCTCGTGACTCCCCTCCCCCAACTGACGTGGCCATGATGACCGACGCCGGCCCTCTCGTCGACGTCGTCGATGTCGTAACGGCCGACGAACGCGTCGCCTCAGACGTCGCCGACGAACCTTCCGTACCACCCTCCGACGTCGCGGTGCTCGAAGGGTTCGACCCCCGCCTCTGCGAATATTTGGCAACATCCTTCCTCCACGTGCGTCATACCGCCATGATTCCGTCACGTCCAAGATGCTATATGCGACGAGATGGAGCAGCTGATATAGAAGCGTCATTTGGTTCCTTCTGGGGTGGGGGCTCGGAAGCAATTTGTCGAGGCAATAGGTGCGAATTTTCTGGCCGTCGGGACCTTCTTTGGACAGGACTCGCGATCGGGATGTGGGAGTTCCACGCGCATTCTCCGTCTGTACCAGACAGCATCATCGATGTCGAGCGGCCCTGACAAAAAAATCTAGAAAAATTTTCTCCTCTCACCCGTCTTCTCTCACGAAGCTCCGGGTCTTTTTATTTTCATTTGATCAACGAGAACGAAGCTGGAGAGAACCTGGATACACGATCCAAGGACGTTTTAGGTAGTTATCATTATCTGGAAAATCCACCGTACATTCGTTTCTAGTCAATGGTCTTCCATCTGTGTTCAACATCACCTCGTTCTTTTCCTTCACTCCGTTCACCGGAATCCCCGAATAGCACCCTCCAAATGGATGAGCAACACGAGACATCTCTCCTGAGAGTGTCGCGTCTCCCAAAACATCATCCACAATCTCGTTGGTTGATGGTGCGCCATCTACACCAGGAACATTTCTTACGTGCGTTCGACATTCGCCTGTACACCATCCCCAGTTATCCTCGATCAATACACGTGGGGTGAAGCGACATGTTTGTGTAGCACCCTGCCAACAACCTCCTTTTGGAGCAAGGTCTAGGAGACATACGTCATTTCCTCCACATGATACCGTTGGAAACCTTGGATTACAGCTCCGTTCTGGATTGCGACCACAACGATACAACGTCGTTACTACTGCCCCTTCCCCACCAGCAGAAGCATCTCTTAGGCTACATGTACTCTTCACAACAGACCTCTCTCCTTCACATGTGTAGATATGGCTAAACTCAAAATAGTTTTGTTCGCAGGCATCTGCACTGTTGCCAAAGAATTGACGAATGTTGCAACGATCGCCAACAGATCCACCGGCGGTACAATCACTATCTTGTGAACAAGATTTGTCTGCTTGTTTTGTGCAGGTCCCCGTATTTTCGCATCGACCATATCCTGAAGGGCAGTCATTATCGACGTTGCAAGTGAGCCCTGTAGGGCCGCGGTTTGGGCCAGCGACGATGGTGCATTCTTTGGTCCCTCCGCAATAAGGTTTGTGGTTCTTGATCTTCGCATCCGGCAGACTTTGCATAAACCCATCCCCCCAATCAATCATCATCCGCCGAATAGGCATCTGGTTGTGCGCAGCCCAAGCATAAAACTGAATCGTCGACTTGTGTTGGCCACCTGCCATCACGAGAGGGCCTTCTGTTTGACCGTTGAAGCCAAAGGCTTGAGCACGAGTAATGGAGCACTGACCAGATTCACGACACTGCGTGGAGTCAAGTGCCGCTACCTGCGGAGGATATGGACGATAGTAGTTGATGTACTTGAAGTCAAGCCGATTACGATCGCGGAAAAACGCTGCCCCCTCGGCTCCACCCAAGAGGAAGTCTGGGGTGTAGTGACCCATTGTGACATCTGTCGCAAGAGGAAAAGGAGAAATTTCAGGAGTAAGAGAGCTCGCATTGCCTCGCTTATATGCAATCAGTCCGCAGAATTCATCTGATGGATCTGGACACAAATCTACACGAGGCTTGTATCCAGCGGCATGTGTACAAATATTGTTGTCGGTATCTGGATCTCGTGGATCGGTCGAACTCTCATCAGTTGAACGTACTCTACATGCAGGAACAGGGGTGTAGGTACGCCCTGCCACCGTCGATACAGGACCACATCGATTCACCGCTGTTTCATAGGCACCAATCGTGGTTTGAGACAGATCTTGTTCGCAGGTGAATGGATCACGTGGGCCTGCACCAACGCGACACAAGCTCCCATCTTTCAACCCTCCGCGACAACGGCCATAGGCTTTTGACTTCGAAAGATCTTTTGGTGACGCACAGGTGGCAAAGGGGATATTGAGCCACTGAGCACCCGAGACGAAGCAGCCTGTCACTGGCGTGTTACCTATCGAAAAGGTGAAGCCATCAGAGGTTGCTGGCGTTGAGAAGCCGGTAGAAGCAACACCTGGATTACGGGTGAGTTCTGATAAGACACGTGGGGTTATTTCAGACGCAAGTCCTTGGTATGAAATAAGCTGATCGTCATAGAGAGTGTCCTGGTAATAAGCAGTACCGGTACCTACAGAGCCACACGCGTTTGTTTGATCAAGTATCCCTGATGTCCCCCCCGTTCCTAGGCGCCACGCTTGAATGGCGCAATAGTTAAGATCAGCCTTCTCTACACCGACGATATGACTCCGAGTATATGCGTTTTGGAGAGGAAGGTCCGTGACGGATCGGACCCTCGGATCATCCGACACGAGAATTCTTGGTAGCAACGTTGCAGCGCGTCGCATACCACCCGTATATATGCCACCAGTTCCTCTCTCACCACCTTCGCATGCAGCTACATCAACGGATGTTTCGCTCATGCATCTGTCTTCGTCAAGACAGCCAGTGAGAACAGAGGTATTACCATAGTTTGTCACCCAATCTCCTCTCCACAGCATGTATTGTCGTGAACGCACAGAATACAAAGGTGGATACCCTCCGGTGCGCTTCATGTAATAGTTATACGGAGTGAAAGAGCAATCATAGTCGGCCTGACAAGAGGTATACCCTTGGTCCGCCACAACATCGTACACTTTGTTATCACCATCAACGTAGGTGCGATTTGGATTTAACAGGTTATTATACCCATCTGCCGAAACGTTGGCTCTAGCAATATGCGTCGCTTCTGGACGTAGGGGATCTCTGTCAGAAACGTATCGAGGAAGGGCGCATTTTGTGGTTGTCACCGCATTACTTACATCTTGGCCACCCCTGACGGTAAAAGGCGTAGGACGGTCAAGCGGTGGGACTACCCCTCCTACAGCACGAGGAGGCACAACACACTTTCCAAGAACCTCTTCAGGACATTCTCGAGACGCCGGCGAAGGCGCGGAACAATCTCCCGCTCTACGAATAGATCCCTCCTCACCCAACGCTCCTCTCATCCCTCCCGCACAAACGAACGGCGCGTCGATAGATCCTTGCTCACTCACATAAAATTGCGATGCTTGGGCAGCGGTCAAACGTTGCACAGGGGCGGTCCGACGATCATCATATGTACCTTCACTAGATTGTGCCCAATGACCGCCTCTAAAAATACACGCATGAAGCTTCTGGCGAGGCGCTCCTGCCGCATCAAAAAAGGTGGCTCCTGTATGACACATATCCGGATCATCCGCACAGGATAATCCTGCGTTTAATCCAGACATCGCATCACATATCTTAAAGCTATCAACCCCTCCTGTTTCAAGAAGGCTCGTGTCACAAACACCTTGGATACTACACTGTGCACTTGGACCATGGGCGACTCCTGTAGTAAGAGCCGAGGTAGGAGTACATGCTTGCCCCTTGAATGGACCATCTAAACAAGCGCTGTCTGCGACAGTGACCTCCTTGTCATAGTATCGATACACACGATACACACGAGCAAATAAATTAGATAAATATGCCCACTTGTCTTTTGGTAAAGGGTTTGGGCGGTAGTAACTTTCGGAGCCTGGAGCAAGAAACGTTGGTGGTTTTATGGGAGAGTATCCAGCAATGTCTGCTCCGGTTTGAAACAAAGGCTCCGTGCCGGCTTCACTCAGAGGCCTTGAAGTAACAACGCTAGCAAAAGGAGAAAACTTTGAGCTGTACTGCGTGCCAATCCCAGGAGCAGTATACGCCGCTTCTTTCCAGACACGGTCCGTATAGGCGGCGTCCTGCAAAGAATCCTTACTCCGCACCTCTGCAAGCTCTTTACAGATATCAGCACTCACCACATCCACGTGCATGTACATGTAACGAACATCGTTCGCTTTACCCGCACAGCTTGCCACCCAAAATCCGATAAACTCCCACGGACCGTTTGGCGCTTGTATTGAGTCGCTACTAGGCGCTGGAGACTGGAATACCCCGCGGATCCCAAAGTATGGTTTCTCTGCCGAACAATCGCCTGCAAAAGCGCGACGCCTCAGCCCCTCAAATCCTTGCTCAAGCCCTAGTCCTGCAGGATTCAATACCCCCTTAAAAAGATCTGATTGGCCCTCTGATCGATAGCCAAGTTCCCAATACTTAAACCCACACGTTGCATTGCTCGATGGACTATTCTTTGTTTTTACACACGGACGAATCACGTATCCTGCTGGATCCTGCGTGAGCATTTTTTCTGAACCACGTGTCATGAGAGGGTTGTAGTTAGAAAAAAACTTCTGCCGCCATGCAGTATCACCGGTTCGCAGCGAGTCTACCGCGTCATAATCCACAGCAGGCATTCCATCTACCCAATCCGCTTGATATCCACACCCAAGTCTTCCGATACCGTTTGGATTTTCAAACGGTTGAATTTTCATGTATCCGATATTGCTTTCCAGAACCCCCGACTTGACATCGCTGTCCGTTGGAACACCAACGATGTTTGGAAACAGATCTTTTACATATTTAGGTCCATTTATTTGAAAAAAGGCTTCCGTGTATGAATGCGATCTTCCTGCTCCCGTACCGACCAATCGAAGTCCTCGGGGGGCGCGCGGCTGATTATCGTAATCCTGTTCATCATCGGCTTGCTCACAATCGCGTGCCGATTGCCCATCTTTTGAACCTTCTCCTGTAATAGAAGCAAATCCACTCGCATTCTCTGTTTCTCGTGAAACAAAATCATCGTCATACGAAATCTTTGTCATGCGACCAGAGAACGGAACGACGGGTGGTGAATCACCGTTACGAAGATTCCCTAATAACAATCGCTCTGCTAATCCAATAGCCGGTGGAGGCTCTTGCCCCACAAGATCACTGGCATCAAATCGCATCGTGGTAGATTTGCGCGTTGGAGACAAGCAATAGTACGCACCGGAGCCTGGTGGCGGCTGATATCCAGCAGACGGCGTGTAGTGATACGTGTCATGTTCACCAAACAAGATCGCTCCAGGATTCCAGGTCAAACAAGGCTCTTGCGTTGTGCTGCCGATATTCACCCCTCGGGTCACATCGCGTTCTAGACATTGAGCGAATACCCCTCGAACCGTTTCGACACGCGACAACATCACGCAGCGTCCACCAAGTTGCGCATCGCCACACGTTTGAGAAGCATTCGAAGCCTCGGCGGCACGTTTTCGTTCTGGAGCAAGCGTGGCCGGTTGACCCGCCGTAGGAGATGGAATAGGTGGAGAAATATTTCTGCCAGAACTATCACCTCCTGTATTTGATACAGCCCCCGGAATACACGCCTCGCCATCTCTTGGCCCACCTACACACACCCCACTTGGAACACTCTGCGCGTTTGGTTCGAAGAACTTACTTACCGCCGCATCGCTGTAATCGGCACGTTTGTAGGTACAACTGCAATCTTGCCCATATTCACAAACATTGACACGAGAGAACCCTGGCGCACGTTGGGTTGGTTTTGGTGGGTTCTTGGTGAGATCCCACGCGGTCACATGGGTTCCATCAAATGGAGAATCCGCTTCTGGGTTTGCACGACACTCCGCCACCGGAAATGCGCGAGCCACGAATGCGTCGTTGCGTGCATCCGTTTGGGTAAATCCAAGGGCAAGCGAGTTAAAATCATACGGACTTCGGCGCACGGATGGATCGCTAATCGTAAGCGGATCAAAGGAGCTTGCGAGATAACACACGCTCGTACTCGTTACATTTGCCTCGTTCGGGATAAAATATCCAATGAGCTTTGTTTGAATATGTTGACACAGGTGGAGACTGGGATACGCCGCCCCTAATCGCGAACGACGATCAAGAATCTCTGCTTGGTTTGGAAGCGCTGGTTGATTATGGTCGAAGCACGTATCTCTCCCCGCACAAGCAGGATCGGTAACAGGTGGCCTATTTTGGCGTGGATGGTGGGCCGGCGGCATCGAAACAGCGCTCACCAATCGATAATCGCGGGCATATTTCCCCGTTGCACGTGTGTCTCCACCGGTTCCATCGATCGCCACACGGGCGTTCACCATATCTATCGGCAAAAATGCGTTTGGAATCGCGTAACCGCTGTAGTCTTTTTGGCCAAGTCCAATATCTCGGTTGATATACACCGGTTGGGTAAATGCCAATCCTTTGGTCAACACAGGCTCCGTGGATGTAGAGGCTCGATTCACGTATCCTTCGCAGTATTGATCTCCTGTATCTACCCTCCCCTTGTCACACAAAGCTACATTGGTACACAAACTTCGTGATCGATTGGTCGCCGGATCGAACACGACCTCGGAGCTGCTACATCCAAGCCACTGCGCACAGTCTCGATCAATGTTTACTTTTACAATCAAGTTAGCATCATTTTCTATTTTACAGCTGCCCGTGCGTTGATAGTACGATGGAGGTGTAGGAGGGGAAGTAGGGGGGGAAGCAGGAACAGGCACAAAAGCTTCATCTATACAGTCAGCATCTGTATGACAGCGTAAAAGGTTGAGGACCGTTGGCTGATCATGCCACAGAATATTTACGAGGCTCATCGGCCATACATTGCCCCTCACTTCGCCCGTTGCTGGAAAAGAAACGGGTACCGCCGCTTCACGACACGCGAGCGCCGTAGCACAATACCGAATCGTTCCCTCACATGTGCCGGTTTGTACACGACAGGTTGGATCGGTTGGATTACGAACGCAATCGATGGGCAAGATAGGTGTTGGACGCGGCATCGCTTGCTGTGTCGCATAGGTAGCTCTCGCGTTGTATCGATTGTCTTCACTCATCGTGTCCCGCATCAACACACATCCGTTGGCACGATCAACACGGCCAGCACAGCTTGCGACATTTAAATGCTCGTTGCGAATAAAGAAGTAGGGCTTGCCAGAGGGACGAGCTGGATCCGACGTATCCACAGGATCGCGAAGCTCTGTACACTCCGCTGCCTCTGGCTCACACAGCCCAACCCAGCCTCGATACATAGGATCTGCGCGGCGCGCTATTCCAAATGCTTGACCAGATTCAAGAAGTGTTGGATAACACGAAACCGGTGGATTGGACCCCACCTCAAACCATCCAGAATAGCCGCCCGGTGGTGCATCAGCCACATTTGTGAGCTGTTCACGATATTCACAGATGTGATTATCAGGATCACGGAAGTATTCGTTGCTTCCATCATGGGTAAATTGATCGCAAAACAGTTCAGAAGGTCGGCAAAGAAGCTGCTCGTATCTTGTGATATCGTCCTTAATGTACATCGTCGTAAACCTAGAAACATTGATACGGTCTGCAGAGAATACGGGTTTACCAACGGCTCGACAGCTGTCCTCTGCTCTCGTACAACGCGCCGCAGGATCATCGATGAGATATCGCATCCTGTCTGCTGCACGCTTCGTAATCGCTGCACCAAATCCAGGAATAGTGGGTGTGTCTCCTCGTTCAAATATCTGTTCACCAACATCCGTTGAGTTACGCGTATCCACAAACGCTTTGCATCCAATCGCCACTTCACGACACAATCGCGTAAAATCTTTTACATGTACCGCTTGGCTTTCTCGGCTGCGGTAGGTTCGACACCCTAGCATCGCCTGTGGTTGCGGCACTCCGTAGGCGTTTTGATCACACACAGCAGGCGTTTGCCAAGTATCACGACGAACGTACGTCCGATCCTGGATACGGATGAGCGAAACTTCGTCCAAGAAAACCACGTATGCACTGCGATTGCCGCTTGCCGTCCACACGAGAGTGGAGGTTGCAACACCTGGATAGCCGAAGAAGGGACCTACCGTGTAACGCTGCCAATCAGCCGTCAAACGCACACTATTTCCAACCATGACGGGCGGATGCGTAACGTCCGCTGGATCGCGCAGATTCACTTGAAGATTTGCGATGGAAACAGCTGCCTTTGCCCAAAAAGTGACGCTATATTGATGATCGCCGACGGGTGAAATAAACGTAGAAGAAACAGAGGCGCCGCTTACTGCTGGTACGTACAACCACAAAGATTGATCGCCCACGAGCAACGACTCATCGGAAAGGCGAGCACCGCTAAACCCCTGTGTGCTCGTCACCCCACGAAAACTCTCCTGTAGGATGGGTAAGCTTGCACCAGAAGTCACCCCACGATATTCCCGACATCCAACGGCAGAAGCGGTACAAAGCTGACTTTGTGGAAGATAGATGTGGTACAAGCACTCGCTCGCCACCGCATCGAACACGCCACCTGTTTTTGTACAATCGTCCGCGCTGCTACGAGCCATCCGGAAATCTTGACAGGCGGTGGTCGAAAGCACGGTCTGGGAGTAGTAGCGGTATGAGACATGGCCATCTGCGTCGTAGAATTGTCGACAGTCTGGATCGAGCCCTTGAGGCCAGCTTGTAGCATTGCAATCCGTCGGGCGTTTGATTACCTGACTCCCTGGTTCACGTTTGGCAAAGATAAGCGGCGCAGGTGGGGTTGCCGTGTCTTGCACCAAGCTCCACGTGCGTAACTGGTATCCAGAAGTATCGGACCCTTCCCACGTAAAAAAGGTTTGTGAGGAAGCACTCGGCTTACGGCAAGAACGAGCATAGGTGAGATAGGCTTGTGACTCACCGAGTGCCCCTTCTACGTTGGTAAAGGCCTCACATCCAACATCTTGCCGACGACAGCTTGTTGCCGTTGAAGGGATGAAGTAGTTAGGTTGATCATCCGTCGCGTCACTTAACGTTTCATTGGTTTCCTTGACAAGGTCAAATGCCGAAGCACTTTTGCGGTATTCAGCATATCCAACACACGTCGCAGGACACAGATTATTGACCGAAAGAATAGCCGGGATTTGATTGCCTCCCGTCACCGTGTCTGTGTATCCGTTACATCCCGCCTCAATTTGGCGACACACCTTTGCAAATGTATCGCAAGCAACTGGATCATCACTTTCTCCACTGCAGGCAAAATCATCAGGCGCAATTTTGAGATGGCGCTCCACAAGCGACATATTCATCCCATCGACAAAATTGGTCGCATATTCCCCTTCTTCCAACTGCACATTATCGATAAGGGCATTCCTATTTTCCCCATACAAGACATCCAACACATCACCGATCATGAGGATTCCAGCCTTCGTTGAGCTTGTTGTCACAAACGTACACTCAAATCGTTGCCAATCCGTTAAAAGTGAACGACCCGGTGTTGGAACAAAAATCCCTGTTGATCGAACACCAGGAATAACCGCACATCCCGAACTCTTGAAGGTTCGAGGATCAAACACAGAAACCCGGCCCAACGTGTCTGAAAATTCATTAATGAACACGCTGACACGCCCTGACGGAGTGGCTGTTTTGAGACGCGCGGAAAAAGAAAGCACGTAGCTATGTGCTGCATTAAGTGCAACACTTTGAAGGTAATTTACAGAACCGCCGGTTGGCACATTCAGATCCGCAGAAAGTTCTCCGTCTTGATGTACGTTGTTGCTTGCCCAGGGCAATGGCCTCGCTGTAGACGACAACACCTTCCATCCCATAAGCACAGGAGGCGTTGCATCGGTTTGTTTTTCAAACGATGGATTGATGACCAGGTTGAGACTTGAGGTGGCGGACACAGCTTCAAACACCTTGGTACATCCTTCTGCGCTTGATGCACAGGTATCGATCTTGGCATTGAAATAGACGCGTGGACCGGTAGACGTAGTCCCAATCCAAGCCTCAGCGCCCCGCTCCGGATCACGCGTCGTGGCATACCAAAGACATCCTACGTTGTCGGCACTACAAGTGGCTCGATCCGTAGTGTTACGAAGATACGAAACATCTTCCCCACCTCGTGTTTGATAGCTTCGACAACTTGCCTGTCGCGGCAAACACTCATCCGCCCCAAAGCGATACACGCTCTTTTCTGCGACACAATATCCATATCCACCAACACACTCCCCTTGATCGTTGCGTCGCAAACAGGTTTGCACATCTTGGCACTCTTCTCGACGCTGTCCGAGCGTGCTCGAAAGAAGCTGCTCTCCGTATCCCTTAAGAACACATTGTTGAGGTAAGGCCGCAAGAATCCAGTCCGGGTCTATCAAATGACACCAAGGAGAAGCAGAGGTTCCATCGCATGTGTTAAACCCATCAACCACCTCTTGCAAGGTCACACATCCACCGCCTTGTGGGCTGCAACGTCGAATGTTTTCTGCGCTATTTGCGGCCAGTTCAAATCCAACAGGGATCATGCGCAACACACGCAATTTTTGAAGATTGCCGGCACAATACCCTCGAGTATAGCACTCTCGATCTTGATTACGACGCACATCGCTTACAGGAATGAGTGACCAATTCCCGTGCAAAAGGTTCGAAGCAAGTGCGGATCGTATTGTGACGCCACCACGATCCGTACGAACGAGAGAGGATCGCAGCCCTTGGTCAATCGTGCAGTTCCAAGTACCTCGTGTTTCACTCGGACACGTTGCAAGTTCTGTGACCACATCAAATGTTTCCACCTTCTGAAGGTTTGGCGTCTTGAGAGAAGTTGCAACATTTCGTGTATCGTTTGGACGTGTTTGCGTGATCTGATCTGCGCTCAACTGTAACTGCGCCACCCCATCATCCAGACCTGTTTCAAATACACGTCGTAATAGCTTAGAGGTTAACGTGTTCACAAACATCGAAGCCGTATAGAGAGCAAGCTGCTCAAATCCTTGAGACATTCCGCTCGAAAGTGTTGCACCAATCGTCGTCAATAAACTTGCTTTTGGAAACTTAACTAACGTTTCACGAGCGGATTCATTGACCACCTGCGCCGGAGTCTTGATAGTACCTGAAAGAAAATTGGTAATGGATTTAAACCCTCCACCTTCGGCCCGTTCCGCGGCCTTGATTTGCGCCTCCGATACGGACTTTTTCTGTGCGTAACCCAAAATATTAAAAGCAACTCCTAAATCACTTGAGTTGGTGTTCACACTGAATTGAATGTTTTTTAACACGTCTCCATTACTAAGGGTTTGATACAACGTGTCGTAGTTTCTGATGATGCTTTGAAACTCACATCGAGGACGCGGTCGTTGAAATCGACCTTGCATCCCTGGAAAAAAGTTCCCCAAAGAAAGCTGTAACCGCAAAAGCTGCCGTGCGCTTGGTCGACATAAATCAAACCCTGCCGTTCTAAAAAACGATTCATTGGAGAGCGACCCGATAAATTCTCCCACCGCATCAGAGGCGACCCCTTCGAGGTACTTACCAATGCTTTTTTTATAGTATGTAGCAGATTGGCCAGAGCCACCGGTCGCGATATAATCGGCCGCATCAAAAGCAAGTTGCCCGAGAAAGGTTTGCGCTGCATTAAAAAACCCCACCATTGCCACACGGCTTAACACGGTAAGAGATCGG
>Ga0209515_10008358_pt1 | contig 12105 bp, 9 predicted proteins | sample Subgroupgradi54m_FD_187454 | JGI IMG/M metagenome (GOLD analysis project Ga0209515, IMG submission 187454) | Subsurface groundwater microbial communities from S. Glens Falls, New York, USA - GMW60B uncontaminated upgradient, 5.4 m (SPAdes)... ... | reverse complement strand
GATGCATGATTCGACGCTGTCGCTGTGGGTGAAGCTCGATGGTGTCGAGGCGCGCCACGGCGGCGGGGCGATCGCTGAGGTGACGTTTCGCGATGCCGTGGGTCGTGAGCTGCAGCGACCGACGCGCTTCGGCCCTTGGACAGGATCAGCGGAGCCATGGGCTCAGCGCGGCGGCCCGGTCGCGGTCCCGCCCGAAGCTCGCGAAGGCACGGTGCGGTTCGCGCTCGAGGGCGCGAGCGGCAAGGTGTTCATCGACGACGTGCGCCTGACGGCCGCCGACGAGCGAGCCGTACGCCCCGCCACGTCGCAGACCGACACGTCGTCGTGGCGGCCGTACGTGCCGGCGGACGCGCCGCTGCTCGGCCCGATGGATGCCGGCGAGTGGGTGCACGCGCCCGCGGGCGGGCATGGGTTCCTGACGGTCCGCGACGGGCATTTCGCCTTCGAGGACGGCACCGCCGCGCGGTTCTTCGGCGTCGATCTCGATGGTGAGGCGGCGCTGCCCTCGCACGAGCAAGCCGATTGGCTGGTCCAGCGCCTCGCGCAGATGGGCTGCAACCTCGTGCGGCTGCACCACCTCGATGCGCCGGGCCTGCCGCAGAATATCTTCGACCCGTCCGTCGAGGACACGCAGCATTTCTCGGCCGACAGCCTTGACCGGCTCGACTATTTGCTGGCCCAGCTGAAGGCGCGCGGCATCTACGTCTACTTGGACCTGCTGGTCAGCCGGCAATTCAAGGCGGGCGACGGTGTCGCGGCGTTCCGCGAGCTGCCGAAGGGTGCGAAGATCGCCGCGGAGTTCAACGAGCGGCTCATCGACCTGCAGCAGCGCTACGCGCGCGATCTGCTGACCCACACGAATCCCTATACGAAGACGCGTCTCGTCGATGATCCGACGATCGCGCTCATGGAGATCATCAACGAGAGCTCATTGTTCCGGCTGCCGAAAAAATTGAAGACCTTGCCCGACGTCTATCGCTCGGAGCTGCAGAGCAAGTGGATGGAGTTCGCGAAACAACACGGCGAATCGCAACCGGACGCCGAGCGCTATCAGCGCGTCGACGACCCGCTGGTCGAGCAATTCTTGAGCGAGCTGCAGCTGGCATATTTTCATCGGATGCACGCGTTCCTGCGCGATCTCGGGTTGAAGATTCCGGTCGCGGGCAGCAACTACGGCTTGGGCGGCGCGGACCTGCAGACCAACGCGGCCCTCGACTTCATCGATCGACACGCGTACTGGGACCCGCCTCGCGGGCAAGTGGGCATCTTGGGCACATTTCACAACCGATCGCTGCTGCAGTCGCCGGACGCCGACAATCCGATCGTGAAGCTGGCATCATTGCGCGTCCCTGGCAAACCGTTTGTCGTGAGCGAGTGGAATGTCGATTGGCCGAATGATGAGCGAGCGGTGGGGCCGCTCGTCATGGCCGCCGCGGCGAGCATCGAGGGCTGGGACGCGGTGCTGCAGTTCAGTTACCAGGGCGAGCGCGCGCCGGCGCGATTGGCGTCAAACTTTGATATCAGCAGCATGCCGGAAATGCTCTGGCAATGGCCGGTCGCCGCTCGCCTTTTCCACCGCGGTGATTTGAGGGGCGGCGTCGCCTCGTGGCCGATTGCGATCGCGCGACCCGCGACAGACCGCGGTCAAACATCGTCCGCCGGCCCCGCGAACGGGGGCGATTCGCGGCCCGCGCACATCGAATGGAACGCCTCGGCCGGCACGTTCACGATCGGGACCGCGCGCACGCAAGCGGCACTCGGCCACGTCGGCGGCTCGACCATCGCGCTGCCTGACGCACGCCTGACGGTGTCAACGCCGTTTGCCGCGATCGCGCTCAGTTCACTCGATGCGTCGCCGATCGGCGAATCGACGCACCTCGTTGTCAGCGCCGTGGCGCGATCGGAGAATCGCGGGATGCGATTCAATGCGCTGCGCACGCAGCTGCGCGACGCGGGATCGGAGCCGATACTCCAGGAGCCCGTGGTCGGCGAGCTGCGGCTCCTGCGCAGCCGGCCGTGCGCTGCCGAAGCGTTCGTGCTCGACGCTGCCGGCCGCCGCGACCACGCGGTCGCGCTGCGCGTCGAGGCTGACGCCATCACGCTTCCGCTTGGCGACGGATGGCTCTACGAGCTGAGCTGTGCGTCCCCCTCGGCCGAGGCACCACCGTCCAACGCGGCGACCGACGCATCCGCCGCGCGCGCCGAACACACGCGATGATCAAACGTTACGAAGTGTTCCTGAAGGAATTCGTCTTGTTGCTCGATGCCCTGGTCATCGCCGGCATGTTCCTGTTGACCTACGGCCTGCGCCGGCACCTGCACGATTTCTACGGGCTCAACCTGATCCCTGACCGGACCGTGTTCGCGTCGCTCGGCCCGCTCGACGACTACGTGTGGCTCTTGCTGTTGGCGCTTCCCGTGTGGGTCGGGATGTTGCACCTCATGGGCGCCTACCGGGAGCTCCGATCGAAGTCGGTGATCCCAATCGTCTGGACCATTGTGAAGGCCGGCCTCCTGAGCCTGATGTTCTTCGGCGCGCTCATGTACTTGTTGAAGCTCGAATACGTCAGCCGCAGCTTTGTCACCATGTTCGTGATCATCAGCATGATCGGCGTGACCACCGAGCGCTGGCTGCTGATCCTGGTGTTCCACGTGTTCCTCCGGCGCGGATATTTCCAGCGGCACTTTTTAATCGTGGGCACCGGGCGGCGCGCGCGGGCGTTCATTCGTACGCTGCGGCGCCACGAGGAATGGGGGCTGCGATTGATCGGCCTCGTCGACCAAGACCCGCAGATGATCGGGCAGCACATCGCCGGGGCGCCGATCGTCGGTACGCTCGCCGACTTTCCACAGTTGCTCAAAGAACGGGTGATCGACGAGGTCATCTTCGTGGTGCCGCGCACGTGGATTGCTCGCATCGAGCCGGCGATTCTGCAATGCGAGCTCGCGGGCGTGCGCACGACGGTGTCGGTCGACCTCTTCAACATCCGGTTTGCGCGCGCGCATCCCTCGGACTTCGACGGGATTCCGTTGATCTCGTTCGACACCACGCCAATGGACCAATGGCAGCTGGCCACGAAGCGGCTGATTGATATCCTCATCTCGGCCACCGCGCTGCTGATCCTGTTGCCGGTGTTTCCGATTTTAGCGCTGTTGATTAGAACGAGCTCGCCCGGGCCGATCTTGTTTCGGCAGACGCGGTGCGGGTTAAACGGCCGGCAGTTCACCCTGTACAAGTTTCGTTCGATGATCGCCGATGCCGAGGCCAAGCAGAGCGAGCTTGCGCATTTGAACGAGCTTAGCGGTCCGGTCTTCAAGCTCACGAGGGACCCGCGGCTCACGCCGATCGGCCGCTTCTTGCGCAAGACGAGCATCGATGAGCTGCCGCAGCTGATCAACATTCTGAAGGGTGAGATGAGCATCGTCGGACCGCGGCCACCGATCCCGAGCGAAGTGGAGAAGTACGAACCGTGGCAGCGGCGGCGCTTGAGCATGCGGCCGGGGTTGACGGGCTATTGGCAGGTCAGCGGCCGCAACAAGATCATCGACTTCGACAAGTGGATGCAGCTCGACCTCGAATACATCGACCGGTGGTCGCTGTTGTTGGACGTGAAGATCATCCTGAAGACGATGCCGGCGGTGATGTTCGGCATCGGCGCGAAGTAGGCGATTGGTGCTTCGCGCTGGAGGCGCAGGGACCATGGCGGACACGTCGTTGATCGGATCGGACCCGCTGCTCACGCGGCCGCGACTGGTCGTGATCCACGCGCTGCTGCTGCTCATCATCGGCGGCTCGCTGCACGCGATCATCAGCGGCGACGACCATTGGCCGTTGTGCGCGTATCAAATGTTCTCGGCCGTCCGCGCCACGCCGGACCTCACGCGGCTGCGGCTCTTCGGGCTCGTCGAAGAGCAGGGTAGCGTCCGCGAAATTCCGCTGATCGGTTCCCGCTATCTGCAACCCTTCGATCAATCACGCCTTCAGCGGGCCTTGTCCCGTCTCAGCGCGCGGCGCGACGCTCCGATGGTCATGCCCTCGGTCATGCGCGGGTGCCTCTCGCTCTACGAAGCCAACCGCGTGGCCAGGCGCCATAGCGGCCCGCGGCTCACCGGCCTGCGGCTCTACCAGCTCACCTGGACGCTCGACCCGCACGCCGCCAACCGCGACCAGGCCGAGCAGCGCCGGCTGATCGTCGAGACCATGACGGACCGATAAGCATGTGGCGCGCGCTGACCCAACGATGGATGCGCTGGTGGTTCGAGCCGACCACGCCCGATAACCTCGGGCTGTGTCGGCTGATTATTGTCGGCATTCTCTTCCTCTACTATCTGCCGCTCGACGCCACCGGCTGGGCGCGCGTGCCGTCAGTGTTCCGGATGCCGATCCCCGCGTTTCGACTGCTGCATCTGGAGGTCTTGCCCGCGAACGCGTTGGCCGTGTTGCAGGTCATCTGGAAGGTGGCGCTGCTGCTGACCGCCGTCGGTCTCTGGACTCGCGCGAGTGCTACGGTCAGCGCCGCGCTCGGTCTGTATCTCCTCGGCTTACCCAACAATTTCGGCAAGACGCACCATTTCGACGGGATGGTGGTCATCGCGCTGACGATTTTCGCGGTGGCGCGATGCGCGGACGCGTGGTCGCTCGATGCGCTGCGCCGCGCGGACCCGGCGCGGCCCGGCGAGCGGCTACGCAGCGGCGAGTACACCTGGCCGATTCGCGCGATGTGGGCGTCGATGTCGCTCATCTTTTTCGCCGCGGGCGTGGCCAAGTTGCGTTACTCGGGCCTCTCGTGGATCACGTCGAACAACATGGCGATCTTGCTCGTGCAGGCGCAGTATCACATTGCCAATGCCGACCCCGCGGTCCGATGGGGTTTGGCGATCGCTACGTCGCCGTGGATCTGCCGGATGATCGCGGCCGCCACGATGGTGTTCGAGACCGGCTACCCGCTGGCGCTGTTCATCCCGGCCGCGCGCTGGATCATCGTCCCGGGCATGGCCGGTTTGCTCATCGGCATTCGGCTGCTGATGGGCCCGACGTTTTGGCCGTTCGTGATCTGCCAATTGTTTTGGGTGCCGTGGGACCGCGTGGCGGCATGGCTGCGCGCGCGACTTCCGGCGGGGAAGCGAGTGGCGGTCGTCTTCGATGGCGCGTGCGGCTTGTGTCAGCGGACGATTGCCGTGCTGCGGCGGCTCGACGTGCTCGGCCGCGTGGAGTGGCTTGATGCGGTGCACCAGTGGCGCGAGGTCGCGGCGCGATTTCCGCAGCTGGACCAAGGCGCGTGCCTGGCCGACATGCACGGCGTGTCGGCGGACGGTGCGATCACCCGCGGCTTCGACACGTACCGCATGCTCGCGTGGGTCCTACCGCTTGGGTGGGTGTTGCTGCCGATGCTGTACCTGCCGGGTGTCCGTCCCATCGGCCGCCGAGTCTACGGCGCGATCGCCGGCCAGCGCCTTCGGCAAGGCTGTTCGATCGCGCGCAGCCCGTCGTGAACTCCCGCGGCGAATCGCGGGCGGTAGTCTTGACGCCATCTTGCACGCATGCTACTTTGCATCGAGCATCATCGCTGGTTGGTCGGATTAATATCGTGTTCTACCGTTCCCACGTGATCGTCGGGTGCGCCGGCGGCATGATGGCCGGTCGCAGAATTGAGTGACGCATGCGGATCGTGATTACCGGGGGGGCCGGCTTCATCGGCTCCCATCTCTGTCGCCGACTGATCGGTGAGTCCCACCAGGTCGTCTGCGTCGACAATTTCCTCACCGGCAAGGAATCGAACCTCGCCGAGTTCGCCGGCAACCCGCGCTTGTCGCTGATCCGCCACGATATGAGCCGGCCGCTGGAGATCAGCGGCGATGTTGACTACCTGCTGCACTTCGCCTCACCCGCGAGCCCGGCCGACTATCTGCGCTATCCGATCCAAACGCTGAAAATCGGCTCGCTCGGTACGCTCAACACGCTGGGCATCGCCAAGAGCAAGGGCGCGAAGTTTCTCCTCGCCTCGACGTCCGAGGTCTACGGCGACCCGCAAGTGCATCCGCAGAAGGAATCGTACTGGGGCCACGTGAATCCGATCGGCCCGCGCGGCGTCTACGATGAGGCAAAGCGGTTCGCCGAGGCGATGACGATGGCCTACCACCGCGAGCACAAGCTCGACACGCGCATCATCCGCATCTTCAACACCTATGGTCCGTACATGCGCACGAACGACGGCCGCGCGATTCCCGCGTTCGTCAGCCAGGTGCTGCGCGGCGAGGCGCTGACGATTTTCGGCGACGGCAGCCAGACGCGCAGCTTCTGCTACATCGATGACCTCGTCGAGGGCATCGTGCGGTTGATGCGGGCCGACCACCACGATCCGACGAACATCGGCAACCCCGACGAGCGCACCGTGCTGGAACTGGCGAAGCTGATCCTCGAACTGATTCCCGGCACCGGCAGCCGTATCGAACTACGGCCGCTGCCCGTTGACGACCCGAAGCAGCGCTGCCCGGACACCTCGGTCGCGCGGCGCGTGCTGGGCTGGGACGCGAAGGTGTCGCTGATCGACGGATTACGCAAGACCATCCCCTGGTTTCGCGAGGAGCTGCGTCGCGCCCCGACGTTGGCTCCCCAACCGAGCTGACGTGTCCTTCGCGGACGCATGTTTGACGTAGCGGTTGTCGGCGGCGGGATCGTCGGGCTCGCCGCGGCGCGCGAGCTGCTGCAACGGCATCCTCGGGCCAAGCTCGTGCTGCTCGAAAAAGAAGCCTGCCTCGCCCACCACCAGACCGGCCACAACAGCGGCGTCATCCATTCGGGCATCTACTATCGGCCCGGCTCGCTCAAGGCTCGCACGTGCGTGGCGGGCGCGAAGCTCCTCGTGGCGTTCTGTCGCGAGCGGGGCATTCGCCACGAGATCTGCGGCAAGGTGATCGTCGCGACCGACGAGGCCGAAGTGCCGCGGCTGCGGACGCTGCACGAGCGCGCGGTCGCCAACGGCGTCGAGCGCGTCGAGCTGATCGGCCGCGAGCGGTTGCGGGAGCTCGAGCCGCACGCGCGCGGGGTCATGGCCCTCCACGTGCCCACCACCGGCATCGTCGACTACAAGGCGGTCGCGCGGGCCTACGCGCAGGACATCCATGCCGCGGGCGGGGAAATCCGTCCCGCTACCTTGGTGCGACGGATCCATCGGCGCGGCGGCGCGTGGATCGTCGAGACGTCCAATGGCGACGTGCAAGCATCCTATCTCGTGACCTGTGCCGGCCTGCAAGCGGACCGCATCGCGCGCATGGGTGGTGCACCCAACGACGTGCAGATCATCCCGTTTCGCGGCGAATACTACGAGCTCACCCCGGCGCGGCACTCGCTGGTGCGCAACCTCATCTATCCCGTGCCCGACCCAGCACTGCCGTTTCTCGGCGTGCACCTGACGCGGATGATCGACGGCCAAATCCACGTTGGACCAAACGCCGTCCTGGCGCTGAAGCGCGAGGGGTACCGAAAATTCGACGCGAACATCGGCGACATTCTCGACCTCTTGCGCTACCGGGGATTTTGGCGCATGGCCAAACGCTATTGGGCCTACGGCATAGGCGAATGGTACCGCTCGCTGAGTCGCGCGGCGTTCGTTCGGTCCGTGCAGCGGTTGCTGCCCGAGGTCCGCGACCGCGATCTCGTCCCCAGCGGCAGCGGCGTGCGCGCCCAGGCGGTCGACGTCCAGGGCGCACTCGTTGACGACTTCAATATCGTGCAAGCCGACTGCGCGATCCACGTCCGCAACGTCCCATCTCCCGCTGCGACCGCATCGATGCGGGTCGGACAAGCCATCGCGGACATGGCCGAGAGCGCGTTCTCCCTGTGAAGTTCCCGGAATTCGACCCTGCTGAAATATCTGTTCGACAAACGTGCAAAAACCGCGTAATTTGCTTGACGGTCGTGCGCGGGCTGGGATAAAGTATGGTAACGTTTTTTAAGCGCGGATGGTAAGTTTCCCACAGCGTTCACTGACGACAGACCGCGATGACATTTCTTGCCATCGTTCCGCGATGGACGCGTTCAACAGTGATCATCCAAGGCTTCCGGTCAACGGACGTGTCGTGGGCATCTCGGCGCAGGTTCATGCGGGTGGAAGCAGGGGCTAGGAGGGTCGGACCGTGACGAAGCTGACGAGCAAGCAACAAGCGGTGTTGGACTATATCCGGGACTATGTCCGTAAGCACCGACGGGCTCCGTTCATTCGGGAGATCCAGACCGATTGCTGGATCGCCTCCTATAAATCCACCGTGGATCGACTCAACGCGCTTGAGCGAAAAGGTTTTATCAAGCGCATGCCCAATAAGCACCGCGGCATCCAACTTCGCCGGCGGGCGTTGGAGCTGGTCGAGAGCCCGGCCGTCGCCCCGATGGGGCCAACCTTGGTCGTCCCAGAAGCGCCGGCCCCCGCCGGTGGGGCGCATGCTTGAAAATCCAGTGCCGCAAGGCGCTGGCAACACTGATTCGGCGTTGCGTCCATCCCCGTGAACGTGAACTCCTGGACTATGGTGTCCACCATTAATTATTTCGCGGCCACGCATCTCGATTTGTGCCTTGTTTGTCGGGCGTCATGAGCAACGACCATCCTCAGCCGACACTGGACGCCATCATCCTCTGCGGCGGATTCGGTACGAGGCTTGGCGAGCTCACGCGTGAGACCCCGAAACCCCTGCTTCCCGTCGCCGGCCGGCCATTTCTCTGGCACCTCCTCCGCCACCTTTCGGATCAGGGAATTCGCCGTATTGTGCTGGCGACGCACCATCTGTCAGATCAGTTCCGCGTCTTCGCGAATACCTGCGGCGAGGAGTTCGGCGAACTGGTTGTCTCCAGTGAGTCCACGCCATTGGGCACCGGAGGCGCGGTTCGTCTCGCGGCGGAGCACGTCCAGAGCCCGTCGTGCCTGATTCTCAACGGCGATTCGGTTGTTGCGCAGCCCATCGCGCCGGTTGTCGCCGCGCATCGCGCGTCATCCGCGGCGTTCACGATGGTCGCGGTCCGCGCGGAACGCACGGTCGGCGGGGCGCGGCGCAAGGGGTGCGTGCAGATCGGCGACGATGGGTCGTTGCTGGGCTTGGCGACGCCGGACGCGATCGACACCGGGTGGATCAACGGCGGCATCTACGTCGCCGACCGCGCGCTGCTGCTCGGCTGGCCATCGCGGCGGTTCGATCTGGAAGCGTGCCTGGATGAGCTCCTGCGAGGCCATGCGGCGCAGGTGTTCCACTCGTCGGCGGCGTTGCTGGATATCGGCACACCGGAATGTTACGCGCTGGCACAGGACTGGATGACCGGCTGCGACGCCGCATCGCGGCCCGGCCACACGACGGTCGCACGGTGAACAGGAGCGGATCATGGGTCAGGTGAGTCTTGCGCCGGCGGCGCCGGCGTTTCGCGTGAGCTTCGGCCACATCGAGGTCGGTGAATCCGCGCGCCGCTGGTTGCGTGAGGCCTTGGATCGCAATTGGGTCTCCGAAGGGCCGAACGTCAAGCGGTTCGAGGCCGAGTTCTCGACGCGGTTCGGCTACCCGCACTCCGTGGCCGTCAGCTCCGGGACGGACGCCGGCATCGTGGCGATGTCCGCACTGCTCGACCGAGGTGCTGGCCGCGGCGATGAGGTCATCACCCCGGCGCTGGCGTTTACCGCGACCGCGAACTGCATCCTCGCCGCGGGCTTGACTCCTCGCTTTGTCGATGTGGAGCTGGACACGCTGAACATCGACCCCACGCTCATCGAAGCCGCGATCACGCCGCGCACGCGTGCCATCCAAGTCGTGCACACCATGGGCAAGCCCTGCAAGATGGACGCGATCCTTGAGATCGCGCGCCGCCGCCGATTAACCGTCATCGAGGACGCCTGCGAGGCGCACGGCGCCACGCTCAACGGGCGCACGGTCGGCTCGTTCGGTGCCATGGGCATCTTCAGCTTCTACGCCGCGCACATGATCTGCAGCGGCGAGGGCGGCATGATCGTGACGGGCGACCCGGAGCTCGACGGCCTGTGCCGATCGATCCGGAGCCACGGGCGGCGCGGCGGGCAGCTCTATTTCCATTTCGACCGCGTCGGCTACAACTCCAAGATGAATGACCTCGAGGCCGCGATCGGGTTGGAAGGCCTCGAGCAATTCGACCACACGTTTTCGGTTCGCCGGCGATTTCTCACGACATTGTGGGAGCTGCTGGCACCGCTCGAGGATCGGCTGATCCTGTATCGCGACGCGCCGGGCGAGGTCACGTGTCCGCACGCGGTGCCCGTGGTGCTGCGCGATCCATCGACACCGATGGACGGCCTCTACGAGCATCTCGAGACCCGCGGCATCCAGTGCAAGACGCTCTTCGGCTCGCTGCCCACACAGCACCGCGCGTTTGCGTTCCTCGGTTACCCGACGGGAAGTTTCCCGGTGGCCGAGCGAATCGGCCGCACGGGCTTGCATTTCGGCGTCCACCAGTACCTCACCGATGCGGATATCACCTATGTTGCCGAGTGCGTCGCTGCCTACTTCCGTTAAATCTAAATCGTCAGCCGCAAGCCAGCCGATCGTGTCGCGCGAAGAGGCGCTGACCGTGTACCGGCGGCTGCTGCTCGCGCGGCTCGCGGAAGAAGCGATCCGCCGCGAGTATCCGCACGACGAGATGAAAACGCCGGTGCACCTGGGCATCGGCCAAGAAGCGATTCCGATCGGGGTGTGCCATAGCCTGCCGCGCAGCTCGAAATTGTTCGGCACGTATCGCAACCACGCGCTGTACGTCGCCGCGACCGGGGAAACCGACGCGTTCTTCGGCGAGCTCTACGGGCGCGCGACCGGGCCGGGCAAGGGCAAGGCCGGGTCGATGCACATCGCCTCGCCGGAGCATGGCTTGCTCGCGACATCGGCCGTCGTGGCGACGACGATTCCCGTGGCGGTCGGCGCGGCGCTGGCTGAATCGTATCGCGGTGGTACCGGTGTTGTGGCCGTGTTCTTCGGCGACGGCGCGGTGGAAGAGGGCGTGTTTTGGGAGAGTGTGAACTTCGCGAGCCTGCGCAAGCTGCGCGTGTTGTTCGTGTGTGAAGACAACGAGCTCGCGATCCACACGCCGACGTCGCAGCGCCAAGGGTTCCGCTCCATCCCGGACGCGGTGCGAGGGTTTCACTGCGATGTGCACAGCGCCGATGGGAGCGATGTGCACGAGGTCATCGCGACCACGCGGCGGGCGCTGGCGCAGATCGCCGACGACCCGCGGCCTGCGTTGCTGCACTTCCGCTATCTGCGATTCTTGGAACACGTCGGGCCGCGCGAGGATTTCGACGTCGGCTACCGGCGCCGGCCGACTTCGGAAGAGCTCGAGCGGCGCGACCCGGTGCGGCGCCTCAAAAAACTCTTGGTCGACGAGCATGGCGCCTCCGAGGCGGAGCTGGCGGCGATTCGGACCTCCGTCGATGAACAGATCGCGACCAGCATCGCGCGCGCGCAAGCGGCGCCGTTCGCGCCGCCGGAAGAATTGTGGCGGGACGTGCTGGCATGACGACCCTGACCTATCGGCGGGCGCTGAGCCTGGCGCTGCAGCGCGAGATGGAGCAAGACCCCTCGGTCTTCGTCTTCGGCCTCGACGTGCCGGACCACAAGCGCATCTACGGCAGCACCGATGAGCTCCTGGAGCGGTTCGGCCCCGAGCGTTGCTTCGGCACGCCGCTGTCGGAAGAGGCGATGACCGGTGTGGCACTGGGCGCGGCGATCTCCGGCCTGCGCCCGGTCCACGTGCACATCCGCGTCGACTTTCTGCTGCTCGCCATGAACCAGCTTGCGAACATGGTCAGCACCATGCGCTACATGAGTGGTGGGCAACTGCGCGTGCCGCTCGTGATCCGCGCGGTCATCGGCCGCGGCTGGGGCCAATCGGCGCAGCACAGCAAATCGCTGCACGGCGTCTTCGCGCATTTTCCGGGCCTCAAGGTCGTCATGCCCACCACACCGCAGGACGCGTACAGCTTGCTGCGCGCGGCCGTGCGCGACGAGAACCCGGTGCTCGTGCTGGAGCATCGCTGGCTCTATGACATCAGCGGGGACGTCGACGAGCGGCGCGATGTCGGCTTAGGCGAGCCGGTCGTGCGGCGC
>Ga0209515_10008357_pt1 | contig 12106 bp, 11 predicted proteins | sample Subgroupgradi54m_FD_187454 | JGI IMG/M metagenome (GOLD analysis project Ga0209515, IMG submission 187454) | Subsurface groundwater microbial communities from S. Glens Falls, New York, USA - GMW60B uncontaminated upgradient, 5.4 m (SPAdes)... ... | reverse complement strand
AGCGACACCCAGGCGCGGCCCGCCAGCGGGGTGAAGCCGTAGCGCCCCTTCTCGGGCACCGGGTCCGTCGGCAGCGCGACGCGGATCGAGCGGACGTAGTGGTCGGCCTCCATCGGGTGCTCGGCCCACACGATCACCGGCACCGCGGCCGGGTCCTCGGTCAGGATCGGCAGGTCGAGGCGCAGCACGTGGTCCTTCGCCGCGCGTCCCTCCGCGCGGGCCGGGCGAGGCCGGCACAGGAGCGCGGCGGCGCCGGCGACGAAGGCGCGCCGGCTCAGCACCGGGCTACCGCCTTCGAGTAGTCGCGGAGCGGGAGGACGGGCGGCGCCTCGGTCACGACCCGCCGCTCGCGGTCGAACGCCGTGAAAAAGCGCTCGAAGCTCTCCGGCCCCCGGAGCCCGGCGGCGTGGAGCCCGTCCGTCGCCTCGTCCCATTCGAGGAGGACCGAGGCCAGCGGCAGGCGGGCGGGGCTCTGCACCACGCGCCCGGCCGCCGCCGGATCGAACGCGCTCGAGTGGCTGCAGCACACGATCAGCCGATCGCGGTCCCCGACGAGCACGTCGCGCTTGCCGGGCGCCACGTAGTGGACCGGCGAGAAGTCGCGGTCGGGGTGACTCCACTCGTGCGGGCAGATGGCGGTGTACGCGACGATGGATCGCTTCGGCCCGACCCCGCCCGGCCACGCCTCCCCGGACGCCGGGGGAACTTCCACGCCGAGGTCGAGGAGGAGGCACGGCGTGCTCACGAACGGGTAGAAGAACACGTAGGCCTCGTGCGGGGCGAGCGCGGAGGCGCGAAGCGGCGCGCCGCCCGCCTCCGCCAGCGCCACGCGCGGGTACCGCTCCGCGCGGTCCGCCGCCGCCCGGCCGGCCGCGCCCAGCGCCGCCACGCCGGCCACGCAGCCCTTCACGAACCGCCGCCGCTCCACTCCCCGGGTCAGGCTCCGAACATCTCGCGCCAGAGCCCGCGCTCCCACGCCCGGCGGAGCTGCACGCCCGTCGCGTTCGGCGTGTTGTCGGCCGCGCCCTTGGCCGTGACCTTGGGCTTGCCCTCCTCGCGAGTGACCGTCCAGTCGGCGCGGACCATCAGCGTCTTGTCGCTCCCGACGTAGGGGTAGCAGATGTTGTGGAGGTCGGGGGGCGCCGGCGGCGAGGCGCCGAGCGCGGCCGCGATCGAGTGGGCCGCGATCTTGCCCGAGAGGGACGCCACGTAGGCGCTCTTGGTGAACGGCGTACGGGCGGCGTCGCCGACCGCCCACACGTTCTCGACCTTGGGCGAGCGGAAGGTTCCAGGATCCACCTCGACGAACACGTCGCCGAGGCCGGCGTCCTTGACGAAGAGCGCGGCCCGGTTCGGCGGGATGATGCTGAGCAGGTCGTACTTGTACGATTGCCCCTTGTCGGTGGTCACGGTCCTGGCGCCGGCGTCGACCGCCGTGACCTTCTGGTTCGTCACGTACTCGATCTGGTCGGCCCACGTGAGCGAGATCGCGTCGCGGAAGCCCTGGGCCACGCCCGGCGGCTGCGGCGCGCCGTTGGCGTCGATGAGCAGGACCCGCCCGTTGAGGTTCCGCGTCTTGATCCGCTCGGCCAGGAGCAGCGCGATCTCGTAGGGGCCGGGCGGGCACTTGAACGGCGCCGCCGGCACGCTCAGGAGGATCGTGCCGCCGCGGTAGGCGTCGAGCCGCCGCCGCATGTCGACGATCGTCGACTTGTCGTAGGGGTGGGTGTTCTCCTCCGGGTGCTCGGCCAGCCCCGCGATCTCCTCGTAAGCGAGGCGCGTCCCCGTCGTGACCACGAGGTGCGTGTACTCGATCTTCCCGGCCCCCGTGAAGACGTGGTTCTTGTCCGGCTCGACGGCCTCGACCTCCGTCTTCACGACCTTGATCCCCTGGCCCATGAGGGGCCGGTAGCCACGGGAGATCTCGTCGAGGCTCGTGAGGCCGAAGACGTACTCCATCGACGCGGGGCCGGAGATGAAGAACGGGTGGCGCTCGATCACCACGATCTCGGCGGCCGGGGCGAGCTTCCGCAGCGTGACCGCGGTGAAGTTGCCGCCGAAGCCCCCGCCCACGATCACCACGCGGGGCCCCGCCGGCGCCGGCAGCGCCGAGGTCTTCAAGTGGTGCGCGCCCGCCCGGAGCGGGCCGAGCGAGGCCGCCGCGCCGATCCCGATCGCCGCCGTCCTGAGAAACCCTCGTCGATCCATCCGATACGTGCTCATGGTGCCCCTCCTGTCTAGTCGACCCGGACGACCGCGCTCCGCGGCAGGCGCGCGAGGAACTCCTCGAGCGCCTGGGCCAGATACGCCTCGTCCCGCGACTCCAGCGTGACCTTGACCTTGTACTCGGGATTCGAGAACTCGGGATAGGAGCCGAGCATCAGCGTGGGATAGAGCCGCAGCAGCTCGTTGAGGAATTCGGCCAGCGTGCCCTCGCTCAGGCTCACGAACACGTTCCGCAGGTGGATCGGCTCGTCGCGGAAGCGCTCGCGCAGCGCCTCGAACTTCTGCCGGAAGATCTCGGGCACGCCCGGCAGGATGTAGACGTTGCCCATGACGATGGCCGGGAAGACCACCACGTCGGCGCCCACCAGCTCCGCGCCCTCCGGCACCCCGGCCATCTTCAGGCGGGCCTCGTTCAAACCGCCGCGGTAGAAGCCGCGCAGCAGGTCCACGAGGACGGGATGGCGCACGACCGGCACGCCCAGCGCCTTCGCCACGCCCTCGATGGTGACGTCGTCGTGGGTGGGTCCGACGCCCCCCGAGGTGAAGACCACGTCGTACGCGAGGCTGAAGGCCGCCACCTCCGCGGCGATCACGTCGACCTCGTCGGGGATCACCGTGATGCGCCGCACCTCCACGCCGAGCCGGCGCAGCTCGCGGCAGAGGTAGACGGCGTTCGCGTCGGCGATCTTGCCGGAGAGGATCTCGTTGCCGATCAGGAGAATCGCCGCCGTCTTGGCCATGGTGCCGGAGATTCTACGCCGTCGCCCCGGGGCTGTCGCGAAAATGCCCGCTGGCCGGGCGTTACGCCGGCGGCTATCCGCGACGACGGCGCGGGGGCCGAATCCCCGCCTTCTCGCGCTGGCCGCGCCGTCACGGCTTCACCCGTCGCCCCGGTCGGGGAACGCAGCGGGCGGTGCCCTATGATACCCGCCTTCGTCCGATGTTAGAATGCGCCTGCCCATGCGTTCCCTCCTGCTGGCGGCGTCGCAGATTCCTCCGGGCGCTCCGCCCGGCCGCGGCTGGCTGGAGGCCCTCCACTGGGTCGTCCCCGGCCCGGCCGCGACGCGCTGGCTCCTGCTCGCCGACGCCGCCGTGCTCCTGCTCGTGGCCGCCCGCTGGCGCCGCCCGCTGGTCGCGGCGGCCATCGCGCTCGGCGGCGGCTTCCTCGCGCTCAACGTGGTCAGCCTGCTGCTGACCGACTTCTTCCTCGGGATGGCGGGCTTCCACGTCCTCACGGGCGTGGTCGGGCTCGTCGCGGCCGGCCGCGCCCGCTGGGCGGGCGCGGCGCTGCTCGCGCTCGCGCTCGCCATGGGAGTGCTGACATGAACTCGTCGCCGATCGCGCTCTCGGGCTGGGCGCTGATCCTGGGCGCCTCGTCGGGCTTCGGCGAGGCGGTGAGCCTCGCCTGCGCCCGCGCGGGCCTGAACATATTCGGCGTGCACCTCGACCGCAAGGCCACGCTGCCCAACGCCGAGCGCATCGCCGGGCAGGTCCGCGGCCTCGGGCGGGAGGCGCACTTCTTCAACGCCAACGCCGCCGATCCCGAGAAGCGCGCGGAGATCGGCGCCGAGATGCAGCGGGTACTGGAGGCGCGCGGCGAGCCAGGCGCGCTACAGGTGCTGCTCCACTCGCTCGCCTTCGGGACGCTCAAGCTCTACGTCGCCGATCCCATGAAGGAGACGGTCACCCAGGCCCAGATGGACATGACCCTCGACGTCATGGCCCACAGCCTCGTCTACTGGACGCAGGAGGTGGTGGGGCGCGGCCTGATGGGCCCGGGCGGGCGCATCTTCGCCATGACCTCGTCAGGCGGCTCGCGTGTCCTGCCCTACTACGGCCCGGTGTCGGCCGCCAAGGCGGCGCTGGAGTCGCACATCCGCCAGCTCGCCTCCGAGCTGGCACCCCGCGGGATCACCGCCAACTCGATCCGCGCCGGCGTCACCGACACGCCCGCCCTGCAGAAGATCCCGGGCAGCGAGACGATCAAGGAGATGGCGCGCCGCCGCAACCCCCACGGCCGGCTCACGACCCCGGACGACGTGGCGCGCGCGATCGTGGTGCTCTGTCACCCCGACACGCACTGGATCACCGGCAACGTGATCGGCGTGGACGGGGGCGAAGACGTCGTCGGATGACCTACGCCCAGGGCCTCGTGCTCGGCCTCGTCCAGGGCGTCACCGAGTTCCTCCCCATCTCGTCCTCCGGCCACCTCGTCCTCGTGCCCTACCTGCTCGGGTGGCCGGACCAGGGCCTGGCCTTCGACGCCGTGATGCACCTCGGCACCCTCGGCGCGCTGGTGGCGTACTTCCGCGTCGAGCTGCTCGCGATTCTCGCGAGCCTGGGCGGCGGCCGGGACCACGCGGGCACACGCCGACTCGCCCTCCTGCTGTTGGCGGCGACGATCCCGGGCGGCCTCGCCGGCGTCCTCCTCGACAAGCTGATCGAGGCGCACTTGCGGCTGCCGATCGTGGTCGCGCTCTCCACTCTCGGCTGGGCGATCGTGATGCTCGTGGCCGACCGGCTCGCCACCGCCCGCCCGGTCCAGGCCGCGGGCGAGCGCGACGTCGGCTGGGGCCCGGGCTTGCTGGTCGGCTGCGCGCAGGCCCTGGCGCTCGTCCCGGGCACGTCGCGCTCGGGCATCACGATCACGGCGGGCCTCTTCGGCGGGCTCGATCGCGCCACGGCCGCGCGCTTCGCCTTCCTCCTGGGGATCCCCATCACCGCCGGCGCGGGCGGCCTCAAGCTGCTGCACATGCTGCGGGCGGGCGCGGCGCCCGACGACCGCGGCCCGCTCCTGGTCGCGCTCGTCGCCTCGTTCGCCGCCGGCTGGGCCGCGGTCTGGTTCCTCGTGAACTACCTCAAGCGCAACTCGCTGCTGCCCTTCGTCGTCTACCGCGTCGCCCTCGGCCTCGCGCTGCTGGCCCTCGTGCTGCGCAAGTAATCATGCGAGGCGCAGCCGAGCGTTCCGTAACGCAACCCCCGCCCCAGCGGGGCGTCGCGAGGTAATGATGCGAGGCGCAGCCGAGCGTTCCGTAACGCAAGCCCCGCGCCAGCGGGGCGTCGCCAATATTGAGGGCGTCCGGACAGCCTCCCAAACGACGGGCGACGCCGGGCGGGTCCGATGACCCGCGAGGTCGTGATCGTCGGGGGTGGGAACGCGGCGCTGTGCGCGGCCCTCGCGGCCCGGGAGGCGGGCGCGCGGGTCGCGCTCCTCGAGAAGGCGCCCCGGCCCGAGCGCGGCGGGAACTCCTTCTTCACCGCGGGCGCGTTCCGCTTCGCCCACCAGGGGCTCGAAGATCTGAGGAAGAACGTGCTCCCCGACCTGAGCGACGCCGAGGTCCGCGCGATCGAGATCGACCCGTACCCCGAGGCGCAGTTCTTCGACGACCTCGCGCGCCTCACCGAGCACCTCACCGACCCCGACCTCGCCGAGACGCTCGTCCAGGGCTCCCGCCCCACCGTCGTGTGGATGCGGAGCCAGGGCGTGCGCTTCATCCCGATGTTCGCGCGCCAGGCCTTCCGCGTCGGGGACCGCCACCGGTTCTGGGGCGGCCTCTCGGTCGAGGCGGTCGGAGGCGGCCCCGGGCTCATCGAGGCGCTGTACGCGCGCGCCGAGCAGCTCGGGGTCGAGATCCGCTACGGCGTCAAGGCCTCCCGCCTCCTGCTCGATCAGCGGGGCGCGGTCCGCGGCCTCGTCACCCGCGACGCCGAGGGCTTCCACGACCTCGCGGCCGCCACCGTCGTCCTCGCCTGCGGAGGGTTCGAGGCCAACCCCGAGTGGCGCGCCCGCTACCTGGGCCCGGGCTGGGAGCTGGCGCGCGTCCGCGGCACGCGCCACAACACGGGCGACGGGATCGGCATGGCCCTCGAGGTCGGCGCCCAGCCCTACGGCCACTGGTCCTGCTGTCACGCGGTCGCCTGGGACCTCAACGCGCCGCCGTTCGGCGACCGGAAGGTCGGCGACCTCTTCCAGAAGCACTCCTATCCCCTCGGGCTGATCGTCAACCTCCGGGGCGAGCGCTTCGTGGACGAGGGCGCCGACTTCCGCAACTACACCTACGCCAGGTACGGCCGCGAGATCCTGCGCCAGCCCGAGCGGGCCGCCTTCCAGATCTTCGACCAGAAGGTCGTGGGCCTGCTGCGCGAGGAGTACCGGATCCGCGAGGTGACGAAGGCCGAGGCGGACACGCTCGGCGAGCTGGCCCGGAAGCTCGAGATCGATCCGGCGGGGCTCGAGCGGACGGTGAGCGCCTTCAACGCGGCCGTCCAGCCGGGGACCTTCAACCCGGGGATCCTCGACGGCAAGCGCACACTCGGCGTCACCCCGCCCAAGTCGAACTGGGCGCTGCCCCTCGACGCGCCGCCCTACGTCGGCTACGCGGTGACCTGCGGGATCACCTTCACGTTCGGCGGCCTGCGCGTGGACGCGCGCGCCCGCGTCCTCGACACCGAGGACCGCCCGATCCCCGGGCTCTACGCGGCGGGCGAGCTGGTGGGGGGCCTCTTCTACCACAACTACCCGGGCGGCTCCGGGCTGATGGCCGGCTCCGTCTTCGGCCGCCTCGCCGGGGAGAGCGCCGCCGCCGACCTCGGCTAAGCTGTTGGCGTTCACCATTCCCGAGACCATCACATCCCGGCCCGGCTCCGCGACGCCGGGTGAGCGCAAGGTCTTCGTCGCCCTGCGCTACCTCCCGGAGGATTACCTCGTCTACTACGACATCCCGGTCAAGGGGCGCTACCCGGATTTCATCATCGTCGGGCCTGATCTCGGCCTGGTGGTCCTCGAAGTGAAGGACTGGCGGCTCGACTCGATCGCCGCGGTGACGGGCGACGGCGTGGTGCTCCGTCGCGCCGACGCCGAGCACGTTGTCGCGAACCCGATCCAGCAGGCGCGCGACTACATGTTGAAAACAGTCGACGTGCTTAAGACACGCGCCCTCCTCACTGATGGCAGGAATCTTCTGTGCGCATGGGGTTACGGAGTGATCTTCCCGACCCTGAAGAGGAAGGACGTTGAAACGCCCTCCCTCTTCGGCCCCAGTCTCGAGCAGGCACTCGGTCCGGGTCTCGTGCTCACCGGCGACAACCTGAGGGCCGACGTGATCCTGTCCAGCCTGCGGCGCTTGATCCCGGACTGGGCGGCCGCGCGACGTGAGCCGCTCAACCCGCTGCAGGTGGATGAGATCCGAGCATCCCTCTTTCCGGAGATCCGCATCGGGTGGGGTCCCACGGACGACGAGATCTTTCGCGTGATGAATCGGGAGCAGGAGCGCCTCGCGCTCACGCTCGGCGAAGGACACCGCCTGCTCCGCGGGGTGGCCGGAGGCGGAAAGACGATTTGCCTTATCTATCGAGCACGGCACCTGCGTGCGCGGTATCCTGACTGGCGCATCCTGGTGGTCTGCTTCAACCGAGTCCTCGCTGAGTATCTCCGTGACGCCATAGGAGCGGATGAGCGCCTCGGGGTGCTTCACTTCCACCGCTGGTGCCGGCGTGAGCTGGAAGCAGCCGGGGTGCGAATTCCGGCACCTCCCGCCACGGGCGATAGATCAGACTACTGGAACAGGGAGATTCCCCAGCTCCTGCTTCAGGCGTACGAGTCGCACCAGCTCCGCTCGGGTACCTACCAGGCCATTCTCGTCGACGAGGGACAGGACTTTGCTGACGACTGGTATCGCGCGCTTCTCCGGGCACTGGACCCGGAGACGAACAGTCTCTTCATTGCCCTCGATTCCTCTCAGTCGATTTACAAGCGGAAACTCAGCTGGCGGGAGATCGGGATTCAGATTGTGGGTCACACAAGTGTCCTCCGCGTGAATTATAGGAACACCCGACAGATTCTCTCCACGGCCTACGCGATGATTCAGGAGCTGGACGCCGCCGGGATGGCGGCGCGCGAGACAGGCGACGAGTACGTTGCTCCCGACAAGGTGCTCAGGGATGGTCCGCCCGTTGAGGTTCGACAATGCGAGTCCGAGGAAGCCAGCCGGCAACACGCGCTCGAATGGATTCGGGAGCGGCTCGCCAGGGGCGCAGCGCCGGAAGAAATCTTGGTCCTTGGGCTTAGTCGCCCCGAGATGGGTTCACTCGAGACATGGCTCGGTGATGCGGGCGTCCCGGTCCAGTTGCTGGTGGGACGGAGAGCGCAGCCGGGCGCCGTGAGACTCTCGACGATTCACAGCGCGAAAGGGCTCGACTCCGAACACGTCCTCCTGCTCGGCGCGCACCAGCTCGAGCGGCGGGGCGAGGCCGAAGCGCGCCGGCTCCTCTACATCGCCATGACGCGGGCGCGAACGGAGCTCTGCGTCTCCTATCAAGGCAGCTCGGCGCTCATGGCCCAGCTCGCGGAACTGGTCTCGCGCGCTGGTCAGTCGTCTTCCTGACGGCATCGGGCGTCCGGCTACATCACCCAGCCGCCGTCGCCGCACAGCACCTGGTCCCGTGACGCAGTGCGAGGCCGGCGAAAGGAGGGGCGCGGTCATGGAACTCGTGGGCAGAATGCCGGACGGCCCGGTGTCGACGCCGTACGACCTGATCGGGCTGCTGTGGCCCTCGGCGGGCCCTCCGATCCGTCAGGACGAGAAGATGAAGCGCCTGCAGGGCGTCCCCATCTTCCAGCGCTGCACGCAGCGGCAACTGCGCGCCGTCGCGCGCATCACGGAGGTGTTCGACGCGGCGCCGGAGAGCGTGCTCACACGCGCGGGTGAGCCCGGCCGCGAGTTCTACCTCATCTACGACGGCACCGTGAGGGTGGTGGTGTCCATGACGCGCGGATTGGAGTTTGGCTTGCAGCCGGCGACAGTCCGGTGCCTCGCATTGCCGCCCGTCCCGTATCGCGGCGATAGATGACGTGGTAGACGAGCGCCACCACGACGCTCCCCCGACGATGTTGCCAACGATCACCGGCGCGAGATTGCGGGGCAGGCCCGTGACGCCGATCGCCTCTCCGCCCGCGGGGAGCGCCGCGCCCGCGGCTTTGAGCATCATGGCCAGCGGGATGAAATACATGTTCGCGATGGAGTGCTCGAAACCGGCGGCCACGAAGGCCGAGATCGGAAACACGATCGCCACCAGCTTGTCCACCACGCTGCGCCCGGCGAACGCCATCCACATGCCCAAGCACACCAGCGCGTTGCACAGCACGCCGCGGAAAAACGCCTCGCTCCACGGCAGCGTGGTCTTGGCCGCGGCGATGCTCAGGTACGGGCGCCCGATCGCCCCGCTGTTCATCTCGGTGTGACCCGACCAGAAAACCAGCGCGGCGAGCCCGACCGCCCCGACGAGGTTTGCCGCACACACAATCGTCCAGTTGCGCAGCACCTCCAGCGTGGACACCTTGCCGTCGGCCCACGCCATCGCCAGCAGGTTGTTGCCGATGAAGAGTTCCGCGCCGGCCACCACCACCACCACCAGCAGCAGCCCCAGCGAAAAGCAGACCCCGCCGAGCACGCGCGTCGCGGCGAAGCCCGACCCGGAATCGCTCACCACGCCTCGCGGACGCGTATCCCTCATGCGCCCGGCGGCGCCGCGGCCGGCGAATGCCGCGCCAGCGTCAGGGGCAGGATCAGGCACAGGTGACGCATGTTCGCTAACCCGACCAGTACACGCACGCGCGCGTCCTCGACATCGAGGACCGCCCGATCCCCGGGCGCTATGCCCGGTCGGCCTTCACGAGCCGCAGCCGCGGGCGGGCCACCGCCACCGGGACGGAGGCGGAACGGCGGCGGCCGGAGGCGCCCAGGCCCGGCAGCGCCGCGAAGCGATCGGCCAGGAACCGGACCGGCGCCATGGCGGGAGCGAGGATCCGGCGGAGCCACGCGCGCGGGCGGCCGGGGGTCGTGGTGGAGGCGGCGTGCTGCCGGTTGGGAAAGTAGTAGAGCTTGGCGCGCATATCCGGGTGGTTACCCCTTGTCGACGCCGGCCAGGAGCCGCGTCAGTTCGGCGGGTTCGATGGGCTTGACGAGATGGACGTCGAAGCCGGACTCGAGCGACCGGCGACGATCCTCGTCGGAGCCGTAGCCAGTGAGCGCAATGAGGTGGATGCTCTTGCCGTCGCTTCCGGCCCGGAGCCGTCGGGCCACCTCGTAGCCGTCGACGCCGGGAAGGCCGATGTCGATCAGCGCGATCGCCGGGCGCCGCGCGGTCGCCAACTCGATGGCCTGCAGCCCGTCGTCGGCCGCCAGCACGCGGTAGCCTTCCAGCTCCAGCACGAGCCGGAGCATCTCGCGGGTATCGGCCTGGTCCTCCACGATGAGCACGGTCGGCCCGGTCGGCTCCTCCGCGACCGTCACCGCGGTGGCCGCCAGCGGCAGCCGTACGATGAACTCGCTCCCCTGCCCGAGCCCGGGGCTTTCCGCCACGACGCTTCCTCCATGTCGCTCGATGATGTTGCGCACGACGGCCAGCCCGAGCCCGAGGCCACCCTGGGACCGGTCGAGCGATGTCTCGACCTGGGTGAACAGCTCGAAGATCCGCGGGAGCATGTCGCGGGCGATCCCGACGCCGGTGTCGCGCACCCGCAGCACCGCCTCCTCCGGCTCGCGCGCCAGCGAGACGCGGATGGAGCCGCCCGCCGGCGTGTACTTGATGGCGTTGTCGAGCAGGTTGCCCAGCACCTGCTCCAGGCGCACCGGGTCACCGTTGACGAACACGCTGTCCGGCGGGAGCGCGACGCCCAGCTCGTGGTCCTCCGCGCTCTTCGACGCCTGGATCGCCTGGACGCAGCGCCGGGCGACCTCGCCGAGGTCCGTCCGCTCAAGCGTCAGCCGGATCTTCCCGGAGCGGATCCGCGCGACGTCCAGGAGGTCGGCGACCAGGCGCTCGAGGTGGTGCACCTGGCGGCTGATGATCGGACGCAGATGGCCGGCGCGCGGGTCTCGGGGGTCGACGCGGTCCAGCAGGTACACCGCGTTCAGGATCGGCGCCAGCGGGTTGCGGAGCTCGTGGGCCAGCATCGAGAGGAACTCGTCCTTGTTCCGGTCGCTCTCGTGCAGCCGCCGCGCCAGGCCCGCGTTGTCGAGGGCGAGGGCGGCCAGGCGGGCCAGGTCCTCCGCCAGCGGCACGTCGGCCTCGCCGTAGACACAGCCGGCCCGCGTGGAGGCGAACGACATCGCGCCGAGGACGCGCCCGCGCGCGATCAGCGGGACGCACAGGGCGGAGACGATCTCCGCGTCCCGGAGCCCGGCCAGATGCGCCTCGTCGCGCGCCACCGCCACCAGCATGTCGTCGGTGACCTCCGGGTAGACCACGCAGCGGCCGGTCCGGATCGCGTGCGCCGCGCCGTGCGGCGCCGCCGGATCGGGAGGATAGCGCCCGGCCATCTCCCGGGCGCGCGCCGCCGCCGCGGGGTCGACGTTGGCCACCTCCAGGCGCCGGATCGTGCCGTCGTCCTCGAGGACGTCGACGGCACAACAGTCGGCGAGCCGCGGCACCGCGAGACGGGCGAGGCTCGAGAGGACGGCGTCGCAGTCGGGCGACGAGGCGAGCACGACGCCGGCGTCGGCGAGAAACGCCGCCCACTCCTCGGCGGCGCGCGCCTGCGCCCGCGCCCGCTGCTCGCGGGCCCGGAGGTCGTCGTCGACGGGCTCCGGCCCGGCGATCTCGCGGAACACCGAGAGGCCGCCGGACGGCGAGCCGTCCGGCGCGCACAGCGGCAGGCAATCGATCAGCAGCCGGCGGCGGGCGCCGTCGGGGTCTTCCACCTCGCACTCGTAGCCCCGCAGCCGCTCGCCGCGCGCCGCGCGGGCGGTGGGCAGCTCGTGCGCGGCCATCGGCCGGCCGTCGGCGTGCCAGGCGCGCCAGCGGGCGGAGCCGTGCGCGCCGCGCGCGAACAGGGCGCGGGCGGGCGAGTTGCTGTGAGCGACGCGGCCGTGGGAGTCGA
>Ga0209515_10008352_pt1 | contig 12110 bp, 16 predicted proteins | sample Subgroupgradi54m_FD_187454 | JGI IMG/M metagenome (GOLD analysis project Ga0209515, IMG submission 187454) | Subsurface groundwater microbial communities from S. Glens Falls, New York, USA - GMW60B uncontaminated upgradient, 5.4 m (SPAdes)... ... | reverse complement strand
CTCTATGCCTGCTTTATTAAAAGCCAGTTGGTACATCCTCAAAAGAGGGAGGTCATCTTCAATCAGGAGAATCTTTTTTTTCATCTTTTTTTATCCAAAGGTAGGGTAAAGCTAATAGTGGTTCCCTTACCTAACTTACTTTGCACCGTTATCTTACCATCCATTAACTCCAACAGCAACTTACTAATATAAAGCCCCAAACCATGGGACTGACCCTGTTTCTCAATCCAGTTTTCCGACATATAAAACTTTTCAAAAATATGAGGCAAGCTGTTTTCATCGATCCCAACTCCGGTGTCCTCTATCGAAACCCGAGCCAGGTCGGAATTTTTTTCGGCTGTAATGAGAATACTACCGTTATCGGTATATTTAATCGCATTATCTATTAAATTGGCTAAAATCTCTCTGGTAAAGTTGACATCGGCAAATGCTACCAGGTCTTCACTGGGCTTTTTAAGCTCCAGCTTAAGGTTTTTCTGTTTGGCGCTATCCATAAAATCTTTATACACCTCTAAAAGCAGGGGGGTTAAATTAAAATCTTTTTTGTCGATTTTAACTGAACCACTCTCCACCCTTGAAGTGGTTAAAAGAGTTTTGATCAAATTGACCATTCTTTTTGATCCGGATAAAGACTGGGTTAGAAGATCTTTTGTTTCCTGACTAAGCTTGCCATACTTACCTGAGATCGCCATCGAGATAGAACCTTCGATCAAAGCCAGTGGGGTCATTAACTGATGCGAGGCCATAGATAAGAATTCGCGCTCCTTTTTCTCCATTTGAATCTTATGCACCAACTGTTCTTTTTTTTGGTGTTGTAATTTATCTTCCTCAGTAATATCACGAAAAATATCTATCGCCCCGGTAATTTGGCCGTTAACCAGAAGGGAGGTAACCGTCATCTCGATCGGGAATCTGGTTTTATTTTTTTTGATAGCATAATATCTTTTTGCGGAAGCTTTAGCACCAAAGTCTAAAGGTACTTGACTGGGCCGATCTTTCAGAGAGATTGGCTTACCAGTCTCATCTTCGAGAGGAAAAACTTCCATAAAGTCTTTATCAGCCGTATCTTTAAACTCCCAACCAAGCATTATTTCTGCTTGTTTATTCATTAATATTATTTTTCCCTGATTATCTAAAACTATTAAACCCTCTCCAATACTTTCTAACATAATTTCATCTTTCATCCTGTCTTTTTCCAATTGTTCATTACGCAGATATAAAGTCTTTTCCTGACCTGAAATTTTCATTTTGAGTTGCTCGTTCATAGCAGCAATAATTAAAAAAACGGCTGACATCGTGCCCAGAAAACCTTGTAAAAATGTTAGGCTATGGGACAATGACTCCCTGGCAAAAGGACCCAACCCAAGATAAGTCCCCCAAATCGAAATGGTGGCTAACACAAAGACAGATATAACTGCTCCCAGTTTTCCAAATCTCAAAGCTGCCCAAAATAAGGCTGGAGCTACCGCATAAGTTACAGGCAAGATATTTGGATCAAAGCCTAAGAACGGACTGTTAAAAATCAATAAACAAGAAAAGATTAAAAAAAGTAATGCCAAAGCCGCCTCAACAAGCTGTCTAAAACTAAATCTAAACGGCCAGCTTTCTTTTATAACCAGAAGTAATGGGGTGATAATTAAAATGCCCAATACATCTCCTGACCACCAAGCCAACCAAGTTGGCAAATACGCGTTGAACTTAATCATCCCTGCCAAAAACAGACTTGATGTTCCAACCGTGGCAGCAACAACTGGAAGAAACAATCCTCCAATGATTATCAACCCGAAAACATCAGATAGTTTATTCAAAGATGGCTCAAAGTTAATTAAGCGTTTTAACAGATAGACTGCCAGAATTGCTTCAAGCGTATTACCCATCGCCATCGCCAAGGCAACAGGGACAGGCGCACCGGTTATTAAATTTATTAAAAAGGCCCCTAAAAATATTCCTGGCCAAAGACCTAATCCCCAAATCAGCAGAGCAGCTAAAGCGATGCCTGCTGGGGGCCAAACCAGAGTGGCAAAACCACTTACTGCATCAAAACCTAAACCAAACTTGGCCGTTATCAAATAAGCGGCGAAGAGCATAATTATTTTCGCCAGATAGTAAAAAAAATTAATGTCTTTCCTCATTAATATTTAATATAACATACTACATGTTGGTCAATATTCGATATAATTCTAACTTCCGTTTTAATTTATTTCATATAAAGAGTTATATATTTATATAAAAAGAGATATTAATATATGCTTAGTTTGCTGTTTAAACTTAGGATGTGTATTCCTAAAAGTTAGCGACATCAAGGATTATTTTTATCTTGCTGGAGTGTGGCATACTCTTTGGCGATCCAGCCTGATTTTCCGTCCTTTAATTCAATCCGATACGAAGAGCTATCCTGATCTATCACTGGATAGGATTCCCCGGGGTTTATCTTGTCTATAACTTTACCTCCGGGTGTTTCCCTGACATTTAGCCAACCAGTAAACGTATCCTTAACCCGAACAGTGGTTTTAACTTCATTGGTAGCGATTTTTTCAACACCGCTATCTTGTGCCGAGCTTGCGGCATCTGAGATCGACTTTTTAGAAACAAACTCCTCTTTGATCCAGCCCTCGGTGTAAGTTTTTCCTCCTTTGTCAACTTTTTGAGGAATCTTAATCCATCCCGTACTCTCACCGATCTTTTTTACTGTCTTGGAAGCCTTAAATTGGCTTAAAATCGTTGACTTGCTGTCCGGCTGGCTATAGACATTAACAGTATCTTTTTCCGGCACAATAATATTAACCTCTTCCGGAGACTGCTCGGGAGCAGAAGTTGCCTCGGGAGTTGAGGCAGGTGACTGCGGAACAATAGCTGTGTGGCTTGTTCCTAATACCGAAGCCTGCATTTGAGTTTGAGGTTCAGTTTGGGGTTTGATTGCTTTGGTCAACGTAACCGAGGAGACACCCAGCAAGTAGCTTATTGAGATCATTATGAACATAAATCCAAATCTTTTAAAACTACTTCGCAGTTTTGAGTGCGAGTGCTTGCTCTCGACCGGTTCTACCTTTTTCACCTTTTTGACTACATCTGATAAGCTTTGTTGAGCTACTTCCTGACCGGTCGACCCGCCGGGTCGGATGATCTTCATATATAACACCATAAAGACAAAACCGGTAACCATGATGATAATTAGCCCCCAAACGGCCAAAGTTTGGGTTCCGCCGATAAAACCGAATAGAGTCCCAACCGAGCTCGCCTGGGCGCTCAATCCTTTCAGAGCGTCCATTTTGGTTTTAATACTGTTACTCTCGATCACTGCTTCTTTGTATCTACTGATCTTTTCATCCGGGGTAACTGCTGTTTTTTGCAGATTTACAATCCGGTCACAGGAAGCATCAATATCACTTTGTAAGGTTACCCCTTGGGCGTAATAAGAGGTACTCTTCAGCGGCTCTACCAGTTTGGCAGCTTGGTCACGCCAGCTTTGAACCATCTTATCGGAGATGTTAAAAACGCTGTCATCAACCTCAATCGAGATTGTTTTTGACTCACGGGGTGCCAGGTTAATCTCGCCACTTGTGTAGTACAGGTTTTTTTCATTGTCATATTCGATCGTCAACCCTCCATCGGTTTTAATCACATTTTCTTTTTTTACCTCCGGCGGAAGATAGTATTTAATTGGCACTGTCTGGCTGATAATTTGTGAGGGGTTAGTGATTAAAGACTTAAAAATTATACTCCCCTCTTCCAACCAGGTAGTGCTTAAAAGGGTACTTGATTTATTGGCTAAGTACTGCTGGTTGGCCTTAATTACCCCGTTCATCGCCAGCAATTCGTTTTTGTATCTTCTGCTGGGATTTTGGGTATTATCCCCAATCTGAGTACTCAAACCAAGAACAGAATTTGCTTGAGGGAGTTGGTTGACTAATAAAACACCTTTGGATAATTGAGTGATTTTAGTCTTTAAATCTGCCGGAGTACCTGAGGATAGTTTAGTAAGTAAGTTGTTTATCTCAACTGACTGTTGATTTAAAGCAGTTGCCTGAGCCTGAACACCATTTAAGGATCCATAAATTGTATTCTGCTTGGAGGTGTCACTGCTTTTTCCCACTAAAGAGAGCGTATTGTTAATACTGGCGGCTAAGGTCTTTAGCTGCGGATAAGCCTTGTCCTGATTCGATTCTGAGATTGATTTTTGGACCAAGTTTAAAGACTCCCGGACAGACCTTGTTTGAGAAGCGGTACTATCTATACTTTTCCAATCCCAGGAGTTTTTAATCCAGTTAACTTCTCCAAGAACAGTCTCCTTGGAAACAGAATCATCGCTGTTTCCTAAAATAGCAGCCAACTGAGCAAATGCTTCTGATAACTCATTATCACTTAAAGTTGATTTACTCGAGTTTATGAGCGCTATTTTGTCACTAAGGCTTTTGGTGTTGATTGAAAGTTTATCTGCAGTTTTTTTGGAATCATCCAACTTGCCTTGGAGATTAACCGGATTGCCCTGCTCAAGAAAGTTTTGGATGATAGGTTTATTAACCATTTGTTCTAGTAAGATCCTATTTTCTTTGGTTGCAGAGGCGATATCACCAATAGTTTTATTATTTAAGTTCGCAGTTGAGGAGGTAACATCACTTTGGGTCGCCAAAGACCCGTTGGGAATACCGGCTCCGGTTAAAGTTCGGGCAGCATTGCTCCAAATATCGGATGCGAGTGATCCAAAAGTAGTCATAGACCGGCTTGAATAACCCCAAACAGCGGCGGCGATATTGTTTGTATCGGTTGAACTCAGAGTTAAAGTTCCACCCGATACAGCTGCCTGAACGTTAAAACTCTTGTCAATGCAAAGGCGCTGACCGGCGGTATCACAACAAACTTGGGTGGGATAAAGGCCGGTGGTTGAGGCAGTGGTAAAGCTATAAGAGTACCATCCGGTTGAGGCTGCTGTTAAAGCGACGTTATTTAAATAGACTGTACCGTTGGGGTTATAACTGGTGAGATTACAGCTAGCATTAGTGATAGGGATGTAAGAATCATCATAGAGAAATTCGCCAACTGTACAGTTGGTTGATGGTTGGCAAGTAGGTCCATTTCCGGAAGCAGCTCCTATGTTTCGTGGAAACACAAGAGCTGCAACGATAAGAACGATAATTGCCAAATATGCTTTCTTAGCAGATTGAGCAGTTAACATAAAGTTTTAAGCAGTTTCTTTAGCGGCTTTTCTAAACTCTCTGATCGAGTCTCCAATTCCTCTTGCGAGCTCTGGAAGTTTCTTACCACCAAATAAAACCAATAGAACCAGTGATATCACCACCAGTTCGCTAGTTCCAATTCCTGACATATTAACCTCACCTCCTTCTACTATCCATTTTCAAACAAAACTTTAAACAATGTCAAGTATTGACAAAACTTGTACAAGATTGATAACATTTGATAAAGGTTGATATATGGTTGATGAAACATTACTCAGGATAAAACAAGCAGCCATTCTTTTGAATGTTCATCCTATTTCAGTTCGAAGATATATTAGGGAGGGTAAATTACAGGCTGTCAAAATTTCGGGAAGCGTTAGAATCCCCAGGAAATCTATTGATAACTTTATTCAGGATATTTATCCTACTCATTATGGAGCTAAAAAAATCACTAAAAATGAACAAAATAATTTGTTTACGCTAGAGGATCCTTTGTTTAGAGTCAAGGGAAGAGGTATTTCTCTAAAAACAAACTTTTAAGATGCCAAATATTTCTCAGAAAATTTTTATTGACAGTTCTTTCTTAATTGCATTTGTAGATAGGGCTGATACCAACCATGTAAAAAGCATGGCAATTTTTGAGTATCTAGGCCGCAATCAATATCAAGTCTATACTGCAGTTTCTATCATTATTCAAGCCTTTAATCGCTTAGAACGAGATGTAGGAAGTATTGTGGCTTTAGAGTTTTTACAAGCTATTTTGGAAAGTAATGTCCAAATACTTCAAATAACTAAAAACGAACTTCTAGGGACTTTTCGACAATTAAAAGCTAATCCAGGTAAACAACCATCATTAATTGAAGGAATTACTGCAGTTTTAATGCATAGAAATGATGTTTCTTCTATTTTAACTTTCGACAGTTGGCATAACCTAATGGGAACAAAAGTATCTAGTTTACTAAATCCATAGCAGCTATCAATTATTCTAATAACTTTTTTGTCTTATTTATAAAAGCTAAACTAACCAAATTGATTACTTTAAGTACTCGGTTCACCTTTAGTGGCTAATTCATAATAACTGAATTTGGTTTTATCTTGCTTTTTGATAATGCCCTTTTTGACTAAAGAATTTAGTAAATACCCTGCTCTCTGACGGTTTATCCCAAACATTACTACTAAATCTTGAGCTTTTAAAACTTTCTTTTCTAATAGTAATCATATCACCTCTTCTTCCTTTTTAGTCACTAGAAAATAAATAATTGTCTATATATTTGACAATATAATTGACAACAATGGTAGTTAATTAATTTTGTTACACGGAGCAATGGGTGTAAGTGGATTCATGATACCTTTCTATAGCGTATACTTGATCCTTCCCCAATGCGCTCAATCTTCTTCATGTTAAGAAGTTTATTTAATACCTGATTAACCGTTATCCGGGCTATCTTGGCATTTTTAGCAATATCATTAGGTGAAGCCTCATTTACCTCTTGTAAATACTGCCAAACTGCCAGCTGCTTAGGTGATAACAAACTTTCTATATTTTCTTGAGTAATCAGGTTTATAGCCATTTGGGATTGAGTAAGTAATATGTTTAGAAAAAAATCAAGCCACATCGTAAGATCTTCGTTTTTAGTCCTAAAGGTTTTTTGACTGGTCCTTAAGGCCATGTAATAGTCTGGTTTATTATCCTCAATCAGCTTCTCATGAGAAACATAAGGCATATATAAATAGCCTTCTTTAAGAAGCAACAGATTAGTTAATATCCTCGAAAGCCTACCATTCCCATCCTCAAAGGGGTGAATATTTAAAAACTCTACTATAAAGTTACCAATGATCAATAAAGGGTGATATTTTTTCTCCTTTAAGACATCTCTGGTCCAGTCAACCAGCTCATTCATCTCTTTTGATGTTAGATAAGCCTTTGTAGTATCAAAGAGTATACCTATGTCACGACCTTGAGGATCAACCATTCTAAATTGGTTCTCTTTGCTCTTATATTTACCTCTATGAAGAGTGTCCTTTTCTACATATTTAAGTAATTCCTGGTGTAGGTGTTTAATAGTACTTTCATTTAGATTCAAATCTTCCCAGGAATCAAAGATGTTTTGCAGTAACTCAAAGTATCCTTTAACTTCTTGCTCATCTCGATCGGCAAACTTTTCTATAGCTAAACCGCGCATAAGTTTATCAACCTCTTCATCTGAAAGATTAGCTCCTTCAATACGAGTAGAGGCTCCAGTTGAGGTTACTAACACTGATCTTTTAAGCCTACTTAAAAACTGAGGGCTTAGGTTTGTACCTTGAATCCATCGCCCTTTAAGCTGTTCAATTTGAGCTATTTTTGACCAAATCTCATTAGGGATCTGGTTTAATCTTCTATCAAAGCAGGTTATATTAGTCATATATAGGATTATATAGGAAAAGTAAAGTATTGGGATCAAATTAGTCGAAAAATAGGCGATAATTAGTAGATTCTTCCAACAGTTGTCAATATATTTGACAACATAAACCTTATTTGTTCTCTTCTAGAAGTAGGGCTAAAAATGAGGATGGAGTTATTATCTTAATTCCTTGATATTCAATTAAATCAAGTAAATGCGGATCTCCACTAACAATATAGGCAGCACCTGCAGCTGCAGCAGCTTCAACAAATTTATTGTCCTTTGGATCATCTTTGACAACGTCTAGTGTAGGTATTTGCTCCTGCTCAAGAGTAATAGAAAACCGTTGTAACATCTTGACTTCAATATCAATTTCTTTTGGAGATTTACCATGTTTTTTGACAACTTTCGGATAATTCAAAGCTGTGCGATACTCCTCTAAAATTGGCTCGGACACAACTAAATCATATTTGCCTTGAGCTAACTCATGTCTTACTTGAGATCGTACACCTTGAGGTGAAATAAGTGAGCTAACAATAACGTTTGTATCCAACACTACCCGCATTGGTTATTTTTGGGAACGAGCCCACTCCGTAGCTTCCTGGGCAAGCTTTTCTGCTTCATCTTCAGAAACATTGGCAGTTTGAGCCATCTTCTCTAATCTCTTAAAAAACTCATCTCTAGACTTCTTCCATTGGTTAAAAACACCCATAGATACTAAGGCCGCCACCGGTTCCCCATTTCTCTCTACTATAAACTGGCCTCGTTCTGCTTCCACTTCCCGTAAAAGCTTACCAAACTTGCGTCTGGCTTCAAAAGCTCCGATATTTCGTTGTACTTGACTTCTGATGTTCATATTATTGTGATAACTATGTAGTTAGCGCTATTATCGCAAATTTTATCTTTGTTGTCAACTATTAAAGAGGCTTTTAATCATGGAAATCGCACATCAAATATATCTTCCAAGCTTAAGGAATTGAAACATCTGTACTGTTAATATTTTACTCCCGATTCTCCTCATAATTTCATGACTGTGCGTTTGAGATAAAATATTTAATGACCCTTCCCAAAGTATTTCTCTATCTAAAATAGCCAATTTCCGGTGATGATTACCAACGCACAGTAAAACTTGAATTCCTGCTATTTCACATCTTCTGATTTCCCCTTCAGACTGTATTCCCATATTCTCACAATGTTCTTTTGGATCTCTGGTGATAATATAAATCCCTATGTCTTTTGAGAGAAGTTTTTTAAAAACAGGCCAAAGAGTTACCATTCTTTCTTTGGTAATAAAAGGACTCTCAATAATAACTTCTTTTTGACAGCGCTCAAGATCCTCAATAAAAGCTGAATAAAAGGATTTTTCATCATGTAAACCGGATTTAAACATTTGCGTTTCTCTCCTCTGATCTGATTAAGGTTAAGTTTTGCTTTCTAACTATCATAACCACCTTTGATGAACCCTATTTTTCTTTCTGCTATACATCGGCAAAGCTACTGATACCTAAATATTTTTTGAGAAGGTCAAGTTGTGAGGCTAGTAATTTGGCTTCTTCTGAATTATCATTGAAGAGGTTTTGGAGTCCGACTCTAATTCCATTGTCGGCTCCAAACGAAAATTGAGGATAAGACTTGAGGCCTTTAGGTTTTTTTTGGCAAGCTTTTCACAACAAATCATATGCAGTTTGAAATCCCTTGTTTATATACCAACCATCAAAACTCAAAATTACTTCAGCTTTGTGGCTTTTAGCTATGCTTAAAATTAAGCAATCAAACGGGGTATTTTGTTTCGAACCGTTTGGATCGAAATACTGGATAGAATTTATAAACTCATCACTGGTGACACCTCCCACTGATAAATTGACACTTTTATAGCCGTTCAGAAGATCATTGGCCAAATCCGGACGGCCATACTTCCTCAATAAGGTGGTCGCCGCCTCAATAATAGCTGACTCCGGATGAATTACGATAGCTTTGTCTGTATTTAATTTTGTCAGGATATTTAATACATTTTTGTGATTTACATCTTCAGACCAAACAATTGAAATTAAAAAGTCAGCATCGGCAATACAGATTTGGCTATTCATCTGCGGAATCCTGCCACATTTGATCAATCATTTTTAAAGCGTTAGTTTTTTTCCCTGTTTTAGGCTGCTTATCTGCTAATTTAGCTAAATCAAGCAATATCTGTATAGATTGTTGTTGTTTTTCTTGATCATTTAAAACCTTCAGCTTGTCATAATCCTCTAAGCTAATAATTACAGCTTGGGGTTTCTTTTGACTAACTATTTGTCTGGGTTGTTTAGTCTTTTTTACATCCTCGACTACTTTTTTAGGTGTTCGGGCTAAATCCCGAATATTTACTATTTGCATACTTTTAAGTATATACACATCTGAATTATTTGTCAATAGATATGTCATGCAATATGAATGACAATATCAGATCAAAAAAATGGGCTAGCATTATTTATCTGCTTTTTATAACTTAATTTAATTCCACCTAATTTGCGCATGTTTTTTAAACTGTGACGTTGTAGAACGCCAAATCACAGACAGAAAGGCTTTATATTCGTTCACCTTTAAATAATTAGCTCTACCTATCCTCTAAGATTTATTTACATATTTACACTTTACATTTTAATGCTATTTTGTAAATCGTTAATGTGCAATTTAATATTATTTTGAACAGCAATTTTTCATTTTTTACCGTTTAATTATAATCCGTATACTCTACTCGAATCCAAAATTAATACTACGATAATTATTCACAGTACTGAATTAGACTCAATTTTTATACAAATTAATAATTAGAGAATCTTTCTACTCCTAAGTGTTTTTTAAGAAGATCAAGTTGGAAAGCTAACAGTTTAGCCTCTTCTGAATTATCATTAAACAGTCTAAAAAGTCCGTCTCTAACACCGACTCCTGCTCCGTCTGAAAAGAGGAGATGATGAGAAGCGCGATTGCGACTCATTGTCGGCTCAAAAAATAGAAAAGGAATAGAAAAGTTACTATGTTTAATTTTTTAAATAAGGCTTAGGAGATATCTCTTAATCTAATACCTTTCATTAGAAGTGTAAGATTACTTATCGTGGTTTGATCTTCACCGTAAGGGCTTTTACTACAAATTCCCAAGCTCGGATGAAGACCTTCCACATAGTAGACTAAGTCTCCATCTTTCTCTCGAGCATCAACCACTCCTAGAATTTTCGCCCTTATAATCATATTTAGCCGTTCAGGAGCTGGAGAGCTGATTTCCACTTTTTGCGAACTATCTATATCTATTTCCTCAACCTGCTGAATTTGATTTTGATATGCTAAAATTTCTGTTGCAATTGCCATATCTACTAAAAATCATAATCCTACCTTCGCTTTCTTGTCAAATAGTTGCAAAAGATACCTCTCTCGGGTACAATTTCCCCCATGGCTAAAAAAGATAACAGACAAAATATGGGTTTGGAGTGCGCAGTTTGCAAATCCAGAAACTATGTCAGCTCTAGAAACACTACCAATACCAAAGATAAAATCACTCTTAACAAATACTGCAAAGGGTGCCGCAAATCCACTGAACACAATGAGTTCAAATTAAAGTAACTTGTCTTTATTCTTCTTCAATAGAAACTAACCTTGTAGTCGCAGGTCTGCCAAAAATTCTGACAGCTGTTAAAATATCTCCTACCCGGATCAATAGTTTCTTTTTTGGTTCATCAATAATTCTGTCAGCCTCCTGAACCAAAGTTATTTCGCTTTTAGGAAAAAGTATCACTGTGACGCCAGAAGATAGTTCGCTTTGCACGTCACCGGGCCAAAATGTGTTTGGATCTCTTGCTACAACTCTTACTTTTACCCCATTTTCCAGAAAAAGATACTCATCTATAACCGTAGACCTTATTTTAGCCTTGACTTCCTGATTAGCAATTCTTACTCTTGTTCTTTCCAAGTCTTCAACCATTTTGAATCTAACCTCCCTTTTAATGTATACTACACTAGGCTCAGTTGAAAGCGCAACTAGCTTTTTTAGGTCTGTCGTTCAATGATAATCAGAGCTTACGATCCTTCATTAATTGCTTTATTTTTAGATCTTTTAAGAAAAGGGTTTAAAATCAATGAATCAAAACTAAGAATATTAATGCACCTACATAATTACCATGATGAAGTAATACAAAAGGAGTTTTGGAGTATTGTAACAAATATTCCTTTTGCTCAATTCCACCAATCATATTGGAAACCCAACACTGGGAAGAGAAAACATGCTCACTACCCTGGTTGTATCGCACTCTCATATTATGATGCTAAAATTGCAAAAGAACTCAAAGCGATATACAATGCATTCGTACTAAGGGGCGTCGGTTAACGGTAAACCAGTGCTCTCCAAAAGCACGACTGAAGGTCCAATTCCTTCCGCCCCTGCAGAGTGTTCGATTTGTCCTCCGAAGCTTAAACGAAGGAGGATTCACTCCAGGCCTGCCAGAGCCATTGCATTCTCCTAAATCAAATGGTGTGATGAAATAGTTTGGAACTTAACCAAACTATCTACAGGTATTTTTAGGTT
>Ga0209515_10008351_pt1 | contig 12110 bp, 10 predicted proteins | sample Subgroupgradi54m_FD_187454 | JGI IMG/M metagenome (GOLD analysis project Ga0209515, IMG submission 187454) | Subsurface groundwater microbial communities from S. Glens Falls, New York, USA - GMW60B uncontaminated upgradient, 5.4 m (SPAdes)... ... | reverse complement strand
GCACGGCCCGACAACGCAACATCGACGGCATTGATGTCCTCACGACATTGCTCCGGGCACCACGCCCAATCGTCTCGCCGGACCTCTTCAGTCGCGCGTCACCTCATTGACCCGGTAATCAATTACTCTGGTAGTTGGGTAATCGATTGGTCAATCGGCCAACCAATTACCTGATTACCCAATTACTCGATTATCCAATTCACCGTCGACCCGATGGCCAAGCGTCCCTCCACCGTTTTCGTCTGCCAGGAGTGCGGCAGCCAGTCGCCGAAATGGCTCGGCCGCTGCGCCGACTGCGGGGCGTGGAACTCGCTCGTCGAAGAGCGATCCCAGCCTGAAAGCGCCAGCGGCTCCACTGGCCCGCACCGGTACGCGATGGCCGGGACCAACAGCGCAGCGCAGCTGTACGCCGACATCGAGATCGAGAACCACAAGCGCCTGACGACCGGCATCGACGAGTTCGATCGCGTGCTGGGCGGTGGCGTCGTTCCCGGATCGCTGATTCTTCTCGGCGGTGAACCGGGCATCGGGAAGTCGACGCTTCTGCTTCAGGCCGCCGCGAACATGGCGAACAGCGTCGGTCCGGTTCTCTACAGCTCCGGCGAGGAATCGGAGCATCAGATCAAGTCGCGGGGCGAGCGGCTCAACGTTGGGAAGGCGCCGCTGTATCTGCTCGCGGAGACCTGCCTCGAACGGATCCTCGAGGAGATCGCGCGCATCAAGCCGGCCCTCGTCATCGTCGATTCGGTGCAGACCGTGTTCTCGCTCAAGTTTCAGTCGGCCCCTGGCAGCATCGGCCAGGTGCGCGAAGCCGCGACGCAGCTGTTGTTCATGGCGAAGGGGCAGAACATCCCCACATTCCTCGTCGGCCACATCACGAAGGATGGCAGCCTTGCAGGCCCGAAGGCGCTCGAGCACGTCGTCGACACGGTGTTGTATTTCGAAGGCGAGCGCCATCACTCCCATCGCGTGGTCCGTGCCGTGAAGAACCGCTTCGGCGCGGCGAGCGAGCTCGGGGTGTTCGAGATGACATCCACCGGGCTCCGGCCCGTTCCGAACCCGTCGAAGATGTTTCTCGCCGAGCGCCCGACGAACGCGCCCGGCTCGGCAGTGCTTTGCTCGGTGGAGGGTTCGCGGCCGATTCTCGTGGAAGTGCAGGCGCTCGTCAGCTCCAGCACGTACGGCAACGCGCGGCGCATGGCGAGCGGCATCGATCAACAGCGCCTCACGTTGTTGCTCGCCGTGCTCGAGAAGCGCGCCGGCCTGAACCTGATCGGCGACGATGTGTTCGTGAACATTGCGGGAGGGATGACGGTGGACGAGCCGGCATCCGATCTCGGCGTGATCGCGGCGATCGCCTCGAGCGTGCGCAACCTTGTCATCCCCGCGACGACCGCGATGTTTGGCGAAGTCGGGCTCGCCGGCGAAGTGCGCGGCATCTCGCAGGCCCCGCTGCGCATTCGCGAAGCCGCGCAGATGGGGTTCCGCCGCTGCATCATGCCCGAGGCCAACATTGACCACTCAGACCGCACACAGGCCGGCGACTGTGAACTCGTGGGTGTCCACACCGTCGGCGAAGCGCTCGACGTCCTGCTCGCCTGACGGCCAACTCATTGGCCTCGCAGGACAGTTTCTTGCCCACATCAGAAACGTCTTGCACTCGAGAGACGTTCGCTCCATCATCTGCCCCCACACACAAAGTCAGTGTTCGCGGCCATCCGGCTCACTCATGCGGAGGGAGAAGGCATGATCATGTTGTTTGCCATGGGCGGACTGCTCTGGGCGGTAGGGGAGCAGACTTTTCAGGATTCCCGGGTCGTGATCGTCGGCCTTGTTCTGCTCGCGGCAGTCATCCTCACCGCACTGATGGCCTCGAACAAGGGTCTGAAGCTGAGGATCAAGACCTGGTTCTCCGCCGACGTGACCCAAATTCAGAAGCCAGCGGCGACGAGCGTGCTCGATGAGGCCGAGATCAGCGATCACTCGAAAGCCGGGAACGTGACCGGCTGGCAAGGCGTCGGCCAACCGCCAGGCGATCTCATCGTGGCGCGCAAGCTCAAGGTGAGCGGGGGCAGCGAGGTCGGCGACATCTCTGGCAAATCGAAGTGACGTCTCGGGCGCAACGGATCTACCTCACCGAGCAGAGCGCCGGCTCCATCATTCGCAATACGTTTCAGCTGTACTTTCGACACTTCTGGTCGTTCCTGCTGATCGTCCTGTCGACGGTCGCTGTGCCCAATGTCGTCGCGGTGCATGCACTGAAGAACGAAGACTACGGCCTGTACGTCGGTGCTCTGGCGGCAGCGTTCCTGATGGGCATTCCGGCCGGCCTGGCCATCGTCGTTCTTGTCTCCGACGTCTGTCGCGGCAATCCCGTTGACACAATCGGTGCCCTGCGAAGGGGCTATGCCTGGTCGACGCCGAAACTGCTGGTGATTTACCTGGTCATGACCTTGGCGCCTTTTACCATCGGGCTGCCGTTGCTGCTGGTTCGGAAATGGCGATCCTTCATGGCGTGGTTCATGTTCGCGGCCATTGTTCGCGTGATCGAACGGGCGTCGGTCGGGGAATCTTTCCGGCGCAGTCGTCACCTAGGCGAGGGGTTCTACTGGCGTAATCTCGGGCTGGTCATGCTGACATTCCTGGTCGCCACCGTACCGATTTACCTGGTTACCGGTGTGCTGCAGATGACGGTCACTATCATGAAGAGCGCGAACGACAACCTCGGAGCGGACATCTTCGTGGGGAGCGCGGGGGTGGTGGGCAGTCCGTTGTACGCCATCGCCCCCATCCTCCTGTACTACGAGATGCGCGTTCGCAAAGAGGCGTTCGACCACACGCTGCTCACTGAAGAACTGGCGATCTGATCGCTCAGAGTACCTTCTTATGCAGATCGACGACCAACGTCGCCTCGCTGAATTCGTCGATCGCGAAGCGGAAATGGCGCGCTTCTGCGAGCTACTGGAGTTTGGTCCGAACGCAAAGCGCGTCCTCGTGATCTCGGGGGACGGCGGCATCGGCAAGTCCTCCCTGATGGCCCGGATGCTTCACGAATGCGCGCTTCAGAAGAAGCGCAGGGCGCTCATCGTCTGGACCGACACGCGCAATCACGATTACGTCGCGGTCATGCGGTCGGTGCGCGACGAGATCGGACCAACGTACTTTTCGGCATTCACGGATCTGGTGAACTACTTCACGGTGCCCCGGTACACGTTGACCGTCAAAATCGATCCGGCGTCGCGTCTGAGTATCGCGGAAGGTATGACCGTCGAAGGGGCGTCGAAGGTCGGCGACATCGCAGGTATCGTGATCAAGGATTCGATGCTGACGTTTCCCCGCGACGACATGGCCGTGCCTGACGCCGAGCGGATCGCGCGCCTGACGGACGCATTTCTCGAAGGGCTTCGTTCCTTCGCGGAACGCGAGCCGTTGGTCGTGTTTCTGGACGCGATCGAAAAGATGAGCGAAGTCACCGAGCGCTGGGTGTGGGGCGAGTTGGTGGAAGCGATCCGCTGCGCCCAGTTGCCCAATACGATGTTCGTGCTCTTCGGACGAAAGGTACGCGCGCTCGGCCGCGAGTGGAGCGACTGCTCGGAAACCGCCGAGCTCCGGCCGCTGGGTTTCGAGGATACCGTGAAGTACCTCGAGCGCCGCGGCCTGCCGGAAGCCGAGCGTGAACCGGTGGCACAGGCGTGGCTCGTGGCGACGAACGGGGCCATTTTGCCGCTCCAGCTTGCCACGTACGTCGACGTTTACCTGCTGCAGCACAAGCGCGTCGCTGCCGGACGATGACGGACCTGCTGTCGGAACTCCAACAGTGCATCGGACTCCAACCGTCCGAGATCCTCGGCCGCTCCATTGATCTCCTGCTGGCGCAGTTGGATCCGGCGAGGGGCCGGCTGCTGCGGCTGTGCGCCGTGCCTCATCAGCTCGATCCCGGGATTGTCCACGCGCTGGATCCGTCGCTAGGAGCCGACGCCACCGAGCAGTATCAGTCGCTGTGCCAATACGCGATTGTCACGTCAACACCCGACGGTCTGGCCCTCCATGACGACGCGCGGCGTCATCTGTTCACACACTGGCTGCGGGAGGAGTCCCGCGCGGAATTCGAAGCGGTCAGCGCGCGACTTGCGGCCCACTTTGCCGAGCGGGCGGCAGACGTCACGCAAGTCCGCGAGGTACGACGGGATCGGGAACGAGTCTTTCACCTGATCGGGGCCGATCAGGGCGCCGGTTTCGGTGATTTCGAGTCGATGTGTCGCGCCGAGCGACGGCGATCGCGGCTCACATCGTGCCGGACGCTCATCAATCTCGTGCATGAATACGACGCCGTCCTGTCGCCGGATCGCCTCACCCGGCTGGCGTATCACGAAGGAAAGCTCGCGGCGGACCTGTTCGAATGGGAGCAGGCCGACTCGTTGCTGCGCCTCGTCGTCGATCGGTCCGAGGCGAGCGACGTCGAGATGGCGGTCAAGGCGCTGCGTCGAATCGGCCTGCTGTCGTGCGAACGACGCGAGTGGGTGCTCGCCACTCATTACCTCGAGCGCGCGCTTGATCTGGCCAACGGCCGTGAGGTGCTCGAATTCCTCGTGCCGCGGCTGCTTCGCGACCTGGGTGTCGTGCAGCGGGATTTGGGAGAATTCGACACGGCCGAACGGCTGCTGACAAAAAGCATCGCCGACGCCGAACGCCGGCGCGACGATCACGCGCTGGCCAGCAGCTGGAACAGCCTGGGCGTGCTGTTTCTCCGGCGCCGCGACACGTCGGCGGCCGTCGGCGCGTTTCAGACCGCCGAGACGTATGTGAATTCCAGCGACGTGACGATCCGCACGGCTCAGTTGATGAACAACACTGCGCTCGCCTACCTGGATACCGCCGACTGGGCCAATAGCCGCGAGTATTTCGGCCGCAGCCTCGCGATCAAGCAGGACCTGGGAGACACGCGCGGAAGGGCTCTGACGCTGGGCAACCTCGCGGTGCTGCACGAGCGTGTCGGCGATAACGACCAATCCGTCCAGGATCTCCGGCTCTCGATCGCTCTCTTCCTGGAGGTCCACGACTACTTCGACGCGGCGATGTCGGCGCGGAATCTCGGGCGTCTGTATCGTCGGCTCAACGCATTGGATAGCGCGCGCAACGCGTTTACCGATGCCATTCGATATCTGGAGCGTGGGAACGATACCGAAGAGGCGGCGTCCTGCCGACGAGAGCACGACGAAATTGGCGCGGTCCACTCCATCCCATGGTGGGCGTGGCTGTGTCTCGCCCTCGTCCTGCTGTCTGCCGCCGGCATAGCCGCGCTCGTTCTCATCGCGATGGCCACGTGATCGCGTACGACCTCCCGGTGAGGTAACCCGCCCGGGTCATCCACACCAATCGCGCGCCGCCTTGCCGCGTCCGCCGTTTTGTCTGCGATTGTATTCAATACTTTGCGATGATATGGTTGCGATTTCTTAACGGGAATTTCTTAGCGGGGTCTATTAATGGCCTGGTTTGCGCTCGCCCGCGTCATGTTTGTCGCCGTCGTGGCCTACGCCGCTGCGATTCTTCGGCCGCTTTCGTTCGGACTACCCGCCAACGTCGCCTTCGGGCTCGCGCTCGCCGCCCTCGTCGTCGTGTTCGAAAGCCGCCTGCGCGAGACCGCCGTTACACGGGTGTTCGGCGCGCTCATCGGCTGCGCCATCGGTCTAGGCATCGCTCACCTGATAACCAGCGGTCTGTTCTGGGCGGACAACGGCGATCGACGGGTGGAGTTTCTCCATAGCTTCGTCCTGATCGTACTTCCGTATCTCGGCCTCGTGCTGGGCGTCAAGCACGGCGAATGGCTGGAGCCCGCGCGACTCATCAGCCTGTTCCGCGCCGCCGGCCCGCAGCGCCGGTACAAGATCCTCGACACCAGCGTCATCATCGACGGCCGCATCGCCGATGTCTGCGAGACCGGCTTCGTCGACGGCGCGCTCGTCATCCCGCAGTTCGTGCTCAAGGAGCTGCAGCTCGTCGCCGATTCCGCCGACTCGCTCAAGCGGAACCGCGGCCGCCGCGGCCTCGACATCCTGCAGAAGATCCAGAAGATGTCGGGCATCGAGGTCGTCATCTCCGACATGGATTTCCCCGAGGTCAAGGAAGTCGATCTCAAGTTGATCGAACTCGCGCGCGCGCTGCAGGGAAAGATCGTCACCAACGACTTCAACCTGAACAAGGTCGCGCAGCTACGCGGCGTCGACGTCCTCAACGTCAACGAGCTCGCGAACTCGCTCAAGCCGGTCGTGCTGCCGGGCGAGATCATGAAGGTGTTCATCCTGAAGGAAGGCAAGGAATACAACCAGGGTGTCGCCTATCTCGACGATGGCACCATGGTTGTGGTCGACAACGCGCGCAAGATGATCAGCAAGACGATCGACATCGTCGTCACCAGCGTGCTTCAGACGACGGCAGGGAAGATGATTTTCGGCCGCTACATCGAAGCGGGGATGGGAGCGGGTGCGCCGGCGGCCACCCCGGCGCCGACGGCGGATCGCGTGGAGCGCGTCAGGGCTGCCGCCCAGGCCGCGCCGGTTCAGCCGCAGCAAACATAGGGAATTTGGAATGAGGAATTCAGAATGTGGAATTCTTGACGCAGTCCTAATGCCAACTTCATAATTCCAAATTGCGTATTCCTCCCTATCACTGGTGGCGGACAGTTTTCTATCTCATCCCTGCAATCGCGATTTATACGGTTGTGCTCGGCACGGTGTCGCTCGTGTCGAGCCTGGTCGATCGCCGCGGGTACGTCGCACACGGCTGCGCGCGGACATGGTCGTGGTTGATCCTGAAGACGACCGGCGTTCGCGTCACGGTTGAAGGGCTCGAGCGGATCAGGCCCGGCACGACCTACGTCTTCGTCTCCAACCATCAGAGCATCTACGACACGCCGGTGATCTTCGCGTCGCTGCCGTACCAGCTGCGGATCATCGCGAAGGAGTCGCTGGCGCGTTTTCCGGTGCTCGGCTGGCATCTTCGCCGCGGCGGTCATCTGTTCGTCGATCGCCGGCATCCTGACCCCGCCGGCATACTCCGCCGCTGGCGCGCGCTCGTGTCGGAGGGGCTGTCGCTGCTGATTTACGCGGAGGGCACGCGCAGCCCTGACGGCCACGTCGCGCGGTTCAAGGCCGGTAGCTTCCTGCTGGCGATTCAGGCGGGTCTTCCGATCGTGCCGATCTCGGTGATCGGCACGCGCCAGGTAATGCCGAAGGGACGGCTGCGGACGGAGCCGGCTGCCGTGACGCTGATTATTCACGATCCCATCCAGCCGCCCGCGCTCGATGCGCCCACGCCGCGTGACGCCAAGGTGCTCGCCGCGCAGGTCCACGCGATCGTGGCCGCCACCGTGGAACACCGGCAGCCGCACTCGGTCTGACACGTGGCGAAGAAGAAGGCGGCGGAGCTGTCGTGCACGACCGCGCAAGCCGCTGCATTCCGTCTTGCGCGACATCATCTGGGCCCAGGGGCTGAGGACGGACCGAGGACCACGTGCGGCCCCAGAACCAAGGACGGACCACGGCCCCAGAACCAACGACCAAGGACGACGCTGGTCGACGTCGTGCACGACACCGGCGGCATCCAGGCGCAGGTGACGTCGGCGGCGGAGACCGCTCTGTGGACGCGGCGCCGCGAGACGACGCGAGACGAGATCAGGGCCGCGCTGTTCGACTCAGTGACGGCCCACGAACGCAGCAGGAGCTGATCGCCCGCGCGCGGAAGAAGACGGGCAAAGGCATGCGCGCGTGTCTCGACAACAGCTGGGGTGCGCTGCGGCCGGCGGTGATCGACGGCCTGATTGTGTACGGCCCGCCGCGCGGTTCGGCGACCACGTTCGTTCGAGTGGACCAGTGGCTGCCGGCGCAAGTGCGGATGCTGGGCAGCGCGCGATTGCCGACGTCTGGTTCCCTCGACGAAGGGGAAGCGCGTGACGCTGGGTGTGGAGCTGTTCGGCCGCGTCACGCCCGCCATTCGCGAGGGCGTCGAGCGCGAAGCCGAGGCGATGGGCCGCTTCCGCGGCGTCCGCTGCGACGCGCGGTTCGGCACCGTATAATCAACGTTTGCCCCACCCCATGCACGTCACAGCGATCATCGCCGCCGGCGGACGTGGCCAGCGGTTCGGCGGCGCCCAGCCCAAGCAGCTGCTCTCGGTTGGCGGGCGTCCGATCCTCGAGCGCAGCGTGATGGCGTTCGCCTCGCACCCCGCGGTTGACGCGCTGATCGTCGCGTTGCCGCAGGCGCTGGTGGACGATCCGCCGGCGTATCTACGCTCGGTGGAGGGCGTCGCGCTCATCAGCTCTGGCAAACCACTGCTCATCGTCGCGGGCGGCGAGCGGCGTCAGGATTCAGTCGCGAACGCATTCAGAGCGACTGCCGAGGCGAGCGATATCATCGTGATTCACGACGCGGCGCGCCCGTTTGTGAGCGCCGATCTGATCGCGAGAACGATTGCCGCCGCCGCGGAGTCGGGCGCGGCGGTTGCCGCCGTGCAGTCGCGCGACACGGTGAAGGAAGCGGAAGTGCGGCGCGGGGATCCAGCTCCGCGGGTGGTGAAGGCGACGCTGTCGCGCGAAACGATTTACCTCGCGCAGACGCCGCAGGCGTTCCAGCGCGACGTGCTGAGGCGCGCGCTGGAGATCGGCGTGCGCGACGGCGTGGACGCAACCGACGAGGCGGCCCTGGTCGAAATCGCGGGGCTGGCGGTGCGGCTCGTCGACGGCGACGCGTCGAACATCAAGATCACGACCCAGGAGGATTTATCAGTGGCGGAGGCGATCGCCCGCGGTCTCGATTCGCAATCCGCAATCCAATCCGCAATCCGCAATCCGCAATCCGCAATGACCGGGCCTGCCCGCACCGGCCGCGCAGGCACCGGGTACGATCTTCATCGGCTGGTCTCGGGGCGGCCGCTGATACTGGGCGGCGTGACGATTCCCTCGGAGCGCGGCGCGCTCGGCCACTCCGACGCGGACGTCGTGTGCCACGCGGTGACCGACGCGATCCTCGGGGCCGCGAGCCTGGGCGACATCGGGCGGCACTTTCCCGACTCCGATCCGCGCTGGAAGGACGCGAACAGCATCGATCTGCTGCGCAAGGTCGTGCAGCTCGTGGCCGAGCGGGGCTTCACGGTCGGCAACGTCGACGTGACCGTGCTTCTCGAGACGCCGACGATTCGCGACCACGTCGACGCGATGCGCGCCTCGGTGGCCGGCGCGATCGGCATCGACGTCGCGCGCGTCAGCATCAAGGGCAAGACCAACGAAGGTGTCGACGCCGTCGGCCGGGGCGAGGCAGTTGCCGCCCACGCCGTGGCGTTGATAACGGCAATTTAGAAGTCGGAAGTGAGAATTTGGAATTCGCGCACCCATTCCAAATTCCAAATTCACAATTCCAAATTCCATGAGAGTCCGCTTCGCTCCCAGTCCAACCGGTCAGCTTCACGTGGGCAACGCCCGGACCGCGTTGTTCAACTGGTTGCTCGCGCGCGGCTCGGGCGGCACCTTCATTCTCCGCATCGAGGACACCGACGTCGAGCGATCGACGCGCGAGTCGGAAGCGGCCATCGAGCGCGATCTGCGCTGGCTCGGCCTCGACTGGGACGAAGGACCGGACATCGGCGGAGCCCTTGGCCCGTATCGACAGTCCGAGCGGCTGCACCTGTATCAGTCGTACGCGAAGGAGCTGCTCACCGCCGAAGGGGCGTACTACTGTTTCTGTTCCACGGCGCAGCTCGACGCTGAACGCCAGGAGGCGCTCGAGGCCGGACGTCCGGCGCGGTACGCCGGCACCTGCCGCCGGCTGTCGCGCGATCAAACGGCGGCTCGCATCGCGGCCGGCGATCGCCCCGTGATCCGGTTCCGCATTCCTGAAGAGCGCGACGTCGTCTTCACCGACGCGGTGCGCGGCGATGTCCGTTTCCAGACCGACGTCATCGGCGATCCCGTCATCGTCCGTGCCGACGCCACGCCCGCCTACAACTTCGCGGTGGTGGTCGACGATGCGCTGATGGGCGTGACGCATGTGATTCGGGGCGAGGATCACATCTCGAATACACCGCGGCAGATTCTGCTGTACGAGGCGCTCGGGTTCACGCCGCCGACGTTCGCGCACCTCTCGCTCGTGATGGGGCCGGACCGCAGTCCGTTGTCGAAGCGTCACGGCGCGACGTCGGTGGCCGAGTTCCGGTCCAAGGGATATTTGCCGGAGGCGCTCGTGAATTACCTGGCGCTGATCGGCTGGTCGCCCGGCGGGGGAGACGAGCTGTTGCCGGTCGATGAGCTCGCGCGACGGTTTTCCCTGGACACCGTGGGGCACAGTGCCGGCGTGTTCGACGAGGATAAGCTGGCGTGGGCGAATCGCCAGTACCTGAAGATCGCGGATCCGGCGCGGATCGCGGAGCTGTCGCTGCCGTACTTCAACGGCGCCGGCGTGCGGATGACGCCCGACGAGCGCGGCCTCGAGTTTCTGGCGACGGCCATGGCGATGGCGAGCGCGTCGGTGGACCGGCTCAATCAGGTGCCGGCGCGGTTGGCGTGCCTGTTCGACTACGATGCCGGGGCGGCGCTGCGCGACGAGCATCTGCTCGAGGAAATGCGCGGCGACGGCGCTCGCGCGGTCGTCCTGGCACTGGCCGAGGAACTGGCGTCGGCGCCGCGGCTTGATCGCGAGACCTTTCGTGCAATCGCCAACCAGGTGAAGACGCGGACGGGCCAGAAGGGGAAGGCCCTGTTTCATCCCATTCGCGTGGCGCTGACCGGGCGAGCGGAGGGACCCGAACTCGATCTCGCCGTGCCGGCGATTGATCTCGGCGCGGTGCTTCCGGCGTCTGCCGGAATTCCGACGATCATCGGCAACCGTGAGCGCGCGGCAGCGTTCGCGCGCGCGTTGGAGGATCACGTCTAGCCACGAACGACACGAAAGATCACGAAAGACACGAAAAATGGATGGTTTGGTTTCGTGCGTTTCGTGAGGTCTTGTTTTCGTGTTTTTCGTGGTGAGCTTGTAAACACGCATGCTGATCTACGGCATCAACCCGGTGCTCGAGGCGCTGCGCGCGAAACGCGCGACGCTGATCCGCGTCTCGCCGCGCGCCGACGATCGCCTGACCGCCGTGGTCCGCCTCGCCGAACAGCAGGGCGTGGCGGTGCAGCGCGTGAGCGCCGACGATCTCGATCGCCTCGCCGACGGCGCGCGCCATCGTCATCAGGGTGTGATCGGCGACGTCGAGGAGGCGGGGACCTGCAGCGTCGAGGATCTGGTGATCGGCGCGACGCAGGCGCCGCTGATCGTCGTGCTCGATCGCATCGAGGATCCGCACAACGTCGGTGCGATCCTGCGGACGGTGGATGCGGCGGGCGGCGATGGCGTCGTGCGGCAGTCGCGCCATGCGGCGCGGCTCGACGGCGCGGCGGCGAATGCGTCGGCCGGCGCGGTGGCGCACGTGAAGATCGCCGAGGTGGTGAACATCGCGCGCGCGATTGACATCCTCAAGGACGCGGGCGTCTGGACTGTGGGGCTGGCGGGCGATGCGCCGAAGCGTTATACCGAGGTCGATCTGACGCTGCCGACGGCGATTGTCGTGGGGTCGGAGGGGACCGGGTTGCGGCGGCTGGTGCGGGAGCGGTGCGACTGGCTGGTGTCCATTCCCATGACGGGTCATGTTCAAAGTCTGAACGTATCGGTGGCTACAGGGATTACGCTGTTCGAAGCCGTTCGGCAACGAACCAAGAAATGAGTAGAATGGGGGGTTGTCGTATGTGTCGTGGTTGCTCGTGACCTCGTCCATCACCCCACCCCGCAGACACTTGCAGGGTGGCACAGGACGTGCTAAAGTTTCCCTTTTGTCTTGGCTGGCGTAGCTCAGTCTGGTAGAGCAGCTGATTTGTAATCAGCAGGTCAGGGGTTCGAATCCCTTCGCCAGCTCCGTCGACAGAGTCACCTTTCCAACATCACAGCTAGCTGGCGAGGTAGCGAAGCGGTCAAACGCAGCAGACTGTAAATCTGTCGCCCTAGCGGCTTCGAAGGTTCGAGTCCTTCCCTCGCCACCAATGGGGAGGATCGCGGTATTGCGGAGTGCGGATTTCGGAGTGCGG
>Ga0209515_10008350_pt1 | contig 12111 bp, 13 predicted proteins | sample Subgroupgradi54m_FD_187454 | JGI IMG/M metagenome (GOLD analysis project Ga0209515, IMG submission 187454) | Subsurface groundwater microbial communities from S. Glens Falls, New York, USA - GMW60B uncontaminated upgradient, 5.4 m (SPAdes)... ... | reverse complement strand
CTTTATTGGAGAGACGAGCTGTCGGTCCCGCAAGTTTGATCGGTTGACCGCAGGCATAGATCTCAAAGTCCGCATGCCAATGCACAGGACCTTTGCTTTCAGAAATTGAATTCAGGTATACCGTAGATCCAACAAAGAAAACTGTCGGAAGAAGAATTGCAACGAGGAGTGCAAAAAAGAGAACTTTTTTCATTACTTCCGTCTGATCTTTTATGAGTACTGCAATGCATACGATAAATACAATGAATACTCCGGCTGCCACGGCAATCATAATAGACGCTTTTTGTAATACCACATCAAGTGTCGATATGTTGCCTGACAAAAAAGCAGCACTAGCAACATGTGGCACCAAAAGCAAGAGAAAAACTCCGTAAAAAAGATCACCCATCATTCGTTTCATAAAATTTTGAAGATTCCCTAACTACACTTCCTTGGTGTAGTTAGCAGAACTTGCAGATATTTTTATCGCTCTCATCCTTTTTATCACTGTTGCAGCATTTCTTGCAGCAAAATGTGCTTCCATTCAGTACGTAGTTTCCTTCTGACTCAAGTTTCTCTTTTCCGCATTTTTCGCACTTCACTTTTTTCCCCTTTTTTAAAAATGAAAGTAATCCCATATACGTTGTGTTAATTATGTATAAATAACGATGCCTTTAGTCTAACATGTTGGAAAATGTCTACAAAGAAGAAGTTTGAACACCTAGGTCTTCATTTCGTACGCCTTTTCTGTAGAAGAACCACCACTTTGCGATTTCAATGCCGGCTATTTCGATAATGCCGAGGATTAAAATTATTCCCCAATACCAGAATTCCAGTCGTGCAGTGCCCACAATTTTGTTGAGGACTGGCACATATACAGCTGCCACCATAAGCCCAACCCCAATGACCGTAGCTCCTATAAGATACATGTTTGAAAAAATATTACAGCGCCAGATCGGCTTTCGTAGTGACTTGAGCGCAAAAATACAGAAGAATGCATCGAGTCCCATGGCAAGAAAGACAAGTGTTTGTATGTGGTCAAGCGGCAAAATAGCCATTTTTTGAAGAATCATAAAAAGGCTAAGCAAGATAATATCGGTGGTTATGCCGACAACGAAGATAATAATATTAGACTCCGCGTCCAAGATCGAAATATCTCTTTTTATTGGTGGACGGCGCATAATGTCTTCCTCTCCAGGTTCAAATGCAAGGGCTACGTTCGGCAGTGTATCTTCAACAAGATTTGTCCATAGAATCATGACGGCTGTAACAGGTAATGGCATTTTGAAAAGAAGAGGAAACATAACAAGGATAAGTTCTGTGAATGAGCCGCCAAGCAAGAAAACGGTAACCTTGCGGATATTGTCGAATGCGATCCGGCCGTGGCGGATAGCTGTAACAATCGTGGAATAGCTGTCATCGAGAAGAATGAGATCCGACGCTTCTTTTGCAACATCTGTTCCGGAATTCACAGCGATACCGATGTCAGCTGCTTTTAAAGCTGGAGCGTCGTTAACACCGTCACCCGTCATCGCAACGACCTCTCCACATGCCTGAAGAGCATCTATGATGCGCATCTTATGGGCAGGGTTAACCCGAGCGAATATTTGAACATGGGCTATTTTTTCAGAAAATTCTTCATCACTCATCAAGTCTATCTCATGTCCCTCAAGCGCTGTAAGCGGACCGCCAGAAGAAAGCCCGATATCCTTGCCAATTGCAAGAGCTGTAAGCTTATGATCGCCCGTAAGCATGATCGAACGTATTCCTGCCTCACGTGCAGTGGCAAGAGCTTGGGGGACATCTTCACGGATAGGGTCGCGGATCGCGACAAAGCCTACAAAAGAGAGTTTTTGTACAATATGCTGTCGCGCAGCCTCTTCTTCGAGGTCGGTATTTTCACCAAGTGTTTGTTTTGTATAGGTACGTTCCGCAAGACCAAGCATGCGGTATCCGTTATTGGCGTGTTCAAGATATGTTTTTTCGAGTTCCGCGCGCTTGTCTTTGGAAAGTTTATTTTTTACGCCGTTCTCAAGCATATCGCTTGAAAGCGCGAGTACTGTTTCAGGAGCCCCTGAAACGTAAAGGGTGTATTTTTGTTTGTTGCTGTGAAGCGAAGCAATGTAGCGAATAAGCGAATCGAAAGGCAAAAGCGATATTCGGGGTTGTTCGCGCAGTAATGCATCATACGAAACACCGGAATCAAGGAATGCCTGCATTTTTGCGATGTCGGTCGTTTCTCCTGTCGCATGAGGCTTGCCTTCGGTGTATTCAACAACTGCTTCATTCGAGAGCGCGATGTTTGTAAGCGCCCTTGTTTCGTTGCCATAAACAATCATGTTTTTAACGTGCATTTCACCAAGAGTCATCGTGCCTGTTTTGTCGCTGCAAATGACCGATGCAGATCCAAGCGTTTCAGCCGCGAGAAGATGCCGGACGACGCCTTTTCGTGTTGCAATGCGTTGAGCACTGATGGCAAGTATGATCGAAATTGATGCAGGCAGACCTTCAGGAATCGCGGCAACTGCAACGGCGATCGCCGTAATGATCATCTCGTGGAATGGATGGTGTCGAACGAGTCCAATGATCAGAATAAGGAAAGCAGAAACTGCGACAAATATTGCTATTGTCTGTCCAAGGCGCCCGATGCGGACTTGGAGAGGAGTAGGATCATCTTCTGTTTTTTGCGTCAAGAGAGCTATTTTGCCGATCTCGCTATTTGCTCCCGTTTCAACAACAATACCTGTTCCCTCCCCACTTACAATGATCGCGCCCATATACCCCATGTTCTTTCGGTCACCGAGAGGAATATCTGCATCTTTTAAAGGCTCGCTTATCTTGTGTACCGGCTCGGATTCTCCTGTCAGGAGCGCCTCGTTTATTTCCAGGTGACGGCAAGAAACAATTCTGCAATCCGCTGGGACTTTGTTCCCAGCTTTAAGTACAACAATATCCCCGGGTACAAGGAACTCTGCATCGATCTCGCGCGGAGCGCCGTCTCGAAGTACATAGGTCTTCACTTGGATAATCGCACTCAACTTTTCAAGGATATGCGAGGAACGGTACTCTTGCCAAAAGCCCACGGCAACATTGACGAGTACAGCAAGAATGATAACGCTGACATCAATCCATTCGCCGAGCCATGCAGAAAGCAGAGCGCCGAGGAGAAGTATATAAACAAGAGGGCTTTTCAGTTGGCGCAGCAGAAAGTTCCACCAATGTTTTTCTTTTCCTTGTGGCAGCACATTCATGCCTTCCTGTTCAAGCCGTGCATCGGCTTGAACTTGCGAGAGACCTTTCTCGGCATTTGTGCGGAGTTTTTCGAGCGTATCATCTGCAGATAAAAGGTGCCACATGGTAGTGCTTTCTATCATAGCACGTGCACATTTGTGTCGTTAGAATTTTATGCACACATGTGAATAGCCTCCGAACAAAAATGTTCGGAGGCTATCATTTAAGCTACTCGAGCAGGCAGTGAGCAATAGAATTTTTCAGTTGCAGTTTTGCCTCATCTGGAACAAGTTCCAGTGTATCAATGAAGTCAAAAAGGCTTGCAACGCTAATGTGTTTGCCTCGTGTCATCTCCTTGAGTTGTTCATATGCATCGGTATATCCGTACCGTCGCATGACCGTTTGGAGGGCTTCGCCGAAGATCTCTGGATTATCATCGATCTCTCGCATAAGGACAGTACCGTTCACGCTGACTTTTTCGAGGCCGCGAATCATCTGTACGAGAGCAAGATGGTGCGCAGCAAAAGCAGTGCCAATCCAACGCTGCATGATCGAGTCAGAGAGTTCGCGTTGCAATTTATTCACTGGAAGTTCGCGTGCAAAGAGGTCGAAGAGTACGCTCGCTACCATAAGCCCGCCTTTTGCGTTCTCCCATTCTATGGGGTTTACCTTGTGTGGCATAGTGGAAGATCCAACTTCCCCATCACGTGTTTTGAGTGAAAAGACTTTGCGGGAAATGTAGAGCGGCATATCTTGTGCAAGATCTATAAGTATCGAATTCAATTCAGAGATCAGGTGGGAAAGACAAGCAATATCGTCATGCGGATTGATCTGCGTTGTGCGCCGGAGGGGTTTCAGGCCGAGCGAGTGAACAAATTTTGTTCGGAATGCGTGCCAGTTCACATCCGGATATGCGACATAATGTGCGGCAAGATTTCCCACAGCACCGCCGAATTTGCCATGCATGCGAAATTTTCGAATTTCCCAAAGCTTGTGTCTAAAACGGTCAACGAATACAAGAAGCTGTTCACCGACGGTAGTTGGTGTCGCAGGCTGCAAGTGTGTCATCCCAAGCAGAGGTGCATTGATATTTTTTCGCGCAAAGCGCCGAAGTTCCCCGATGAAGTGGGAAAGCGTTACATCAGTAACCATACAAAGCAGTCTATGAATCAGGAGACCGTATGCGAGATTAGTTACATCTTCGCTCGTGAGTGCAAAGTGGATGAATTGTACAGGCACTCCGATTGGAGAAAGTCGCTCTCGCAGCCAATATTCGACTGCTTTAACGTCATGCCGTGTTCGTGCTTCATGGTCAATGATTGCATGATAGTCACTTACACTAAAATTCTCATATGTGCTTCTCAATCGAGCTTGTATATCGTCTGAAAAGCTCCGCAATTCAAGAACCCCAGGCTCTTCTGAAAGAGCTATGAGGTAGCGAATTTCCACTTCAGTACGCGCTTGTGCAAGAGCCGGACCAGAAATAATTTCACGGACCGCAGTCGTATCCTTGAGATATCGGTCATCAAGAGGACAGATGGGAGTATTTCTCAAAAATTCCTTAAAGGGCATTGGTCGATTCCTCTTTGGTTGAAAAAACAAAAACCTGCTAGGAGCATAGCAGGTTTTTGTTTTGACACAAATTTAAAAATTTTAAGAATTCAAAATGTTGTCTATAGCCTTGAGGTCAGCTTCACATCCCGGAAAATCTATATCGCGCGTAACTCCGTCGAGAATAATTCTGTAATGCGCCGCATAATCGAGCGTTTCTGGTGCTTCACATGCCTTATGGAGCAAATCGGACGACCTAATGTGTGTTTTAATCTTCTCAAGATTGTCAGTGCTGATTTTTTCATCAACTGATCCTTTGACAGAACTTACATTCAAAGAGCCTTCCTGTGAAAGCGTGAGTTCATCATGGCAAGCATTTGGATCGGGCAAGAGACATGGCCCCCAGCTTGCAGTTCTTTGAAATAGGAGGCCCGCATCAAGTACTGTTTTTTTTGCCCCCATTTTTTTACTGCAATCAAACTTGCAATGCAGGCCTGTTCTGCCGATGTATGATCCATCGGGGCACTGCATGGCGTCGAGAGGACACGCCCGCAGATCATAGGAAACCTTCTTGGGCATGACAGCTCTGTAGAGGAGACAAGTAACAACTGTAATAAAAATAAATAACAGTATCAGTCCCAAAAGCTCGGCAGAACGCCGACCTTTTGATTTTTTTTGAGGATGTAGTTCCTGTTCCATTTACAAATTACTGAACTTGTGGTTTGGTTTTTTCTGTTTTGGTAGTCGTAGCGGTTGTTGTAGTTGCTATTGCATCTGGCGTTGTGGTTGCGGTACCATCTGTCGGTGCGGCAAGTATGATTTCACCGCAAGCTACAGAGACATGGGCCTCCTCCGCAGTCTTGCGGACTGAAATTGCGAGCGGGCCTTTTGCAAGAAGATCATCGAGCGATACATCTAAAATCGTATCAGAAACTCCCAGATCTGTGCCGGTGGTTCCTGTAGTGCCATTTTGTTTTAGGCTCGTAAGAGAGTAAACCAATTCTCCTGGCTTTGCACAGGTACCTTGTGAGATTTGGATCGGTTGCTCCACATCTTTCGCAAAACTGCTGACAACTGCCGTGACCGATGTTTTTCCTTCAAAGTCGCGAAGAACAGCTTCTCCCATCTGCAGTGAATTTCCCAAAGATTGCAGGGCAATGTTGATTTTTCGCGGTTCGGCTGCAACAACGGGTGGTGTTGTAGTGGTTTCTTCAGCAACAGGCCGGTCTTGTTTACCCGATGAAAAGAGCAGGCCTCCAATCACGACGAGTGCAGCAAATATGATGATAATGAGGAGACCCATAGAGCCTCGAGAAGATGTTGTCTGCATATGTTTGTATAATTAAAATCAAAGACGAAATAACAGTTCTCTTCGAGCATCGTGAAGAGAATTAGCTAAGTAATCTTCGTATAGTACACCCTGATACTCATACCACAAGAGGTGGATAAATATCGCCATGAAAATTTTAACATTTCAACCCCCAATGATAAGTGAACGTACTGCAAATCTCCTCCAAACTATTTTTAAAAGAGGGGGTGTTATCGCATTTCCAAGCGATACAGCGTATGGTCTTGCTGCGGATCCGCGAAATAGTGCTGCTGTGGAGAAAATATATAGAATGAAAGGCCGCTCCCCTAAAAAAGCTATTGGTTGTATATTTGAAAGCATTGAAAAAGCAAAAGAGTGGGCTTTGATCGGATCTGAACAAGAAAAAATAGTGCGAATGCATGTACCAGGAGCGTTTACATTTATTCTTCCGGCAACGGATCAGTATCCCATGCAAGGGGCAGTTGGTGTTCGTATTCCAAACAGCGAACTGACACGCTCTCTTTCGGAAATTTTACATGCTCCCTATACTGCTACAAGCGCAAATATTTCAAAAAGACCGTCTCTCTATACTGTTGCTGATGTGCTGCATGAATTCGAAAATTCGAAAGTATTGCCCGATGTTATTTTACATGGAGGACTGCTTGTTGCAGGCAGCATTTCAACTGTTGTTGATCTTACAGGTGACATGCCTAAAATACGACGGCAAGGAAGTGGGAACTTCCTTGCCGTGTAATAACTAACCGAAAACGATATCGCACATATCTGCACGGAATTTTTTGTTTGGTAGAAGATCTGTTTTGCGCCTCGGGTAGTGGTAATTTGAAAGAATTACAAGCCCTCGCTCTTTACTGCGGTCGATCATGATCATGCAGCCGGTAAAGCCTGTTTTACCAAACATCGTCGGTGTTCCATGTTTCCCCATGAAATCTTGTGGGTAGAGTGTCCAACCGAGACCTCCTGCGCCTCCTGCTTTCGGGAAATGGTCGGTGTGCATCGCTCTCACAGTTTCTTCTTTGAAATACTGAATCCCATACAGTTTGCCGTCACGAAGCAGCATTTCTACAAAACGTAATAGATCAGGCACAGTTGAAAATAAGCCGGCAGTGCCGATGCAATTTTCTCCGTACAGCTGCTGCAAGACATACGTACTTTCGTCATGAACCTCCCCCTCTATTTTCCGAGCTCTCCACGGATCTATTTCTGTCGGCACAATACGTCCGTCCTTGTGAGGAGAAAATGACGAATCGTGCATTCCTAAAGGATCAAAGTAAAGCCTTTTTGCAAGCACACCAAGAGAAATGGGTGATACTTTCATGAGATAGAGTGAAAGCAAGAGGGCGCTTGTATTGGTATATTTGTATACCGTACCAGGAAGAGCTTTGAGTGGCGCCTCGCATACAGTTTTGATGATACTTTGTGGAGGCTCGTTTTTAAGCCATGACAGTGGCAGAATAGCAAGATCGACAGAGTTTGTGAGCAGGTGTCGGAGTGTAACCAATCGTTTATCTGGAGAGGTGTCAAAATCCGGAAGGTATGTCGCAATAGGCTCATCAAGGTCAAGTGTACCTTGTTCTGCAAGCGATAGCGTCACTGCAGCAAGAGGAATGGCTTTCGTAATCGACGCAACATCAAAAACAGAGTCTACTCGCATAGGCTTTGAGGACTTGGTATATGTGTGTCTACCATAGGCAAGAACCATTCCCTCTCCATTCGTTCGTATGACACCGACAACACAGCCAGGAAATAATTTTTCTTTGATCGCTATTTGTATGCGGCGGCGAATTTGTTCTTCCACAACGTGTTCTCCTATGTCGTATTTTTAACAAAGGTTCCCCAGTCTTTGAGGAATTCTGAACTGGACCAGCGTTTGTCGGCGCCAACGTTTGTAATAAGCTTGATGTTATATTTCAAAAAGAGCGCTTGTTCATCTGCAGGGAGTGAAGCGAAGTCGCGATCCCCTCCTTTTGTAAACACATGCGGACGGATTCCCTCGAGCGCAACACACGCAGAAATATCATTTTTGTCTGCATCGAACGGTACCACATAGTCCACATCTCGTATAGAACTTACAATGCTTGCCCGAGTAGCGATATCTTGAAAGGATTTTCCCTTTTTCAGCCGCAGAAAGTTATCGCCATTAACCGCAACGACCAGTACATCACCGTACTTTTTACTATCGATAATGCAGCTGATGTGCCCCGGGTGAATTGGGTCGAATCCTCCGCTTGTTGCAACAATGGTTCCCGCAAGCGAATTGCGGATCTTTTTGAACTGTTCAAGGGTCATTATTTGCGCACCAAATGATTCCATTATTTTGAAGTAAGCTGATCAATTTTTGCTGCCATAATAAAGTCATTTTCCGAGAGTCCATGAATCGCATGCGTCGTGAGCGTTATGGTAACTTTTCTGTAGGATATTTTTATATCAGGATGGTGATTTTCTTGTTCGGCTAATGTTGCAATGCTGTTGACAAATGCGACCGAGTCCATAAATTTTGGAAATGAAAACGTTCGCGATATTCGCAGATAGTCTTCGCGAACTTCCCATTTCGGAATTTGGCGCATGAGTTTCTCGATTTCATTCTGTATAAGCGGCAAAACTCCTCCTTCGCAAGGCATACATCTTTTTTGAGACAGATCAGTATTTGGCATATTCATATATTCAGTATAACAGAAGCAAATCCATGTAAGTTTCGAGACGCAATGTGAATAGTACCCTGTGAAATATGTTCATAAATTGCTAAAGTTACAGAAGAAGAAGCGTTCCCCTCACCTCTATAAGGAGCACACACATGGCTGCAGTGCGCACCTGCATTTTAATCTTGGTAGCCTTGGTTTCTTTTGGCTGTGTTATGGACCATCGGACTACTCTCGAAAAACCTGATTATCTGGATAAAAAGGTAGATCCCCAGACTGATCTGGTGCAAATGTATTTAGCTGCGAATATGGGCATGAAGCTTTCGCAGATGGCAGCGAATTTCGGATTTCCTGTTGAGAAATGTTTGAAAGATATCGAGGCCGGTGCGGAGTGCAGTCAAGGTGTAGTAGCGCTCAAAAAAGTGCTCGGCGAAAATGTTTTCGGTAATCTTTTTGGCGGTGTTAACTCTTTTCGAAGTATTGACGATGTTGTGCAGGACTTGACCGGCAACATTGATTCTTTTTTACTTGTAACGATTCGTTACAAAGAGCTGAATGTGAAGACGTTGACCGTCTTTTATGTTATCTATACACGCCAGAAAAAAGAGACCAAGGGTTTCAATTCCGAATATCGGTATCTTTTCCGTAACAACGTTCTTATTTACAAAGATCGCGGCGACAGCACGAAGGGTCCGATAAACGCAACTGAACGCGACCACAAGTGGGGCGTTGATCCTGCTGTTCTATTTGAAGGCTTGAGATTGCTGCGGTAACGAAAAATCGCTCCATGAGAATATTCCATGGAGCGATGTGCCGTTATTGCGTTTTCAGAGGTTGAAGTGGCGGTATCTCTAACCAACCAGGCATCGAAAGGCCGAACCCGCTGCAGAGTGTGGCAACTTCTGCGATAAATGCGTTGCGCACAGCGCCATTCTCACGTTTCTTGAGGCCGAGCTTTCGATAGAGAGCATTTTTTGTACTTTTGTCGCTTCCAAAGATCTTGAGGGTGCGAAGATACCATTTATTGAAAGCATCTTGGCACGCGTCGTGCGTTTTTAGATCTTGTGCAAGTTTCTTTACCCACATGTTGCCATGAGCAATATGTGTAACTTCTTCTTCAAAGATCCCTTGCAGAACTCGCGCCCAGGGACCGTAACTGCATGTAAGGACATCTTCGAGCTGGTGCCCCGCTCCGCGGTCCATGCAGAAGTTAAACATGATGAAATCTGTCCACGTTTCGATCGGATAGTAGAATATATTCACACGTTTGTCGGTGCCGACGCGTGCCGTGCCAATATCAATATCAGTTGCTACACGCGCTTCGAGATCTTGTGCATCAAGATGTGCTTGAACGTCAAATAGGAGGTCTGAAAGAAGTCCGAATACCGCTTTTGCATGTCGAACCTCGTCCTTCACCATATTTGCGACAATGAGTTTCTCTTGAATGCTCGGCGCCTTCGTAATCCACGGAACATACCCATATGCTCCAGAGAGTTCAGAATCTGCCTGCATGAGCAGCAGGTGCATGAGCGCTTCTTTGTACTGCGGCGTCATTTCGCTTGCGTTTTCGATCGGATCGCCGCTCTCGATTTTCTGAAACATTCTTTGCTCGAAAATTTCCGCCGGTGTTGCATTAAGCATTTTTTCTCCAATTTGAGGCAGCACTGATACGAGTGACTATTCGTTTTCTTGTGAATATTGGAGACCACGCGACTTAAACCAATTGATAAGTTTCCACTCGGCGTCTGCTGCCACTACAGCATATGTATGACTTCCTCGTCCCGTTATGTCGACCAGAATCATGCCGGTATGCGACGAAAGTTCAGAGATGACTGCGCGGCGAACGTTTTTCTTGGGGACAAGACTTGGCCCCCAAGCATAATTCGAAACGATGTAATAGTCTTCAAGATCACTTGAGTGCTGGATATTAGATAGAACAGTAGATCTTTCAAAATCAAAAGATGGACATTCCACAAGAAACTCCTTTGTTTTTGTTCAGTGAACAACCCAGTTCACAGCATGATAAAAAGATTCTAATTTGTCAAATTCAAAACGATATTCTGCGAAAGCCTTCCGCATGCCCCATATTTTTCTTTTTCCCGTGCATGCGAGCGTTCTGATAGACCTTCTCTGCCAGTTCTTCGAAATCATGAAACTGGCTTTCGTGACAGCGCAGCGCTTCCATTTTTTTCTCTATTGTTTCTGTAATATTTATAAAATGATTTGGTTTATCAGTTGCATAGAACCATACCTCTTCTATCTGATGCGGCAGAATATTTTCTTCTTCCGCAAGTTCTGGAAAGAACGCTTTTGATCCTGCTGCAGGATAGATAGCATCAAAAACAATCTCCGCCGTTACACGATGGTCTCGGTGAAATCTATAGAAATTATCAAATGTGTGATTTCCTGGATCTTGGCTTACGACAATATGTGGTTTGACCTGTCGAATAACGCGAACAACTTTTTTGCGGACATCCATAGTGTGTTCAAGCGTACCGTCAGTTTGGCCAAGAAATATCACTTCATGCACTCCGACAGATGCAGCCGCGGCTTTCTGTTCTTTTTCGCGCATCTCCACCATTTGTTCTCTTGTCTCGTCTACCTTATGTGTCCCCTTTTCTCCATTTGTAATAACACAATAAACAACGCTATGACCGTCATCTGTTAATTTAGCTATTGCTCCTGCGCATCCGAAGTCAAGATCATCAGGATGTGCAGAAAATACCAAAAAGTTCTTGGGATCAGTTTCCTTCACTTTAATAAAAAGGATTATGGTCGCATTGCGGCGAGAAGTGTGAGTACAATAAACGCACTTCCCATATATATGAGTGCCTTGCCAATTTTTTGTGTCCAGAGCATTGTAGATTCCAACACGTTTCTTTTTGCAATCATTCCAAGTCCAATTGTACCGATAGGATACCCGACAACAATGAGAAATTGTGAAAATGCGATCTGTGTTGCAGCCGAAGACATGTAAATTTTATCGAAAAAATTTACATCGGTTATAAAATACACCACCAAAGAAACCCACATAATGAAAGGCGGTATCACACACAAAAGTCCTATTAGTGCTGCGTATTCTGATCGATTCATGCCTAGACAGATATCTATACTGGATGTATAATACAGTAAATTTGTAGACTAGTCTAGAGTACCGTAATGCATTCTGTGGTGTACAATATTTTTTGTGGACATGGGCCCGTAGCTCAGTTGGCTAGAGCGCCTGTTTTGCACTCAGGAGGTCGGGGGTTCGATTCCTCTCGGGTCCACCAAAATTGATTTGCATCAGAATTGACCGCGCCCGCGCCAAAGGCGCGGGCTTGGGCTGGCATTTCCGCCAAGAAATTCCAAGGGGTTTTGAATTCCGCCAAAAGCATTCCCGCC
>Ga0209515_10008349_pt1 | contig 12112 bp, 12 predicted proteins | sample Subgroupgradi54m_FD_187454 | JGI IMG/M metagenome (GOLD analysis project Ga0209515, IMG submission 187454) | Subsurface groundwater microbial communities from S. Glens Falls, New York, USA - GMW60B uncontaminated upgradient, 5.4 m (SPAdes)... ... | reverse complement strand
GGCGTGGCCGCGTCACTGAATTCGGCGGCGCACGGCGCGGGCCGCCGGATGAGCCGCACGAAGGCGAAAGAGATGTTCACGTGGGACGTCGCCCAGCGGTTCCTGCGCGAGCGCGGCGTCACGCTGTTGTCAGCGGGCCTCGACGAGGTGCCGATGGCCTACAAGGACATCGATGAGGTGATGGCGGCTCAAAGCGATCTCGTCGAGCCGCTTGCGCGGTTCGATCCTCGCCTCGTGAAGATGGCCCCGAGCGGTGAGCCACCGGAGGATTAGGTCCGTTTCCGGGATCACTCTACTCAAGCGAAGCGAGGGTGGCGGGGTCGCCGGACTCGAACCCATTCCGCGGTGATTTCGTAAGTTGGTGATGACGCGCGACTTCTGGGTCTAAGCATCTGTTCACCAACGGGTTAGCGATTTCGCATTTCTACACTTCTGTCCACTCGAATTCTCTCGTTTCGACCTCCGTCTTGGAGACATTCTGGAGACGCTTACGACGGTCTCCTATCCCGTCGGGCTGTGGTGCGACAATGGAGCGCAGGAGCTTGGCCATGACGCCGCTAACGAGAATCACGTTTGACCCTGAGGTGATGGGCGGCAAGCCGTGCATCCGCGGCCTGCGCGTCACCGTGGGGACGCTCGTTGGCCTCGTGGCTGCTGGCCGTACGGTTCCCGAGATCCTCGCGGCCTATCCCTACCTGGAAGAGGCAGACATCCGCGAAGCCCTCTCCTACGCCGCCTGGCGCGTCGAGGAGACCGAAGTCCCTATCAGCAAGTGATCAAGCTCGTCGTTGATGTTGGCCTGCCTCCAGCCTGGGTTGACGTCTTCGCGAAGCATGGATGGCCGACCGTTCATTGGTCGACCGTGGGCGACCCTCGCGCCAAGGACAGCGTCGTGATGGCGTGGGCACGGGAGCACGGGCACGTTGTGTTCACCCACGACCTCGATTTTGGTACGTTGCTCGCGCTTACGCGCGCCAACGGCCCAAGCGTCATTCAGGTCCGCACCCAGGACGTACTCCCGAACCATCTCGAAGAGATTGTTGTCAATACGGTTCGCATGTACGAGTCGCAGCTACGCGATGGTGCGCTGGTGACGGTCGACGAATCGCGCGGCAAAGTACGCTTACTACCGATCGGCGCTCACGACCGCTGATTACCGGATTCAGGTGGACCCTATGGACGTGTCCTACGTCGTTCCTGATCCTCATTCCGGCAAGCCTACTGAGCCAGCTCCTGCGGCCATACCAGCCGGGCTATCAGCTGACCGCCCGATCGAGCGTATCAGCCGCCGCCGGCTTACGACCTGACGGATATCTCGAACGCGACGTCTGCCAGCTGGTTCTTCTACAAGTACACCGAGTGGAGCAACGAAGAGGAGCTGCGCCTTGTCCTGCCCCGATATCAAGGCGGACCCACTTTCGAGGTCGGCCCTGAGATGCTGACGCGAGTAATTCTGGGCGAGGACATGAGCAAAACAAACGCCCAGCGAATCCGAGACGTGGGACGAAGACGGGAGCCACAGGTGCCAGTTCTGACAGCCCAGTGGGACGCAGTCCACTCGAAATTCGTCCTGGTGTGCACTCGAACCGGCGGCCTCCGGCGTGACAGGCAGCAATGCGACACCATCCCGCGGCACTTCAGCCGATGGGCTTCGTACTGAGATAAGACGTGCCCCCGATCGTGTAGTAGTAGTCGTCGATCGTCTTGCCGCCCGTGGAATCCGTCGAGTCTCCCGGGCTCGGCGCCGGCTGAAACTGCCGCATTTCCTGCGCGACCAGATTCGAGTACTGCGCGACGATTCCATCGAGAGCCGCCTTCACCTGCGGTGGAAACAACTGAAGCGCGAGTCGATCCGCCATGACAATCTTGTTCCAGTCGGCGGAAAACTGCTGAGCGTTCACCAACTGCGATTGGACGCAACGGTACGCGGTGTTGTGAATCAACCAGGCATCATCGAGGAATCCGAGAACGCCGTTGGTGTCATCCAGCAGCAAGTCGTTCGGTTCGGTCAGATATTGGTATACCCCGGCGGCCACCTGCTGCAGCGATGCAGAGTAGCCGGCGCTCACCGCCACCGCAAAGTCCCGCAACGTGACCGGACAACTTTCAATGTAGTACGTCAGCGAATCCATCGACTGGGCCAGAATGGGCGCCGGAAGGACGCTTTGCAGCTGAAGCCGCAGCGCGCCGAGTGGCTTGTGGTCGGCGGCCTTGATCTTTCGCGCCATTTCCGCGATCACGGCGTCGAACGGGGGCATGGGCGCGAGTATACAGTCAGGATGTCTTCGGTCCCGGTTGTTTCACAGATTCGGTGTGAACGCGAGAAACCTGCGAGTTTTTCCTCGGTCATGAAATACCAACGGATCCATCATGTCCGATGACGCACCACAGGAGGACAAGCCATGAATCCGTCCGATGACGTGGGGAAGGCGCGAAGGCTCATCGAAATCGACCAGCGCTATCTGCTGGCCATGCCCGACACCCTGCCTGGAAAAGCAAGCGAGGCGGTTGTCAGAACGTTCGAATCGATCAAGGCGGACTACGAAGCCTTGATCCAGGCGGGCCCACCCTCCTTTGCCCTGTACAAAGTCGAGGATCTGCTGGTCAAGGTTGCGGACGTGACGGAGTCCATCGCTCGGACGTACGACTCGCTCCGCAACGACGATCAGGCTGCGATTCACTATGAGCGCGCCGCTGAAGCCTATGCGCGCCACGGCCACGCCGACAAGGCGCAGCGATGCCGATCCGCGCTCGCTCAGCTCAAGCTGAGCGCGGACGGCAACATCGACGATGAGTTACAGCGATTGCAGAAGTTTCTCGCGACGCTGACACCGCCCTCGCTCGAGCACGCCAAGACGAGGGTTCAACTCGCGGAACTGTACAGCGCCGCGGGCGATGACTTCGAAGCCGAAGCACACTTGAAGAACGCGGAACAGGAGCTGCAGCAACTCGGCTACACCAATCCCGGCGGGGAACATCTCGCCGACGCCCTTACCCAGTCCATGAACAGAATCCTCTCCGGTGAAGCAGGCACCGGACCGAGTGCGATCGAGAACCAGATGCTGGTTCGTGATTTGTACAGAAGAATCTATCTCGCGTATGCGCAGATGTGTCGCTCGACGGATCCGGACAAAGCCGCCGACTGGCTGAAGAAGGCGGAAGCCATGGACAGCAGCGGCATGAACCAGCAGTTCTCCGACGAGATGATGAAATCACTCGGGTCGCTGATGGGCCTGTTCGACCAGAACAAGAGGTCATAGGGCCGTGGGCTTGATGGACGCAGTGTCGCTGCGGCAGAAACTGGACTCGCTCGCGACGGATAATCTGCGCCGCTCAGATGGCGACGCGCGAGACGACCTGCTCGACACGTCTCTGACGCTCGAAGCCGAAGCACGACGCATCAATGTGCCCGACTTCGTTGCGGTGTCTCTTCTCCGCCGGGCCGATATTCTGCTGGCTCTGAAGCGCCACGGCGAGGCGATCGATTCGCTCGACCGGGCGCGCCTCGCCCTCGGCAGTCTGCGTCAGCACGACCTGTTGGTGTCCGTGCTTACCAAGAAAGCGGAAGCATTCGCACGGATGAAGGACTGGACGAACGCGTCTGCGACGTGCGAAGAGGGCATCAACCTGGTGGAGGCGTACCGGTACAAAGTCTCGAGTCAATACATGCAAAGCGCGTACTTGCGATTCAGGATCGGTTTGTACGCGTGGGGGGTGCGCTCTGCGTTCGAGCTGGGACACTACGCGCTGATGCTGCAGCGCATGGAGCTGTCGAAATGCCGCTCGATTGTCCGGCACCACCGGCAGGAGACAGCAACCGCTGAAGACGTGCACCAGGGCGAAGAGCCGTTCAAGCGAGTGTGCGCGGAGATCGATCTGGCGCGCGAACGCGGCACGGTCTCCGACGAGTTGCTGATGAAGCGCCGGACGCTCTGGGACCTGCTGGTGATTGGCCGGGGTCGCGAACGCGATGAAGAGGCCCCGCCTTTCGACCTCGACGCCGTGCAGGCCGCGCTGACTGCCGACGAAGCCATTCTTTATTACTATTGGATCGATACGCTCTCGTTGATGATCGTCACGATTGACAGCAGCGCGTGTGCTCCTGAGTTACGCTCCGTTTCTCAAGACCAACGCCGCGCCCTCGAGGCTTTTACACAATCAGTCCTTCAGTTCCGCAGCGGAAACGCGAGCTCGTTTGATGCCGTGGAGCAGTTCGCAGAATTGCTGCTTCCCGGAGGCATGAGCGATCTGCTCGCAGCGAAAACGCGGCTCCTCATCTCTCCACACAGAATTCTTCATGCCGTGCCGTTTCATGCGTTCCGCCTGAAGGACGGATACCTCATCGAGCGCTTTGCCACCAGCTATGTTCCGAACCTGACCAGCATCCTGCTTCGCTATGACACTCCTGCCGACCGGCGTGTGCTCGCGCTCGGCATCGGCGACTACAAGGTGCCGGGTTACGAAGGCAAGCTGGGCTCTCTCACGAAAGCGGAGCAGGAAGTCGAGAGCTTGAAGGAGGTGTATTCGAAAGCCGACGTCTTCACGGGCGCGGACGCGAACGAACACCGGCTGCGGCAGCTCGAGAACGACGGGACGTTGAGTCAGTTCACGTGCCTTCATTTCGCAACGCATGGTGACAACGTGAACAGCGACACGCCGATGGAATCGCATCTCTTTCTGAGAGACTCCATTCTCGACGGGCTCGAGATTGCCAACTGGAAGCTGCGCGCGGAGTGTGTCGTGCTCAGCGCGTGCTGCTCGGGCCAGCGTCCAATTTCAGGGCGAGGCATGCAGGAGCTGCCTGGTGATGAGCTGTTTGGATTGCAGGCTGCCTTTTTTGCCGCGGGCGCGCGGCGGATTGTCAGCGCGCTGTGGCCGGTCGACAGCAGGGCGGCCGTTCCGATCACGATTGCCTTCCATCGGCGTTACGCGCAAGGCGCGTCTGCTGAAGAGGCCTTGCAGAAGGCCGTCATCGACTACATCAAGCAGGCAGGCACCCTCACGCGCAAGATCTACTACTGGGCCCCTTTCTTTCTTTCCGCGATGGGCCGCCCCGCGCGGGAACAACCAGGGAGGACGAGACGTGGCTGAGGTCCTTTTCCATCTCGAGTTATCCGACGAGCAGAATGTTGACGGGAAAGCGGAGGCTATTCAACAGCGTCTGTCGGAGCTCGACAGCGTGAACGACGTGGAAGCCGTCCGGGAAGAACCACGACTGACGGGGCTGGAGGTTGTCGCGGCCATTGCGGTGGGCATCCAGATCGCGAAGGGCGGAAATGAACTCGTCGCGCAACTTCGCAAACTCATCCCGGAAATCAGGCGTCTCATCGGTGACATCAAGGGCGTGAAGAACATCGTCGTTGAGGTGGGCGGCAAACGAGTGCCGGTCGGCGAATTGAACGACCAGCATCTCGAAGAAATTGGGAAGGCGCAGCTGGATGCCTGAAACCTGCGGCGGGCGCTCGACCGCGGCGATCGCCATCAGGGCCCGGCTGCCGCCGAGCGAACCGCCCGCACCCATGCGTTAAAGCTTGCGCGGCTCGATCCTCGCCTCGTCGAGATGGCCCCGAGCGGTGAGCCACCGGAGGATTGAGGTCCGCACCTGCCGGCACACTGCCTGGCGGCTGGCCGACCTGGTCGATTTGACCGGATCGGTGCTCTGGTGGGATCATCAAATTTGATGCAAATTTGGTGAGGGCCCATGTTAGACATTGCCAACGACATTCGATCGCTCAGCGACTTCAAACGAAACACGTCGGAGCTCCTCGACCGTCTCAAGAAGACCGGCAACCCGCTGGTCCTGACGATCAACGGGAAAGCCGAGGTCGTTGTTCAGGACGCAGAGGCCTACCAGGAGCTTCTGAATCGTGTGGAGACCATCGAGGGCCTACAGCAGGGACTGGCTGATGTGAAGGCCGGCCGCACCAAGCCGGCGCGCGTGGTATTCGGCCGACTGCGGCGCAAACATGGCATACCGCGTTGAGATCACGAAAAGCGCCGAAGCCCAGCTCGAAGAGCTGTATTCATGGATCGTCCAGCGAGGCACGAGCCAAGGCGCCGCATGGTTCAACCGTCTGGAGCGCACGATTCTTTCGTTGGACCTGAATCCAAAGCGGTGCCCGATAGCGCCTGAAAGTTTCGACCCAGACCAGCCGGTTCGCGTCCTCAATTTCGGTCGCAGTCCCCACGTGTATCGCGTGTTCTTTACCGTCGATGACAGCGCCAACGTTGTTCGTGTCGTCCACGTCCGCCGCGGAGCGCGGCAAAAGCCCGCACCGGGTGAACTCAAAGGCGAGTAGCGCTACCGCACAGTGCAGGGCGGTTGTGTTGAGGCTTTCAAGAGCGAGGCTTTGAGGGCTGGCTTGCCAACCGAAGCTCGCTTTAGCCGGCCCCCAATTTCTCTCTGACGTTCACTGGAATCCTCCGCGATCGACCTCCATCGTGGAGACATTTTGGAGGCGGCCGTGCTGAAAAAGTTCGCGTCACGAAGACGCTCGATGGTAACGTGCCGCGGCATCGCACGTTCTGCGCCGGCGATCGCGTGGATCCGTCGCGGCCGAAGACGGTTCGCGGCCGCGCGCTCGTCGACTCGTGTGGCCGGATGGATCGCTGGAGTGCAATGAGAGCACGGGCTAGTGCTGATGCAATTCTCGCCTGAGCGCGTCGATCGCCTTCTTCAATGCGCTCAGCCCCGCGCGCTCGACTGAGCGGCGCGATGACGCGTCGCCGATCAATCGTGAGAGGTTCGCGATCGCCAATCCCGCGAGCGCCTGCCGCATGGCCGGCGACGCTTGCGCGAACGGATCGCCGGGATCGATCGGCACAGGATTGCCGCTCGGAAATACTCCGGTTCCACTGCCACCTCCCGTCGCGCCGAACAGCACGTCAACCAGTAGCCGCCACTGGTCGGGGTTCTCGAGCAAGTTGCTCAGGGAGACCTGCGCCTCGTCGCAGAGGCACGGGCTCACGATCAGCGTCGTCGCATTCTTCGCGATGCCCACGATCTGCTTCCGATGCGACGCGTCCGCCGGCGCGGTTGCGGTGATCCTCCCGGGCGCCTTGTCATCGACGTAATACGTCGTACCGGGTGTGAGCATTACGGGATAGCCCTGTACTTCTCCCGAGTTGACGACGCGGACGTTCGTGCCGTTGTATGCCATCGCGGCGACGATGCCGACGGCCGGCATTTTCGCCGGGCTGGTCGGATCCGCTTTCTCCGCCACGATGACGCCAACGCCGTCGGTGGAGACGTAGACGGCGTCACCAACAATTGGGTTGCTCGCGCCTCGTGCGTAGAGCGACCCGCGCGAGAGGACGCCGCCGTCCGTCGCTTCGACGTTCCAGCGAAAGACTTGAAGCACGCTGCCCGTTGCGGTCGGATCATTCGGCGGTGCGTCGGCGTCGAACGGCACACCCTTGGCCAGCAGGCCAATCGTGATCTCGTACTTCGAGAAGGTCTTGACCACGTGGGTGACGACGCCCCAGGGCACGAACGAGTTGTTGAGGGGCGGCCCGATTGGCGGGTCGATGAACGAGGGGACGTACTGCTTGTAACCACTGCCGGGTCGCCCGCCGATCAGATCGCCGACGATCACATGGTCCGAACCCTTCGGATTCAGGCTGATTCGGCCGGTGTTCTCGTCGATCTTGGTCATCTTGAGCGGCGCGAGACCGTTCAGGTCCGCCCAACTCCAGCGCGACCACTCGGAGTGCTCCTGCATGACCTCGACGTTCGGCAGCAGGATGACGCGCTCGATCGCGACGTTATCGAGATCGGAAAACCCAACCGGCACCTGCGCGTGCTCTCCAGTCTTGTAGAAGATGTGCGTGTCGCGAAACACGATCGGGCCGCGGTTGTCGATACGCAGCACGAAATCCTCGCTCGAGCCGATCGAGCAGCCATCGAACTGAACGAGGCCCGCCGTCAGGAGATGGAAGGGAGCGTCCGCGAGGACTACTCCTGGTTTGCTCGGCCCGCCGCCGTTCGGATCGTTCGGATTCGACGCCGCGGCCGCGGACATGAGCAGAAACGTGCAGCCTGAGAACTTCGCGCCGTCCGCGACGCCGCCGTATCCGACACGGCCGATCGACATCGTCGCTTCGCAGTACATGCCGGTGACGAGCAACTGTTGCGTGTTCACCGCGACGTTGAACATGTACTTCAGGCCGCCGCCGAGCACCGCGCCGGAGATGATGACCGGCGGCGTACCGTTTCCCTGTCCGATGGCGAAGCTGTCGCATCCCACGTAGCACCAGCTCCATCCGCGCTCGTCCTCGAAGATGATGCCGCGACTCTGCGACTGGCCGAACGCATGCGCGATGGTGCAGTAGCCCCAGCCGCAGCTCCGGAACACGATCGACTCGCCGTTGCCAAAACCCGCAGGCGAAAGCGCCGTACCGATGTATCCGTTGCGCCCCCAGCAGCCGGTTACCAGAACGTTGATCGTCTTCAGGGCGGTGTTGACGTAGTACTGCTCCCAGCCCGGATAGCGATTGGCCGGATCGCCGCCTGGTGAAGCCGACCCGCGGACGAGTGCGCCGGCGACAGCCTTCCCGGTTCCGCCGGAGCATCCCTCGAAGGTGGTCCCCGTTTTGGTCTTGTATGAGACGGTCTGCTGGCCGGCGTCGGTGGGAATCGTCAACGTGCCGTTGGAATCGAAGTCCTTCGTCGATCCCACCGCGATGACATCCAATTGCAGCGAGATCGGTGTCGCGAGCGTCGTCGTCGCGCAGGTGAACGGATCGACGACGAACAGTGCATGCGGACTCCAGCGATTTGTGCGGATGGCCGGATCGATCCAATCAGCGAGCTCACGGTCGTAGAGATTCCGATAATCCGTCCACTCGGCCGCCAGTGTCGTCGGCTTGTCATGCCCGCCGATCAAGCCGACGCCGGTGATCGCTACGCCGTTCCCCGCCTGCACCGCGAGCACGAACGTGTTCTTGCTCGCGCTGATCACGACATCCAACTGGTCGCCCAACCGCTGTTTCCAATCGTTGCTCCACGAGGCCGGGTCGAACACGATCACCGCACCGCCAAAGCCCGGATCTCCAGGAGAGGAGAACTGCGCGTTGTCTCCGCCGCGAATGATGCAGCGCACGTACTGCCCATCGAGGCGGCCGATCAGCAGTCCTCGCGTCGTGTACCAGTGGCCAGTGGGAATCCAGATGTAGGAGTACTTGTCCGGATGCGCGATGAACTCGTCGATCGCGACTTGAATGGCATCGGCGCCACCGGGCGTGTCCGGGACCGCGCCGAACATGCGTACATCGAGCGGCAGCAGGTCCGCGTTCGACTCGCGCAGCTTCGTGAGCCCGCCTGTATCCAACGGCAGCGGGGCCACGACCGCCGCGTCCACTCCCATCGTCCCTTTGGCTTTTGTCGCGTTGCATCCGGTGAACGCACCCGCGGTCTTTCCTTTGTAGTTGACGGTCTGCGCACCTTGATCCTGCGTAGTGATGATCAGCGTGCCGCTCGACGCGAACGGGCGGGCATCCTCCACGAAAATGGTTGCGTCCATCGGCAGTGCGTCGAGCTTCTGATTGACCGAAGGCGCGACGACTTTCGTCTGGCGCATCAGCACCTGCGTCTGACGTACGACGACATCTGTCTGCGCGGCGACGTCGAGGTCGATGAGCCTGCAATCGATGAAGCTGGGTGCGTAAAAGAACCACGGTACCGTGACGGGCGCGCCGCTCTGATTGCTCACGCGGATCATCCGGAATCGGATCACGGCCGTGTGGTCGCCTGTATTCCGCGTTGCCAGCGTCTGATTGTGGATGCCCTGGTAGATCACGTCCGAGAGCTCGATATCCGAGCAGGCGACGTTCGACGCGAACTTCGACGTCAGACCGCCGTCGAGCATGACGAGGCTGTTGCCCGTCACATCCTTGCCGTTGCCGGGTGCGTTGGTCTCCACGTGCGCGCCGCGCACCTGAATGTGGTGAAGTCTGTTATTGCCCTTCGGTTGAAGCACCAGGAACTCGGTCGGGTCCTGCTCGGCCAGGACGCGATCGACGAGGAGGCCGGAGCCCTCGAGGAGCAAGAAGCATTGATCACACGCATCGAGATTGATGTTCTCGACTCGATTCGCGTTGCCGCCGGTGTCGCACGGGATCTCGGCGTAGGGGGGGCCTTGTCCTTGCAGATCGTGCTCGACGTATCCCACCCGAGCCTGAAGCCGACGAGACAGCCGTTTGCCCGGCAGTCGCGCCACACGGAGCCGTAGTGCAACGATGAATCGTGCCCCGTGCCGAATCGGAACACGCCGACGTCGATGAACTGATTAAAGGTCGTGGCAGTCTGAAAAACCTTGGAGTTGCTGGGATCGCTCTGATCGAACGCAAAGTTGAACGCCGCGAGTTTGGCGTTGTCGCCTGTGCCGATGATGGCCAGGTGCTCGACGCGTAGATAGTGCGCTTCAGTCGCGCTGCTGCCATCGTCGCGCGTGAAGGCCGCGCACTCTCTCGCGATGATCCGCGACCCGGTCGTGCTCTTGGTGTAGTCGTTGGAGTCCGTGGCGCTGCCCGCGAATGTATATGACGCGACCGAAGTGGTTTGATAGCCCACACCCCGGATTGTGAAACGGCCATCGTAGACGTTGATCGGTGTCCTCGTCAGGTACGCGTTTGCTCCCAGTTCGACGACGCCGAAGGCTTTGTGTGCCTCGAAGACGGCCTTCTGGAGCGCCGGGTAGTCATCGGTAACGCCGTCGCCGACGGCGTTGAACTGCTCTGGAGTGAAGATCGTCATGGACGGAGGCCTCCCGTGGCCGTGATCGGCGGTTGAACGACGAGACGATAGGAAACATTAGGGCCGTCTCGCGGTTAGCATAAGGCCCGTTCTCGGCCCCTCGTCAGCCCCTCCCCCTCACGACAGCGCGGATAAGGCCCCTGTCTGCGGCCGATTATCGCCAAATAGGCGGGACTACCAAAAGGGAAATCGCCGTCGGGGAACAGGAACGACACGAAACTACACGCTGAACGGATCGGAATCGCGGACACTCTCGACGGTCGGCGCCTTTCGGGTCGTGTCGGAACGCGATCTACGCGATCCGCGGAACGACACCTTCGACCTCCGGCACTTGGAACGCAATCGTAGTGATCGCGACAGCGACGGCCGACCGGAACGCACGGTCGAAGAGATCCAGGAATGGGCGCGGGAGCATGACCTGCCGTACTTCGATGAACAGGTCCACTTCCCGGACGTGCGCATCGAGTACGAGGAGCCGAACGGCGACGTGCGCTGGGAGGATCTGGAAGTCACGACCGAGCACTATCGAGGCGACCATGCGTCGGCTGCGGCTCGCTCCGGGTTCTCCATCCACACCAGCGGCGGTAGCCGTGGAGGTGCGCCGTTCGATCCTTGCGCGGCGGAGGACTTCTTATGAACCTACCGCTCCCACCCGAGAACTGAAACATCGATCAGCTGACGGCAGAGCGCACCGAAACCGTCAGCGCCTTTGGCTTTACGGAGCGTCAGGCGCGCTTCCTGGTCGAGGTGCTGATCCACAGCGGCGTCTTCGTTGAGCGGCAGTACTGCGCCTTCGCCGGGATCACACACGGCCAAAAGACGCATGACTTCCTTCGACGCCTCGTCGAGCGCGGATACGCACGGCCGATCGCGACCGGAGCGCTGCATCGTGGCCGCTTGTTTCACCTCCACCACAAGCCGCTCTACGCCGCCATTGGACAGGCGGACAACCGTCACCGGAAGCCGATGGCGATGGGTCGGATGGTGGAGTGATTGATGGTTCTGGATGCCGTGCTCGCCGACCGGACGTTCACGTGGTTGGGGACGGAATCCGAGAAGCGCAGTTACTTCATTCGTCGGCTTCAAGGTCGCGTCGAGCTACAGGAGTTCCCGCGTCTGACGTTCGGCGCCGGCGCGGTGTCGAGAGGGTCCAGCCGGACACTACGTCCGATCCGACGCTCGGCGTGGAGATATATTGGAGACAGCGGATGCGTAATCCGCTATCTCCAATTGTCACTGTGAGATAGTTGGCGGGGTGGACGGGACTCGAACCCGCGACCTCCGGCGTGACAGGCCGGCGTTCTAACCAACTGAACTACCACCCCGATTAATCAAGTTCGAAGTTTGAAGTTCGAACTA
>Ga0209515_10008348_pt1 | contig 12112 bp, 8 predicted proteins | sample Subgroupgradi54m_FD_187454 | JGI IMG/M metagenome (GOLD analysis project Ga0209515, IMG submission 187454) | Subsurface groundwater microbial communities from S. Glens Falls, New York, USA - GMW60B uncontaminated upgradient, 5.4 m (SPAdes)... ... | reverse complement strand
GGTTAATGCTTTCGGCAATGTGAAATAAATCCTTTGGACTCTGGGGCAACTGGGGGTGAGTTCCTCGCCCCAATGCTTCAAAACCGACACAGTTACCCTCCCGGTCTTGGATAACCTGGAAGACCGGAGTAATCTGGTTGGTATCCAGTAGCTCACGCAGTTCCCGGGCGCCTGTCGGCAACCGTTCCGGTAAATTGCCGGAAAACATTTGGGTATTTGTGCTGTTTTCCTCCTGGGTGGCAGGGATATTGTCAACTACTCGGAACTCCAAGTGGGCGAAGTGGATGATATCGTCCCCCTCCACCTGCGTTTCATCCTGGAGACGGTTATGATTCACAAAACACCCGTTGGTGGATGTTAAGTCTCGCAGAAAGATTCCCTGGGGGCGCTCGCAAAACTCAGCGTGATGGCGCGATACATCGCCGGAGTTCAACGTCAAATCGCAATCTTCGCTGCGACCCACGATAAAGGGAAATTCACTTAGGGGAATCCGTTTGAGAATGTTTCCCTGATCAAAATAACCTTCCAAATACCAGCGTATCATCACGATCTATTTCCTCGCCAGAAAAAGTGATTGGTTAAACGTTGTTGGGCTTGCGGAAAGCCGTTCCCTAATGCTCTGCACCTGCTACAGAAATGGCAGCATTATGTGAGCCAACTTGCCGGATGAACCAAAAAAAAGCCCCACTAATATGTAGTGGGGCTTTTATAGAGTGGAGCTTTCCCAAGTAGGCTCAGTGATTAGCCGTTTAGAGTTCTAGAATCATTGGATTGTAGGCCGAATATGAAAGAACCGCCTGCAACGTTCAAGTTCCCCTTGCCTTCGGCAAATTGTGTCTTGCTGCCATCCTGAAACAAATTATTGGTTTGAAGTGTTAGAGAGTCTTGCAGATTCCACTTCTCCGTGTAGTCATAGTCAGTTTCAATGGAGCTTGTGATGCCGGGCATGGGTGGGGCATAATCCTTCATGCTTCCACCACGTACTCCTCGCATTGCATTACGGTCAAGTTCTCTATTTGCTGAAAGGTTCTTAAGAGTAATCATAATCTTTTCCTCATATGAATTTAAAATCTATTTTAAAAGGGTTTCTCATCCTCTTTCCAAGCCTTTCTTGCGGCTCCTGTTGTGCCGCGTGATGTCAGGCTCGAAAAAATATTGCAGCGCTTAGCCGTTTTGAGTATGAGATTGGTTGAACTGTGCGCCGAACATGAATGAGCCGCCTGCAACGTTCAGATTGCCCTGCCCTGTGGCGAATTGCACAGTGCTGCCGTCTTGAACCAGATTGTTGGTTTGGCTTGTTACGGAGTCTTGCAGGTTCCACTTCTCTGTGTAGTCGTAATCGGTGTAGATAGATTCGTAGATGCTGGAAGCATCCGGTACGTATCCCATACCCATACCGCCACGTACTTCGCTCATTGCATTACGGTCAAGTTCTTTATTTACTGATAGGTCTTTGATAGCCAACATGGTTATATCCTCGTTACATTTAGTTAGTGGGTTAAAGATTTCATTTTAAAAGTTATGAACACATCGTCCGTTGATACTGCCTTTATTTGTTCTTACGCACTATTCGTTCACACCAGGTCTAGAGCAGCTCGCGTGCCAAAACGGAATTCATTCCTTTTAATATTTTTATGTCGTTGTTTTTGAATCGTTAATTAGAAATACTTGAGTTAACCAAGGAATTACGGCCGAGATCGAACTCCGCAATTATGCAGGTACTTTCCCAACACTATTTTGAAAAGTGTTTGTATCGAACCGACACTTTTCCGGTCTCCAGCACAATGGCCACTATTATCACGGGCTGGTGTTCTCTAATAACTTTTACCAAACAGTACATTACTCGAAGAAGCGTGCTGCCTGCAGGAGTTGGTATAGAAAGTGGATTACTTTGGCATAGACTTTTTTTATTTCACGACCTCTACATCAGGTCAGGAGTGCAAAAAATGGCGAGTAAAATTGAGATTAAAGACCTGGCATATTATGAAGCGTTGAGCCAAAAGGAGTTAGCAGGTGTGCGAGGAGGTCTAGCCGAGGGTTTTCTGTTCCGAACCAGATCAAGCTCATCGTTGCCGGTACAGAATACCTATTTTGATATTGAGAATCTTGCGATCAACAACTTCGACATAACCAACAACATCGATAAATTGATTAGACAGACCAATAATCTAACTCAATTGAATGTGGTGGATGTCATTGCCACGGGCGGTTCCAATGTCGATGTGGTGGTCGATCAGGGCATAGCAAGCGGCAATCAGGTGGTTTAACCTAATGCTGCACTGGATGCGATCCGTTGTCGGGCTTAGACCGAAAATCCTTGGAGCTGATGCCATGTTTTTTTAATAAGGTTTGCAGATGGGAGCGGTTGATGTCGATGCGCCGTGCAAGCTCAATCACTCTGCCATTGACTTCCCGCAGTCCATTTTCTAAAAACAACTTTTCGGCTTCATCGCAGGCCGCTCTTTTTACATCGGCAAGCGTACTTTGATGCGTAGCTTGATGAGTAGCTTGCTGATCTGTTGAACTCCTCACACTGTTAACGGCAGAGGTGAAGGATGGTTTTGTGGGTCTTATCGTTTCGGGAAGATGCTCGATATCTGCCGTGGTCTGTGCCAGACAGGAGAGTCGATAGATAATATTTTTCAGCTCGCGAATATTGCCGGGGAATTCGTACAGTAATAGAAAATCCTGTAACGCTTTTGTCATCTTGACGGGGCTGCGATGTAATCGTTCAGCCGCTTCATCACAGAAATATTTATTCAGCAGCGGGATCTCATCTTTGCGTTCTCGAAGCGGGGGCAGAGTGACCTGGATTACGCTTAATCGGTAGTAGAGATCTTCACGAAAAAGTCCCTGTTGACTGAGTTCCCGCAGATTTCTATTGGTGGCCGCCACCACCCTGGCATCTACCTGGATTGACTGGTCTGAGCCCACCCGTTGAATCTCATTGGACTGCAACACGCGTAACAGTTTGACCTGGCTCTGCAGCGGCAGTTCGCCGATCTCATCAAGAAAAATAGTGCCTTCATGGGCACTCTCAAACTTACCCTTGCGGTCTACGGTGGCGCCCGTGAATGAACCTTTTTTATGGCCAAACAACTCCGACTCAAGCAGACTGTCGGGAATGGCGCCACAATTCACGCTAATGAGAGGTTGATCGGCGCGGCTGCCGTTGGCGTGAATCACCTTTGCCATTAACTCCTTACCGGTTCCGCTTTCACCATCGATCAGTACGGGCAAATCGGTAGGGGCGACCTTTTCGGCGATCTCCAGGGCTTCCAGCAGCTTTGGATTCTCGCCGAATACCCCTTCGAAAATAAAACTGCGCGCCAGCAACGCCTGGCGGCGTTCGCTCTCACTCTTTATACCTTCGCTGTGGGCACTCTCATTACTCTTACCTCGCATGGTACTTGCCTCGACGAAACGCTCTTTATGGGAGAGTTGCAGCAGTTCATCGCGCAGCACATTACACTGGTTCAGCAGTTTTTGAATCTCGCTGCGATCCAGTTGGGTTGCCCAACGGAGTTTGGAACGCAAGATCTCTAGCTTTTCCAAGAGGCCAGCGTAGGAGATGACCGAAGGCTTTTGATTAACGTTGTAGAGTTTCATAAGGGTAGTACTCGCTCCCAAATTGGTGGGCGGTGCCCACCCTACAGCTTGGCTCTCATGTAGGGTGGGCACTGCCCACCGTTAGACTTTTGCGACACCAACAGGAGCATTACAACGAGGGCGTGCGCAGTTGCCATAAGTGTAGCGTTTCATGCCTGAGCGCCCGGCATCTGTTTCTGCACCAACTGATAGTACATCCCTTTTCGATCAAACAACGCCTGATGCGAACCCTGCTCAACAATGGAGCCGTCATAGAGCACTACAATCTTATCTGCCTGCATCACAGTGCTGAGCCGGTGCGCGATAACCACAGCCGTGCGGCCCTCAAGAATGTTTTGCATATTCTGCAGGATATTGCTTTCAGATTGCGTATCCAAGGCAGAGGTGGCCTCGTCGAAAATCAATAGACGTGGATCGTGATAGAGCGCACGGGCAATACAGATGCGTTGTACCTGCCCCCCTGACAATCCCATACCGCGCTCACCCACCACTTGCTCATAACCCAGGGGCGTTGCGCTGATAAAGTCATGGGCATCGGCCGTCTTGGCCACTGCCACGATGTGGCGTCGATCGGGGTTTTCATCGCCCGCGGCAATGTTCTCGGCAATGGTGCCAGAGAACAGCAGGTTCGATTGCATGACATAGCCCACTTGAGCCCGATAATACTCCTTGTCTATCAACGCCAGGTCGTAACCATCAATACTGATTTTGCCTTCGGTCGGCGGATAGAAACCCACGAGCAGTTTTGCCAGTGTGGTTTTACCGGAACCGCTCTGCCCAACAATCGCCACCACTTCGCCCGGGTTGATGGTTAAATCGATATTCTTTAATACATAAGGGGTTTCGCTTTCACCGTAGCGAAAAAACACCCCCTCCAAAACGATATGCCCCTGTAACTCCGGTAGCATCAGCCGCGAGGCGAGATCTTCCGGCTTTTGTTCAGGTTCCATATCCAAGACATCGCCCAGACGCTCCATGGCAACACCCGCAGCGTGCACTTGATTCCAAAGGGCAACCAGCCCCATTAAGGGGGCGAGCGCACTGCCCATCAAGGCATTAAACGCAATTAACTGTCCGATCGTCAGGGCTTGGGACAAAACCAGACTGGCCCCCACCCAAAGAATAACGATAGTTGTGGCGCTATTCAGTAGCTGGGTGACCAAGCGAAGCCAGATGCCAAATTTTTGTGCGTTATATTGCACCCCCACGGCTTTAATATACTTCTTTTCCCATTTGATTCGCATCAGGCGTTCGATCCCCATGCCCTTGATGGTTTCGACTCCGCCCAAGGTTTCCATCAACGCCGCCTCCGCGTCGGTCGATGCGGCAAATGTTTCGCGGGCGTAATGTTTGAGTTTAGGCGTGACGGCGACGGTGAGCAGTATAATCGGTATCACGAAAGCAATGAGCAGCAGGGTCAATGTGACATTATAGAGAAACATAATGGTGAAATAGATAAACACCATCAGCAGATTCAGCACCGTACTGATGGTCGATTCGGTGAGAAACGCGCGAATCGTCTGGTTTTCCTGGAACCTTGCGAAAATATCTCCGGTTTTGCGTTTGGCGAAGAAGGATAACGGCAGCGACATCGCATGTTTAAAAAAGTGCGACATCATAATGAAATCCATGTTGCGCACCATGAAGGCGGAAAGAAACGATCGCAACAGGCCGGTCAAGTGGCTAAACAGATTGGTAATGACCAGACCAACAATCAATAGATGGAGCAGGGGAACATTTTGGTGAACGATCACCCGGTCCAGGATGTTTTGAATAATAAGCGGGGGGGCAACGCCCAGTATTTGGATGATAAAGGTGGCGAGAGCAAGGTGAATGAGTATCTGCTTGTAGGGCTTTAGGTAACCCACGAAGCGCACCCAGGGCGATTTCGACGCCGCCAATTGGATTCTGTCCGCGCCAGGATTAAAGAGCAGGCAGGTGCCGTTCCAGCCGCGCTCAAACTCTTCCAGGGTCATCTTTTTAAAACCAGGCCCTGGATCCGCCACCCATACGTGCTGCTTGGAGATGCCATAGACAACGATATAATGATAGCCCTCCCAGTGAACGATAAAGGGCAGCTCGAACCCCGGCAGGGAATCATAGGAGCACTGCACCCCCCGCATGGTAAAGCCAAGCGATTCGCCCACTCGCGCCAGGCTCTCCATGGTTGCCCCCTGCGTCGTCACGTTAGCCATTTCACGTAATTTGCCCAGCGTCAGGGGAATTTCATAATGCTTGCAGATCATGGCCAGGCAGGCGGCGCCACAATCCATCTCTTCGGCTTGCTCCACCAAGGGGAAGCGCTTGATGACGCGCTCGCCCCGCTTCTCCTTCGAGGTAAGATCAAGCAGCGTTGGCCGACGTCGCTGTTCGGCAACTTTTTTTTGCCGCTGCAACTCCCGTTCGGCAAACTGGATTCTCTCTTCAAGGACTTCAAGCAGCTTCGCGTTACGCTCAAGAATAAAGTGGATGGTCTGTTCTGGGATAACAAGCAGAACCACATCCGTCATGGCGATGGCGGAAGCCGGTTGTTCTTGCGCATGCGATTGTTGTCCATGAGAGTGTCGTGAAAGCAGGCAGGCCTTTTCACCAAAGATCTCACCTTTTTTAAGTTTTGCTATCGGGTACTCGCTCCCCTCCTCCGTGCGCACGATTTTGACTTCCCCTTGGCGCACGACGTAGAGCCGACGATCTTCCCGTGAGTCCTGTTGCAGAATCGTATGGCCAGCAGGTAAGCGCTTTATACCAACACTACCGATAAACTGCTCAATTTCCTTTTTCTCAACTTTGCCGCGCAGATCAAAAAGCTGCGTAACAATACCGCCGACTGAACTGATGGCCACATAGCTGGAGATGAAAGCCCTGGCATGCTCATTCGCTTTTAGCAAGGGCTCGAACGCCACGTGGGGAATAAACAGCAACTCACTCTTTGCTGAGGAGCGCACCGATAATTCATGGCGCACTTCTCGCCTTACCACCAGCCGAAGTACCGCCAGCTCGGCAAATACCTCGCCAACCTTACGCACCCCAATGCTGGTCTCTTTACCATTCTTCCCTTTATCATTCTCCCCTTTACCATTCTCTACCGAAAAAATGCGAACCGCGCCTTTTTTGATGATATAGAGTCCGTCGCAGATTTCACCGGCAGTGCAGATCGTTTCGCCAAAATTATAGAAGCGCGATTCAGCCGCTGCGGCCAGTTGCGCCAGTTCGGCGCCATCAAATGCCGAGAGCATCTCAACAGTGCCCAGAAACTCGCTGAGAGATTCGTCCATAAGGACAGGGGAGCCTGAACTTTGATCCATCCCTGAATTACGTTGATCCATCCCTGAGTACCTTTGATCCATTAGAGTATCTCAATCCGATGCTCTTTAGCGCGCCCGGCCAACCACTCTTCATGTAATAAACGCCGAATCTCTCCGCGCGATTCATCATCCATTTGTGCAGGATTTTTCGCATCGACACGAAAAATTTCATAGTGGGGTCCAGTGCTGGATTGAAACGGCCCAAGTAACTCGCGCGCCTTGGCGTTAAACACCTTGGCCTCGACCTCGTGGCTTAGCGCGCCTCGCAATACCTTACCGATATAACCACCCTGCCTGCTGGTATCCGCAACCGAATGCTCCCGGGCCAGTTCTTCAAAGCTGTCTGGATCATCGCTGATGACATTGAGCATCTCCCTTGCCGCACCTTCGGAATCCACCACAATGTGACTGATCTCGATACTTTCGAATTTTGGTGAGTTTAATTGGAAATAGTTTTCAATGGCCTGGTCATTGGCCAATGTTGCCAACATTTTTTCCTGGTAGAGCATTTCGGTAATAAAGCTTTCAAACTCATCCAGGCTTACCCCGAGCGTCGCAAAATAATCGGTGGTCTCCTTGGCGCGATGTAGCCCATGGGCCCTGCGGAATTGATCGGCGCGTTGTTGGATCTCCTCATCGCTGAGCTCAATGCCGCTTTTCTTTGCCGCATGCACGGTTAATTGATCCTTCAGAATATCCTCCATCAATCCATCAAACCTGCCATTTAATTTAAGCAAGCGAATAAAATCATCGGTAGTGAAAACCTTGCCATCTATATTGACTATGCCAGACATGAGTTCTTCTCCTCTAATAGCGCCTAAAAGAAAGAGCCGAATTGTTCCCTCTCCCTCTGGGAGAGGGTTAGGGTGAGGGTTTTGCAGGCTAGTCACCCTCACCCCAGCCCTCTCCCAGAGGGAGAGGGAGTTTGCCAGTTCATTTTTTTAGAGTCTCTTAATATCATCCTTGTAGATTTCGAAAGGGATCCAGCGCAAGATCAATCACACGTCGCTTACGCACGACAATTTCTGCCGTCGCTTCCATGCCATAACGCAAGGGGTAGTGTTCATTCTCCACCTCAAAGTAATCCCGGTTGAGCCTGACGCGCCCCTTGAAAACAGGCATTTTCATCGTTTCGGATGACTGGGTTGAGGGCGAGATATATTCCAAAGTACCCTCTATAAATCCATAACGCTGATAGGGGAAGGCATTGAACTTCATTTTTACCACCTGCCCAACGCTTAAAAATGCCCTGTCGGCTTCGGTAATATCGATTTTTAAAATCGGCGTGGCTTCCGCCGGCGCAATGCCGCCAAGGGGGGTGCTGGCCGCAATCTTATCGCCAGCTTGGGAAAAGGTGACTTCCGTGATAACGCCAGTGACCGGCGCGAGTATGCGAAGAAAATTGTCTTCATCAATGTTTTCAAATTTGATTCGAGAGGCCGCTTCAGCTTCCAGCTCGGCGCGACGCAAAGCGACGCGCACGCTATTTTCCTCAGATTGGATTTTGTCGAGTAAGTTATCCCGTTCTATCTCTAATTGCGTTAATTTCTGGTCACTTCCCTCCAACTCCGCCTTGGCCTCGGCGAATTCTCTGCTGAGCTGAAAATCGAGTTCGCCCAATCTTGCCTCGGCCAGTTTATAATTGGCTTGCGCCGCGATCAGTTCACTGCGTTTTGCTTCCAACTGGTCTTTTGAAATGCCACCGCCACCGGCCATGGCAAAGAGCCGTTGAAATTTGGCCTGTTCATTTTTGGCGACCTGATAAAGGCGTTTAGTGGTTTCCAGATTACCACGAGCCTCTTCCAGTCGTGCTTTTTGCGCTTCGCCTAACTTTGCCATCCCTTCTGCGACACGGGATTCGTGTAGCGATCGTGCAATCTCGATCTGCCGATGCAGTGCCTCCACTTGGCGCTGCAGTAACTGCTTGCGGGCGGGAAAGCGTTGAGATTCACTGCGCGCATTGGTGAGTTTGAGATCTGCTTCCAGTGAATCGGTTGCCACCTGAATCGCCGTGCGCGCATTCAGGCGCGCGACAACGTCACCTTTTGATACCGGTTGGCCCTCGGAAATAAATATATCAACAATCTCGCCCTCAACAGGGGCATAGATCCGCCTGACTTCTGAATCCGGATTCAGGGTGCCCTTGGCGGTAACGATGACATCAGCGTGGCCGATAAAAGACCATAGGAAAGCAGCTATTATCAGGCTCCCAATCAAGATAATGGTCGCCTGCATCAGTTTGGAGGGTTCGGCGGCAATGATAGAGACACCTTCAGCACTATGATCTTTGAGCGCTTCCGAAAGCCGTTTGAGTTTTGGATCTTTTCCTTTCATTGCTCTGCCCCGATCAATTAACGAATAGGGTTTTGCTGTAGAGTATTTGCAGCAAAATTTTGTGAGCGAATAGACTCCCGAACTACAGTTCCTTTACTTTACTACCCTTCCAATTTATTGCAAAGGCGATTTTGGCAAAGGCGAATTGAATTGCACCTCAGCAAATAAACCCAGTTTTTTTTCGAGCAAATTTTTTCCTAAAACGATATTCAATTGATCCAGTGAGCGACGTTGCATTTCAATTTCCGCTTCAATATCTCGCTGCAACGACTCTCTCTCAGCGGAGTAGGTCTTTTTGAGCAGCTCATAAAGATATTTGGCTCGATTCACATATTCATAAGCAGTGTTTAATAAATTCACTTGTTGTTTAAACTTATCGGAGACTTTCTCTTCCAAACGCAGCGAGCCACCAATGCCGCCTTGATTGAGATAGCGGTTCCAACGCTGTTCTGCGGATTGCCAGGATAACTCTGCTTCTTCCAAAACTGTGCTGCTAGATGAAGCAAATTCATCGCCCACCTGCTCGATTAAATACACATCTTCCTCAGGTGCCAACCGGATGTAAAAACTGATGAGCCGCTCGATATAATCTGGTGAATCTTGGGTGTTCTGCAGAGCATGATACTCATTGAGTAAATCCTGTTTATGTTTAAGTTGCAATTGCGCAGCATTTGCCCCCGGTTGGAGGCTCATGTTTTCCAAGCTCAGCTTTTCCAAAATGGTAAGGGCGCGATCAAAGTCGCCGCTTCGCCAAGCATCACTTGCCACCTGAAATTGCCCGATGTTTTCCGCTGAAGGCAATTTACTCGCTTGCAGTTGTTTGATTTTCTCTATAAACGGTGGGGTTTCGAACCTTGTCGCGTTGATCTCATTGGCGGCGCGATAAAGATCGTTGGCTTTGATGGCTGATTCTATGGGCAAATAGCGCACCAGGTCGTTTTTAAGCTGTAGGATACCACCGAGCCGGGGATACTGATTGTTATAATCATCTAACACTGGTACAAGTGCCTTCGCCTGATTCTCATCTAATTGTGTGTCGATTTCCCGTTTAAGTTTGTCGATCGCAGCCAGATAGACGGATTGATCATTCTCCAGGGTGCGTATATAGCTGTAAGTCAACAGCTCAATCTCCTCAAATTCTGGCACAAAACTCGAGATCAGCCGCGCGCTGCTGCGGTGCGGCTTCTCATCGCCCTCCCACCAACGCAGTAATTCGTTGACGCGGTTTTCATTACTGTAGATAACAATGGGCGCCACCGCACCACCGCGTTCCTCAATATATTTATCCAGTTGAGTTATCCATTCCAACAATTCAAGTATTGATGCATGTTCTTGTAAAGAGTCTTGTAAAGAGCCTTGTATAGAGTCTTGAATAGAGTAACTGATCGATCGAGCCGCCGCTAAATCCGCAAAGGCCTGCTGGTGATTCTGAGTTTCGATGCTGGCTAACCATTTAGGTACGATATATTTTATAAGCGCTTCGATGGCGAGTTTGTTGATTTCCTCGTCGTCCGGATTATCTGGAAGATAGTGATTGGCAGCTTCGGTTGCTAGTTGATACCGCTGTTGCGCAAATAAGGTCTTAATTTCGCGCTGCTCAGCATCCATGACGTAAAACAGGATAAGACCAAACACACAGGCCAACGGCAATAAACCAGCGATAAGCCATTTAACGTTAGAGCGTTTTTTTTCTCCCATGCTATCTTGGCCATCTTGTTCAGCAAAAGCGCTCTTGAGTTCGATTAAGAACCTACGGGGCCTATAGAATAAACCAGGTTTACTTCGCTTTTTTTTACCCTCTTCCGGAGGCGCTTCAGATGCCGGGTTTTCCGGTGGGTTTACGGCTATCGCCTCTTGATTTTGAGCTATCGGCAGGTGATCTTCATGATCATCAATACAAAAAATATTGAGGAATGAGTCCGCAGCCGCAACAAACGCGGTTTGAAAGCGGTTGTCGGCAGCCATCGATTCTTTTGGATTGTCTGAAGATTCAGCTATGTTTTGTACGACAAGGTTTTGGTTTTGTACCTCTGCTTCAAACACACAATAGGGACTGCCAAATTTTATTCGATCCCCCGACTGGATTGTCCGGGCCTGCTCCTCTAAACGCTCACCATTAACATAGGTACCATTGGTGCTGTCTAAATCTTCCAGATACAGTTCATCTTTTTTAAGAAAAAAGTGTGCATGGCGGCGGGAAAGATACTTTCTGGCTTTTTCCGCGCAGGTTTCTCGAGGGATTACTCTTTCGTCTGAGCTGCCGACCAACAATGGAAACTGCGTGATGGTGACTCGTTGGGCGCCAAGTTCCTCGCTTTGAGGGATAAGCGTAAGCTGAAGTTGGCTTGACTCGTGCTTTTGATCTTTTTCCTTTTGATCTTGTTCCTCTTGAAGATTGATCTCTACGTCGAAGGTAAACCTCTTGGCGAATGCGATCTGATCCCCTGACTTAAGTCTCTTTGGTTTAAACTCCACGGGTAGATTATTCAAGGTGGTGCCATTTTTGCTGCCCAGATCGGCAATATAAACCTGACCCTTTTCAGAAAATAGTCGCGCATGTCTCTTGGAGAGGACTGCACGTGTCTCAGGGTCATAAGCGGAGAAGCAATGCTCGTTTCGCCCCACGGGAAACAAGGCATCTTCAATGACTATTTCACCTTGATTGTCGCCCCGATTGTGATGAGAAGTGCGATGAGGGACAGGCTTTAGAATTACTGGCATCGGATTATTGTTCTCTATCAGCTTTTAAGAACTCGTTCCCATGCTCCTGAGGGTGTCGTAAAAGTACTTTGGTGGGCGGTGCCCACCCTACAAGTAGTGCTAATTCGCAATATTTGCCTCTAAATGTAGGGTGGGCACCGCCC
>Ga0209515_10008347_pt1 | contig 12114 bp, 13 predicted proteins | sample Subgroupgradi54m_FD_187454 | JGI IMG/M metagenome (GOLD analysis project Ga0209515, IMG submission 187454) | Subsurface groundwater microbial communities from S. Glens Falls, New York, USA - GMW60B uncontaminated upgradient, 5.4 m (SPAdes)... ... | reverse complement strand
AAACTGCGATTGCCGCTGGTGGCATTGAAGATGCTAGACGTCCAAAGGCGCAAGTGGGGAATGATCACCTCGGTATCGTCAGGAGTCACGATCCGTACCGCCCGCGCTTCGATGGATTTTACTTCTCCATACGCACCGTCTACCTCGATCCAATCTCCCGGTTGGTACGTGTTCTCGAGCACCGTTGCCAGTCCCGCAAGTAGGCTGCTGCAATAATCCTTGAGCGCGAACGCCAGGCCAATACTGACCAACACCGCCACAATATCCTGGAACGTTGGCTCTACCACAATCGGTACGATGATCACCATTGCGATGATGCCTATCAAAAAGCGTGTAATCGGGATAATGCGCAGGATTGAGAGGCGCAGGTGGGATGGTGCTTTTTCTGCGAGCCGGCGAGTGATTCGCCGGAAGAGCAATGCAATACAACCTGCCAGAAGCAGGACAGCACAAACAGTGAGCACGTCCCACCGAGATAATGGACGCAAGACATGCCACGCGTCAAAGTTTTGGTTCATAACTATAGATAGGGTAACACACTAAAGAGAGATGTGAAGTCATTTGATGAGCCCTCAGTATGGGCTAGAGTTTGATGAGACCTAGTTGTTGGATCGGCACGATGGAAGCCTGTTTGTTGAGATCGTAGGGTTTCAATCCTGGATACACGACCCACAGGTGTGCCAGGGATAGTTCTTCTAAGGCGGCATGCATGGACTTGGTCAGCGTGGGGACATCCCCGTATTTTGCTTCGATACCCCAGAGTTTGCCTTTGTGCTGGAAGACCAGATCCAGCTCTGCGCCTGTGTGAACGGCCCAGAAAAACACGTCCTGCTCACGGAGGCCTAAGTGCTGAACGACTTGTTCCAGCGCGAACCCCTCCCAGGATGCCCCAAGTTGCGGATGGCCCAGGACATCATCGCGATCTTTCAAAGAGAGTAGGGTATGTAGCAACCCGGAGTCCCGGAAATAAATCTTAGGACGTTTCACCAGCCGTTTCTGCGTGTTGTAGAACCAGGGCTGTACCTGCCGGATGAGAAACGTTCCGGTCAATATATCGAGGTATCGCTTAGCAGTGGGATCGGATATCGACAAGCTTCGGCCTATCTCAGATGCGCTGAAAATCTGTCCATGATGGTGAGCGAGCATCATCCAGAACCGCCGCAGGGTGTTGGCTGGAATGCGGATACCGAGATTCGGGATATCCCGCTCAAGAAACGTGGTGACGAAGTCTTCTCTCCACTGGAACGAGGCCTCGTGACTTCCCGCCAGGTATGATTTCGGGAACCCGCCGCAAAGCCAGAGCCGCTGCGCGCTATCTTTCGGTAGGACCTCAAGCGAGAACCCTCCAAGTTCCATATAGCTGATGCGGCCTGCCAGGGACTCGGAGCTTTGCGCGAGCAAGTCCCGGGAGGCACTGCCGAGGATGAGGTACTTCGTCTTCGGCTGTTTGTCGACCAGGACCCGCAACATCGGAAACAGTTCTGGCCGACGCTGAATCTCATCAATGACCACCAGGCCCTGGAGCCCCTCCAACGCCAGCATCGGCTGCTCCAGCCTGGCCAAATCACGCGGATCTTCCAGATCGAAGCGGTGGATAGGGTCAGTTGCTTCCCGCCGGGCAAATTGTTGCGCCAAGGTGGTCTTGCCGCACTGTCGGGGCCCCAGAATAGCGACCACCGGAGATTCCTTCAGCCGCTTGGCGAGCAGGTTGAGTTCTTTCGTGCGTAGGATTTCCATAGCACGGAGAGTATACCATGAAATACCGATATAACGTATCGAATTATCATGTTATATCTGATATGTGAATTTGCCCACGAGCCTATTGTTATGGCCGGACAGGTGAGATAGATCGCCTCTCAATACCCAGCAGGAGTTGCACAAATCCAAATAAGCAAGACCCACTAAGTTAGGTTTGGGCTGAGAGGTTGTTAGCGGGAACCTAGAGAGGAAAGTTCGAACCCTATTCGGCCAGCCATTTCCTTGGCTCGAAATCTTGCCCAAGGAAATTAGCATATGGCGTTTGCAGACCACCCGCCAGGTCATTCCGTAAATTTTGCCACCGTAAAGAGTTAGGACGTCTCAATTACTGCTCCGGAGAACTCCTGTCCTCTCTCCAGCTTTAATACCTCCGCCGTGACGACAAAAAGGCTGAAATAATCGCCTTCAGGCCTCTCTCCCTCTCTGAAATCTGCACTCCTGGGATGAGCGGCATTAGAGCCAAAATCCGCCATCCGGGAGGCAACTGCACACAACTCCAAGCTGCCTGATAATGGTACTGGGGCCAGTGTTTTGGGCGCCTCTCTGTCCGATGACAGAGAGGTAAGCGCTATTCATCTGTCGTTTGAGTTGTTATAATCTGTAAGTCTTCTCCAAGGAGGTCCAGCGATGATTGAAACCCTGACGCCCAACGAAGTTGCGAAAAGTCTAAAGCTCCATCCATTTACAGTCGCACGTCTGGCCAGGGAAGGGAAACTCCCAGCTTTCAAAGTGGGAGGTGTATGGCGATTCCGAAAAGATGAATTTGAGAAGTGGATCGCCTCTCAAACGAAGAAACGCTTTAGATCTCATCGAAGAGTCTATGCGGTATGAGTAAACTTGCAGAACTGAAACCGCTCATTGCTGTGCAAGGTAGCCTCGCCGCTACAGCTCTTTTGCTCAATAAGCCAAGACTCGACAACCTCGCCAACGAGATCTGGAAATCTGCCGAACGTTTACGGGGTAAGTTCAAACCTTACGAGTATCAGAGCGTTATTTTGCCTATCATCGTCATTCGCCGTCTGGGAGGAGGATTCCTGAGATGTCATCCGCCGCTGTATAGAACGATTTGTCATCGGAAGTCAGGAACCCCTTCACCATGACCTGTCCCGTCGCGCCTGCAGGGATCACTTCGTCAGCGACGATACCCGCCAGCTTTTCTACCTTTGGCAGCTTGAAGTGCATCAACCCCGCTCCGAAGACGTTTGTTTTTTCGTGCTGAACCCAGGCGTAAATGTGGTGTTTCCACCAGAAAATAGCATGGGCAAACACCGCACTATTGTACAGCAGATTCACCGTAGGCAGCGACTCCGCCACATCGCGGCCAACAAGCTGAATGCCTCCCTGACTGGAAACCCGGAGGCGGTCCAAATAGTCCCGCCTCTCTGATCTGGGCTGGCATATTTAGAATGCCTCCGAATAAATCGTAACGTCACCCCCTCTTCTCATTGCATTCGCCGCCGACTTCAGCTACACTCGTGATACACTAAAGATACACAGATGTATCAGCCCAACTACACGATTACCGACACACTGCTCGCGCGGATCAGCGAAGCCGAAGCCCTCCGGACCAAGATCCAGACGGCTCCCGTCCAGGTGGCCTGGCTGGAGACTATTCGGCTGGAGGCGTTGGTTCGCCGAGCGCACTTCTCCACGGCCATTGAGGGCAATCCGCTCACGCTGCCAGAAGTCGAAGCGCTGGCAGGAGCCAAGAAGGTTGAGCTGGAAGACCGGGCGAAGCGCGAGGTGCTCAATTACCTCGCCGCCCTGCGATGGATTGCCAGACAGTCAGCCAAGACACCGGTGACTGAAACGGCCGTGCTGAAGCTCCACCGGATCATCGTTGCCGGGTTGCTGGAGCCAAAGGTGGTGGGGGCCTACAAAGTCTCCGCCAACGTTATCATGTCCGCGGGCCAGGTCGTCTACCGCCCACCCGGGCCGCACGCGGCCAAATCTGGGACGCGCGCGTTGGTTCAGTGGCTGGAGGGTCTTGGACGCGCGACCCACCCGATTGCAACCTCAGCCTGTGCCCATTACGAGATTGCCCGATTGCACCCCTTCCAGGATAGCAACGGCCGGGTGGGGTGGCCAGGGCCCTGGCTACCTGGGTGCTCTATCACCGAGGATTCGATACTCACCACCTGTTTGCGGTGGATCAATACTTCAAGGAGGATCACGAAGGATATTACCAGGCCCTCCAGCGGGTTCGCCAAGAAGGCGAAGAGCTGACCTCGTGGCTTGAGTACGTGGCGTTGGCGGTTCTGGACACCTTAAACCGCACCTACCAACGCCTCGAGCAGCTGGCCCTGCCGCCTTCGGCCAAGGGACTGGCGCTCACCCGGCAGCAGGAGCGGCTGCTCCTTAAGTTGCGGGGCAAGGGGGGGATGACGGTCGAAGAGTTGCAGCGCCTGCTGGGGGTCGAGCGAGTGCAGGTGTATCGGGTTCTGCGCCCCCTGGTGAGCAAGAGGATCTTAGAGAAATCGACCACCAGACCTGTCGTATATCGCTTTGCGCCAATACGTTAGATGTGTCGTAGCTCGGAGAGTGGTGTCCTAATTACCTGAGGCGGTAGGCCCGACAGCAAATTAGTTCGAGTACTGCACATGTCGGGCAGCCATTGTCTAATAGCAAGTTATAGACTGTATTATGCTTAATTCTCCCTAAGTAGTGTCCCCCAAAATTGTCCCCTAAATCGGCAGTCCATGTTTTCAGGTTAGTAGCCTGCCAACTGTAGATTGTGGGTTGTAGTCCCTCGCCCCCGTTCCCATCCAGCCTCTCAGGGAGTATAATCAGGCCATGAGGTTTCGCTGCGGCCTGGCGTTCCTTCTCTACGGGGTCGCGACATCCCTGAGCGTGACTGGATGTTCCTCACAACTCGATGTCGCTAACCGAGACTCCCGCGGGACCACGATCATCTGCTTTGGGGATAGCCTCACCCAAGGCGTAGGCGCCTCGCCCGGACACGACTACCCCAGCCTTCTAGCCAAGACGCTGGCGCGCGAGGTCATCAACGGGGGGGTGAGTGGGGAGACGACGCAGGAGGCCCTGCGGCGACTCGATTCCGATGTCCTCTCACGGGACCCCAAGCTCGTAATCGTGGAGTTTGGTGGCAACGACTTCCTCCACCAGCTGCCCCGTGCCGAGACGTTCACGAACCTCGATGAGATCGTCCGGCGGATCCAGGAACGCGGGGCCATGGTCGTCCTGGTTGGTGTCCAGCCAGGGCTACTCGGCGATGCCACCCGTGGGGACTACCAGCGGATCGCACGAAAACGGCACGCCGCGTTTATCCCGAACATCCTTGATGGCATCTTGACTGATCCTCAGCTCAAGAGTGATGAACTCCACCCGAACGACGCCGGCTATGAGAAGATAGCCCAACGCATCTTGCAGGTCGTTACACTGCTACTTCGGTGAGACCTCAAAGACTAACGGAGTGTGTGTTTGGGTGTTAGTCAGCTGAACCGAAATCGGCGACTGTGGTCCGGGAGATTGGGGTTCAAATCCCCTGGCTCACCCTGACTTCTTTCACGTCCTGTGATACAATTCGTGGCATGAGATCTCTGCGAGGTGCGAGAAGTGTACGAGCGGCGTCCAGAGTTTTCTGGGCGCCGCTTTTGTGTAAATTCTAAATTCAGGGACACAGGACTAACTTCGGGTGCTTGGAGCATGGAGGAGAGATGACGAAAGCTTGATCTTGGAGGATTAGAGCTGCAGTTGGTCTTATCTGCATACTCCTCAGCGGAGGCTGTGCGATCTACAGCATTGCCTATTCCCTTAAGCCGGATTATTACAGTTTCAACAGTGAGGACTACGGCGGTGTGATAGGAAAAGTACGTCCAGGATCATCATCCAGTCAGGTGGTGGTCTACTGGGGTAAACCAGATCTTTCGATCGCACTTAGGGATAGCCGTTTGCTAGCCGTGTACCTGCATAGGGAATCCTCACAGGGCGAAGGCATTACCTACACGCATTTGGTTGGTCGGATGCTCTGGTACACCTCAAATGGCCAAGTGTCTGACAGTCGTAGTTCAAACAGCAAGGATGAATACCAACGAATGTGCCAGTTCGTGACCTGCTGCAAGAAATTATTAAAGGATGTGACGCACGATTTTCAAGAAACGTGCTGGCCCATCGTGTCGGACTTTATGAAGAGACAACCTTAGAATAGGGGACGGTTCTGATGTTCGCGGGAGCCAGACGCAGTGTTATGTCAGGGCTTTCACCACTGCGATAAGTCCCCTCGCCTCTCCCGTCTGACACCACACCCTGAACTCGCGCAGAAACACCCCCAAACCTCCTCGGAGGCGGTTCTAACATCGTCCACTCGCTAACCAAAACTCTTCCAAGTGGTTACGGCAATGTGGTGTAACCACGTTTTCAACCGTGCTAATGTGGTGCTAATGAACCTCCGTAAAGTGCCTGGCGTAGCGGTTCTTAGAAGGAGTGTCTTGCCCCGTACCCTTGGAACGCCTCTTGAATTTCTAAGAGACAGTCCCTCGAATCCGACGGCCGCGTTGCAAGATCACAACAGCAGCATCGTTGGTATGCCCTTTAGTCCTGCTGGCTTGCGCCCGAGCATTGCATCCTCTCCGATGATAAGCAGTTAACGTCGCTTCATTCTTATCCATACTTGGCACAAGAGTTGCTTTATAATCGATGGCACGTTTTGTACGGTACCCCAGCATGAGATGGAGGGCTCAGATGCGACGTCCACTGGTGCTAGGCTGGTTTCTGGTTGCGGTGGTGCTCCTCAAGCCTCTCGTTGTCCAGGCCGACACCGCCCTGAGCTTTAGCCAGGTCGATTACTACCAGAACGGCTCCCTCACAGACCAGGATTCTCCGTGGGGCGAGTTCAATATCGGCTATGATACAGGTGCCAGCCTCGAGTGGATCAACGTCGTCGCCAACCCTGGCAGCGGGTCAGAGAGCTGGATCGTCCAGAACCATCCGCTGCTGCCGTCCACCCTGGCGGGCGGCTCGACCTTTTCCAGTCTCAACTACTTTGATTTAGGAGTGAGTGGCGGCACGGATGTGACGTCGATCGACATCCGCTTCCTCGTCTCGCCCCTTCCGCTCTCTGCAGCACCGTCGGTCGGGACCTTGGCCACCGTGGACGTTGGGACCTCCCAGAACATCATCAACAACGGCGTCCCCTCAGGCATCGCTGCGCTCAACACCCCGGGCGGAGCGCTCATCGACTGGTCGAGTCCGTTTGTGGGAGCAAAGACCGGGGATCGGCCGGACATGCCGAATGTGGTACAGGAGCGGAATTTCTGCGGGCCGGGGGCGGCGGCGAACAGCTTGCAGTGGCTCAACGCCCAACATGGCTTCGGGTTGCAGCAGACGCTTTCAGAGACGCAAACCGAGCTCGCCGGCAACATGGGCAACGCCAACGACGGCAACTGGGACAATACGGAGGTCCAAGGCAAGCTGCAGTACGCCCTCGAACATAACCTGCCGATTGAGATCCACTACACCGGCGGCGTGATGCTGCCAACGGCCGGAAACTTCGTCGAGCCCAACGGCAACGGCACGGCCCGCAACGATGGACCTATCAGCTGGGACTGGCTGCAATCCGAGTTCGAGAAGGGGCAGGATATCGAGCTGATGACGGACACCCACTGGGTGGTGATGGACGGCTTCATCAACTGGGACGACGTGCACCTGTTTTCATACCGCGACGATCCCTTCCAGAAGGGCGCGGCGACGACGGCCGCGCAGCAGGCCATCATCGACAACCGCCACGTCTGGACCTACTTCTCCAACGGGTCCGTGAACATCGGCAACGGCAACGAAACACTTCGAGCCGCCATCGCCGAATCCCCGGTTCCCGAACCCTCCTCGCTCTTCCTCCTCGGGACCGGTCTGCTAGGATTTGCAGGTTGGCGACGTCGATGGAAGTCCTGCACCACGCCCTGAACTCCGCTAGAAACCGGCTCCATTCGGCCTCAAAAGTTCTACAATCGTTCCGTTGCCCCGCCAATGCTGGAAATCTAGTCAAAGGCGATGCCTTTCTTGCCTTTGGCTAACCGGCGCACCTTGATCTTGAAGCTATCGATGATGGCGACCGGAGCGGTTCTGTCAGCGTCGGGTGGTTCGGGCAGTACCTCGCCCGTTTATTCGTAGTTAATCTTCTTGACAAATAGTACGCTATTAGCGTATATTTGGTTCGTCAGGATTACCAATGGAATTCGTCGAAACCCACATCTTTACAGCGCGGATCAGCAAGCTGCTGAATGACCAGGAATACCGGCAGCTTCAAAGCGAGCTGGCGCGATCGCCGAAGAAAGGGGATGTGATCCCAGGAGCAGGTGGGTTGCGGAAGCTGCGGTGGGGCACGGGAGCCCGAGGTAAGCGAGGCGGGATCAGGGTGATCTACTACTGTGAGCTCAGAGATCGGATCTACATGCTCTTTGCGTACGATAAGGTCCAGCAGGGAGACCTGACGCGGCAACAGCTCAAGGTATTGAGCGACTATGTGCAAGGGGGTGTGCTATGAAAGGCAACGATTTCAAAGATCTGCTAAAGAGCCTGGATGAAGCGCGAGCCATCAAGGCGGGCCAGCGCAAACCAAGCCGAGTCGTCCATTTCGATCCGCTTGAGGTAAAAACTGTCCGCCGGAGGCTGAGAGTGTCTCAGACCCAGTTCGCACACTTGATCGGGGTCAGTGCTGCCACGCTACGTAATTGGGAGCAGGGACGGACCTACCCAGAAGGTGCGGCAAGAGCTCTTTTGAGAGTAGCCTTTAAGCGGCCAGACATTGTGCTGAACGCTCTCAGGCCGTAGCGATCCCTCAAACTAAGCTTGCCGGTAGCAGCAGGTAAGATGCTTTCCTGGGTGCTGGACCCATCAGCACCCTCAGCCTCAAAGTTCTTTGTATCATCCAGTTCAGGCCGCCACCCCCTCAGATGGAAATCAGCGTCGAGGAAATGAAGGAGTCCTGATTCTCCATCGAGAATCAGGATTTTTCACATCTGACGACGTGTTCGCCTGTTAGGGCGTTCCCTGAGCTTGCTCGTGCAACATGTCGACCTCTCTCCTCAGTCCTCATCGGAGAAATGGCCAGCTTCCTCGAGCAATAGGCCTCCTAAGCCTCTCTTCCTCTCTAAATCTGCGCCTTGAGCCCATCGAGCAATTAAAGGCTAAATTGGCTATCAGGTGACTTGTGATCGCAACCCGGATTGGCTGATAATGCGAATCCGCGGCCGGTTCTGCGGCGCCTCTCTGGCTATAACCAGAGAGGTAGGCACTGTTCTTCCAGAGCTTGAGTTGTTATAATCTGTAAGTTTCTCCAAGGAGGCCTGGACTATGATCGAAACCCTCACCCCAAGCGAAGTCGCCAAGAGCCTGAAGCTCCACCCATTCACTGTTACCCGTCTAGCTCGGGAGGGCAAGCTCCCGGCCTTCAAGGTTGGGGGCGTCTGGCAAATCACGCTGCCGCTATTTCCGGGTCGCTATGAGTACCAGTTCTACGTGGATGGTCAGTGGTATAATGATCTCAAATCTGCCAAGCGGACGCCGAACCTTTATGGTACAGAAAACGATGTCATTGAGGTACCAGCGAGCTGATTGGCCGTTTCCCCAGACATTCCTCACGAGGACTTGGGGCCATCAAGGAAGTGCGCGAGTCACCAAAAGGAACCATATGCAAAAATCTGCGTGGTTTTTGACCCACACAGTCCGATCATCCCTGCATCAGCCCTCTTGGCGCCTCTCCCTACTCAACAGTGCGCCCAATGGCCATGGACGGAGGCGATCGCTGCAGGCAATAGTGCTGGTTGGACTGTGGTGGACGCTCATGACACCAGATACCTGGGCCGCGGTTGGAACAGATGAAGGGACGAGTGCGAGGAGCGCGATCATCGTTCTGACCATCATCGTTGCGTTGCTCGTTGGGGCGCTGCTATATCAGTACGCTCAGCGAAGCAGCCAAACGCGGTTCAAGGGACAGGGGGCACGTCCTCCCTCCCAGCCTGTGGACGCTACGACCGATTCGGATACTCTCATGCCTGCGATTCTTGTCGAACTCAATCGTCTGCAAGCGCCTGCGCAGGAGCGACATCACGTGGCGCGGAGCGTCGCTGAGATTGTGTCGAAGACGCTCGATGAGCAGGTCGGCCGTGTGAAGCGCGGACTCGATGCACGATACAGCCAGTTGATTGAGGAGCGACGGCGCGCCGAGTCCATGCTCCAGCACAAGTACCAGGAAGTGTTGCAGGAGAAGAAGCAGACCACCTCGGTGCTCGAAAGCATTGCGGAAGGGCTGGTGGTCGTCAACGCGCAAGGTGAAGTGGTGATGATGAACCCGGCAGCAGAGAAGCTGTTAGCCGTGAACCAAAAGGATCGTATCGGCAAGCCACTCCTGGAGGATCTCCGAGAGGGTCAGCTTATCTCGCTCGTTCGTGGCTCAAACGAAGATCGGGACATTGTGCTCAACGCAAAACAGGACAGCACGAAGCGGATCTTACGGGCGAGCAACGCCGTCATCACGGATGAGGATGGCAAGGCGGTTGGCATGGTGACGGTCCTGAGTGATGTCACCAAGGAGCGGGAGATCGAGCAGCTCAAGTCTGAGTTCGTTTCCAAGGTCAGCCATGAACTCCGCACGCCCGTAGTCGCCATGCAGCATGCACTCTCCATTCTCAGTGACGGCGTGGCGGGTCCAATTTCTGAGGAGCAGCAAAAATTTGTCAGCCTCTCGCAGCGTAACTTAGAGCGACTGAACGGATTGCTCAACGATCTCCTCGATCTTTCAAAGCTCGAGGCGAAGAAAATGGAATTACGTCTGGAGACGACGTCCATTACGGAATTGATTCGGTCAGTCTGTGAGTCACTCAATGCCTGGGCCACGAGCAAGGCGATTGCCATGACCCAGCGAGTGCCGGGAGACCTGCCCGTGGTGGTGTGTGATCAAGCTCGCGTGATGCAAGTGCTGACGAACCTTCTCGGGAACGCGATCAAGTGGACCCCCAAGCAGGGCCACATCACCGTAGAAGCAAAAGCTCGATCGGAGGGCCACGCGATTGAAGTGAGCGTAACGGATACCGGCCTTGGGATCAGTCAGGAAGATCTACCAAAGCTGTTTCACAAGTTTCAGCAGGTGGGTGACCGGACCGCGACCGACATGACCGGCACGGGGCTGGGGCTCGCGATCGCGAAGGAGATCGTTGAACTGCATCATGGGCGTATCTGGGCTGAGAGTGATGCCATGCGCAAAGGCGCCCGCTTTGCCTTTGAGTTACCTATCGTACCTCCTAGCACCCCCAAGAAAGAGAAAGTGGATTAGCTGATCATGGCGGGTCCTCTTCGCATTCTGGTGGTTGATGACGAGTCAGATTTCTTGGAGACGGTTGGATTTTGGCTGACGTCGCAGGGCTACCAGATCAGTCAAGCGACAAGCGGCCAGGAGGCCTTACGAGTGATTGAAACAGGAAAGCCAGATGTCGTGTGTTTGGACTTCAGGATGCCGCAGATGGATGGTGTGGAAACCCTCCGACGTATTCGGACATTCAATAAGAGGCTACCGGTGATTCTGATCACGACCGTTCCAGAAAGCGAGAATACGTTTGCCGGTGCCAAAGCTCTTGGAATCGTTGGGTGTTTTCAGAAGGGAAGCCGCTTCGAGCAACTCGGTGAATTACTTGAGGCGGCGAAGCGGATGACCTATGTCCCGACCTCTACACCCTTCACGAATGTCAAAGACGGCCGGTCGACGTGGCTCACACGCCTCTTGAAGTTCTCCCACCGCATCCTCCGCAGCCTTCTTCCCTCTCGCCGCACGTAATGCTCGTTCCTCAGAGGCTCACAGGGCTCGTGGTGGTCGCCTGCTGTTTCTGTGGACTGATACGCTCTGCGGCAAGCGAAGCTCCGCAGGGCGCGCAATCGCTGAACGCCACCGATCTGAACAATCGCGGCATCATGGAGGCGCAAGCGGGTCGGTTTAAGGAGGGGGCTGCACTCCTTCGCCACGCGCTGTCGCTCGATCCCACAGATGCCTTAACTCGCAAGAACCTCTCCGGTGTCTTAACGGACTGGGCCGCACAGCTTGGACAGCAAGGCAAGGTCGATGACGCGATTGCAGCACTCCAGGAAGCGGTCGGACACAATCCGGACAACGGCCTGGCTTTGGTGAGGCTGGGTGACCTCTTCTACCTGAAGCGCAGCGACATGGCCTCTGCGATTCTGTACTGGCAGCGGGCTCACGGGAAGATCTCAGCCGTGATGTGGCAAGCGGTGGCCAACCACATCACCCAAGCCCAACGCGACCAGCTCATCGAGCGCGGATTTACTGCGCGACAGACGGCACACTTTGACATCCGCTTCGAACGCTCTCGGACCGTCGATCTTGAGGCCCTC
>Ga0209515_10008346_pt1 | contig 12115 bp, 17 predicted proteins | sample Subgroupgradi54m_FD_187454 | JGI IMG/M metagenome (GOLD analysis project Ga0209515, IMG submission 187454) | Subsurface groundwater microbial communities from S. Glens Falls, New York, USA - GMW60B uncontaminated upgradient, 5.4 m (SPAdes)... ... | reverse complement strand
CCATCGTCGCTGGCGGCCTCACGCCCGACGAGCTGAGGGAGCAGATCAGGAAGATCCGCGAGCTCCAGAAGAAGCACAAGATCCGCATCCTGGCCGGGAGCGAGTGCGACATCCTGGCCGATGGGCGGATGGACTTCCCCGACGACCTCCTGAAGGAGCTCGACATCGTGCTCGCGGCGGTCCATTCGCGCTTCAAGCAAGCGCGGGCCGAGATGACAGGCCGCATCGTCAAGGCGCTGGAGAATCCCTACGTGAACATCCTCGTCCACCCGACGGGGCGCCTGATCGGCGAGCGCGACCCCTATGACGTGGACCTCGAGCAGGTCTTCGCCGCCGCCAAGAAGCACGGCAAGGCGATCGAGATCAACGCCTCACCGCAACGGCTCGATCTGAAGGACGTCCACGCCCGGCGGGCCGCCGAGCTCGGGATCCCCATCGCGATCAGCACCGACACCCATTACCTGGAGAATCTCGACAACATGTCCCTCGGCATCGCCACCGCCCGCCGCGCCTGGATCACGAAGGCCCAGGTTTTGAACACGCTACCGCTCAAGAAGCTCCTCGCCTGGGCCGAGAAATCGCGCCGTTGACGGCGACGAGCGTCTTGACATCGGCGAGCCAAGCCGTACGATGGTGCGACCGACGGAGCGAAGGAGGAAATCCTGATGACGCGCGTGCATGATCGAGGCGGCTGGCCCGGCGCCGGGCCCGTTGACAAGTCCGAGCACGAGCTGTCCTGGTGGGAGAAGCGGACCGACGCGATGATGGTGCTGCTCCAGAGCCCGGACAAGCGCGTCATCCGGGTGGACGAGATGCGGCGCGCGATCGAGAGCATGGACCCGGCCGCGTACGAGAAGTGCAAGTACTACGAGCGGTGGCTCACCGCGCTCGAGACGCTCATGATCGAAAAGGGCATCCTGACGCGCGAGGAGATCGACCGGAAGGTCAAGGAGCTCGACGGCCGACGATGACGCCCCGGTTCAAGCCGGGCGACGCTGTCCGGGTCCGCGCCGGCTCCCCGCCCGGCCACTTCCGCACCCCCGGCTACATCCAGGGGAAGACCGGCCAGGTGGCGCGCCTCCACGGCGCCTACAAGAATCCCGAGACGCTCGCCTACGGCGGGGACGGGCTCCCGAAGCAGTGCCTCTACCTGGTCCGCTTCGATCAGGCGGCCGTCTGGACGCGGTACGGCGGCGCGCCGCGCGACTCGCTCCTGATCGACATCTTCGAACACTGGCTCGAACCAGCCTGAGACCCGGGAGACACCCATGCACGACGATCACGGTCACCCTCACCACGACGAGCGCCAGCCGACGTACTACGAGAAACGGACGGACGCGATCCAGACCCTCCTGATCGAGAAGGGTCTCTTCACGGCCGACGAGGTCCGGCGGGCCGTCGAGGAGATGGATGCCCGCTCCCCCGCCCGCGGCGCCCAGGTCGTCGCCCGAGCCTGGCTGGACCCGGCCTTCAAGGCCCGCCTCCTCGCCAACGCCAAGGACGCGATCGCCGAGCTCGCCATCGACGTGGGCGAGCGCGCCACCATCGTCGCCGTCGAGAACACCGAGAGGATCCACCACGTGGTCGTCTGCACGCTCTGCTCCTGCTACCCGCGCGGCCTCCTCGGCTACCCGCCCGACTGGTACAAGAGCCTCAACTACCGCTCGCGCGTGGTGAGCGACCCGCGCGAGATCCTGAGAGAGTTCGGCCTCAAGCTGGCCCCCACCGTGGAGGTCCGCGTCCTCGACAGCACGGCCGACATGCGCTACCTCGTGATCCCCCAGCGGCCGGCCGGGACGGAGCGGCTCGGCCAGGAGGAGCTGGCGGGCCTCGTCACGCGGGACAGCATGATCGGCGTGGCCCAGGCGCGCACCCCGGCCACGCGGTGATGAGAGTCGCAGTCACGATCGGTCTCACGCTGGCGCTGGCGGTGGGAGTCGCCCAGGCGCAGAGGGGGGAAAACCCCTCACCTACACGCAGGGGAAGGAGCAGATCATCCCCGGCCTCGAGAAGGCGCTCAGCGGGATGCGGGCCGGCGAAGAACGGAAAGTCACGGTGAAGCCCCAGGAGGCCTACGGGGAGATGGACCCGAAGGCGGTCACCGAGGTGCCGAAAAAGCTGCTCCCGCCCCCGAAGTAATGGTTGAAGGCTGGCGGCGGGCCGCGCTCTGGGGCATGCTGGCCGCCAAAATCTGCGGCGGCTGGGGCGTGACCTGGGACATCCAGTGGCACGTCCGGATCGGCCGCGATTCCTTCTGGATCCCCCCGCACGTGCTCACCTACGCGGCGGTCGCCGCCCTCGTCGCGCTCTCCCTGAGAACGCTCGCCCGTGAGACGCTCCTGACGCGCCGCGGCCACTCCACTCCCGGGAGCCTTCGCCTCTTCGGCCTCGTGGGGACGCGCGGGACGCACCTGGCCTGGTGGGGAGGAGCGATCATCGTGCTGGCCGTGCCCGTTGACGACCTGTGGCACCGCCTCTTCGGCCTGGACGTCACGCTCTGGAGCCCGCCGCACCTCCTGGGACTTCTCGGGATCCAGGTGAACTCGGTCGGCTGCCTCCTCCTCGCCGTCGAGAGCTACCCGCCGGGCCACCTGGGCCGGCACCTGGCACTCCTCCTCGGCGGGACGACGCTCTTCGGCACGTTTCACCTCCTGCTCGGCACGAGCATCCTGTGGGCCTACCAGCAGGGCGGCCTCGCCTTCTTCCTCTATCCCCTGCTCGGCTCCCTCTTCCTGACGGTGGCGCTCGTGCCCGTCGCGCGGCTCTCGGGCTCTCGCTGGGCGCCGGCCCTCACCGTCGCGCTGGCGGCCCTGATCGCGCTCGTGGGCGGCGGGGTGGAGCGCGCCGGCTTCGCCCTCTTCGAGCCCGTGCCGGCCATCGAGGAAGCCCTCGCCGAGGACCCGTCCTCGACGATCGCGACGGCGTACCGGATGGCCCGGGAGAACGGCACGCCGGTCGTGAGCTACACCGGCCGGCCGCGGTCCATCGCGTGGGCGTTCCTCCCCGCGCTCGTCCTCTCCCTGGCCGACGCGCGGCGGCGGCCCGTTCTCGGAAGCTTCGCGTTCGCGGGGGCGTACCTCGCGATCGTGAGCTGGAGCCTCGCGCACATGCCGGCGCTCCAGCCTGGCCTCCCGCGGGCACCCGAGATCCTCGCGGGCCTCGTCCTCGTCCTGGCCGCGGGCGCCCTCGGCGGCGGCCTCGGGCGGGCGCTCGGATGGCGGCTCGCGCCCCGGTCCGCCTAAGGTATAATCGGCGCGGCCCCCATGATTGATTTCAGCCTCTCGCCCGAGATGGAGCAGCTCCGCAAGGCGACAGCCCGCTTCATGGAGGAGCACGTCTACCCGGCCGAGCGGGAGATCGGCGACGACGGCTTCCTGCCCGCACCGCTCCTCAGGTCGCTCCAGGCCAAGGTAAAAAAACTCGGCCTCTGGGCGCCCCACATGCCAGAGGAAGTCGGCGGGATGGGGATCGGCATCGTGGGGCTCGCGCTCATGAACGAGGTCATCGGCCGGAGCCCCATCGGCCCGCTCATCTTCGGCTGCCAGGCGCCCGATGCGGGCAACTGCGAGATCCTCCACCTCTTCGGCACCGACGAGCAGAAAAAGCAATACCTCCTGCCCAACGTCGTCGGCGAGATCCGCTCCTGCTTCGCCATGACCGAGCCCGAGGTATCCGGCGCCGACCCGACCAACCTCCGGACCACAGCGGTCCTCGACCGGGACGAGTGGGTCATCAACGGCCACAAATGGTTCATCACCGGGGCCGGCGGCGCGTCCTTCTCCATCGCGATGGCCAAGACAGATCCCCAGGCGCCCAAGCACCAGCGCTTCAGCATGATCCTCGTCCCGATTCCCACGCCGGGCTTCCAGATCATCCGCTCGGTCCCGGTCATGGGGCACTCGGGCGGCAGCGGCCACTCTGAGATCCGCTTCGAGGCCTGCCGGGTGCCGGCGAAGAACCTCCTCGGCCCGCGCGGCGAGGGCTTCAAGATCGCCCAGGCGCGCCTCGGCCCCGGCCGGATCCAGCACTGCATGCGCTGGCTCGGCGTCGCCCAGCGCTCTTTCGAGCTCATGTGCAAGCACGTGGTGAACCGCGAGGCCTTCGGCACGAAGCTGGCCGACAAGCAGACCATCCAGAACTGGATCGCCGACTCCAGGGCCGAGATGGACGCCGCGCGGCTCATGACGCTCCACGCGGCCTGGAAGATGGACCAGAAGCTCGACGCGCGCCTCGAGATCTCGCTGATCAAGTTCTTCGGGGCCAAGGTGCTCCACGACGTCATTGACCGGGCGATCCAGGCCCACGGCGCGATGGGGATCTCGGGGGACACGCCGCTCGAGATGTTCTACCGCGACGCCCGCGCGGCCCGGATCTACGACGGCCCCGACGAGGTCCACCGGATGGTCGTCGCCCGCCACATCCTCAAGGAGTTCCAGTAATCCGCGACACGGCTCCCGTCCGGCCGGACGAGCGGTTCGACGTCGCCGCGCTCGACGGGTATCTGCGGGAGCGGTTGCCGGGGGCCGGCGGCCTGCTCGACGTCGAGCAGTTCCCGGGCGGCCACTCGAACCTCACCTACCTCCTCCGCTACGGTAGCCGCGAGTTCGTGATGCGCCGGCCGCCGCTGGGCCCGGTCGCCCCGAAGGCCCACGACATGGCCCGCGAGCACCGCGTGCTGAACGCGCTCTGGCCCGTCTTCCCGCCCGCCCCGCGCCCCTATCTCCTCTGCGAGGACACGACGGTCATCGGCGCGCCGTTCTACGTGATGGAGCGGCGGCGCGGGATCGTCATCCGCCGCGAGTGGCCGCGCGAGCTCGGAGAGGCCCCCGCGACGCGACGCCGGATCAGCGAGGCCGTGGTGGAGACCATGGTGGCGCTCCACGCGGTGGACTACGCCGCGATCGGCCTCGAGAGCCTGGGCCGGCCCGAGGGCTTCGTCGAGCGCCAGATCAAGGGGTGGGTGGAGCGCTGGGAACAGGCGAAGGATCGCGAGGTGCCTCCCCTCACCGAGGTCGCCGCCTGGCTGACCCTGCGCATCCCGCGGTCGACCGCCGCGACGCTCGTCCACGGCGATCTCAAGCTCGACAACACGATGCTGGACCCGAAGGACCCGGGACGCGTCGTGGCGGTCCTCGACTGGGAGATGTGCACGACGGGCGACCCGCTCGTGGACCTGGGCCAGCTCCTCTGCTACTGGGCGGAGACGGGCGACCCCTATCCGCGCAGCGAGTCGGTCGTCCAGATCACCACGCTTCCCGGCTTTCTGACGCGCGACGAGATCGTCGAGCGCTACGCGGCCGGGACCAGGCGGGACGTTTCCCGGATCGCCTTCTACGAGGTCTTCGCGCTCTTCAAGGTCGCCGTGGTGGTCCAGCAGATCTACATCCGGTGGAAGCGCGGCCAGACGAAGGACGCGCGCTTCGCGGGCATGGGCGCCCGCGTCGAAGCCCTGGCCGAGGCCGCCCTCACCCTCGCCGCCAAGTCCGGCCTCTGACCCTGTAAACTCTCCCCTGCCCTCCTCCGTCCTATGGCATAGGGAAGGTCAATCCCGACAGGAGGAGGAACATCATGAAACGCTTGGTTGTCATCGCCCTCGGCGGCGCTCTCGCGCTCGCCGCCCTCGCCCCCGCTGCCGACGCCCAGACCGCGGCGCCAACCGGCCCGCTGGCTGACGACAAAACCGCCATCAAGGCGGACTACCAGCAGCTCAAGCAGGACCGGGAGCAGGCCAAGCAGGACCGCGAGCAGCTCCGGAAGGACCGGCAGGCGGGGAACAAGGACGCGGTGGAGCAAGATGTGGCCAAGCTCAAGCAGGACCGCGCCAAGCTGAAGCAGGATCGCGAGCAGCTCCGGAAAGACCGGGAGAAGTTCCGCGCGGAGCACCGGGGCCTGCACAGGAAGGGCGGGGCCGCCGGCACCTCCGGCGCGAGGCCCCAGTCCTAACTCATGTCGGACTAACGGCCGGCCATCCGCCAAGCGTCGATGACGGACCAGAACCAGAGGGCCAGCAGGACACAAAAGAGGACGATCAGATTGGCCTCGGGTCTGACTAGTGCCAGGACATCCGCCGGCAGCGCTCGGGCCAGGCCCCAGTTCAGGACGACGCCTGCAACCAGGAACGCCACACCCTTGATGTGCTGGCGGTTGTAGAACTGCCCAAGTCCCGGGAAAATCCCAGACAGGCTAAGGGCGATGACCTTCCGCCGCCGTACGCTGGGCTCAGTCATCCTGTCGCTCGTGTGGGCCAGAGTAGCGCAACTTCAGGCCCAGGCCAAGCTGCCCAACGCGACCATGCTTGACTCCCTGCCCAAGGTCGTCCTAGGCTCATTGAAGCTAGCAAAGGTCGACAGGGAGGCACTCGCATGGCCCTGACATTCCGACGGCTTCACCCGCATTTCGTGGCCGAGGTGAGCCGGGTCGATCTCCGCCGGGTCCACGACCGCGACACACTCGCGGAGATTCGGGCCGGGCTGAACGAATACGCCGTCCTCGTGTTCCGAGATCAGCCATTCACCGACGACGAACAGCTCGCGTTCGCGCAGCAGCTCGACGGCCAGCTCCACACGAAGACGGGGAGCAGCGTCCTCGGGAAGAGCCGCCTGGGGAACGAGGCGCTCTCCGACATCTCGAACGTCGACGAGACCGGCGAGATTCTTAAGTCCGACGATCGCCGGCGCATGTATGGGCTCGGCAATCGCCTGTGGCACACCGACGCGTCGTTCCAGGACCCGCCAGGACGGTACTCGATGCTCTCGGCGAGGATCGTCCCTCCCGTCGGGGCGGACACGGAGTTTGCTGACATGCGCGCCGCCTATGATGCGCTCCCAGAGGAAACAAGGGGACGGCTGGAGGGGTTACGCGCCCACCACTCGATCGCGTACTCCCGCGAGACGCTCGGGTTCGAGTTCTCCGAGGAAGAGCATGAGAAATTGAAGGGCGCCGTTCATCCACTCGTCCGCACCATCCCGCGCTCGGACCGGCGGTCGCTCTACCTCGCCTCGCACGCGTCAAGGATCATCGACTGGCCGGTCCCGGAGGGGCGACTCCTCCTGCGGGACCTGATGGAGCACGCGACCAAACCCGAGTTCGTCTATCGCCATTCCTGGCGCGTCCGAGACTTCGTGATCTGGGACAACCGCGCCACGATGCATCGCGCGCAGCCATTCGAGGACACGAAGTATCGTCGCGAGCTCCATCGCGTTACGACCCTCGATATCGACTAGTCGTGCTTGGTAGCGGGGGCCCGCTTTGAATTGTGGACGCGACCCGCATGGAGTTTCGAGTTTCTCTTCACCTGCTAGCGCCTGGCCTCTTTCTTCCCGACGGGGTGCCATCAAGACGGGTGGCCACGGTGGGAACGGCGATCACCACGCCCGGAATCTCTTTTGACTGCTCGGCCATCACAAAAGCCGGAAGACAGAAGCTGAGGCCAAGGCGGCGTACAGGCAACTCGGTGGCCAAGCCTGGCCGCTCGTGAGGCAGTTGCCCTACCGCTGCTGTAACACCAAACGGAGGTAAACGATGCGTTCTCTTCAACCTACCGGAAACCGTCCGAGCGTGACGTTGGTCGTCGCAGCTGCGCTTGCCATCTGGCTCGCGTTTGTTGTTCTCCTCGGCGCGGGGGGGGCATTCGTCAGACCGCCCGGGGCGCCACCACTTCCGATCCTCATCGGGGTCTCGGCACCCCTCATTGCCTTTCTGGCCGCGTTCCGGGTCGTACGTGCCTTCCGCGGCTTCGTTTTGGCCATTGACCTTCGGCTCGTGACTGGGATACAGGCGTGGCGGTTCGCCGGGTTCGGCTTTCTGGCCCTCTACGCGCATGGGCTGCTGCCGGGTCTCTTCGCCTGGCCCGCCGGGCTCGGCGATATCGCGATCGGGATCACCGCGCCTTGCGTGGTCCTCGCCCTCATCCGCCGTCCCGGCTTTGCGGCCAGCCAACCATTTGTGGTCTGGAATCTGCTCGGGGTGTTGGACCTCGTCGTCGCCCTCGGCACCGGAGTGCTCGGCTCCGGCATCGCTGTCGGCCTCGCCGGGGAGGTAACGACTGGCCCGATGGCGCGGTTGCCGCTCGTGCTGATCCCGGGTTACCTTGTGCCCTTTTTTATCATGCTGCATTTGGCCGCGCTCTTTCAGGCGCGACGGCTGGCAACGTCTGGATACCCAAGTGTGGCTTGAATCGGCCTCCAGAAAACCTGGGCTGATTCGGCCGAGGCAGTTCCTGGAAAACACGCAACTCTGAGAGATATCTTCGTGGAGAAGTCTCCTAATTCCGCCAGCCCGTAGGACCCAAAAGTGTCTTGTTTTTCAGGTCAGCCCCCGACCACGCCTTCTCCCCTGTGAGCCTGCCCAAAAAGGAAGCAGCCCCCCGTCGCCTGCCCAATCCTTAGACAGACCCGGGTATAAGGCAGTCTCTACATCCGGAGTAACTAGCTGAACTTCTTCATTGCCCGTGTTCCGAGAGAATCGGCACGATCGTTGCTGCCTCCTCCCCCGGGAGGGGCCGCCATGAAAAAAATCGAGGCCATCATCAAGCCGTTCAAGCTCGACGATGTGAAGGAGGCCCTGACGGGGATCGGAGTCATCGGAATGACGGTCTCTGAGGTGCGGGGATTCGGCCGACAGAAAGGCCACACGGAGCTCTACCGCGGAGGGGAATACACGGTGGACTTCCTTCCCAAGATCAAGGTGGAGGTCGTGACGCCCGACAACCTGGTCTCCAAGGTCGTGGAGGTGATGGCCAGCGCAGCTAAGACGGGCAACATCGGCGACGGGAAGATCTTCGTCCACCCCGTGGAAAGTGCGGTCAGGATTCGTACCGGCGAGCGTGACGAAGCCGCTCTCTAGGGAGAGAAAGGGTCGAGGAAGGAGGGATAGGCGCACATGGGAGCAAATAGTAAGCAAGGCTGGTGTCTGTTCGGCCTGCTGGTCGGATTTCCATCGCTGGTCGGGGGCTTGGCGGCCCTTTCTGAGGGCCAATCGTGGCTCCTCGCCATACTCGCAACCTTGGCCGGGGTTGCCTTGGTGGTGATCTCTTCCGTGGGCCTTTACAGGATTAAGCCGCTTGAGCACGAGGGAATGAAAAGCAACCGCCCAGCTCCGGATGTCAAGGCCAAGTCAGCCGCGAGGTAGCTCATCGTAAGATGACAGCGGTCATATCGGTGGAAGAAATTCGATCCCAGAACGGGAAGAGGAGAGAAGCATGAAACTCGCGGGTTTGATTACCATCGTGATCGGGTGGCTGCTCGCAACGGTCGTGGCTCTTCAGATCGAGAGGCTTCGCGGCAAGTTCGCCTTGGTCATCGTCGGAATCGCGGTGATCCTCTTCGGGCTGATGGGGCTGTTGAATAAGGCGCACGTGAAGACGGCCATCTGGAAACAGCCGCGTCCCGGGTAGGCCGCAGAAACGGTCATCGTCTGGAGTTATTTGAAAAGGAGAGGCCCGTATGTGCAAATCATGGAGACGAGGTGTCGCGCCGGCGATCCTGCTCGTTCTCGCCTTGCTCGCCCTTTCGGCCCCCGTTGTCTGGGGCCAGGCGGCCCCTGCCCCTGCGCCGGCCGCTGAAGCGAAACCTGCACCGCCTCCCCGCCCGATTCCTCTCACGGACCAAGACCTGAAGGGGATCGCTGGGCCCAAGCCGGAGGAGCTGGCCAAGGGCGACCCCGGCGGGACTCTGACGGGGACGGTGAACGATATCGTGGTCACCGATACCAAGAAGGGCCTGACCCTGGCGGATCTGGTCAACCAGGTCGGCCAGAACCGGATCGCTATCAACTTCGTCTGGACTCTCATTACCGGCTTCCTGGTCATGTTCATGCAGGCCGGGTTCGCGCTGGTGGAGACCGGCCTCTGCCGCGCGAAGAACGCTGGCCACACCATGATGATGAATTTCATGGTCTACGGGATCGGGTTGTTTGCGTTCTGGGTGATGGGGTTCGCGCTTCAGATGGGCGGGTCTGCCGGCATCGGGAGCTTGGGTGGGGTCAACCCCCTGAGCACGGAGTTCACGATCAACATCTTCAGCAAGCCCTGGGGGCTCTTCGGCACGCACGGCTTCTTCCTCACGCAAGGGGGCTCCTATGACGTCGGGGTAATGGTGCTCTTCCTCTTCCAGATGGTCTTCATGGATACGGCGGCGACCATCGTGACGGGTGCCGCCGCCGAACGGTGGAAATTCGCCGCCTTCATCATGTCGAGCCTCTTCCTGGCCGCCATCACCTACCCCCTCTACGCCAACTGGGCCTGGGGCGGGGGCTGGCTGTCTCAGCTCGGGAAAAACTACGGCCTGGGCCACGGCTATTCCGACTTCGCCGGGTCCGGGGTGGTTCACGGCGTCGGTGGGCTGACGGCCCTCGCCGTTGCGATGATCCTGGGCCCCCGGATTGGGAAATATAATCGGGATGGGAGGTCAAACGCGATCCCCGGCCACGACGTGGTCCTTACCCTGACCGGCTGCTTCATTCTGGCCTTTGGCTGGTTCGGCTTCAATCCGGGGAGCACCCTGGGGGCGTCGGGCACCGGGGCCCTGCGAATTGGATCGATCGCGGTCAACACGATGCTGGCCGGCATGACGGGGTCGGTGGCGGCGATGCTCTACATGTGGATCCGCTTCGGCAAGCCGGACGCCTCCATGACGGGGAACGGCCTGCTGGCCGGCCTCGTGGCCATCACAGCGCCCAGCGGCTTCGTCAACACCGTGAGCGCCTGCATCATCGGGTTCGCGGCTGGGTTCCTGGTCTGCCTGAGCGTCGAGTACCTCGAAAAGGTTCTCAAAGTCGATGATCCTGTCGGCGCGATCTCGGTCCACGGGACCTGCGGGTTGTGGGGCGTCCTCTCTGTGGGGCTCTTCGCCGATGGCACGAGCAACTACGGGGGAAGCTGGAATAACGTCGACGGCTCCGTCACCGGCCTCTTCTACGGCGATCCCGGACAGTTGGTGGCGCAGCTCATTGGAGTCGCCACGCTCCTGGGGATCGTCTTCACCCTCTCCTACGTGTTCAATATCGTTGTCGAGGCTGTGGTGGGGCAACGGGTCAGTGCGCGGAGCGAGCTCCAAGGCCTCGATCTCCCTGAGATGGGCGCCCTCGGCTACCCGGAATTCCAATTAGTCACAACTCACACGCCTTCTCAAGGCTTCCCTGGTGCCTGAGGCGGGAGCTTTGAAGTAAGCAAAAAGACCAAAGAAAGGAGACGAGACGATGGCCGGCTCGCTGGTGTTTGGCTTGGTGTGTGTCCTCGTGTTTGCCGTGCTCCAGACCTTTAAAAGCGGACGGAGTATGTTCGACAGGTGAAAGCTGACAGGCGTGACTCGCGCCGGTGTCCACGGCGAGGGGGGTCACACATTGCGGGATAGATGGTGACAGGAACAGAGCGCACGGGCGGAGATCTCGGAGAGAAATGGTTCGTCAAGGGTCGGGAGGCACTTGAGCGGGGCCAAATCGCGGAGGCCATCGGAAGCTTACGACACGCCCTTGAGGCGGACGCCCGTTCAATCGATGCACATCTCTACCTCGGCATCGCGCTGGCGATGGACGCCCAGGTGTATGAGGCCATTGATATCTTCGAAGCGGCGCTTGCGCTCTCCCCGAGCGATTTCATGGTCAACTTCAAGCTCGCCGAGCTTTACTTCAGGCTCTGGGTGCCCGAGAAAGGACACAAGCATCTGCACGCCGCGATGGAAGCGAGCTCAAGCGCGCAGGAGCGACAGTTGCTTCGAACGCTGATATCCCAGGAAGCCGATCGAGAGAAGGGGCGGATCTCTCGCCCGACCTTTGGAAAATCCTAGGGGGCGCGCAGCTGGCAAGGCAAGGAGGATGCGGCCCCAATGAACTTCTCGCGAGCCCTGCAACTCGCTGTGGGGAGCGCCGCGATCGTTTGGATGGTGGTCGTCGTCTATTTTCATGCTCCCCTGTGGCCAGCCCTGGTGGGCGCTGTAGGCGCGATCCTCTGGATCGCGATCAGAGCCTGGCGTGAACGCCCACGCTCATCCACGAGGGGCCAACGGAAGACCTAAAGAGCCTCGTGAAATAAGGTGATGATCACGTCACAGGCCCAAGCGGGCATAGCGCAGGAAGCTGAACGCCAGCGCCGAGTGGCGCACGCGGCCCATGCCCAGGC
>Ga0209515_10008340_pt1 | contig 12121 bp, 6 predicted proteins | sample Subgroupgradi54m_FD_187454 | JGI IMG/M metagenome (GOLD analysis project Ga0209515, IMG submission 187454) | Subsurface groundwater microbial communities from S. Glens Falls, New York, USA - GMW60B uncontaminated upgradient, 5.4 m (SPAdes)... ... | reverse complement strand
GCTTCGGCAACACCGGCGCCTGCACCAGCGCCATCACGTTCCTCGACGGCGAGCGCGGCGTCCTCCGCTACCGCGGCATCCCGATCGAGCAGTTGGCCGAGGCGGCGACCTTCACCGAGACCGCCTCTCTCCTCATCTATGGGAACCTCCCGAGCCAGCGGGAGCTGGAGCAGTTCTCCACGCGGCTCGCCGAGCGGGCCGCCCTCCCGGAAGGGATGGAGCGGTTCTTCGACCTGTTCCCCAAGACGGCGCACCCGATGGCCGTCCTCTCGGCGATGGTCACGATCCTCTCCAGCTACTTCCCCACACTCCTCAACCCGTACCCGACGCGCGAGGAGATTGACGAGGCGATCCTGACGCTCCTGGCGAAAGTCCCGACGCTGGCGGCCTACGGCTACCGGCGGTCCCAGGGATTGCCGGTCGTCCCGCCGCGGCGCGACCTCTCGTACACCGCCAACTATCTACAAATGATCTTCGGTACGCCGGCGCCGGACCCGACGGTCGTCCAAGCGATGCGGCAGATCTTCATTCTGCATGCGGACCATGAACAAAACTGCAGCACCTCGACGGTGCGGCTGGTCGGCAGCTCCCGCGCCAACGCGTTCTCGTCGGTGGCGGCGGGGATCTCGGCGCTCTGGGGCCCCCTGCACGGCGGCGCCAACCAGGCGGTCATCGAGATGCTGGAGACCATCCAGCGCGACGGCGGCGACTACAAGAAGTACGTCGCCCTCGCCAAAGACAAGACCTCGACGTTCCGGCTCATGGGATTCGGGCACCGGGTCTACAAGAACTTCGACCCGCGCTCGCGGATCATCAAGCAGGCGTGCGACCAGGTCCTGGCGAAGCTCGGCGTCAACGATCCGCTGCTGGACATCGCCAAGCGACTGGAAGAGACGGCCTTGAAGGACGACTACTTCATCTCCCGTAAGCTCTACCCCAACGTGGATTTTTACAGCGGGATCATCCTGCGGGCGATCGGCATCCCGACGAACGGGTTCACCGTGACGTTCGCCCTCGGGCGGCTGCCCGGGTGGCTGGCGCATTGGAAAGAGATGCTGGAGTCGCCGGGGATGCGCATCGGCCGGCCGCGGCAGGTCTACGTCGGCCCGGTGGAGCGCGCGTACGTGCCGCTCAGCCAACGTGGATAGGCCTATGGCTGCGCGCGTCACAGTCGGCGTCGTCGGCGCCGGGAACGTCGGCGGCACCTGCGCCCAGCGGATCCTCGAGCGGGACCTGGCCGACGTCGCCCTCGTGGACGTCGTGGACGGGCTGGCCGCCGGCAAGGCGCTCGACCTGGCGGAGGCCGCCCCCGTCGAGGGGCACGACCGGCAGATCATCGGCGCCACCTCGTACGACATCCTGGCTGGCGCGCAGGTCGTCGTCATCACCGCCGGGCTGGCCCGCAAGCCGGGGATGTCCCGCAGCGACCTGCTTGACGCCAACGCGAAGATCATCGCCAGCATCGTCCCGCAGGTGGTCGCCCACGCCCCCGACGCGGTCCTGATCACCGTCACCAATCCCCTCGATATCATGACCCACCTGACGTGGAAGCTCTCCGGGTTCCCGCCGGCGCGCGTCGTCGGGATGGCCGGCGTGCTCGATGCCGCCCGCTTCCGCTACTTCATCGCCCAGCGGCTGAAGGTCTCCGTCAAGGACGTCTCGGCCATCGTCCTCGGCGGCCACGGCGACAGCATGGTGCCGCTGCCGCGCTACACGACGGTGGCCGGCGTCCCGCTGGCCCAGCTCCTGCCGGCCGAGGAGGTCGAGCGGCTCATCCAGCGCACGCGCGACGGCGGCGCCGAGGTGGTCAAGCTGCTGAAAGCCGGCAGCGCGTTCTATGCCCCGGCCAGCGCCGTCGCCGACATGGTGCAGGCGATCCTCCGCGATGAGCGGCGGCTGTTGCCGTGCTGCGCGTACCTGACCGGCCAGTACGGGCTCAAGGACCTGTTCTGCGGCGTGCCGGCGATCCTCGCCGCTGGCGGCGTCGAGGAGGTCGTCGAGCTGGCGCTGACCGACGCGGAACGGACCGCCCTCCAGCGCTCGGCACAGGACGTCCGCAAGGATGTTGACGCCCTCGATGCGGCTGCACGAATTCCAAGCTAAAGCCCTCTTCAAATCGTACGACCTGCCGGTGCCCCCCGGCGTGGTCGTGGACTCCCCCAAGGGGATCACGAAGGCCCTCACCAGGGTCAAAGCCCGCCCCTGCGTCGTCAAGGCCCAGGTCCTTGCCGGCGGCCGCGGCAAGGCCGGCGGCGTGCGGATCGCCAAGACGACCCAAGAGGCGCGTACCGCCATCGAAGCCCTCCTCGGGAGTCGGCTCGTCACCAAGCAGACCGGCGGGGTGGGGGAGCTGGTCCGCCGCGTCCTCGTCGAGCCGGCCTCGACGATCCTCCACGAATATTACGTCGGCCTCGTGATTGACCGCAGCCGCGAGACGCCGGTCCTGCTATGCTCACGCGAGGGGGGCATGGAGATCGAGGAGCTGGCGGCCCGCGCGCCGGAGGCGATCCTCAAGGAGCCGCTGGACGTGGCGCGCGGCCTCCAGGCGTTCCAGGCCCGCAAGGTCGTCTACGCCCTCGGCCTCACCGATCCGAAGGTGGTGGAGCAGGGGGTCGCCCTTCTGCGGAACCTGGCCCGCCTCTGCCTCGACCTCGGCGCCTCACTCGTCGAGATCAACCCGCTGGCGCTCACAAAGGAGCGCGGACTCGTCGCCATTGACGCGAAGCTGACGCTCGACGACAGCGCCCTCCCTCGGCATCCGGAGCTGGCTGCGCTGAACGACCCGCGCGACGGCTCGCCGCTGGAGGCCAGGGCCCGGAAGGTCGGCATCAACTACGTCGGGCTCGATGGCACGATCGGCTGCATGGTCAACGGGGCGGGGCTGGCGATGGCCACCATGGACATCATCAAGCTGCACGGCGGGGAGCCGGCCAATTTCCTCGACGTCGGCGGCGGCGCCAACGTCGAGCAGGTCCGCGAGGCATTCACGCTGATCCTCGGCGACGCGAAAGTCCGCGCGGTCCTGATCAATATCTTCGGCGGCATCATGAAGTGCGACGTCATCGCGCAGGGGATCCTCGAGGCGGTGAAGACCATCAAGCCGCGCGTGCCGCTCGTCGTGCGGCTGGAGGGGACGCACGTGCAGGAGGGGCGCAGCATCCTGGCGGCCTCGAAGCTGGCGATCCGCTCGGCGACGACGATGGAGGACGCGGCCAAGCAGGTGGTCGCGGCGGCGCAGGAGGCGGCATGAGCATCCTCGTCGGCAAGACGACGCGCGTCCTCGTGCAGGGGATCACCGGCAAGGCCGGCGCGTTCCACGCCGCGCAGATGAAGGAGTACGGCACGCAGGTGGTCGGCGGCGTCACTCCCGGCAAGGGGGGGACGCAATGGGACGGCATCCCGGTGTTCCACACGGTGGCCGAGGCGGTGCGGGAGACGGGGGCTGACGCGTCGTGTATTTTTGTGCCGGCGCTCGCTGCCGCCGACGCGATGCTGGAGGCGGCCGACGCCGGCATCCGGCTGATCGTGACGATCACCGAGGGGATCCCGACGCTCGACATGATCGGCGTGAAGCGGGCGCTCCAAGGCCGCGGTGTCCGGATCATCGGCCCCAACTGCCCCGGCGTCATCACGCCGGGCGCCTGCAAGATCGGCATCATGCCCGGCTACATCCATAAGCCGGGGTCGGTCGGCCTGATCTCCCGCAGCGGGACGCTGACCTACGAGGCAGTCTGGCAGTTGAGCCAGCGACAGCTCGGTCAATCCACCTGCGTGGGGATTGGCGGCGACCCGGTGATCGGCACGACCTTCATGGACCTCTTGGCGCTCTTCCAGCAGGACGCGGCCACCGAGGCGATCGTGCTGATCGGCGAGATCGGCGGGACCGCCGAGGAAGAGGCCGCCGCGTTCATCAAGCAGCACGTGACCAAACCGGTCATCGCGTTCGTCGCCGGGCAGACCGCCCCGCCGGAGAAACGGATGGGGCATGCCGGGGCGGTGATTACCGGCGGGCAGGGGACGTGCGCCTCGAAGTTCGCCGCGCTGCAGGAAGCGGGGGCCACCATCGTCCGCTCGCCGGCCGCCATCGGCGAGACCGTCGCCAAAATCCTCCGCGAAGCCGCGATCCGCGGCTAACCCTTCGCCCCGGAGGAATACCCTCCTCGAGTGATGGGTTACTGGGTCTTGCCGGTGAAGGTGAAGTCGCGCAGGAGCATCGCCGGGGCGAGGCAGGCGCCGAGCCCAGAGCCGGGGTCGGCGATGAGCCGGCGCTCGCGCGAGAGGGCCGCCGTCCGCGAGAACGCCTCCAGCACCGACTGCGTAAACCGCAGATTCTTGACCGCCCCCACCACCTTCCCCCGCCGGACCAGGAACGTCCCGTCCCGCGTAAGCCCCGTCATCAGCGCCCGCCGCGTGTCCAGCAGGCCGTTGACGTAATGGAAGCGGCTGATGACCAGCCCGTCGCCCAGCAGCCGCTCCATGCCGGCGCGCGGTGTGGTCCCCGCCGCCAACGTCAGATGCGTCGGCAGCGGCCCCTCGGTCTCATCGTACGGCATCCCGTGGCCCGTTGAGGGCTGGCGGTAGCGCGCGCCGTACGCGGTGTCGTAGACGACGCCGGCGGCGACCCCGCGCTCGATGAGCGCCACCCGCTGTTTCGGGACCCCCTCGTAATCGAATGGGACGGCCAAGCCGTCTGGATGCAGCGCGTCGTCGTGGATCGAGATTGCCTCGCCCATGAAGCGATCACCGAGCCGCCCCGCGAGCGGGCTTGTCCGCTCGGCGAGCGCCTTGGCCCCGAAGGCGATGTAGCCCAGCCACTCCAGCAATTCCGCCACCGCCTCTGGCTCCAGGATCACGTCATAGCGACCGAAGGAAGTCCCTGTGGGACGACCCAGCCGCAGGTCGCGCGGCGCCGCGTTGGCCCGCGCCAGCCGCACCGCCCGGTCCGCCACTGCGTCAAGGTCGAGCTGCGCGATGTCGCGTGACGTCGCCGCCGCGTAGCCCGACGCTCCCCCGCGTGTGGCAACCAGCTTGACGCCCGCGACGGTGAACGGCTGGTACCGCGCCAGCCCCTTCGACCCGACGACCGCCAGCTCTTCTTCCCCGGCGGTGAACGAGCCGGCCAGCGCGTAGCCGGCCCGGCCGGTCCGCTGCCAGACGGCGTGGAGCGCCTGGATCGTGTCGGCGATCGGCCGCCGCGCCGTCTCCGCGACGTAGGTCGCCAGCGGCGGGACGGCACGGGCCAGTGGCGCCGCCGGCACGGCGGCGAGCGTGCGGCGGCCGCCGACGCGGGCCATCGCCATCGCGGCCTCGACGGCGGCGCGGAGCGCCTCAGGGCTGAAGGCATTGGTCGTCGCCACGCCGACATGCCCGTCGCAGGCCACCTTCACCCAGACGTCCACCGACTCGGCGTAGAACGTTTGATGGAACCGGCCGTTGGCGAACCGCAGTGTCGTCTGCGCCCCCCGCTGGCAGGCGATGAGGGTCTGGTCGGCCTTCGCGCGGCCCGCGGCGGCGGTCAGCGCGGCCAGCAGGCGGGGACGCCCGAGCAGATGCGACGGCGACCGGCTCATCGGTGGCTGCGCCCGATCTGGACGCGGGTGAACAGGGCCGGCGCCGCGCCGTGCCCGGTGTGCATGATCTGCACCGGCTCCCCTTTTGCGCAGTTCGGCACGCCGTGGAGCACCCACTCGTCGCGGCCCGCCACGCCGCGGCACGACCCCCAGAACGCCGGCGTGATCCCGGTGTAGACCGGATTCTTCAGGACTGCGCCGAGCCGGCCGTCGCGGATCTCCCAGCCGATCTCCGTCCCGAACTGGAAATTCAACCGCCGATCATCAATGGACCAGCTCCGGTTCGTGGCCAACAGCACGCCGCGCCGGGTGCCGGCGATGAGGTCACGCAGGGTCGTGGTCCCCGGCTCGAGGTTGACGTTCGTCATCCGGACGAGCGGCATGGCGTTCCATCCGTCGGCCCGCATCGCCCCCGATGACGACAACCCCACGCGCGCGGCGCTCTCCCTCGAGCTGAGATACCCGACGAAGAGTCCCTCGCGGACGATCGGCGTCGTCTGCGCCGGCACCCCCTCGTCGTCGTAGCCGAAGGTCCCCACGCCGTGCGGGCAGGTGGCGTCCGCCGTGATCGAGACCTGCCGCGAGCCGTAGCGGAAGCGGCCCCGCTTCGAGGGATCGAGGAAACTGCCGCCGGCGAAGCTGAGCTCCTGCCCGAGGACGCGATCCAACTCGACCGGGTGGCCGCACGACTCGTGGAGTTGCAGCGCGAGCTGATCCGGCATCAGGATCACCGTCGTCACCTCGGCCGGGCACTCCTTGGCGCGCAGGAGAGCGACCGCCTCGCGCCGCACCCGCGGTGCCTGGCCGACGAGGTCCAGCGATTTGACATATTCGTAGCCGGCCTGGGCGACGCCGACGCCGTTGCCCATCGGGTAGGAGCGCCGCTGGATCTCCCCGTCGAGCGCGGCGAGCGCCTCCATCGAGGCGCCGCTCTCGATGATCTCCTGCCGGATCAGCGAGCCCTCCGTGGAGAGGAACAGTTTCTCCGTGCGGTAGAACTCGAGTGAGGTCGTGGCGGTCTTGACGGCGTCGTGTTCGCGCAGGACCTGGTTGGCCCAGAGGAGATAGTCGAGTTTTTTCGGGAGCGGGACGATGAACGGGTCCACGTCCAGCGGCGTGCGGTAACTGCCGCGCTGCGGCGGCTGGGCGGGGAAGGGGACCGGCTCGGCGTGGACGAGGGCGCAGGCCTTGGCCATCGCGACGGCGTGCGCGGCGGTGGCCCGGAGGCCGGTGAGCCGGCTGGAGGCGGCGTAGCCCCACGCGCCGTGGACGCGGGCGCGGAGGGCGCATCCCTCGCTGACGGCGGCGGCCAGGTGCTGGACGGCGCCGTTCTGGACGATCAGCGATTCCTGGCGGCGACGCTCCCAGCGGGCGTCGGCGTACTCGACCTTCGCCCGCGTGAGCCCGGCGATCGTCTCCTGCAGCAGCGCGAGAATCTTCGTCGTCGGCATCCGCGCGTTTACCCTACTCGCCACGCTTCCCTCTGTCAAGTTAGCCCTGCGCCGCCCACCTTCTTGCTCGGCATGTTATACTCTTCGGCGGCATGCCAACTCCGGCGGCGTGGATGGCGGCGATCAATCAGGCGTTCCGGCGGCTCCCGGCCGGCGCGGCGCGGCGGTTCCGGACGCGGCGGACGCCCATCGCCCGCAAGCACCTGATGATCATGTACACCGACCGCGGGGCGGAGCGGGTGATTGACGCGCAGTACCGCCCGTGGCTCGTCACCGACCGCCAGCGCCGCGTCTTCCACCGCGCCTGTCTGACGCTCAAGTCCGCCCTCGCCCGGATTGTCCCGCTCTACCTGGCCAACCCGCGCGTCCGCCAGATCGTTCCGCTGGAACCGGCCGAGGCCGACTGGTTCTGGCACATCCTCGGCGGCGTGGCGCAGACCCCGCAGACCGTCTTCGACCGGCTCGATTCGACGGCGACGTTCGCGCACCCCCGCTGGGCCGATGACTTCTGGTTTCTGGAGCCGAACTCCGTCGGCATCGGCGGCGTCCACTACATCCCCGCCACGGCCGGCACGATCGGCGAGCTCGTTGCGCCGTGGCTGACGCGGACCTTCCCGACGCTCGGGCTGGCCCCGATGGACGATATTCGCGACCTCCTGCTCGGCGTGCTTCGGGCGCACGCCCGGGGGATCGGCCGCCGGCGCCTCCATATCGCGTTCCTCGAGGATCAGTCGGAGCGCAGCGGCACCGCGGAGTTCGAGCACGTGGCGGCCTACTTCCGGCGGCGCGGTGTCCACGCCGTGGCGACCGATCCCCGGCACCTGCGCGTGAAAGGCGGCGAGATCTACGCCCGCGATTTCCCGGTGGACGTCTTCTACCGCGACACGGAGATCACCGAGTTCCTCGAGCTGGCGCGGGGCGGCGTGCCGATGGACATCGTGCGCGAGGCGTTCCGCCGCAATCAGGTCGTCTCCTCGATCGCCGGCGAGTTCGACCACAAGAGCGCGTGGGAATTGTTCACGAATCCGGTCTTCCACCGGCACTTCACGCCGGCCCAGCGCACCCTCTTTGCGAAGCACGTTTTGTGGACGCGGCTCCTCTGGGAGCGGACGACGACCGATCCGTCCGGCCGCGTGGCGGACCTGGCCGCCTACGTTCGCCGCCACCGCACGACACTCACGATCAAGCCGAACCGCGAGTATGGCGGCCTCGGCGTGACGTTCGGCCACGCCACGTCCCCGCGTGACTGGGAGCGGGCGCTCGACGCCGCGCTCCGACGGCCCGGCTCCACCGTCGTGCAGCGGACCGCCCGCGTGCATGCCGAGCCGTTCCCGCAAATTGACGCGCAGGGGCGCGTGACGCTCGAGCCGCGCTACGCGGTGACTGGTTTCGCCGCCACCTCCCGCGGCTTGGCCATCCTCGGCCGCTCCTCCTCGCGCGCCGTCGTCAATGTCTCCCGCGGCGGCGGCCTCATCGCCGTCGCCCGCCTGCGTTAATATAAATTTAGCTCATATTTTGTTTTGACGGCCTCCCGTCCCATCAGGTAGACTGGTGCTGATGTCCATGCCGTGGTGTCGAATCCCAACCGCCATCGTGATCGTGGCCCTCGCCGTGCCGCCGGCCGGCTGGGCGGCGCCCGAGATGCTGCGGGTCGAGCAGCTCGAAGCCCCGGCGCCGCCCTCGGATCCCACCGTCACATCCGGCGGCCTCGAAGAACGTTCTAAAGGATGGCGACAACGCGCCAGCGAACTGCTCAGCGCCCTCCTCGGGAAATCCGCGTCCACGGCGCCTTCCGATCCCCACCTGATCCAGACCGCCAGGGGTCCGTTCAAGCTGTTCGATCCCGAAGGCCCCCCCTTCAAGCTCTTGGTGGCCGGATGGGTAGAATTCCAGCGGCTCCAGGGAGATATTTCCATCGCGCCGGGGGATGGTCCCTACCTGCTGTCGGTCAAAGGACCGCTGACTCTCGTCACCGATGGGCGGGACGATAACCGCTCCGTCGTGTGGTGGCTCATGAAAATCTTGAAGGGACCCCATCCGAACTCGGCGTCCGTGGCGGATCTCGCCGAGTACGTTGAGCCGTTGATCCGGGCCGCCGTTCGAGATGCCGATCGGCGAAAGGGGCTTGACGCCGCCGTGGCCGCGATGGCCACCGCCGCGCTGTCCACCCGTGGCCCCCAGTATCTCAGTCTCGTCGTACCGGTCCAGCAGGCGCTGGCCGCGCTGGCCCGCCCGCGTGGCGGCTTGGAGGAGCGGTGGGTGGTGGTACAGCCGGGGACGCCGGCGTTCGCCGATGCCTTCGGGACAACATCCCATGAGCCGCTGGAGATGGTCGGACAACTGGCCGCGTGGTTGCGGCACCGACGGAATGTGCGGCGCGACCCCGCGCCGGCGATCGTCCGTGTCGTCCCCGCCAGCTGGCGCCAGGCCCGCGAGTGGGCCGCGCTCGGGTTCGTGCCGTTGCCCAGTCAGGACGAAGTCCTGGCCGTGATCCGGCAGGGTGGGTGGACTCCGCAGGGCGTGACGCGCGAAGTCGAGGGACCCGACACACTGACGCTGCGATGGCCGACGCCCTGGCGGCTGCGGGAGGGGTGGCCTGCGGTCGCCACGCTGGCGATTGTCCCGGCCCACAGCCAGTCGTTCCAGGGCGACAGCCAGTTCCCGCGCAAACCGTTCCGGGATCTGTTGCGTCGGCTGGCGTCTCCGGCGACCCCCGTGACGTCGGAGGATCAACGAGAGCTCGCCGAGGGGCTGGCGACCTATGGGACACTGGGCCGGTTGGCCTTCGCAGGGATTCCCTACGGCATTCCCGATACGGCGGCGAAGCGCGGACTGGCAGCGAGCTGGGAGTTCCCTGACAAACTGGTGGCGGCCGAGGCCGAGGTGGCTCAGGCCGAAGCCGCGCGGGCGCGGGCCCGCGCGGCGGCGCCCAGCGGTGTGAACGCTCAACACTCTGACGCTGCGCTCGCGCCATTGGCCCAAGCCGTGCGCGCCGCGGCCACCGCCAGGTATACGGCGCTCCAGCAGCAGCTCATCGATCGGCTGGCGGGGCTCGTGCTCCCGGATCGCCAGCGGCTCGGCGAGATTCGGCGCCGCCTCACCGCGTTCGATCCCCGGCACCCTCCCGCGTTGGTGCGGTGGCTCCGACAACAAGGGCCTCGCGATCGTCTCTGGCAGCCCGGGGAAGCCACGACCGCGCTGAGGCGTGAGTCGGAGGCCATCCAGCAGGCGGTCGCCGCGCTGGACGACCGGGCGAGCCCCCTGGCTCTCCACGTGGCTGAACTTGAGCGCATGGTTCCATCAGAGCACGGCCTCTCGCCGTCGTCGGGAACCACCCCGGATCTCGCGCGGATCATCAAAGCCCCGGAGACATTGGAAGCCGTGGCCATCGGGGCCCTGGCCGCGTCCCGACGCCTCGATGGGGGAACCTTGCGGCGGCTGGAGGCGTTGGTGCAGAGGGTCCAAGCCGCGTTGCGGGCCGGCTGGCCGGCGGATGATGAGGCCCAGCAGGCGCTGCGGCGGTGGCAGGCGCTCGCCGTGGCCCTCCTCTCCGACGCGCTCGCTCTGACTGAACCGACGGCGCGCGGGTTCTTTGACACGGCGGGCGCGCTGGAAAACGACCTTTGGTATTGGGTGGCCTATGGGATGCCCCGCCCGAGGGGTCTGCACGTCAAGCGGCCGGGAGGGCTCACCGTCTCCTCATGGGCTGAAGGGGGCGTCCTGTTCCTGTTGGCGAACCGCGACGGCCACTCCAGCATCCCCGCCGATCGGCTGAATCTCCACACGGTCTCAACCATGGTGGTCCGAACGGTGATGGATACCGAGGAGCCCCTCGAGGATCTCCCGCGGGCGACCCGTGAAGATGCCTGGCGCGTGTCTGTGGAGCTCGCGGATGGCTTGCGGGCGCCGGCGCCGCCCGTCTCCCTAAAGGTAGGGCTCCTGCTGTGGCGCCCGGAGGCCGTCTGGAACGTGCGCGCGGCGTATGCCCACCTGGTATCAGCCATGGCCAACCGCTTGGGGTATCCGATGACCGCCGCGTTCTTCACCGACGAGGCAGCGGTCCGGTACGCGCGCGTCCGTCGCCTCTCGCAGGACGGGTTGTGGAAACCGGCATTGCCTCCGCTGGCCTCTGTGCCGGAGGGGTCCGCGCCGACCGGGGCGCGCATCGGGAATCTCGTGCAGCGGGTGCTCCAGGGAGAGCGGCTCGAGGCGCTGCCGCTGGCCGAGCTCCTGGCGGTAATCGCCCATCTGGGGGTGAAGAATGCGCAATACCGGCTCATCTCCACCCACCCGGTCTACCGTGCTTCCGAGCAGCGATGGGTTTGGCTGAGTGGCCGATGGCTCGCGGTGCCGCCGGCCACGACCGACCTTGCGGCGTTTGTCCGGCAAGAGCTTCGCAAGGTCGGGCGGCGGATCACGGCGTGGGCGGACGCGTTCGGCCGCGATGTGCAGTCGGCTCGAGGCGTCCAGGTGCGGGAAACCGACGGCGGCGTGCTCATTGAGTACCCGCCGCTCGAGCCGCTGACGCTGACCCAGATGGCGGTGCTCCAGCACCATGCGAGCCCGTCGGGCGGGACCGTGTGCGCGATCCAGCTCCTCGACGCGTCCAGCAGCATCCGTCAGGTCCGAGTGGAGATCTCCGCGGTCTCCATCCCCACCATGGCCAGCGGCCTGGAGGAGCCGGCAGCGCGGCGGGCGGCCGAGGCATTCTGGCGCGCCCGCTTGCGCGAAGCGCCCCTCCAGGAAACCCAGGTGTTCAGCCCGCCGCTCGTGGCCGCCTTCCCGGCCTTGCAGGCCCTGTCGCGCCTGGCCCCGGCGCGATTCATCGCCGTGGTGGATCCGGACATAGCGGGGAGTCCACAGCGGTTGCTGAGCGCGTTGCGCCAGCGTGGCGTGGCCGCGGCCCGCCTGTACGAGTTTAGGGGGTTGGATGAGCCGGCGGTGCAGGATCTTGCCGATTCGCATGAGATCTCCGTGAAGCCCTTTTTCTTTCCTCAGGGATTGCGCGCCGACCTCTTCAAGCCGACCGCATTCCTCACGGGCCTGTTGTTCCACCTCGGGCTCCCTGAGAAACCCCAAGACTGGCGGTGGGAGACGGCC
>Ga0209515_10008338_pt1 | contig 12123 bp, 9 predicted proteins | sample Subgroupgradi54m_FD_187454 | JGI IMG/M metagenome (GOLD analysis project Ga0209515, IMG submission 187454) | Subsurface groundwater microbial communities from S. Glens Falls, New York, USA - GMW60B uncontaminated upgradient, 5.4 m (SPAdes)... ... | reverse complement strand
GTCCGCAATTTATTCTACCTTTTCGTTCTGAACGGAAGTATCTATCTTTGTTTTTCTCCTGATTTCTTTGGCGGTTTTTTCTCTCAAGTAATAAAGTTTTGATCGGCGCACCTTTGATTTTCTTACCACCTCAACTTTGTCTATTGTGGGCAGAAAAACGGGGAAGGTTTTTTCTACGCCAATACCACCGGAAACTTTTCTGACCGTAACTGTTCCGCCCGATTCAGCGCCGTGTTTACGGGCGATTATAAGGCCTTCAAAAGCCTGGGTTCTGGTTTTTTCACCATCTTTTATTTTTTGGAAAACCTTAACAGTCCAGCCTGATTTTAAGCCTTCAAACTTATTCTGGCCCATGTTTTTTGATTGAAATAGTTGGATTTTGTCCATATCTGTATTAATGAAATTAACTTCACTATTCTAACTCATTTATGAATTTTTGTAAATCGTCAGGAAGGTCGGTTTCAAAAGCCAAGGCTTTTCCATCGGGAGAGATGAACTGGAGTTTATAGGCATGGAGGAACAAATGTTCGGGTTGTTTTGGGTAGGTTACATTTTTGTGGCCGTATAATGGGTCTCCGGCAACGGGAGTTCCGATAGATTTTAAATGGACTCGTATCTGGTGGGTCCGGCCTGTGTGAGGGGAAACTTCCAAAAGTGTAAAATCATGAAAATTCTTTAAGGTGCTATATTCGGTAACCGCTTCTTTTTTGTCTTTAAGTTTTTTATTGCCCCTTACTTGGGTAGTGCGTTTCATTCCGATTCTGCCCATAGGGGCATCTATAATTCCTTTGGGCTCTTTGGGTTTTCCATGAACTAAAGCAAGATAAAACTTTTTAATTTTCCTATCTTGAAAAAGATTCTTTAAATAAAGAAATGAACCTTGAGTTTTTGCGATAACAAGTAAACCCGACGTGTCTTTGTCTAGACGATGAACCAGTCCGGGTCTTAACGGGTCTTCGCCGACTGACTTTATTTCCGGGTATTTTTCAACCAACCAACCTGTGACGCTTTCCTGTTTGTCCTCGGCATTTTTTGGATGAGTAATCAGCCCGGAGGGTTTGTTGATGACTAAAATATTTTTGTCCTCGTAGACTTTAGAGATTTCTGTCATGGTGGGCGGTGAAGGATTCGAACCCTCGGCCTACTCGGTGTAAACGAGTCGCTCTAACCAACTGAGCTAACCGCCCTTTTTCGCTAAAGCTTTGAAGGGCATAGCCCTGACAAAGTGCGAATGTGCGCGTGCCTGGACTCGAACCAGGGACCCCGTCATTATAAGTGACGTGCTCTAACCAGCTGAGCTACACGCGCAACGAAAACTAACTATTATTCTACGCTTTTTAAGCGCTTTATTCCAGAGTTTGTGGTTTCCCTAAGCAAGGCTTCTGGGAATTAATTTACCTCACCAAGGCGTAGAACTCTTTTTGTTCCAGAGTTTCTTTTTGAAGCAATTCTTTAGCGATTTTATGAAGGACAGCTATCTTTTGTGTCAAGACTTTTTTGGCAGAGGTTAATCCTTTTGTTATCAGTTTTTTAATCTCTTCGTCTATTTGAAATGCAATCGTTTCGGAATAATTTTTCTGGGTTGAAATTTCTTTTCCCAAGAAAACCAGTTCATCTTTTTCTCCAAAAGTAATCGGACCAAGATTATCGGACATTCCATATTGGGTAATCATGCGGCGGGCAAGATCGGAGGCCACTTTCAAATCGTTTGAAGCGCCGGTTGTGGTGTCTTTGAATATGATTTTTTCGGCCGCAAATCCGCCGAGTAAAACGGCTAACTCGGATTCAAACTCGGAGCGGGAACGCAGATGTTTGTCTTCGGTCGGCAATTTCAATGTGTATCCGCCCGCTCTTCCGCGTGACACTATTGAGACCTTATGAACCGGATCAGTGTAGGGGAGAGAACATGCTACTAAGGCGTGGCCAGCTTCGTGATAAGCGGTTATCTCTTTTTCTTTTTTAGAAAATATATGACTGCGCCTTTCCGGGCCTAAAAGAACCTTTTCAATAGCTTCAAAAAGATTATCCTGAGTTATTTCCTTTTGGTTATTCCTTGCGGCCAAGATAGCAGCCTCGTTTATTAAATTTGCCAGATCGGCTCCTGATAATCCTGGAGTTCTTTCGGCAACTAGTTTAAAATTAACAGTTTTAGCTAGAGGTTTATCTAAGGCATGAATTTTTAATATATCTTCGCGGTCTTTCATTGAAGGTTCATCCAAGATTATCCGCCTGTCAAAACGGCCGGGCCTTAAAAGGGCAGGATCAAGAATATCGGGACGGTTGGTTGCGGCCATGACAATTACGGCGGCATCGGTGTCGAAGCCGTCCATCTCAACCAAAATTTGGTTCAAGGTTTGTTCTCTTTCGTCGTGTCCACCTCCGAGGCCTGCACCACGGTGTCTGCCGACAGCGTCAATTTCATCAATGAAGACAATTGCCGGGGCAGTTTTCTTGGCCAGCTCAAACATGTCCCTGACTCTGTTAGCGCCGACACCGACAAACATTTCCACAAATTCAGATCCGGAAACGAAATAAAAGGGGACATGGGCTTCACTTGCTACAGCTTTGGCAAGCAAAGTTTTTCCTGTTCCGGGTGAGCCAACTAACAAAATTCCTCTTGGTATTCTGGCTCCAAGTTTGTGGAATTTCTTCGGGTCTTTCAAAAATTCTACAACCTCGGATATTTCTTCTTTAGCCTCAATTAACCCTGCGACATCTTTGAAGGTAACCTGCTTCTTGCCATTTTTTAAATTGGCCAAACGAGCTTTGGACTTGCCGAAAGAGAAGGCCTGCATTGAACCCTTCTGAGCCTTGTTGAACATGTACCAGAAAATAAGAATTATTAAAAGAAAAGGTAAAACTACCGGAATAATAGAAGATAGTATTAAACCCGCTGTTCCTACCTCATCTTGGATCTGAATGTTAAAAGCCGAGAGTTTGTCTTTGTTGGCTCCTAAATTAAGTAATGTTTCAAAAGCCGAAATTCCGGACTCTTTTTGGGAAACAAGTTTCTTGTCCCCATCTTTTAGGACGATATCCAGATGATCTCCTTTGACTATTATTTCTTTGACCTGTCCGGCATTTATTTTAGTCACTAGCTCCGAAACAGAAATGTTGCCGGCTTTATCGTATGGCGACTGAAAAAGCAAAACCAGCCCAGCGGCGGTGAGGAGGATTAAGAAAACTATTGAAATGTATTTTGTGAATTGTTTTATCATGTTAGATAAAATTCTAGTGAATTATACATTTATGCTAGTGTTTTTCAAGGGTTGATCCCGTTAGAGAAAAGCCGCCCCAAGGTGGCTGAAGCCACTCGCTTGGCGAGGGCGTTCTCTAACGGGATTGACTTTTGGGGGCAAATGTATTATCATATAAAATAAGAACCTTGTCAATCCAAGACAGTAAAAAGATGCCTCAAAAGGAGGAGGCCAGAATGAACGAAAAACCGGTGGTTTTAAGGGATCCGTCAGATGTTTTTAGTATTATGGTTGTTTCTTCTGTTTTTGAACCTCGGAGCGCTTCGATTGAGGAAAAGAGGCGAATCTTTGAGAAGTTCTGGGCCAACTATGTTTCTGGGCTTCAGAGCAATTTCGATTCAGCCGGAAAGAGACCTGAAACCGATGACTTTGGCTTTGGTTTCTTAGTGGAGGGATTTGCTCTTTATTCGGAGAGATTGCCAAAGAGAAACACCGAAAAAGGAGAAGAGGTTGCTAAAGCGATCCTTTCGGCGCTTCATTCAGGCAGGAGCAGTAATCTTGTCCGGCTTGACCATAGTTTGTCGAATAGCGACTTTCTTTGGGTGAAGCAGACAGGACGCTTAACTACCATTACGGGCATCGGCGAGATTAAGTCATCCTATCAGGCCGCCTTGCAAAAAGTGGGAGGTCAACTCAAAAGACAGGAGACGGCGTTAGGTTTTTTAGTTGAAAGACTTAAAGAAGCCAAGACCAACAAGACGATCAACGGCTTTTTCCAAAGAAGGAAAGTTGTTGTTTCAGAAAGTCTGGAGCGAGTTCTCATTGTGCCGTTTGGAGAAGGAGAAAAAGCTAGACAGGATGATAAATTTTCTGATTGGCTGGTTATTGAGCTCGAGTTTAGCTATAGTGAACTAATTTTCATTGCCCAACAGATTTGGCCTAATTTTAGACCGGATATCCAAATCGGTCCCGGCAAGTTGGCTAATCTGGATCAAATGGCCTTGAAGCTTGGTGAATGGGTGAAACCCCGACTCGATGATATTTTCAGTGATTCGGAGGAGTTTGGCACTCACAACCCGCTCCCGTATTTCGAGATAGGACTATTTGTTCTAGCAACTGGGAAGACGCCGTTGCTGGAAGATGAGGTCAAGTGGTCGGTGGAACTTGTGCGAAACAGTTTTTGGCCGGCTGTCCAGCGATGCCTTAATCTCTTTCCGAATTCAACTTCCTGTTCTCAAATTGATTTTTCCGAAAAAGAAAAAGGACTTTTCTCGAAGTTCTGGTATGTCCTAACTTCGAACCGGGAAGACCTCGGATATTTCTTGTGCTTTATTAGATCCTTGAATACACAGATAAAAGATCTTGCTCGTGAACAAGGTCAGCTGAAGCAGCTGGCTGGTATGAGCGAGGTTTGGAAAATTTGAAAAATAAATGCCCCGCACTTTCTGTAGAAAGTGCGGGGCTTCGTCATGCCTATCTTGGCGGAAAACCCTTGGCCAGCTCTACAAGCTGGGCCAAGGAAAGCTCTGAAGCCTGCGAATTATTGCCATTTATCAAGTGGCCAGCTGGCCTATGATTATACCACCTGTTTGGCTCGATCTTCTGGAGTTCCAGACCCAGAACCGAAACATTTTGTCTTCGGGTCATGATAGCAGCATGGCCGTCGAGGCGGCGATTAATGAAAATGTTGACCGTCGGCGCACCGACCTTTGCAATGAAACGATTATCGGTCTCGACTGCTGCGCCGGAAAAGTCGTTGACAGAGAAGTTTATCTTCTTCATGTCTGACCATTCCGCTTTGGCCTTTGCGTATTCTTTCTGGAATCTGTCCCAGGCATTGATCCAGTAAGAAACTTTCTCGCGGATTTGATCAATCGGCTCGCCGCATCGCCACATGTCGCGCAGACAACGGCCCGGCGTAAATGGGGCAAATGCGCATTTTTTTGTTGCTTCAACAAAATCAGGAAACTCGTCCGACATTGATGCGTCAGTTCTTGCTGAGGCTTCTCCTCTGGCCTTGCGGTTTTCGTCCTCAAGAAAAAAGTGAACCACCTTCTTGAACCTCTCTATCAGGTCCATCTCGTCGTACCCAAGATCGTATAGGTTACCAAGGATACGAGGCAAGCTCATTTGGGATTGATTCATGTAGCCGTCCCGATTGCGGCGAGCAAGAAGCTCCATCAGCTTGATTTCCCCAGCGTTTAGACTGGCAGGATCGAGCCCTAGAGTTTTTACAAGAGATTCCGTTGCTGAACTGGCGCCGTTAGCTTTATAGCTCATTTCGCCAAGCTCAATTGGGAAAAATCCTTGTTCTAAAAGCGCGTCTATCTGTTCTGGAGCATACTCCGAACGATCCGAGAACTTGATTTCGTATACCGGACTGCCTTGAAGCCGTTCAAGAAGAACAATAGCCGAGATCTCGTCAGGCAATAAAGGGCGGGGTGTTACAACGCCTCGGAAGACCTGGCCGGTTGTCTCTTCCACTTTTTCCTCCTCCTGCCATTAGGCAGGGTTTTTTGTGTCGTTAAAGAACGAATTTGAATGACTAGACTATAACATAAAAAGAAAGACCCTGCAAGGTCTGGGGAACCTTGCAGGGTCTGGTAGGTAACCGAGAAGTAATGGATTACTTCTCGGTTGTGTTGTCTGCCTCCTGCTTTTTCGAAAGCCGAAGGTGTTCGGGGGCATCGGTCTTCCGGATCGTCCAGAAGACGTTCCCGAGGATCAGCCGTGCCCTCCAGGGGAGGCTGCCGATCTCGAGTTCGCCTCGGAGGTCATTGGCGAAAGCTGCCGATGTTCCGGTTACGGCCCATACGATCTCCACCTTCGAGCCCTTGCGCTCGACGATGTAGCCGACGGACTTGTACACGTAGTCCGTGTTCTCCCTCGTTCCGCGTTTGTCACGGATCGTCGCACGAACGGCGTAGGCGCCGTCCGTTCCTTCGATGGCGGTCAAGCCATCGAGGTTCTCGGCCGTGACCGGAACAGCGTTGCGCTGTTCCGCTTCGCGCGCGAGCTGCCAGTCCCTTTCGAACTCACGATTGAGAGGTCGAACGACGTCCCGCCACATGGGATCCGTTTCGAGGACGGCCACGGGTGTCTCCTTCCCGATGAAATCGGGCAGGAACGACTTGGAACTGACGACCTTGCGAGTCTTGGGATTTTTGGAGTCCCACTTGACCCGCTTGATCACATCTTTGGTGCCGGGCACGGTGCCCGTCACCGAGAACTTCGTTCCGTCTCCCGCCACCTGGAAGGTGACGGTGTGGCGTCGACCCGTTTCCGGATCCTCGTAGGAGATGGAGACGGGCGACGTGCCCACTTCACCTTCGGCGATGCCTGTCAGAGTCAGGGGGTTCTCCAACTGGGAGACATCCCTCAGACCATCGGCGGTCTCGCGCCGTTCGGCCGACTCCGTCTCGCGACGGAGATCTTCCTCCAACGCCAACCGAAGCGGATCGTACCACACCCCGGATAGATCCGAGGCTGTGACAGTCGTTCCGGAGTTGTTGATCTCCGGTGCCGACTTTCGTGCCACTCGTGCGCTTGTCGCACGGTCGGGGACCGTGAACAGCGCTCGTCCCGCTCGGGTGTCCGACGTCTTCACCGCGACAAACTTGCTGTCACGGTGTTCCAGAACCATGAAACCCCGACCGACACGGGCGATGTAGCGCCCGCTGTTGCCGGTAAGGAACTCGCTGGCCTTGCGAACGAGACCCGGCTCTCTGCGGAGCAGATCCAGCTCGGAGTCCAGTGACTCGCTCGGGCGAGTCGCGTCCGGATCGCGCCGGGCGGAAATGTAGAACCCGCCACGGTGGAGTTCGGCGATCATCACCTGGTCGTCGGAATCCTTGCGATCCTGGAGGTCCTCGACGAGCTCTTTCAAGCTCGCCGCGACATCCGAGACCGACGCATCGTTCGGCAATACAGAGTTGTAGCTCTGCTTGTCGAACGAGACGGTCATCTCGTCCTTGTCGGACGTGACGACCATGAACTCGGCTTCCACGGCGCCGGCGATTCGACCACGAATGTCGACAGCGGTCGCGCTGCCGAGGAGTCGCCGGTTGGAATCCGCCATCTCGAGAGCCTCCTGGCGGAAGTTGTACCGCCGAGTTCCCTCGACATAGGCCGAATGATTTGAGGCCTCGATTTCCTTGAGCGCCTCTTTGACAGCTGTTTGCACAGTCGTCTTTCGATCGATATTGTTCCGAATCTCTTCGGCTCCGATTGACCCGCGGGGGTTTTGCCGACCACCCTGTTCCTTGTTGAGCCGTGTGAGCTCAATCGTCAGTTCGGCGTTAGCAAATCGCAGGTCGGCGACTTGCTCAGTGGTCTCTTCCTGCTTGGTCGCGTCGGCATCGGTCGTCTGCTGCTGCGCCTTTGTTGCCCTCAATGCCTTTACGGCTTCGAGAGCCTTGGACACCACCGATGTGGCTTTTGCTTGCGGCTTGGAAGCCGCTGTTGGGGTTGACGGCGGTGTCGCCTTACGGCTCCTCTGGGTACCAGTTGTCTGGTTTTCGAACCCCTGTGCCATTGCTGTACTCATGACTGTCTCCTTGGTAGTTGATTCAACGAAAATTGAGGCGGAATGCCTTTAATCATCGAATCGGTTGTGAAGGTACATTCCTGTACCGTATGGGTGTATTGTATCAAAAAAGGCCATGTATGTCAAGTGTTTCCACTTGGCATACATGGCCACGAATAAATTATCTAAATCATGATTGGCTTGTCGTTTTCGGCTATTACAAATCCTTGTTCGGGGTGACTCTTCACGAATTCACCCATCTTCTCCTTGTCGCCGTGGATAAGAAGGGTTTTTTCCGGATTAGTACGAGCTCTCATTTCAAGAACATCGTCGCCATCGCAATGGGAAGTGAAATTGAAAGTGGCGGTTTGGCACATTCTGGCAACCTTGTATGCTCCAAATTCGAAAACGTCGTTATGGCTTGTTGAGGCAAAAAAAGCGTACTCCGGTGAGCAGGGATCGCGGTATCCGACTGAAATGAAAAGATGATCCGGCTGGCCACAACCATACTCAATGTATCTTCGGGAGAAGCCCCCAAATTGCATTGCCGATGGAGACAAAACAATGTTTGGTTCTCTTGAATTGATAATTTGGAGACGGTGGGCAGTATCCAGGACGAAATGTTTTTCAATTCCTGAAAAAATCTTACTCTGGTATTCGGCGTAAATTGCCGATACTTCTCTGGCTTGTCCGTCAATCCAAATCGGAGCGTCAGGGCAAGCTTCTTTGACAAGAAGGAATATCTCCTGAATTCGTCCGATGGCGAAACTTGGAATGCGGATTTTCATTCTTTTGCGATACGCCTCCTTGACCACATCCTTAAACCGCTCCTCCTCAACATGGCGAGGAGAATTTTTTTCGGTAATTTTGGTTGATTCGCTGGTCAGAAATCGAAGGTGATCAAATCTGATTTCAGGCGCATCAGGAACAGACCTTTGTTTGTTGCGGAGGGTAAAGTCGCCGGTATGAAACCCAACTGGTTCACCTTTCCAGTAGAAGATAAATGACACGGCACCCAAAAGGTGTCCGGCTTCAATAGGCTCAATCTCAAGGTTGTCATTAATCTTGATTCTCTGGCCGGGATAGATTAACTGTATTCTTGAAAGAGCAAATTCAGCATCATTTTCATTGAAGAGGGGAACCTCTTTGTTCTTTTCCGCAATTATGGGAGTGCTAAACCACTGGATTTTGCAAATCTTGGCCGTTACGGGAGTTGTATAGATAATCGTGTTTCGGTGCTTTCTAAGAGCATATGGTACGGCGGCTAGATGATCGAAATGACCGTGGGTTAGAAGAAGATGCTTGACTTCAGAAGTTGAATCCCAATTTGGCAAAGGGGCTACTTCCGGCTTAACCAGCATTTCGTCCAAAAAAGCAGCCAATTCTCGATTCCGAATAACCACGGGACGAATGTCACTTCTGAAATTAGAAGGTCTCTGACCGCAATCAACACGAATCAGTTCATCATCAAATAAGTAGTCGTAACACGATGCTCCGATTTCGTTTCCTCCGCCTTTGGCGGTGAGAACTATTTCTACTGACACGGCTTCCTCTCTTCCTTGTGTTGGCAAAGAACCAAGAAATAAAACTTAATTTTTTAAAATAAGTTCTATTTCTTAGCACCAAGTGCCTTTTTGAGTAGGTTTGTAGGTTGCTATTTGTATATTATAAACTACCTTTAATTTAAAGTCAATGCTTGACATAATATATATTTTTATATATACTCTGAGACAAGAAAGGAGTTCTTTGCATGACTAGCTTGTTTCATTACCGTTCGGTTTTGAAAAAGTTAAATTCTTTGAAAATTAATTGGAAAGCCGGTGTTACTGTACAGGTTTTAGCTCAACACCCATATTCTCCGACATGTATCAGGTGGGCTCATAATGTTTTGGAAAAAACTCCGACGAAGATTGCCAGATATAAAAACCAACCCAAACCTGACGGCTGGGGTAACAGCGGAGGCGGACTTGAGAGGCTCATCTATGCTCCATCAATAGACAAGTATCTTACTGAATTAGAGATACTTGAGATGCGTCGTCCGAGCCATCCAATCCTTACCGATAGGTCTATTTCGAAAGAAGAGAGAACTATCTTGGCCGGCGGTTTGAGGGAATTTGTTGATGAAACCGGTTTTAGAGACATTGAAATCCGGACCGACTATCCAGGCATTTTTCTTTCCGACTACATATACCCGCCTTGGGTTGACGCTAAAGGCGTTGTTCACCCGGGTGGCCACAGAAAAATTACGCTATGGGGAGAGCTTACTTCTTTTAGAGAAGATCCAATTGTTGAGTCGTGCGAAATTGATAAAACTGATTGGTTTGATTTGTCTACTCCCTTGCCAGCTTTATTTTTCAATCTATCCCCAGAACGGCCTTATGTGTCTCATGTGAGGAGCACATTAAACGGTATCCTTAAAATCTATAGACATCAAAAAGAAACTGGTGACGGTTTTGTTGCTAATATTCCGAAAATGATTCATCCTTCATGGTGGTATTCATATCAGGTTGGAAAAGGCGATAGCCGTTTCCCTCGGGGAGGGTACAAATTGATATCTTCCACCGGAGCCGGGGATTGGTATAAATTGTTTCACCTGATGGTGGCCAAAAGGATGGAAGAGGCCGATAACGACTTTTTAGTAAAATTTTTGGGAGAAAAACTGGTCAATGCCAAAAGGAGAGAAGAAGAACGATTGGGCGGGACTGAACCAGTAGACGATTCAACAGTGCAGGAAACAACTCAAGCTATTGAGGATTCAGAGGATAGCGAAGGTATCCCAACCATTGAAGATATGATTCGCAAAGAAGATGAAGAATATGGAAGATGGCTTGAGGTTGAGTTGGGCATTAGAACATAAGAATGGTTAAATCGAGCCCCGCCATTGGCGGGGCTTTTAAATTGCCGAATGATAGAAATCAAGAAAAAACCTACGCGGTATGCGTAGGCGAACTATCCTATATTTATTAGCCAATCCTCTTAATCGTAAGAAAGAATCCTGTATCTCCTCGTGTTTCGATAGAGATTTCCCATATCCGTGGAGTTTTAGATTCTTGTAGCCTCACAGAATTTGATGGATATCTTGTGGTTAGCAAACCTTCTTCTTGGGACCAAATAAGAGGAATAGGTATCGTAAATACCTGTCTGCGACCTTGTAATGTTGAAGGTGGAAAAGAGATATTGTCGTTCTCATCTACCTGTATAACCTCTATCCCGTTGATAGGAGCAACTTCAAGCTCGAAACTGCCGCCGTTCCATGAGCCGAGGCAGCCGTTGGATTCTGGTCTGATTACATCTTTGTGTTCGCCAAAAGTGTGGCGGACTAGGATATTTGCCGGGATTCTGTGCATTGATCCTCCTGTCTGATTGACAATGAACGTGGTAGTATTCTACGCTACTATTAGAGTTCTGTCAATGATTCTCTGACCTCTTTTTTGGAGCTCCTTCTTATTTTTGCCCTTGAGACGGGCTTAACTTTACTTTCATGCGTCTGCGAAGGAGGAATAGGGGCATGTCTTGTTTTAGGAAACAGGGATTTCTTCTGGTTCTTCATGAGTTTCTTCCACGGTTTTTTTACCGGGGAGGGTTAAAACCATTTTGTGGTCTTTCGGATCCAAGCTGACAATTGCAAAATCGTATTCTTTGCCCACTTCAAAAATATCGTTTAAGTTTTGTTCACCTAATTCTGCCACTGGCAGGAAGGCGATAATATCTCCGAGCAGTTCGATGAAGGCACCATTATTTCGAATTTTGATGACTCGGCCGTTAACCTTTTGTCCGGGTTGATATTTTTCTTCGGCTTTGAGCCAAGGGTCATCTTTGAGGGATTTTAATGAAAGAGAAACCCGTCCGCCATCCAGACTAATTATTTTTGCGGTTATATCATCTCCTGAATGGAGAATTTCTCTTGGATTTTCAATAAATTTCCAGTCAATTTCGGATGAATGTATTAAACCATCCAAGGTGTCGCTTAGTTTGACGAAAGCCCCGAAGTCAGTAACTTCGGTTATTTTGCCCTCAATCAAATCTCCAACTTTTAATTTTTCCAACTCTTCTTTGGCGGCCTCTTCTTTTATTGCTTTTTCAGAAACAATTAACTTGTTTTCAGCTTCGTTAAAATCAAGAATTTTTACAAGAAATTCCACGCCTTTGAATTTTTGGAGAGCCTGGACAATTTTGGTGGTATCGCCTCCGTCGATTTTGGGATAATGTTCTGATGATAATTGTGAAAGAGGCAGGAATCCTTGAATACCGCTGACCTCAACTATGAGCCCGCCTTTATTGATGTTAACTATTTTAGTTGAAATTACTTCGCCCAAATCTTTCTTTTCTTTAATATCTTGCCATGCGGTAGTCATTTGGGCAGACCTCATAGATGACTCTCTGTAGCCGTCGTCGTTTTCA
>Ga0209515_10008337_pt1 | contig 12127 bp, 11 predicted proteins | sample Subgroupgradi54m_FD_187454 | JGI IMG/M metagenome (GOLD analysis project Ga0209515, IMG submission 187454) | Subsurface groundwater microbial communities from S. Glens Falls, New York, USA - GMW60B uncontaminated upgradient, 5.4 m (SPAdes)... ... | reverse complement strand
CCTTCGAATTTCTTCGAAAGGGTTTTCAGTTCGCTTAAGGCGGAACTATTTCGCGCTTCCCGTGTCCGGTCGCTTCGCATTCTTTTTAAGGCGGCCTTTTTGATCGGCATGGTGAAACTCCTTCTGTCCGAAAAGGGTAACATATTCGGTCGCGCATGTCAAGAATTATTCACTCAAGTTCTTCCAACTCTTCCGAGCGTCGCCTGACCCGCTCTGCGGCGGTGATGGGGCTGGCAACCTTTGCGAGCCGCGTCCTGGGATTCGTTCGCGATGTGTTGATCGCGCGCCTCTTCGGGACGGGCCCTTTTGCCCAGGCCTTCGTCGTCGCTTTTCTGGTGCCGAATCTTTTACGGGACCTTGTCGCCGAAGGGGCGGTGAGCGCGGCGGTGATTCCGATTCTGACCTCCTCTCTGCGCAAAGGGAAGGAGGAATTTTGGAAACTCGCCAATCTGCTTCTCAACACCTCAGTGTTGGTCTTGGGGCTCCTCAGTCTCTTGGGCGTTTTCTTGGCCCCGGTCCTTGTCGCGCTCGTCGCGCCGGGATTTTTGGGGAACCCTCCTCTTTATGAATTGACGGTTCTTTTAACCCGTATTCTTTTCCCTTTCATCTTTCTCGTCGGATTGAGCGCTTATGCGATGGGGATTTTGAATACGCTGCAACATTTCTGGATCCCCGCCTTCGGTCCGGCAGTTTTAAATCTCGGAATGATTCTTTCCCTCATTTTTTTGGTGCCCCATATGAAACCACCCGTTTTGGGACTTGCCATCGGTGTGTTGGTCGGCGGCGTTGTGCAATGTCTTATCCAGATTCCCCCTCTTCGGAAAAAGGGATTTACTTACCACCCTTCTCTTTCTTTTGAGGATCCAGGAATCAAACAGACGGGGCGCCTCCTTGCCCCGCGCATCCTGGGATCCGCGGTTTACCAGCTGAGCGTCATCATTGACCGCGTGTTTGCCTCCCTTTCTCATGTTGTCGGGGAGGGAGGGATCGCGGCGCTCTATTATTCAAACCGCATTATTCAGTTTCCCTTTGCCCTCGTCGGCGTTTCTTTCGCGACGGCGGCCCTTCCGACGCTGTCGGGCCAGGCGATGGAGAACAGTTTCGATGAATTCCGAAAGACCCTTCTTTTTTCTCTCCGGTCAGCTTTTTTCGTGATGGTGCCGGCAGTCGTCGGAATCCTTGTCCTTTCGCGGCCGATCGTCCGGATCCTTTTTGAGCGGGGGAGTTTTAACGCGTATTCAACGGAGATTACGACGCAGGCCCTTTTCTTTTACGCGATGGGACTGGTGGTTTTCTCCGGCGCCAAGATTTTGACCTCCGCGTTCTACTCCCTTCATGATACAAGGACTCCCGTCAAGATCGCCGTGATCTCTCTTCTGGTGAACGTCGTTTTCAATACGATTCTCATGTTTCCGATGAAGGTCGGAGGGCTGGCCCTGGCGACGACGATCGCCTCCTGCTTCGACTTCATCGCCCTCTATGTCCTTCTCAGGAGACGGATCGGTTCATTCGGCGGAGGGGTGTTTTGGAAGGGGGTGTGCCAGTTTTCTTTCGCGGGAGCCCTCATGGCCGCGGCGCTTTTGCTGATGCTCCATTTTTCGGGTGGAGAAAAACATCTTTCGGCCGGTTCTCTGGTTTTGACGGTTCTGTTCGGAACACTTTGCTATTTTGGTTTTTCGCTTGTTCTCAAGATTGAAGAATCGGAGCGCCTTCTGCGATGGGTCTTCAGGAGAAAATAAAAAATTTCCCCGAAGCACCGGGGGTCTACCTCATGAAAGGGAAAAACGGGGAGGTCCTCTACATCGGAAAGGCCGCCTCGTTACGGAAAAGGGTTCTTTCCTATTTCCAGCCGTCGCGGCCCCATCCGCCGAGGATCGCCGTGCTCCTGACACAGGTCTCGGATATCGAGTATCGGATCACCCGAACTGAAGCCGAAGCGCTTCTCGATGAAGCGGGCCTCATCAAGAGCAAAAAACCGAAATATAACGTCGCGCTTCGGGATGACAAAAGTTATCCGTGGATTCGCCTTACCCATGAGGCGTTTCCGCGAATCTTCGTGACGCGCCGGAAAGTCGAAGACGGGTCGCTTTATTTTGGCCCCTATACGGATGCGGGACTTCTTCACACAGCACTCGCTTCGATGCGGCGCAATTTTCCCCTCCGGAACTGCCGGACGTTTCCCAAAAAACCATGCCTCGATTATTATATCGGACAGTGTCTTGCCCCCTGTGTCGGGTATATCGGCCAAAAGGAATATAACCAGCTCGTCCTTGAGGCGAAACTTTTTCTCGAAGGGAAACGCCACGAACTCCTTCAGTCTCTTTCGCGGAAGATGCAGCATTTTTCCGAGGAGAGGCGGTTTGAGGAGGCGGCGACTGTCCGAGACGAAATCCAGGCCTTGAGCGGCGTCTCGCTCCGGAATCAACGGTCGGGGCCGCTCGCGCAATTGGAAGAAGCGCAAAAACTGCTCCGTTTAAAAACGCTTCCCCGCCGCATCGAGGCCTTTGATATTTCGAATGTCTTTGGAACTTCGGCGTGCGGCTCGATGGTCTGCTTTGTTGACGGGATGCCGTATAAAGACGGATACCGCCGGTTCCGGATCAAAGAGGTCGTCGGAATCGATGATTATGAAATGATGCGCGAGGTCATCCGGCGCCGGTATGTTCGGGTGAAGCGGGAGAATCTGGAAAAGCCGGATCTTGTGATTGTCGACGGAGGGCGGGGGCAATTGAGCGCGGCCCGCGGCGTTTTAAAGGAAATAGGGTTTGCGGAGGTGCCGGCTATCGGGATCGCGAAACGTTTCGAAAGAATTTATCAGCCCGACCGTTCCGACCCGATTGAGCTTCCGAAAAATTCCAAGCTCCTTCATTTGATTCAGCGGATTCGCGACGAGGCGCATCGTTTCGCCATTACCTATCATCATCTCCTTCGCGAAAAATCCCAGGGGGCATCGGTCTTGATGACGATTCCGGGCCTCGGGCCGCGGAAAAGGCAAGAACTTCTCTGTCATTTTAAGAGTATTGACGAACTGAAACAGGCCTCCCGCGAAAAATTGATGGAAGTCCGAGGGATTACCGGGAAACTTGCAGAACGAATCGAGAGTGCTTTAAAGTGAAAAACATTCGGAAAGAACTTTTAAAGGAGGCGAAGCGGTTGATTCGACTGAAGAGTGTGACGACCGAATCCAACAAAGCGATCGCCCTGCACGTCGGGAAACTTCTGAAAGAGGCGGGGTTCCATGTGCGCTATCAGGCGGAAAAAATCAAGGGAGTTTCTTTTTATAATGTCGTGGGCCAGAAGGGAAAAGGGAAGCATCCTCTTATTTTCATGACCCATCTGGATACGGTCCCACCGGGCCCTTATGAACGGTGGACGAAAACGGGTGGGGATCCCTGGAATCCGGTGATTCAGGGAGACCGTATCTATGGTCTCGGCAGCGCGGACACAAAACTCGATATCCTTCCAAAAATTTTTGCATCACGCGAAGTTCCGGAAAAATTGATGAAGAGACCGATCGTCCTCGTCGGGACCTTCGGAGAGGAGAGGGGGCTTTTAGGCGCAAGATTTTTTTGCAGCCGCCTCAGAGAAAAGGGAGGCATCGCTTTGGTGAGCGAACCTTCAGAGCTCCGGTGGGTTCATGAGCATCGGGGGTACCTGGTCTTGGAAGTGTCTATTCCCACAGCGCCTTATGCCGGGCGACCGCTTGAGAAAATGTATGGGGTGGAAGTGAAGGGGAAAGCGGTCCATTCCAGCATCCCTAAGGAAGGACGCAACGCTATCCGGATCGCGTTCGATTTTCTCGATGACCTCTCCCGTCGGAATCCGGATCTCAAACTTCTTTTTTCCGCGGGAGGATCGTCTCCCAATCAGGTCCCGGCATCGGCTTCCTTCATTTTTGCGACAACCGAAAAGAAAATTTCGTCTCGGCCTTTTATCAAGGTGTCTCCCTTTAAATCTATCGGGCAGAGCGGATATGAGATCCCCCGGAAGGCGCTGTCTGATCTATTTGATTCCGTCGACGAGGGGATCCGGAAGTGGCCAAGGAAGATGACCTCAAATGTTGGCCTGATCCGGGTCGAAAAAGGATGGGTGAAGTTCTGCGTCGATTTCCGCGTGCATCCGAAAGACACCAATCAGAAAGTTCTCCTTCTTTTTCAAAAAAGGATAAAAAAGGTCCTTGAGCGTCATAGGCTCTATGGCCGTTTTCGGGTTGAACGGGATGGACCGAGCCTTTCTCTTCCTCCGAAGAGTTCCATCATTCATCTGGCGCGGTCGGTCAGCCGGCGGCTCGGCGTTCCGTTTCGGCTTATCCGGAAACCCTCCTGCACGGAGGCAGGATTTTTGCGGGAGAAGGGGATCCCGGCGGTTGTTTTCGGGGCGGGCAAGTCGGGGAAGAATATTCATGCCCCGAATGAATATAACGAATTGAGCCAATTGGAAAAAGCCTTTTCGATTTACCGTTCGCTGATCGAGGCCTATTGTTGCCGATGATGCGACTCCGGAGCGTTCAAGAGAAAGACCTTTCTCAGATTCTGAAATTGGCCAGGGAGCTCGATTCCTATAATCTCCCGTACGACCGCGCGTTTCTGAGGAATCTTCTCCGGGTATCGGTCCGGTCATTTCAGGGGAAGGTTCCGAAAGAAAAAGCAAAATATCTTTTTGTCATCGAAGACGAATCTTCGGAAGAAATTTTCGGAACTTCTCTCATCGTTGCCAAACAGGGGACGAGGGCGTCTCCCCATATCTATTTTGAAAAGAGCGGCGGGACACTTCGGTTTGGCGCGACGAAAAACGGGCCGACCGAAATCGGAGGGCTTATTCTTAAAAAGAAATACAGGGGACGGAAAGAGAAATTCGGGAAACAACTCTCATGGGTCCGTTTCCTGTATATGGCGCTCCATCCGGAGCGATTTGAGAAAAAAATCCTCGCGGAATTTCTTCCGCCCCTCAAAAAGGGGAAGGAGAGCTTTTTCTGGGAGGCGTTCGGAGGGCGTTTCACCGGCCTTTCGTATCATGAGGCGGACCGCTTGAGCATCTATACCAAAAAGTTTGTCTTCGACCTTTTCCCGAGAGGAGCCATCCGCCTCAAGTTTCTTCCGAAGAAGATCCGCTCCCTTTTGGGGAAGGTCTCTCCGGAGGCCGTGCCGGCCTGCCGGATGCTCCGGAAAATCGGTTTTCGCCCCAACGGCCGGATCGAACCCTTCGACGGCGGCCCTTATTATGAAGCGGAAAGGACAAAAATTTCGGTGATTCAAAAAGCGAAGAAATCGCGGTATTCTAGACAGGAAGAGGGTCCAAGGAGAGGAAAATCCCTTTTCCTCATCGAGAGAAAAGGGAAGGTTTTCGGCGGCGTCGGGACAGTGGAAGATGTTCTAAAACTCGGGAAAGGAGAGGCGGTTATTGGCATCCCATGGGAATAGAATATGTTGCAATAATTTATCATAACTGTTAAGTTATTATCATGGAATTTGATAGTTTCCTTCAAAAAGTGCAAGATTTTCCCGTGATAGACACAAGAGTCTTATCAGTTGGCCGCAGGGACACTCTGTCTCTCAAGGTGCAGATCAGCCGTTGGGTCAAATCAGGAAAACTCATTCAACTCAAGCGGGGGATTTATTTGCTAGCCGAGCTTTATCGTAAAACCTCCCCTTCAGAATTTTATATCGCCAGTGTCTTAAAAAGCCCTTCGTATATCAGCTTGGAAAAAGCCCTTGAATATCACGGGCTTATTCCAGAGGCGGTAGCCGTTTTTACCTCTGTGACCACAAAACGGCCGGAGGAGTTCAAAACGCCGGCGGGACGCTATGATTATCGGCATATCAAACCGTCTCTTTTTTGGGGATATGCCTCTTTGAACATGAACGGCCAAACCATTTTTATGGCCACACCGGAAAAAGCGTTATTGGATTTTTTTTATTTAAGCCACGCAAAGGTTTCTTTGGATTATTTAAAAGAAATGCGTCTGCAGCATGTTGAGATAATCAAACCCAAGAAACTGTTGGACGGCGCGCGCCGTTTTAAAAAGAAAGGTTTGGTGCAGACGGCCCAATTATTGAAGCAATATAGGAAAGACGAAACGAAAGGGATCAGGCGGCTGTGAAAGAACATTGCCTGGAACTCGCTGCCGCGCAAAAATCGGCTCCCGCCAAATATAACGCCATGCGCGAATATTTGCAAGCCTATGCGCTGAAGATTATGCATGGTCGAAAGGCCTTTCAATCCACCGCCTTTGTCGGCGGGACGGCTCTCAGATTTTTATATGGTCTGCCGCGATTTTCGGAAGATCTGGATTTTTCATTGCACGAAAAGCCCGGCTACTCCTTTCCTGATTTGATGAACATTGTCAAACAAGAATTCATTTTGGCCGGCTATGAGCCGCACGTTACCTACGATGAAACAAAAATCGTCCAATCCGCTTTTATCAAATTCGGGGGGTTACTGTATGAAGCGAAACTCTCGCCCATGAAAAACCAAAAATTTTCGATCAAAATCGAAATCGATACCAAACCGCCCAAGGGAGCGGTATTAACTACGCAAATTGTGAATAAATTTTTCCCCATCGCTTTTTTATCCTACGATTTACCGTCGCTCTTTGCCGGGAAGATTCACGCCCTTTTAACCAGAAAGTACACGAAGGGGAGAGACTTTTTTGATATTGGCTGGTATCTGTCCCGGTTTAAAACGCTTGTTCCCAATTTTAGACTTCTCCACAACGCTTTGACGCAGACGGGATATGCAAAAAAAATGCCCGCCGAAAAGGATTGGCGAAACTATTTAAACGGCGTGGTTGAAAAGGCCGACTGGAAAACCGTTCACAAGGACGTCGTCAATTTCCTCGAGACTCCGGAGGACATGGATATTTTCACGAAAGAGAATGTGCTTAGGCTCATTATTGGGCATGATCCATAGGGCTTGTCATGGAAGACATGGCACCCTTGTCGGGAATCAATGAGTGACGTCAACAGGGAACAGGCGCCGCGGCGGGGGGAATCAAAGGGCGGCGCGATCCTTTTTACTCCCTTTTTACTTTGAAGAAAAAACAACAGGATCAAAAGCGTAGCTATGAAAAAAGAAATCGAGTTACAACTTAAAAAACCCTCAAGTGTTGCACTTCGTTATTGAACTGGTGTTTATGCAAATAGTCGAAATCCTTATAATAACTCTTTAAGTGCTGGTGGATACGACCTTTTTCTTTCAATAAAAACAAAGCGAGAGATAGATGACAATCTTTTAATTTCCTCGTTTATTATGTTTATGACAACATATTTTTACATTTGCGATGTAAGGCAAAAAAATATTGTCGCGAAAGCATTAAAAGAAGCGATGGAATTGCAAGCGGAAAATGGTTGGTCATATTTTTTATATACGAGAGTTGTTGAACAATCTTTATCTGAGCAAGAGAGAAAGTATGCTTCCGAAATTTTTACTAATGGCGGTTATGATAAAAATATTCCCTACGGAATACCCCCGCTTGACTATAATCTTGAGAGATACAGTGGTTCTCGACTTTTTCGTGCTGCAAAGTATGATTTTTATATAACAAAAACAAATAATCGGGTATTTGATAATTTTTTTATGACTATGGGCAATGACATAGTTTTATTACCAATTACGATAGGCATGATGCAAAAAGCTATTTCTGATAGGATTTCAGAAGCTGGCAGAAAAACTTTATATAAATGTATTTTAGATTTTCTTGAAAAATACAATGCCAAGTTCTCTAAAATCGAATTAGTAGACTTGGCGAATAAGGTATTAACCGACAATCAAATTAAGGTTTGATTATTTAAGTAAAGACTCGGGGACGGTTCTATGTTCCAACGCGGAGAGGATGGATGAAGCGAGCGGCGTCGGGACGGCAGAGCTTTTGAAAATCAAAGGGGGAAAAATTGTCCACGTTGCTTTTTAAAGGAAATTATATCGACGGGCGTTTCAATCAGCCGGGCGGAAGGAGTCATTCCCTCGTCAGTAAAGATCCGGGAGACCTGGATCATCCGGTCGGGACATTCGCCTTTTCCGAGGAAGATGTGGATGGCGCGGTCCTGGCGGCGCAGAAGGCGTTTCCGTCGTGGAGCGAAAAGGAACAGAGGGTTCGGGACCGGGCAGCCATCCATTTTCAGAAGGCGTTGAAGAAAAGAAGCCGGGACCTTGCCGTTCTCATTTCCCGCGAAATGGGAAAACCGATTCAGGACGCCGAGCAGGAGGTGGCGCGGATGATCGACCGTGTCCCGTTGGCAAGAACCGACTCCGCCCGGATTCGGAAAGGCGAGGCATTTTCCATTAAGCCGGGAGTGAGGGGGCTTCTTCGGTACAAACCGCGGGGTGTGCTGGGAATTCTGGGCCCTTTCAATTTTCCGGCGCATCTTCCGAACACGCAGATCCTCGCCGGAATTCTGTTGGGCAATTCCGTCGTCTTTAAACCGTCAGAACTGACCCCTTTCGTCGGACAATTTTTAGCGGAATTATGGGATGAAGCGGATCTCCCAGAGGGGGTTTTCAATCTGATTCAGGGGGACGGGCGCGTCGGGAGGGCCCTTGCCATTCACGAGGGGGTTCAGGCGATTCTTTTTACCGGTTCCTACGCCACGGGACAGAAGATTCGCGAAGAAACGGTTCATCAGCCGGCAAAGCTCGTCGCGTTGGAAATGGGCGGGAAAAATGGAGCGATTATTTCTAGGCATGTCGATCTCGAGGAGGCGGTTTGCGGGACTTTATTAGGCACTTTCTCGATGGCGGGACAGCGGTGCAACGCGACGAGCCGAATCCTCGTCGAGAAACAAATCGCGAAGCGTTTTCTCGATCGTTTCATGGCCTCGGTCAAGACACTTAAAGTCGGATATAGTCTTGACCCGGATGTTTTTATAGGGCCTCTTGTCAGTCGGAGAGCGGTTGAGAAATATTTTTCTCTCACCGCGCTCGCACCCCAGGAAGGGTTCGACGTCTTGCAGAAGGCGGAGCCCGTTCTTCAGGAAAAGAAGGGCTACTACGTCGGGCCGAGTGTCGCATTGAAAGAGGTGAAGAAAGGGGAAACGCCGGCAGGGGCGTATACCGAAGAAGAGATTTTCGGGCCGAATGTCGCCATCTATGTCGTGGAGTCTCTGGAAGAGGCTGTCCGGCTTCACAACAGTTCCCGGTACGGGCTCGTGGCGAGTTTCTTCTCGACGAGGAAAGAAGAATTCGAGTGGATCTTCCAGCGTCTTGAGGTCGGGCTTCTCAACTGGAATCAATCGACGACCGTGAGCAGCGCCCGTCTTCCTTTCGGGGGCCTCAAACAGAGCGGCAGCCATCATCCGGTTGGCTCTTTCGTCCCCTATCTTTGCGCTTATCCGGTCGCGGTGATCGAGAAACGCTCCTCGAAAAGGAAAGAAAGGTGACGGCGGTCCCGACGGTGCTTTTGGGTGACCCGGCGCATTTTTATATCCGTTCCGGAAGCAATCCCCACACCCGGAACCGGTGGGGCCTCCGCAAGAAGGTCAACCGTGATCGGGCGGTCTTTCAATGGCACGCCTTCGCGAGAACACTCACAAAACTGGGGGTTCGTGTCCTTGTCCTCCCTTCTTCCGAAGAGAATCCCGGCAGTGTCTTTCCCGCGAATGCCGGATTTCTTTATCCGAAAGATAGGTTCGGATCCTCCGCCCGTTTTTATCTCAGCAATCTGACGCCCGGCCGGCAAAAAGAAAAACCTCTCTATGAATCTTTCCTGAAAAACTTAGGCTTTTCACTCGCGGAGGTTCCTTATCGCTTCGAAGGGGAAGCCGATTTCATCCAGACAAAAGAGGGGTTTCTCTTTACCTCCGGCCCGATTTTGCGGCAACGTTTTGTCCCTCATTTCGGATTTCCGCCGTATCGGCGTCTTTACGGCTTCCGGTCGGACGCGAGGACCCTCGACTTCCTAAAAAAAGAAGTGGGGGGAAACCCTGTTTTTCCGCTCACGCTCACGAATGAACATTTTTACCACGGAGATACCCTTTTGGCATCCTTCGGCCCCCATCGAGAGTATCTTTTGTGTTATCTGCCGGCGCTTTCCGCGGAATCTCAACGGGACCTTCGAGCTCTTTTCAGGGAACGGCTCATTCCGCTGAAAGAGGCCGATGCCTGCCACTTCGCCGCGAACGGTTTTCAAGTGGAGGCAAACGGCACTTTCTACTTTTTATGTCCCGAAGGTCTTTCTGAATCGCTGGTTCGGGCGATCGCACAGAGGGGAGTGACCCCTCTGCCGGTTGATGTTTCGGAATTTTCCGGTAAAGGGGGAGGATCGGTCAAATGTCTTCTATGTGACCTCGGAAAAATTGACCCCGATTCCCCCCATTTGACAAAAGAGGAGAAGCGTTTCTGGGAGGATCGTTCTTATGCCGCGCTTTACCCTGTTTGAGTTAACCTTACAACAGGGTTTACCCTGTTTGACTCCAAACTTAGAACAGGGTTTACTTTTCCCGTTTTTTGTGCTATACTGTTGTCACTTTTTAAAGGAGGAAAAAATGAAACAGGGATTTTTAAAAACCCTTCAAGCAGCACTTCTATTAGGATTTGTTCTTGCTTCTCTAAGCCCCGTGTATGGTGACCCTTACGCGGAGAGGACGGAGAGAAGAAAAGAGCATTGGCGCAAGTGGGAAGAGAGATGGCTCAGGGCGCCGCACAGGCGGCACACCGACAGCAGCCCTATGGCCGCAGTCTCTCGGAGAGAGACCCCCGAACGCCAAAAGGAATTTAAGGGACGTTGTGTGGCTTGGGAAAAAAGATGGCTCAATACCCCGCACAGGCGTCATACGGATAGCGGCGCTTTGCGGACGGCTTCTTCAACTCAAGTCAAATAGGTTTTTCTGTCAAAACCCCACCACCCATTCGGGTGGTGGGGTTTTTATTTGCTTTCCTCCCGATCGTGCGGTAAAATAAATTTCATGCTGAACGATATTCAAAATTCCCTCAAACGCCTTGAAGAAACCCTCGAGAAAGTACGAGGTTTTCTTTGACGTCGAAAACTCCCTCAAGAAAATCGCTTCCCTCGAAGCGGAAATGAGCTCTCCCCATTTCTGGGATGAACCCAAAAAGGCGAACGAAACGATTCAATTCCTGAAGCCCCTTAAGGCGGCAGTCGATCCTTGGCTTTCCTGTCAGAAAGGGATCAGGGAACTGGGGGAACTGTTGACCGTTGTTGATCCCGCGGACACCGATTCCCTAAAAGAATGCGAACGCGAACTCCGCCTTTTGGAAGAAAGGGTACAGGCCCTTGAAACCAAAAGGCTCCTGGGCGGGAAGGATGATGCGCGCGATGCCATTCTGAGCATCAATGCGGGGGCCGGCGGGACGGAATCGTGCGACTGGGTCGCCATGCTCCTTCGGATGTATGAACGATGGGCCGAGGGGAAATCGCACAAGGTGGAGACGCTCGATTTTCTGCCGGGCGAAGAGGCGGGGATGAAAAACGTGACGATCCTCGTCAAGGGTGAGTTCGCATATGGTTTTCTGAAGGCGGAGATCGGGGTGCACCGCCTGGTCCGGATTTCTCCTTTTGATTCCAACAAACGCCGTCACACCTCCTTCGCCTCCGTCGATGTGATCCCGCAGGCCCCCGATGATATCCCAATCGACGTCAAAGAATCGGACCTTCGGATCGACACCTATCGCTCCAGCGGCAAAGGAGGACAGGGGGTGAACACGACCGATTCGGCCGTGCGGATTACCCACGTCCCGACGGGGATCGTGGTCCAATGCCAGAACGAACGCTCCCAGCATAAAAATAAAGCGACCGCGATGAAAGTGTTGCGCGCGCGTCTTTATGAGCGGGAAAGAAGACAGAGGCAGGAAGTGCTTCAGAAGGCGTACGGTGAAAAGCAGGAGATCGCGTGGGGAAGCCAGATCCGTTCGTATGTCTTCCATCCCTACTCGCTCGTGAAGGACCATCGGACGGAGAGGGAGACCTCCGGCGTCGCCTCGGTCATGGACGGAAATATTGACCTGTTTCTCCGGGGGTATCTCGAATGGCAGGCCCTGAAAAACGTGAAATAAAAGGGAGATTTTTTCTATCTTTTCTTTTGATTGTTTGTCTTCCGGGTGTTTTGAGCGAGGCGAGCGGAAAAGTTTATTACGGAACCGAAGAGGGCGCGGGAATACACGTTTCGGTTCCCTT
>Ga0209515_10008336_pt1 | contig 12128 bp, 13 predicted proteins | sample Subgroupgradi54m_FD_187454 | JGI IMG/M metagenome (GOLD analysis project Ga0209515, IMG submission 187454) | Subsurface groundwater microbial communities from S. Glens Falls, New York, USA - GMW60B uncontaminated upgradient, 5.4 m (SPAdes)... ... | reverse complement strand
CAACAAAAACCATACCTATATTATCGGAGTGCTGTATAACTCCAACCATATTATTATCGTTATAATATTTATCATTCCATGTACGTATATCAAAACCCGAAATAGAAACAGGTCCTGAGCAAATAGGACATTTAGTCTGCGGGGTAACTAATTTACTATCCAAAGCAGAAGACATTATTAAGGGTTTGAAGGTAGATCCCGGTTCATATAAATTTGAAATAGAAGGGTTTTTGTATAATTGCGATTCGTAATCTTGAAAATCCGAAGGAGAAAAAGATGGAAATGAGGAAAGAGCCAGAATATTGCCGGTTTTAGGATCCATAATCCCAACCAATCCTCCGGATGCTCCATATTTTTCAATTCCTTTTTTTAATTTTTCCTCCGCTATAAACTGTATGGATCTATTTATATTTAATATTAAATTGCTTCCTCTTGTTTCTTTAGAATTCTCATTTGCCCTTGATAAAATCGGCCTTCCTAACGCGTCGTGAATCTGGATGGCGATTCCTTCCTTTCCTCCAAGCAACCTATCGTAATATCCTTCAATTCCAAAATATCCCTTGTCCCTACCCGCCTCGTCTTTGCCTACAAAACCAAGCAGATGTGCTGCCATTGACGCTTCAGGATAGAATCTGAGGAATTGCTTTTCAAAACCAACTCCGGGCAGACTTAACTTACTAATTTTCTCTTTCTCTTCTCTATCTATCCCCGATTTTAAAGGTACCCAAAATCTATCAAGAGATAGCTTCGCACTTACAGATGCTCTATCTACGCCAAGTGTATGAGAAAGGAGTAATGAATTTTTTTCTTTCTCTCTTATTTCTTTCGGATTTGCAAAAACAAGATATGAAATTTTATTTGTTGCTATAGGAAAATTGTCTGAGGTTTTTATTTCTCCCCTTTGAGGCAGTACTTTTATTATTCGGCCGTATTGAGACTGCCCAAGAAGGGATAACTCCGAGGCCTTAACTACTTGCCAATAAAAAAGCCGGACTATTATTAAACATAATATGCCTATGAGTATAAGAAGTATTGTCCGATATCTCCATATCATACATTCGATAAACTCAGTATGACCCTGAGCTTATGTCGAAGGGTCATTGTTTAATAGCCAAAGGCAAGGGTTTCCCTAAAGTGAAGCTATTTTTATTCTCCACAAAGCCAAGCTGTGAAGACTCGGATGAAATGTGAGAAAGAGAGGTAAGACTTAAAAGCTTTTCGCGAAGATTTGAATTTTCTATTTTATATGAATTGAGTTGACTTTCAAATCTTAAGAGAATAAGTCCCGTTGTTGAAAGATTGTTGGATACAACAATCTTTGCCAGAAATAATGCAACTATTAAAAAAACTATAATAAAAATTATAAAAGTTGGCTTTTTCATACTTCAATTTTTTCAAAAACTCTAAGTTTTGCGCTTTTGCTCCTGCTATTCTTTTTAATTTCTAAAAAACTTGGGACGATTGGTTTTTTTGTAATAATTCTTCCCATATTTTTTGATTCAAGCTCTTTAAATGTATTTTTAACAATTCTATCTTCAAGAGAATGAAAACTTATAACAACAACTCTCCCCCCATTGTCAAGAAGCGTATATGCGCCGGGCAGCGCTTCTCTTAAATTATTTAATTCATCATTTACAGCTATTCTTAGAGCCTGGAATATTCTTTTTGCTATAAGCCTTCTCTCAAGGGCAGATGTCCGACCTTTTTTTCCCAATGATTCCTGTACTACCGAAACCAGGTCTTCGGTCGTTCTAATCGGTTTTATTCCACGGGCCCTAACAACAGCGTCAGAAATGATCCGAGCACTATTTTCTTCACCCAATTTAAAAAATAGCTCATCAAGTTCTCCTTTCGTTAAAATATTTAAAAGATCCGCCGCCTGGACTTTAAGTTTTTTATTCATCCTCATGTCAAGCGGACCTTCTTTTTGATAACTAAATCCCCTTTGCGAATTTTCTAATTGGAAGCTGGATACTCCCAAATCAAACAGAATCCCGGAAACCTTATCAAAACCTTTTAAATGTGCAATTTTATCTATTTCTTTAAAATTTCCCTGCGCCAATTTTAATTTGAGATTTGAGATTTGAGATTTGAGATTTTCTTGAACATAATTTAGAGCGTCTTGATCAACATCTATCCCCAATACTTCTCCTCCTCTCTCTAAAATCTCTTTTGCGTGTCCCCCTCCTCCTAGGGTTGCGTCTATGTACTTTGATCCTTTTTTTACTCTTAGAAAATCTATTACCTCTTGTAAAAGAACAGGCGTATGGAAATCATTCATTGCCTTTTATTTTTTGATTGTCCGAAACGAGCCTTTGAGAAATAACATCGATATTTTTTTCAAGATTTCCTCTATACTGCGCCCATCTTGTCTTATCCCAAATCTCAACATATCGGTAAAGTCCTAAGAATATAATTTCGTCTTTAATTTTTGCAAATTCTCGTAAGTAAGAAGGTATGATAAACCTTCCTTTACTATCGAGTTCCACATTACTCGCTCCTCCAAGGAGAAATCGCTGAGTCTCTCTAGTTTCTGATTGGATAAAAGGCTTGCCTTCGGTTCCTTCCAAAAGCGGCTTCCAGTTTTCTTCAGAGACAATGATGAGCGAGTTTTCATAACCTAAAGTAACTATTAATTTGTCACCAAGAATTGTCCTAAATTTTTTAGGAAAGGCAATTCTTCCTTTTGCGCCAATTTTTCCTTCGTATTGACCAATAAGCATACAATTTTGCTTGCATTGAGCTTGTCGAAGTGTCCCACTTTATTCCACTTTTTCCCACTTTACTTCATTTTGTATCATTATAATATACATGTCAATAAGCAAAAATGCCAAAATAGTGTGTGGAATCAATCTAAAACACAATATGTAGGGATTGACGTTTGAGAGAAAGGGAAATGTTTTCTAGAGGCTTTTTTCTACCTGATAAACCTTACCACCAGGCTTTGTAACCTTGAGGATTACCTTTATATTAGAAACATCTTGGTCGTAATGACACACATCCGAGCAGGTTCCTAAAATAATTTCTTTTTTTATAATGTTTCCTTTTACTTCTAGCGTCCCAATTACGCCTCTTGGAATATCACCTTTGGATGTGTATGAAAGCTGATACTCAATAGAGGTTAAACCTTCTGTTTTGGCGATCTCCATTACAACTCTTTTACCATCTCTTCCCATTGTTAAAGTAAGTCCAATATCCAAAGGAGAGATGGTCAAGATTTCTTCTGGCTGTACAGGGATAGCGGGTTTAGGAGACTTTTTGGTTGCCAAAAAGATTCCTCCTCCAACCAAAATTATTAAAACAATTACCCCTACGATAATTAAATTTCTGTTATTTTTCATCTGCTTCCATTAATTTCCCTCCAGTATGGAAATCCCGAGTTAGTTAATCTTCTTCTGTATCTCGCTATTCTTCTTCTCCTCTGAATGGATTTCTCTGGCAAATCAAGTAATTCTCCTAACTCATTAACTCTTCGTGAGTAGATATCCACCATTTCTGGTGACATGGCGTATGAAATTCCTGGATTACCTGAGTTTTTTAAGGTTTGTTCTTTTCGTACCAATTCATGCGCCAACATACCTTTATCTGTAAGGGTAGCCTGTCCATTTCGTCTCGAAACTAATTGCTGACTGAAACCTGGTCTAGTTTCGGAAATAGCTGTCATCATTATTTATTAATTATTCTCTGGATATAACTAACTAAGTTATTTACCTTAACTCTCTCCTGTTTGGTTGTATCTCTGTCTCTTACTGTTACCGTGTCATCTTCAAGGCTTTGGAAATCGACTGTTATACAAAATGGCGTTCCGATCTCATCCTGAGAATAGTATCTTTTTCCTATGTTTCCCCTATCGTCAAATGCTATCGAATCTTTTATGGACTCCTTAAGATTATCATAAATATCCCGTGCCATTTTTACAAGAGGTAGTTTGTTTGCAAGAAGAGGAAATACGGCAGCTTTTATTGGAGAAAGCTTTGGATGAAGTTTTAAAACAATTCTATCTCCTTCTTCAGAATAAGCATCTATTAGGAATGCCAAAATTGCCCGGCCCACTCCGACTGATGGTTCTATAACATACGGAATAAATCTTTTTTTACTTTCCTCATCATGGTAAGATAATTCTTTCCCAGAAAGTTTTGAGTGCTGTGTTAAGTCGTAATTTCCCCTATTTGCAATTCCCTCAAGCTCCGAAAAACCCATAAATGGCCAGTTGTACCAAATTTCAGACGTTCCTTTTGAATAATGGGCAATATCTTCTTTTGGCAGATCTACAAGTTTTATATTTTTTTTCTTTATTCCTAAATTTAAGTACCATTTCAGTCTTTCTTTTCTCCAGTAATCAAACCATTTACTGTCTTTCCCGGGCTCTGTAAAAAACTCAAGCTCCATCATTTCAAATTCGCGAACGCGAAATAGAAAATTTCCTGTTGTTATCTCGTTTCTAAAACCCTTACCGATTTGTGCAATTCCAAATGGAATTTTTACTCTTGTAGTAGAAAGCACATTCTCAAAGTTTATAAAAATTCCCTGAGCTGTTTCCGGCCGAAGATATGTCTTGTTTTTATCATCCTCGATGGGACCCAAAAAAGTCTTAAACATAAGATTAAAATGCTTCACATCCGTCCATTGTGATTTACTGTGAGTTTTTCCGTGTTCTTCAATTTCTTTCTTGTGATCCGCCCTGAATCTCTCATGGCAAATTTTACACTCAACCAAAGGGTCGGTAAAAGATTTTAAATGCCCCGAGGCTTCCCAAACTTTTGAGTGATAAAGAATAGAAGAATCAAGTCCAACAACATCGTCTCGCAACAAAACCGTAGAGTTCCACCACTCCTTCTTAATATTATTTGCAAGGGCAACTCCAAGTGGTCCTAAATCCCAAATCCCATTTACCCCTCCATAGATTTCTGAATTTTGAAAAACAAAGCCTCTCCTTTTACAGAGGGAGACAATCTTCTCCATTATGTTATCCGCCATAATTGTATAATAGCAAAAAAGAAATTTTATATAAAGGAGTATAAATTTGACTTTTGAGGGAATATCGCACAGATTTAATTTTGTACTTGAAATTGGTGATATAATTTGAAATAATATAGTAAATGAAAAGCAGATTAAACTTATATATCACTGCCCTTCAGGCAGTCTATATAGGACTGTTTATTGTTTCTTTGCTTAACGCCTTTACAGTAGACTTTTTGTTTTCGCCACCTGCCTTGGCAATACTCAGAGTTCCCAGTAATTTGAGGGAAATCGGGCTCTTACTTAATGCTCCCTGGACCCAGAGTCTTAGGATTTATCATATTTTTCTTCTTATTGCATTTACCTTGGGTTCGTTAAATTTGATTGGCTTATCCAGATTAGAATCTGCCGCGTGGAGGAGTATTTGTAAAATTTCTTCCTTTTTCGGTCTCTTGATACTTTGGGCGGGATTTATATTCTTCATGCTGCCGTTTTTAATCCAGGAAGCAGACTATAACCCGGTTTATCTTAGGACTTCTTTAATTTACGCAGCAGTTACTTTTATACTTTTCGTTGTTGATCTTGCCACATTCGCAGTTGCAGAGGAATATAAGGCAGAAAGTTAAGATATAAGAAGAGGAATCATGTCTCTTGCTCGCAGCTTTTTCTGAAGAATCCCTTCTATAAAAGCCTTCCGGTTTTCAATTGGGTAAAATTTTGGGGTAAAACCCAGTATTGTAAGAAGTCTTTCTTCGAATTCATCAAGAATTGAATCGTAAGATGAAAAATTTTCAAGATTAACCAACGTATCTTTAAGAAGATAAAAAACTTTGTTATTTTCCTGATTTTCCGCACATAAATTATTTAAAAGTTCACATATGTAAAAAGAGAATCCTATTTTCTTAAGATCGCCTTTAAGAGAGGAAAAGTTTTTTAGAGTACTCGCTTCTGTAACTATAGAAAGAGTTGAACGTGAGCTTTTGTAAAGAGTAAAAACAGATAAATTTAAAAGTTCTATGTGAGGCGATCTTTTGCTTGTTATTTTCCTAACGCCCGGTGCTTTTGCCTGCATCTTTCCATAGTGTTTGCTAAAGATAGTTAAAATTCTATCTGCCTCCCCAAAATTTCTTCGCTTTATTATAAAACCTTCTGTTTTAAAAGTTCTCATTTAAGATTTACTTTAATTTCCCTGTCAGTTAAGAGAATAAATTTTTCGATATCTTTTCCCCCAACTTTTATTGAATACTCTTCTCCATTTGTTCCCGGCTGTTTTTGAATAAGAAGGGCAAGGGAAGAATCGTTTGTAATATTTTTAGGGAGTACGTATGAAATTGTAAAAACTGCCGTTCCCTCTGGCCTTACTGTAAGAAAGCCCTCAAAAACAGTTTTCGAAAGCTCATCGTATGAGGTCATCTTAACTTCTGAGCCCTTACTTGCTGTGAGCTTACTTCCCAAAGGCGTATAAATCCTAAACCAATTTCTATAAACCGCATTAAGACACAGTCCTCCTCTTTCCAAATTGCAATCCGAGGCAGGATGAGGGTTCTTATAATTTATTGTTACGGTTTTTACTATATTTCCGTCATTTTTTACTTCATAATTCTGCTCAACAGTTTTAGTAACATATAGATTAGCTTTTTGTCCTCCAAAATTTGCTTCGTTAATATGAAGATAATCGCCGGTAAAAGACCGTATTCGCCCGTCTGCCCCAACTGCCTGCATCCCTTGCTGTGCATCTTTGTCATAAAGGTAAAACAAAACATGTTTCTGATTAATCTGCGTTATAAGGTCCTGAAAAAGCGGCCCCCAATAAATTTTGGGTGAAGATTTTAGGGCTTTGGTTAAAATAGCATATAGTAAATCTCCTATTATAGCTTTTCTTCCCGCTTGAATCGCCTCAAGATCCGATACTCTAAGATCAAGACTCAAGGGTGTACTTATGTTGCTTTCGAGTTGGTAAATTACCTGTGGACAATCACATCTCCTATCAATCTTGGTTGTAAATGTGGTACCGGCCGCATCAACTCTATCATCCAATATCTTAATTGTCGAAACCAAAACACTGGTATCAAGTGCAATAATACCATCTACTTTTACCTTGCCTCCTGCTTTATCATACAAAGAATTAAAGGTCCTCATGGACTCTATAAAGTCGGGAGAAAGATTAGTGTCTCTTAAATTAAACACGGGAACCTTTGGTAAGTATTTACGGATAGGATCGGGGGCTTTAGGTTTATTGGGAATTGTAGCATCCAAATTATAAATATTGTCGGATCTGTCTACATGAATAATCCCTTTATCTATACTAAATATTGCATATGCCGTTATAAATCCTCCGGTAGGACGAAGTTCCTTATCGTTCTGGAATAATATAAGATATTTTTTACTATCCGGCTCTCCCAAAAGATTTGGTAAGATTTTAATAAGCGGTTTTGCATCTTCTATAAAGGTAGCCGCGTTATCTGTAGTTTTACGCAAAGTTAATAAAGATTTTTGAATCTTCGAAAGCCCCAAAAAAGAAGGGTAATGATTTGGGTTTACGGCATCTACTTGTGTTTTTGCATCTGCTAAATATTTTGAAATATCATCGATATGCGGTGTAACTTTCCCCATTGTTTTGACCGCTGTTTCTATTCTCTTCTCTGCCGTTCCCCCTACAAAACTTCCCTGTCCTTTAAGTCCTAAAATATCCGCGTATGGTTTTACAGAATCAATAAGAACTCGGGCCGCTCCCAAACCATCAAATCCCGCATTTACCAAACGCTGCGCATCATTGTAATATCCGCTCAAAAGAGGGATAAACTTAAGATAACTTAATGCCTTAAGATCGCCTTGGGTTTCTTCAAGATCTTGTTTTGTTTTATTGAGCTCTAAAGAGGCAAGCTCAACATTTTGTTTTTTAAGCGCATTTAGAGTGACCTGAGCTTGTTTTTGGGTTTTTTTAGCAGAAGAGATTGTTCTCTGGGCAGGCAAGACAATTGTAAATCCGCAAATTAATATTAAAATTACAACTATAACTAAAATTTTTATGGAATTTTTACCTCGCAAAAAACCTAAAGAATTTCTTTTTATACCGCTTCCTCTTCTTGTTGGGGAAACTTTTGAAGCCTGAGACATTCCTGGACTCCGGGGAATTTCATCTTTAACTCCCGAACCTAAATCTATTTTCTCAAATCCCTCCATATACTATATATAGTACCCATAAACAGCCATCCATGTCAACTCATCCATTCAACTAATAACTGGCGACTAGTAGCTAGCAACTAGATTACAGGGCGCCTTTGCCGGAGATCATTGCCTGTCAATTTAGCTTAACAGAATTTTTCGAAGAACCAAAAATCAATGTCCAAAATTATCAATTCAAGGCTAAAAATAGGTGCTCCGAGAATAGACGCCATTTGAACCCTTTTTATTGATTTAAATTCTGAATTTGTTTGAATTTATCAAATAGCTCTTTGCTTTCAAAAAATAATTCAGTAACAGGATCATAATAATACTCTTGAACTCTAGAGCTTAGAGATGCTAATATTTCTTCATTTGATAAGCTACTTACTTCAGATGGATTAGCAAAATTACGCCATAACATTTCCTCTCTTGTATAGACTCCCCATCTTAATGGTTGTATTGTAAATGCTTGGGTGATTTCCCTAGCCATACTTTCAATTTGATCTATTGGAGTATCTTGATTTACGGGAATTTTAATAGATACCGCTGGTTTTCCTGCAAACACGACAATTTCTCCTAATTGAACAGCGGTTATCCTATTTCCAAGAGATAATGAATTAAAATCTATCTCAAATCCAACCTCACCCATGAGTAAATCTTTATGATTTGCAGAAGACGAAAGAGTACGGATATTTTTATCAAACAGTTCTAATACAGCAGGAAGAAGGGGTGCCTCAACAAATTTACCTATATCATCTCTATGTTTAAAAATAATTCCAGCTTCTTCCTCAATAGGATCAACTCCACTTAGTTTTTGACCCTCACGATTAATTATTCTATCCGCATTTGAACCTGATAAATCCTTTGGGATTCTACGGGTTGTATTTTCGTTCATAAGAGGTGAAGTTTAGCAGTTAACGATTATAAACGCAAGATTCCGGCAATAGTTTTTACAGGGCGCCTTTACCGGAGATCATTGCCCAGGGAGTTTTGAGAATAATCCATAGATCGTAAAGAATAGATCTCCTTCTTACATAAGATGCATCCATCTCTATTCTCTTATCAAAATTTATTTCACTTCTTCCTGAGACCTGCCAATAACCAGTAAGCCCCGGTTTTACCGATAACACAATTCTTACAGATTTTGCCGTCTTAGGATAATTTTTTTGCTGCTCCCGCAGTTCATCCGGATAATAGGCGCGGGGTCCTACTAGACTCATTTCTCCTCTTAAAATATTGAAAAACTGAGGAATTTCATCAAAAGAAAATTTTCTAATAAATCTTCCTACTTTAGTAACTCTTGGATCATCTTTTAATTTATAACTTCCATATTTATATTCCCTAAAAAGCTTAGCAAAGCTTGGATTCTCCCGCAAAAGCTCATGTGCGTTTTCCACCATGGACCGAAACTTATACATTTTAAATAGATTGCCCGATCGCCCGACTCTCTCCGGAGTGTCTGCAAAAACTGGTCCTTTTGAGTCAAGTTTTATCGCTATTACCACAAGTAGTATTACCGGAGAAAAAATTACTATTAAAATAGAAGAGAGAACAACATCTATCAACCGTTTTAAGATTTCATAATATAAACTTTTCTTAATTTCTATATATGGCATATGTGTCTATATGAGGTGTTCGTTTTGAGTTCCTGCCAAACTTTCCACTAACTTCTTAATTTTGGGAACTGAACTTTTATGGCAGATAAGAAGAACATCATCGGTATTTATTACAACCATATCCTCCAAATCTATGCCAACAGCAAGCTGATCGGTGTAATTGAAAACAAGGTTGTCCGATGAGTCGTTAATTAAAACCTTGCCTCTTGTAACATTCTCCTCCGATGAGAGTTCTAAAGCTTCTTTTAGGGCCTCCCATGCTCCTATATCGCTCCATCCAAGATCCGCGGCAATTACAAAGATATGTTTTGGATCTACTCTCTCTAAAATAGCATTATCAAAACTTATTTTTTCAAATTTTGGGTATATTCTCTCAAGAACCGAATTAAAGCTTTTTGTCCCTACAGCATTTTGAATTTCTATAAGTCCTTTCCACAAATCGGGTGTAAATTTTTTAAATTGCGAAAGTAAAAATGAAGGCGAAGTTACAAAGTATCCGGGATTCCATGCATAACCTCTTTTTAGAAATTCTTCTGCTTGCGCAAGAGTTGGACGGTAAACGATTCTTTTAAAGCTAAAAATTTTCGTTCCCTTTTTTTGACCGATTTGTTTTCCAAATTCAATCCAGCCCAAATTCTGATTTGCAAACCTTGCTCTCTGTCCTATAAGAACCAGTGAGTTTGGTTTTTTTTTAACAAGGTCTTCGGCCATTCTTAAGACTTCCCTAAGCCGTCTCTCTTTTTTTACAAAATGATCGCTCCAAAGAATTGCGCAAGGTGAATCCGGATGTTTCTTTCCGATTACTGCCATGGAAAGGCCAACAGCCGGACCAACGTCTCGCGACTGTGGCTCAAAGATAAAGTTTTCTTTTGGAATTTTTGAAACATGATCCAAGATTACATCTTTATATCTTTTTCCCGTTGAAATATAGACATTTTGGAGTTTAAAGTCCGGGGCAAGCCAATCTATTGTAAGCTGAAGAGTGGATTTTTCTCCAACTATTTTTTTAAACTGCTTAGGAGTATTTTTGCGGGACAAGGGCCAGAGTCTTGTACCGGCGCCTCCTGCAAAAATTGCAATATTCATAAATCTAGTTGAGAGTCTACTAGTGTCTAGTAGCTAGTGATATTTCTTTTTCTAATTTTGTTTTAAATTCTTCAAAACTGAACTTTTCAACATTTTTTGCAACTTCTTTTAGATCAAATTTCATTTTCCTAAACTCTAGTATTGCATGTTCCAAAGATTTTTCGCTCTGTACTTCAAAAAATACTCCGGTCTTGCCGTCAATTATACTCTCCTGTACCCCTCCTGCCCTAAAAGCAATTACCGACTTTCCAAAACTCTGTGCTTCAATAACTGTTAATCCAAAATCTTCAATACCCGGGAATATAAAAGCACGGCAACCTTTATAATACCCTACCAATTCTTTATCAGTCAAGTAACCCAGGAATTCGATATTCGATTTTGCCATTCTTTTAAGCCTATTCTCTTCTATTCCGGTTCCGACAATTTTTAAAGGTAATCCTAGCTTGTTAAAGACTTTTACAGCCAAGTCTATTTTTTTATAAGGAACAAGACGAGAAACAATGAGAAAGTATTTACCATTTACTATTGGCCATTTACTATTTTTGAAGCTTCCCGACTGATCACTTGCAAGAGAACCGAAAGTCGACGTAAGATCATTGCTTGAAAAATTTTTATTTGATTGTCGACTTTCGCTTAGTGAACGGATGGTAGATTGGTTTTTTTCAAGAGCTGAGTGAACGTCTCTTGCAGTGTGCGTCAGACGGGAAGCGCCATCAAGGGTTAAGGGAGGGTAAATTACTGATGAGTCTCGATTATAATATTTTTTTATCCTCTCTCTTACGGCACTTGAAATCGCAATAAGGGCATCGGGTCTTTGGGCTGCAATTTTATCCCAAAATCTAAGATAAGAAACCACCAGCTTTGAAATAAATCGCAGAATTGGGTTTTTAAAATAATCATCATAGCCACTCCATAAATAGCGGGTCGGAGTAAGACAATAACAAATATGCAAAGTTCCGGGTTTTGTGATAATTCCCTTTGCAGCTTCACTCGTTACAGAAATTACCAAATCATACTGGTCAAACGAAAAACTCTCAAAAGCCAAAGGCATGAGCAATGCATAATATTCATGATTTCCCGATGCAAATGGAAAATTTTGAAGAAAAGAAGTTTTTACATTAAAGACTTTTGCCCAGGCTGCCTTATCTTTGTCGTAAACCGAGGTATAAAGCGGAGCATCAGGAAAAATCTTATGAAGTGCGAGAAGAACTCTTTCTGCCCCTCCCCACTTATTTACCCTATCATAAACCAAAGCGACTTTCATGGTAGGCATCCCTCCTTGCTACATGAGTAACAACTCAG
>Ga0209515_10008333_pt1 | contig 12129 bp, 13 predicted proteins | sample Subgroupgradi54m_FD_187454 | JGI IMG/M metagenome (GOLD analysis project Ga0209515, IMG submission 187454) | Subsurface groundwater microbial communities from S. Glens Falls, New York, USA - GMW60B uncontaminated upgradient, 5.4 m (SPAdes)... ... | reverse complement strand
GACCGCTTTATCCAGCAGGTCTTTGATCAGCTTACCAACGGGATCTACGAGTACAAGCAAGTGATCTCGCCAGAAGGCAAAGTCACTTTCGTCCTTGATACAGACAAGGACAAAGATGGCAACGTAATTGCCAAACGGCAGCCCAACCCGTTTCACATTTACAAACTGGGTATCACTAAGGTGACAATCAGGGACCTGGACTATTCTGACGCAATCAAGGCTACGTTGGTTGCCAAACAAGGGGCAATCCAGGCCCAGGTAACCAGTAAAGCCAACGCTGACAAAGCCCAGCAAGAAGCTGTTGAGGCAAAGGCTAAAGGCGAAAAAACCATTGCCGAAGCAGTTGCCCAGCAAAAAACGCTGACTGCTGGCGCAGAAGAAGAAGTCAGGCGCGCGAAACTGGAAGCAGAGGCTACAAAAATCAGGGCCGATGCAGCAGCCTATGAAAAAAAGGCAATTGCTGCTGCAAACAATTCGCTGGATACCAAGCTGGATGCTTGGGTAAAAGCGAATGAAGCCTGGGCTAAGTCTACTTCAACCATGCCTGTTGTGTTTGGACAAGGGGGTGGAGTTGGTGGCCGAGGCGCTGGAGACAATCTGTATCCCCTGCTGATGATGCGGTTACTGGGTGACCAACTGGGAGTCCCAGTTGGCAACACAGTACCTCAGAAGCAGTAGTGTAGCCTTGGAGTATTTAGTTACTCCATACACCACGTGAGATAGTTTTTACATCTCACGTGGTAATTTTTTTTATTCAAAAAATTATTTTACTTCAAACACTACAGTCATAGTGGCTGTAATATCCTGAGAGCCTGGTTCTATATTTGGCGGGATAGATTTATCCATTGCTGCACCTCCTCCCATACCTTCGCTCGCAGCATACGGTAACGGCCCAGGATAATAGCCTGAGCTTTCTGAAACATTTACTACTTTACCCAAAGTAATACCGGAAAATTTAGCTAACTCTGCTGCTTTTTCTTTAGCCTTATTAATGGCTAACTCGCGAGCTTTTTGGCGCAAAGTATCTGGATCATCAAAACTCAGCTGTACTCCGTTTATTTGGTTTACGCCAGCATCTGTAACACCAGCTAAAATCCTATTCAACTTTTCTGTAGATTTGTCTACTCCTCTAACTTTTACAGTTACTGTCTGGTTTGCTTGGTAGCCATTAATCACGCTCTTACCATCTCGGTAATCATAGGTTGGGTAAATAGTAAACTGAGAAGTACTGATATCATCCTTACTTATTCCTTCAGATTTTATAAAGTCAATAATTTTATTTGTTTTCTTCGTATTCTCGTTCTGCACATCTGTAGCAGTAGACCCCTGCGTGGTTACACCAAGATTAACTGTTGCCAGGTCTGGTGTGGCAGAAACCTTACCTTCACCCGAAACGCTCAAAGTATTTTTTAAACTTTTATCTTTTGAGGTTTGAACAAGGTCATAGCCCTTTTGAGCAACCGTAAGCAATAAAAATAGAATGAGCAAGCCACCAATAGGCCAAAGTAATACTCGTTCTTTAAATAAGTTTGGTTCCATAAATAGATATTTTAATACTTACTTCTCATATATTTTATCATAAGAACTCCGAGCATACTAAATCATGTAAAAGAAAAAGGCATACACTTGTATGCCTTTTAGCTACTTACGCTAGCCTCGAACCAACCCAACCTGGCTAAAAGCTTCGCTGTCCCCAGACAGTAAATGCAGACCTTGAGCTTCAAAATCGCCGTTGATTGTTTCTTCCTTAATCCGAGTACCAATTACCCGGTCCGACAGAAACTGGCTAATACTAGGCTCAATAAGATTTTTCCCCCAGCTTACTCCTCCTTGAAGCCTTGATGAGCCAAAGAAAATTTCATGATCTCGTTCTACGTACGATCGCATGTTTGGTACGCGACCCTGGTGCTCGTCTAACATAGGCGCCCGGAAACGTGTGTCATCTAAAGGATGATACCATAACATAAAGGGGTCGCTCTTAATCGCCTGTGAATTATTAAAGCACGCAAGCACCCCAGACCACTTAGGAAATCCCTGTTCGTAAAACTCTAAAGTTTCCTCATTTACTTGGCCTGGAGCAGGTCTATACTCGGGCGGCACCTGCTTGAGCGCATTAATTGCGTCTGTAGGATACTCACACGCCACCACATAGTAACTACCTACTTTAGTCACTACTACGCTCCCCTTAGGAACCGCAGAACCAATTGCCCCTCTGAAACTAAGGCTTCGACTGATCCGTGGAGGAAAAACTGCCTGGGACATGAGTTTAAAAAAACCTGGAGACCGAGTAGTATCTACAAAGTTTTCCTCCTGTAAAGGCACCTTACTTGGCACGTGGATATACATGACGTTGGGTCCGGGGGTAATGGCCCGCACCGTATTACTATAGGCAAGTACGTGAACTAGATCTTTTCCTTTGAATGTCTCCCCAACATAAATGGATGTTTGGGCAAAATCCGCAGCAGCTTGTCGTCTGATCGAACAACACATATCTTTATCTTTCCCCCTATTTGTAGTTTGAGTATACAAAAAACAGCCAACATCTGGCTGGCTGTTTTATATCATACTTTAAATTTTTTTGCAAACCGTGTATGTTACCGCTTCGCCCACTGAGGTGCTCTGCGCGCTCTGCGTAACCCGGGCTTTTTTCGTTCTTTTTTACGGTCATCTCTGGTGAGCATACCATTCTTTTTTAAGACACGACGCAGTTCTGGAGTAAGCGTAGACAATGCTTTTGCTATACCATGCTGCAGGGCATGCGCCTGGGCATGAATACCACCACCTGACACATGAGCTAAAAAGTAAAAATCTTTTTCTAAACCAGTAACTGCAAAAGCTTGCAGCGCCTTTTCTTGGTCTGGTAAAAAACCAAAGTACTGGTGCAAAGGTTTTTTATTTATCAAGCTCTTTCCGGTTCCAGAAAATAAACGTACATTTACTACTGCAGTTTTTCTACGCCCCGTTGCAAATACATACCGATCTGCTGCGAGCTCAGGCTTACTTGAAAGTGTTGCGACTGCTTGTGTTACTACTTCTGGTGTTGCTTCTGCACTTGGCTCTGTAGTTGCTTTTTTACGAGCTGCTCGAACAGGCTTTGCAGTTGCAGGTTTGCTTGCTGCTGCTTTACGCGCCACTTTTGGCTTTGTAGTTTTTTGCTTATCTGTTTTTTCCATATATATACTTAGGACCTCTTATCAATAGTAAAGGTATGAGCAGTGCCGGTAACTACTTTAAGCCGCGACATAAGTTTCTTACGAAATTTTATATCATCTAACATACTAAATACTGCTCGTTTTAGGACTTGATCAGGCTTACCTGCAAGCTCATCTTTTAACTTAGTAACTTTAAGGCCGCCCAAGTAACCTGAATGGCGGTAATATTTCTTTTGCTCTATTTTACGACCAGTAAATTTAAGCTTGTCTACATTCGTAGCAACTACAAAATCACCGCAGTCTTGATGAGGAGTAAAGTCACGTTTGTGTTTACCCCGCAGCAAATGAGCAATTCGGGTAGCAACACGACCGAGCGTGTTCCCGGAGGCGTCAACTTCCCACCAACTGCGAGTTACCTTATTTGGATTTGGTACTGTTGTTTTCTGTGCTTTCATAAAAAATATTAACTAACTGCCTTTCAGTTCTCCTGACTATGGAAGAAAAGGGTTTACTCTACTAATTCTAGGATTACTTTTGCACTACCACTCTGAGGGTGTACCAATTTAATAATTCGAGTATACCCTCCCTTACGCTCTTTGTACTTAGGACCCAAGACTTCAATAAGTTTAGCAGTTGCACTACGAGAAGTTTTAGATAACAAATGCCTGCGAACATGAAGCGTAGGTTCTTTTGCCTTGGTAATAAGCTTTTCTACATACCCCTTGGCTGCACGGGCATTAGCAGGGCTGGTTTCTATCCGTTCATACAAAATTGCAGAGTTTGCAAGTGTGCGGAGTAATTTTCTACGATGGTCTGTACCTTTTCCTAATTTTTTCTTCTTTAAGTGGCGCATGAAAGTAAATTATCTTCCTAAAACGGTCATTATTTCAGTGATGGTCTTTTGACCAAGTCCGGGAATTTGATTAATTTCGTCATCAGAAAGTGCCTTAAGTCGCTCAACAGTTACAATACCATTTTTAGCCAGCGCGTTCTTAGCCCGGGTTGATAAATTTAAACTATCTAATTCATGTTGCTCTATTAGCTGCTCTGTAGAAACCTCATCAGCTACTGCTTCTTCTGGTAGATTAGCTTCCTCTGTTAAGGAGCCCGGAGCAAGTACCCGATCCATTTGATCGTTAAACATCATGGTAAAATGGTCCACCAAAATATGAGAAGCAATATTAATGGCTTCATCACCTGTAATAGTGCCATCAGTTTCCATGGTAAGGCTCAACTTATCAAAGTTAGTGATTTGGCCCACACGAACATTAGTAATATCAAAATACACAGACTTAACAGGCGTAAAAATGGCATCAATGGAAAGCATACCAACTTCTAATTTTTCGTTTTCCCGTGCCTCAACGGGTACGTACCCCCTGCCTTGTTCTACTACTATTTCCATTTCTAACTCACCTACTTTATTGTCTAAAGTCGCGATATGTAGATCTGGATTAATAATTTGTACTTGGTCGTGAGCCTTAAAATCTGCTGCGGTAACTACTCCTTCTCGCTTAACTTTAAGTTCAAGCCGTACTGGCTCTTCTGAAAAACTACGAACTCGCAACTGCTTTAGGTTTAAAATTATCTGTATCACATCTTCTTTAACGTGCGGGATAGTAGAAAACTCGTGATCAGCAAACTTAATTTTAACAGCAGTAACTGCGGCTCCAGGCATAGAAGAAAGGAGCACACGGCGGAGCGCGTTACCAATAGTAACACCATACCCTGGATACAAGGGTTCGAGTGTTACGGTATATTTATTCTGGCCCTCGCTGGTTACGTGAGCCCTATTTGGTAATGGAATGGCTTCCATGGATTTACCTTTTGCGAACCAAGGCTGATACTATAGGGACTAAATTCGAGTATATCTATAGTATGAGTTTGGCTCGATAAATTATATATAAATTAAATACGGCTATAGTGTTCTACGATTAACTGAGTATTAATCTGGTTTCCTATTTGTTCAGAGGTAGGAATAGAAAGCACCTTGCCAGAAAGCTCTTTTGGGTTAAGTTCTAGCCAATCCTGAACTTGGGTGTTTTTAAGTTTTTCTTTAACAGATTGTATGTATGCAGAGTTTGCTTTGGTGCTACGAACTTTTACTACGTCTCCAACTCGCACACTATAGGAGGCAATATCTACTTTTTTATCATTAACCTCAAAGAATCCATGATTAACTAGTTGCCGTGCTTGAGGGCGGGTCTCTGCGAAACCAAGTCGGTATACCAAGTTATCCAATCGAAACTCTAAAAGTCTAATGAGATTATCGCCAGTAACTCCTGGGGCTTTAAGGGCTTTATTAAAATAAATTTCAAACTGGCGTTCTAAAACACCGTACGCAATTTTAGCTTTTTGCTTTTCTCTGAGCTGCAAACCAAATTCTGAAAGTCTGCCACGAGATTGGCCATGTTGCCCAGGAGCAAAGTTTCGTTTTGCTAAGATCTTTGCATCTTTTGTGGTAAACGCAAAACCAAGTCTGCGAGCCTTTTTTACTTTTGGACCAGTATAACGCATATTAGACTCTCCTCACTTTCTTAGGACGAACACCGCCATGAGGGGTTGGGGTAAGATCTTTAATTGAAAGCACAATAAGCCCTGAACCTTGGAGAGCCCGTACCGCAGACTCTCTACCGGAACCAATACCACGAATCAGTACGTCTACTTCATTTAGACCACGCTCCTTTACCCGCTGGATTGTGTCTTCCATAGTGCGCTGACCAGCATACGGAGTAGATTTTTTTGATCCTTTAAAGCCAGTTCTTCCTGCACTGCCCCAAACCAAGACATTACCAGTTGTGTCCGTAATAGTAACAATAGTATTGTTATAGGTAGAGTTAATATATACCCTTCCTTTAGTAACCTTTGCCTTAACTTTCTTTTTCCTGCCACCTTTTATCTTAACTGCAACTTCCGATGGAGGTGTCTCATCTGTATTTACTTGTATTGTGTCTTCTGCCATAAAATAGTTTAGGTCTTATCTCCTGATTTCTTCTTACCACTGCCAGCAGTCTTACGAACGTTCCCTCTACGAGTCCTGGAGTTAGTTTTGGTTCTCTGTCCGCGCACAGGCAGCCCTCGCATGTGTCGAACGCCTCGGTACGCACTAATCTCTTTAAGTCGCTTGATATTAAGAAGTACTTGTTGACGTAGTTGTCCTTCTACTTTAAAGGTTTTCTCAATGTAGTCCCGAAGTTTGTTTAACTCAACTTCGGTTAAATCCTTAGTACGCTTATTCGGATCAACTTTGGTTGCACTTAAAATTTTACGAGAAAGAGGAAGGCCAATGCCGTATACATACGGGAGCGCTGCTTCTATTCGTTTTTCATTTGGAATGTTAATTCCAGCAATTCTTGCCATAATTGTGAGTGACTAGTTACTAGATTCAGTTGCTAATTTCTAGCAACTTTCTGCACTGATTATCCTTGCCTTTGTTTATGCTTTGGGGTTACACAAATTACATACAGCTTGCCAAAACGTTTGACAATCTTACATTTGTTACAGATAGGTTTAACACTTGAACGGACTTTCATTGGTATGTTTTACTTGAGACGCCGAGTAATTCGACCCTTATGTAAATCGTAAGGGGTCATTTCTATAACTACTTTATCCCCAGGTAACACTCTGATCATATTAACCCGCATTTTACCAGAAAGATGACCAAGTACAGTTTGACCAGAATCTAGTTGAACGCGAAAAAAAGCATTAGGCAAACTTTCTATAACTTTGCCTTCCAATTCAATTACCTGTTTGCTTGGGTCATTCTTCCCAAAATCTTGAGTACTGGTAGAAATGGCTTTAAATAAGAGACTTAATACTGCTGACTACTATTTTACCATACAAAACAACTATGTCAAGCCAAAATTGCCATATTTATGAGTCTTTTTCACTCTTAACTACTTGGATAGTTATTTGACGGGCTAACCGGGGCAATCTTGTTTGCCAACTAGGCGCTAATACAATATCTACTCGAGCAATTTCTGGGTTCTTAAGCAAAATAGCGCTGGCTGCTTCCTTAGTTTTGCCTACCAGCTCTTGAGTTGGAACCGATGTTTCTATAACTCCCTCAACAAGTGTCTGATAATGTACGGTAATCGCTAAAATACCATTTGCCACATCTAAAGATTTTACTTGGGGATTTAGGATGTCTCTTTGTGTTGACTGCAACTGTTTTGTATTTGGTAGCCCACTTATAATACGTGTTCGTATAAGACTTAATAACATTTCTTGATCAATCGCAAGACCCGTGATATTTACCTTTAGCGTTGCTTCAAAATTTGGGCTTTCAGTACCAGTAACCCGATCTGGGGTAAACTCTTGCACTGTTGCCGTATAGGCTTTGTCCAACAAAACTTGATTATCATTCTGCAAATCCGAACGAACCTCTGCAACTGCCTGACTAATAAGCTGGCTTTGAGCATTTGCCAAGTCTGTATCAGTTACCTGTGAAATAAAACGCGAGCTGCCGCCCTCTATAGGGGTAACACTTTTTGCGTATAGCACCTGTGGTCTGCTTCCAAAAATTTGATTAGTAATTTCCAAACGCACACCAGCAGGAACATTAGCATCTTCCCCTCCTGTAGCCGCTTCTATGGTTACCGGAACGGGTAGTGGGGCATTTGGGGAATTAGCTTGATTTGGAGGAATATTTTTTACCAGAGCCTGATCTTCATCAAAATAGTAATTTTTATTTCCAACTGAAAGCACCGTGGTGCCTTTTTTTAAATTAATCGGTTGCCCAGTAAGATTATATATCACTACTTTACCCCGGGCCTTACTCCCCACTTCTTTTTTTCCAGAGCTTGCAAACGTACTACTAACTGTTTTAGTTTTCTCAACCAATTTTGCTGGAGCCACTAATCTGCTGGGGTCTGGCGTATCAATATGAGTACTCAGGCTCATTTCTATATCACGTTCTAGGCTATCCTGCTTTGGGTATATAGCGATAGTAGCCTTGGGCAGCACAAGCTCAACTAACGCAACTACTAAAACCAGAGCAATAAGGAGAAAGCTGACAGCAAAAATTTTTAGTCGTCGAGCACCAGAAGGTTGTGGTTGCTTTTTTTCGTGCAGCTTCTCTGGCGAAATAGATTCTGTAACAAGCGTAGCATCTGCCTTATGTACAGACTTTGCCTCAAGATTATGTGTAGTAACTAAGACCCGCGGATTAGTAACATTCTTAGGTGAAACTTGCTCAACCTGCTTAGGAGCAGACTCTGAGACATTTTCTTGAACTCGTTTTTTTGCCACTGGAGTTGCTACTCTAAAGCCGGCTGCTCGGGCATAGGTTTTCCCTTGTTCATCTAAAGATACAATCAGTAGATTTTTTCCTAGAATATCTACTTGTTTTTTTAAAAGCTTTACATTTATCGGATCGGAAAATAAAAAAGCTTGCTTTGGAACTACCAAAACAACCTCTGGTTCAGGGGTGGCCCGGAGCCGTAGAGTTATGCTCTTTACATCATCTTCAACGTTTAAATATATTGCAGGTGCGGGCATAAATATGGATTAACTTACTATACTACGCTTTTTTTTGCTCTACCGCAACTGCTTTTAAAAGCTTAAGTTTTACTGGTTATTCGCTTATTAAAGCCTATTGTCTTACTACTTTCTACCTCTGGTTGATTAAACGGATCAACTCCCCGTTCTAAAGAACTATACACAGCAAAGAGTTGCCAAAATGCAAGTAGTTTACCAATTTCTTTTGGGCTGGGTTTTTCTAAAAGAATTTGCGCTAAAGGGATTTTGCTATTTTTTGCATTTTCCCATGTACCTTCCATTTCATAGCGCATAGCGTTGGCAAGTGAAATACCATTGAGCACTGAGAGGGGTTGTTTTCTTAACGCTACATCTTTCGCAGAATCTGGTACCTGTGTTACGACACTGGCATTAAACTGTTCTAGTCCAATAAACAGACCCGCGATATTGTTTCTTCCCCCAAAAAAACGTTGGTTAGTATGATGCTGCGACTCTGGGGCTTCTGTTGTAAGATAGGTTTGACCTAAACCACCTTTACCAAAACTTTCATGACACAGTTGAGTAATTAAATCTCCTACATGAAGCAGATAATGGCTATAGATAGGTACAAAGACATCTACATAACCTTTTTCTTCTAACTGAGCAAACACGCTTGCAGCCTTATACGAAATGTTGTCTTGATTATATTCTGTGTATACTTCTGCAGCTCCCGCATACAACTCGTGTACGTTAATGCCACACAAACTAGCTGGCAGTAAACCTACTTCAGTAAGGCCTGCAAACCTACCACCTATACCTTGGGGATGGCTTATCACTTCTGCACCCAGTGCTTTACCAAGCGCTTCTACTGGACTACCAACTCCTGCTAAAAAAACCATTGGAAAATCCACGAACTGCAAAGTTGCTTCTACCTGGGATACATTTTCCCCAGATTTACTAATGGATAACACCAGAGTTTCAGATTTTGGTAAATTATTCTTTAACCAAAAAATATAATCAGGGTCTATCGTATTTACAAAATACACTTGCTTCTTTGCCTCATCCCTTAGAGCGTTATATATTGCTTTAAAATTATTAACACTACCACCGTTTCCGATAATAACCAAATTAGTATATGCGCTGTATTGTTCTGCTAAAAAATTTAGAATTGCAAAGTTAGGCGCATAGTCTAAAAACTCTGGCCGATCTTTAGGTAAAATAGAAGCATTAAACTGCTTTGGATCTGGAGTATTTGCAAAAGTTACCTTCATAGAAATTAGTGACCACTTTCCTTAATTATCCGATCAGCTGCAGCGTCAGTAATATGAAATTCGGTATTACCAATGCGACAAGTAAAGTTAACCTGACTAGGGTTATGTGATCGAGGTGATGTTGTAATCTTAGAAATTTTTAATGTTCTACCACTCACTTGATCTATATCTGAAGTCTGAGGGCCACTTGTGTCTATTGGAAATTGCTTTCGAAAGAACGAGTTATGATAATACTCTTGAATAAAACGCTTTATCGCCCCGGCATAGGGTGACTCATTATCTCCCGTATGCTGTTCGGGACCCCTAGTTTCTAGTGACATACATTTGTTATTAATTCTTATTCTATAATTGCCTTAATTCTGCGGACTCCAGCGGAGATGGCTTCTTCTTTTTGAATTTTGAATTTGCCAATGGTGCCTGTGTGCTCTACGTGGGGACCACCGCAAAATTCTCTGGATACGACTTCCCCACTATTTTTATCGCTAATTGTGTATACAGATACTGTATCACCGTATTTTTCGCCAAACAAACCAATGGCACCAAGCGCGCGAGCTTTTTCCAGGGACATATTTTCCTGATTAACTATTAAATCCCGCTGAACCCAGGAGTTAACCAACTCTTCGACTTTTGCTTTTTCTTCGTCTGTCATTTTTTGCGGATGAGTAAAATCAAACCGAGTCCGCTCTTCTGTTATATTACTCCCCTTTTGCCACACGTGATCGCCTAATACTTGGCGCAGTGCCTTATGCATTAAATGTGTAGCAGTATGCAAACGCACAACTTTGTCGCTGTGGTTAGCAAGGCCTCCCTTAAAATCGCCAGCACTGGCAGTACGGGATAAATCTTGATGCTTTTTAAATTCTGCTTCAAATTCTGCGCGATCTACCGTACTACCTCGTTTTTCTACCAGCTCGTGCGTTAATTCCCACGGAAAGCCATAAGTTTGGTACAAGTTAAATGCGTCTGTCCCAGTTACGTACTGTAGCTTTTCAAACTCTTTAAGTCCTTTTTGCAAAGTAGCATTAAATTTTTTGTGCTCTGCGTGAATAGTATTTTCTATTTGTATTTTTTTACTTTCTAATTCTGGGTAAGGGTCTTTATAAATAGTAATGAATGATGTTATTAGGTCATTAAGCCAAGACTCTTTTAAGGCTAACTGCTGGGCGTACACCATACTCCGGCGCAGCAACCTTCGCAGTACATACCCGCGGTCTTTATTACTAGGCTCTACCCCGTCACTGGCCAAAAATACTGCAGCGCGAATCTGGTCTACAATAACCCGAAACGCTTTAGTTACTTCTATAGACTCGCCATAGTGTTTACCAGAAGCTTTTTCTAGCACTTCTATCGCAGGCCAGAGTAAATCTATTTTAAAAATATCTGGATCGTTATTTAAGCTAGCTGCAATGCGCTCTAACCCACCACCAAAATCTACATTTTTTTGTTTGAGCTTTTCAAAACCATTTTCAACTTTAACGTATTCCATAAATACGTTGTTGCCAATTTCTAAGAACCTACCACAGTCACAGTTTACGTGGCACGGTTGGTTCTTCCATTCAGAATTTTCGTGTAAAGCTAACTCTTCGCCAAAGTCCCAGAACATTTCGCTATCGGGTCCGCCTGGTTCGCCTTCTGGCATATTGCTCGGTACTCCGCTTCTGCTCCACCAGTTCTTTTTTTCGTCGTAGTAAAAAATGCGGCCGTCTTGCGTGCCTAGTTTTTCTGGGAAATCTACAATTTTTGATTCAACACCTTTTGCTTTAAATAGTTCTTGCCAAAGCTGAGCAGATTCTTCGTCTTTAGGAATATGTAAATCTGTATTGCCACGAAAACACGTAACATACAAACGATGAGCATCTAACCCTAGCTCATCTGTTAAAAACTCAAACATCCAGGGTATTTGTTCTTTTTTAAAATAGTCACCCAAAGACCAGTTACCGAGCATTTCAAAAAACGTAGTGTGGCGGTTATCACCTACTTCTTCTATATCTTGAACTCGAAGTGATGGCTGGGAATTAACAAGGCGTTTACCATCTTGGTGTGGCTTTCCCATTAAATAAGGAATTAGAGGTTGCATTCCAGATGAAGTGAATAATGTTGAAGGGTCATCTTTTAATACAAGAGGAGCAGGATTAATTATTTTATGGTCTTTAGATTTGAAAAAATTTAAATAAAGTTGGCGTAGTTCACTTCCTGTCATGGGAGAATTATAGCAGACAGAAAGCAAAAGCCCCAACGCGTAATAAGTATAT
>Ga0209515_10008332_pt1 | contig 12130 bp, 10 predicted proteins | sample Subgroupgradi54m_FD_187454 | JGI IMG/M metagenome (GOLD analysis project Ga0209515, IMG submission 187454) | Subsurface groundwater microbial communities from S. Glens Falls, New York, USA - GMW60B uncontaminated upgradient, 5.4 m (SPAdes)... ... | reverse complement strand
AAATAACATTTCCGCAGTAGGACGCGTGGGACCGGTTACCCTCTCCTCAATCAATGATCAGATGGTGACAGGTAACATGACGAGTTCGAGTGATGATGTGAGCGCGCCGATTCTTACAACCGAGACAGTATCGACCGGACCATCATCAGCAAGTTTTGCGTGGAGTACGAATGAGGTCGCACGCAGTCGTGTATTGTACGGAATGACGTGGCCATTCTTTCTCACGACCGCACCGAGCGTGAGCACTACCGGCTTTAGTTCCACGGCAAACGTTACATTGACGAGTCTGCAATCGCACACAACGTACTATTACGTTCTTGAGTCGATGGACAGTTCCGGCAATATCACCCAGACACTTGGAAAACCTGTGGTAACACAATAAAAAAGTTTGCGTTCAATAAAAAACTGCCGACGATTTCGTTGGCGGTTTTTTAATCATCGAAATAATAACGAGCATCAGCAGTTTGCGATCAACAAGCCTCACATTTCAGATGCTATGCGCCGGGCAGGACTCTTCCATTACATGGACGGTACACCCTTCGTATCTCACTTCGCCCGAAGACGTGCTCGCTGCGATAAACTCAGGATCTTCGAATCCTGCCCGCGACCTACGGTCGCTCTACGCACCAACAAAAATGGCGCTCGGAAGCGCTCATGTTTTGTACTGGTGCGTAGGGCAGGATTCGAACCTGCGTAGCCCGATGGGCGACAGATTTACAGTCTGTTGTATTTGACCGCTCTACCACCTACGCATAAATTGTTTTGCCAATATACCTTAGAAGGCCAAAAAAATCAAAACCCTTCCCTGTTGGGGGAGTTTCATTCGATTTCGGAATTGCCCTAAAAGCAAATCACTCACTTCGTGAGTGAGTGATACGCTTCTTTATACGCGGGCGTTTTCTTTTGTCTTGACTCGTGAACGAATCGGTTCTCGCTTTTTTTCCACCTTGATGGTAATCGCGCCATTGTGCATACCCACGGTAACAATTCCTCCGGCACTCATGCGTTCTTTGATAATAGCCGAGGCGACTTGAGTCAAAATTTTATCCTGAATGATGCGGCGGAGCGGACGAGCACCGTATTGAGGGTTGTAGCCTTCCTTTGCAAGGTGCGCGAGGGCATCGTTTGAGATGACGAGTTTAATATCCTTCGTCGCAAGCCGTGAACGGAGTTTATCAACTTGGATGGTAACAATATTGGTGAGGGCTTCCGGAGAAAGAATGTCGAACATCACAATATCATCAAGGCGATTCAAAAACTCGGGACGGAAGAAATCTTTGAGCCGCTCCATAATCTTATCCTTCGCATGCGTATATCCATCTTTATCCTCCCCTGAACCGAAACCGATGGTCTGCATCTTGTCCATAAATTCACTTCCAATATTCGAGGTCATGATGATCACCGTGTTCTTAAAATTCACCACGCGACCCTTGGAGTCGGTCAAACGTCCATCATCAAGCACCTGAAGCAAGATATTGAATACTTCGGGATGCGCCTTTTCAATTTCATCAAAGAGAATAACCGAATATGGGCGATGGCGTACCATTTCCGTAAGTCCACCTCCTTCGTCATAGCCGACATACCCGGGCGGCGAACCGATCAATTTGGAAACCGCAAACTTTTCCATATACTCCGACATGTCGACGCGAATCAGGGATTTTTCATCATCAAACAGAAATCCCGCAAGTGCCTTCGTGAGCTCGGTCTTCCCCACTCCCGTCGGACCCAAGAAAAGGAAAGAACCGATCGGTCGCCCTGGATCGGCAATTCCCACACGTGAACGTTTGATGGCATCGGAAATTTTTTGAATTGCCGCATTTTGCCCTACCACGCGTTTCGTGAGTTCTTCTTCAATACGAGCGAGTTTTGCCGCCTCTTCTTCGAGCATGCGCGAAAGCGGAATTGAAGTCCATTTCGCAACCACCTTTGCAATATCCTGTTCGGTTACTTCTTCGTGAAGAATTCTCCGCGCACTCTGCAGCTTCTTCAGCTTGGCATTTTTCTCGACAAGGGCACGTTCCAGTGCGGGAATCTTGCCATAGCGAATTTCGGCAGCTTTGGCCAAATCGCTTTTCATTTCGGCATTTTCCGCTTCAAGACGAAATGCTTCAAGATCTTTCTTGATGCTCCGTAAATCCATAACGAGTTCTTTCTCATTTTTCCATTTGAGTTCAAATTCCCGCGTCTCTTCCTTGAGATCGGCAATCTCTTTGCTGATGATTTTCATCCGCTCTTTGGTTTTCTTTGCGGCAGCAGTCGAACCCTCGCTTTCTTGCTTGAGTGCTTCCATTTCAATTTCCAAACGCATAATTTTGCGATGTGTTTGCTCGAGAATGGTGGGCTTATTTTCCAGCTCAATACGGAGCGACGATGCAGCCTCATCGATCAAGTCCACCGCCTTATCCGGAAGAAAACGATCACTGATATACCGAGACGAAAGATGCACTGCGGCCAAGATGGCATCATCGGTAATCTTCACGCCATGGAAAATTTCATATTTTTCTTTCAAACCGCGCAAGATGGCAACCGCATCTTCCTCGGAGGGTTCGTTCACATACACCGGTTGAAAACGGCGTGTCAGTGCGGGATCTTTTTCGATATGCTTCTGGTATTCTTTCAGCGTGGTGGCTCCGATTGCACGAAGTTCTCCTCGCGCAAGTGCGGGCTTCAGCATGTTTGACGCATCCATCGCCCCCTCGGCAGCACCGGCACCGACAATCGTATGAATTTCATCGATAAAAAGGATAATCTTTCCATCCGCGCGTTCAATCTCTTTCATAATTGCTTTCAAGCGTTCCTCAAATTCACCCCGGTATTTCGTTCCTGCAATCAAGAGTCCGAGATCGAGCGACACAAGTTCTTTGTCGCGCAAAAATTCGGGAATATCGCCTTTTGCGATACGCTGCGCCAATCCTTCCACGACCGCCGTCTTTCCCGTTCCCGCCTCTCCGATCAAAATGGGATTATTCTTTGTGCGGCGGGAGAGTATTTGAATGATGCGGCTGATCTCTTCATCGCGACCGATGACCGGATCAAGTTTGTCTTCCATGGCAAGCTTCGTGAGCGACCGCGTATATTTGCCGATTGCACGCATTTTCTTCGGACCCTCCGTATCGCTCGCATTTCCTTCACGCAATTCGTGGAGTACGCGGAGTACATTCTCCCGGTCGATGCGAAAACGCGTGAGAAGTTCGGCTACCGGTGAGGGTACATTCATGAGCGCAAGGAAAAGATGCTCGGTTGAGATGAACTGATCATTCAAATCCTTTGAAACTTGCTGGGATTGTTCAAGTGCCTGTGCAAGTTCGGGAGTCAAATACAACTGATACGATGAAGCGGTACTCGTGCCCCCTAGGGTAGTCTCACCCTCAATGGAGTCGATGATTGATTCGGTCAAAATAACCGGATCAATTTCCAGTTTTTCAATAATCGACATGACCATACTTTCTTCCTGCAGTACAAGACCGGCCAAGAGATGCATTGGGGTAACATGGGTCTGTCCGCGCTCAATTGCAAGCTCATGTGCTCGCCGGATTGCATCGCGTGCTTTTGATGTAAAATTTCCAAATGGTGGCATAATGTTTTTCCTTATTTATGAGAACTTGAAGATGATTCTTAACGTTTTACTGACTTAATGATCGTAACACGCCATTGTCTAAACGTCAAACGTGTCCACAGCCCTCAAAAAACTCAAATTTTCCTGCAAACTTTAGAGGTTTCCGAGAAATTCAATGAGACGTGCGATCGGGTAAATGACATACTTTACTGTTTCATCACCGTTTACCACAATTCCCATTGCTTGGCCGTCTAAGTTCACCACCAAACTTCCGAGGTTACCTTCCATAATCTTCGGAATCGTTTCGACTCCGCTTAATACCGCCGGGGTCGATGTTCCCTCTCCTTGAAGGTACTGGAATCGTGAAAGGGTGGTTTTAAATACCCCCGACCCGTCACTACCTCCCAACACAACAACCGTCTGTGCAAGTTTGATATCTCCGGAACGCCCCAACGTAACCGCATCCAATGCTTCTTCTTTGGGAAGATCGGGAATCTTTAAAAAGTAAACGGGCCTTTTCACCTCAAGCTGATTCGGCATCGGAAAGGCGGAATAGGAGCGATCGCCGATGATGACCGTATAGCGTTCACGCACACCCACCACTTCATCAAAAAGCCTCGTGGACTCCGTTACGACCACTCCGTCGCGTGAGGCAACAAAACCGATCGCAAGCGGAGTGCTCGAAGTGGAACTTCCCGCGGCGTATATTTTTGCGATGCGAGGTTGATTTTTTTCCACCGCCGCAACAGCCAGATCGTCTTCTTTGGCGTAGACGGTAACTTCCTTGGTGATATTTGTAATGTTGGTGGGAGATTTTTCGGAAGTTGATGTGCCGGTAACCACGCGCTCAATTGTGCGCTCAACAACACGATTCACTGTTTGGGTAAGTCGCTGCGGGGCTTCCTCAAGCATGGCGACCGTAATGATTCCCGTTGCGATTGATATCACAAATGAAGTGAACATGGTTAAGAGCACTATCTGTTTGTTGTTGAGATCATCCATCACTGTAGTATAGAACCAAAACAAAAAAGAGAAAAGTTATGAGAACCTGGCATAACTACGGTGAGATTGTAAAGACAGGTTAGGTAAGGCGTGAAGCAACCATTCCCCAATCAATCGCAGCCCAAAATGCTTCGATATATTCCGCACGCTTGAGACCGTAATCAAGCATAAACGCATGCTCGAATACATCCATGACGAGAATCGGCACTGCACCCGCCAAATGCCCCGTGTCATGTTCATTAATCCATGTATTGAATAACATTCCGGAATCAACATCATAGGCAAGCACCACCCAACCAATACCGCGCAACGCTCCGGTTGCCTTAAAGTCTTTCGCCCATTCGTCAAACGTTCCCCATGTGGTGTTGATTTTCTCGGCAAGAAAACTTTCGGGAGAAAGTGGCACTCCTCCTTTCGTCATATTTCCAAAATACAGTTCATGAAGACGCATCCCGTCCCATTCCCATCCAAAACGCCGCTTGTACTCAAAGTATTCGGGAGTGGCAAATTTCCCCTCCTTTGCGAGCACTCCCAATTTTTCAATAAGTCCGTTGGTATTTTTCACATACCCCTCATAAAGCGTAAAATGATTCGTTAAGAGCGCATCACTAAAACCGGATGTCCCGAGCAGATGTGAATAATCTTTTGCAATATACATGATAAGTAATTTACTAATAATGCCTCACATTAAAGCATAGCACCTTGTGAATGAAAATCAGATGTAGAATAGCGCGCGAGCGGCAATATTTTTTTCAAGGTTTCCATAAAAAGTTCAATATCGGTCAGAGCGGTAAAACGTCCGAGGGAAATACGAAGACCGCTTATGGGTGCGCCGGGTTCACAGTGCGCGCGGAGTGCGTGAAGAACATGCGAGGTTTCGGCATCAAATTCGTTGCATGCACTTTTGGTCGCCACCGCAAACCCGCGAGCATCACAGAGGAGTGCAAGATACTCATGATCAACGCCGGGAAGTGAAAAATGGATATTATTCGGAAGTCGCAAGATCTTACTTCCATTGATAATGATCTCCGGAATTTCTTTTTCCAGTCTCTCAATCAATCTGTCGCGAAGCATGATAAGGCGCGCTGACTCGCTTTCGCGAAGGGAAAGAGTGATCGCAAGCGCTGCGGCAAATCCGACAATACCGGAAACATTTTCGGTTCCCGCACGCAGTCCTCGTTCATGTCCACCGCCCCGAATGAGCGGCTCAAGGGGAACTCCCCGAGCGCAATACAAAAGACCGATTCCTTTCGGTCCGTATATCTTCGCGGCATTGAGGGTCATGAGATCAACACCGAGCGAAGGCACGGAAATCGGCGCATAATTGACCGCCTGACATGCATCCGTATGGAGCAGTGGATACCGTGCATCACCCACTTCTTTTTCCGTCCGCACCGTCCCACGATGTTCTTTCTTCCATTTGCGAATTATTTTTCCAATTTCTTTGATCGGCTGAATCGTGCCAATTTCATTATTCGCATACATGATGGAGACGAGGACTGTGTCGTGCGTAAGTGCAGTCTTGAGTGCTTCACGATTGATAATCCCCTCTTCGTCAACCGGGATGCGGGTAATCCGCACGCCTTCTTTTTCAAGGAAAGCAAGCGGTTCGAGCACCGCATCATGTTCAATGGCACTCGTAATAACGTGCGGAATTTCCCCCGGGTGTGTCATTTGCCATCCCCGTACGATACCACAAAGTGCAAGATTGAGTGATTCGGTTGCGCTACCCGTAAAAATAATCTCATCCAAGTGCACCTGGAGCAGGTCGGCAATATCTTTGCGTGCGCGGACAACTGCATCCCGTGCGCGGACACCTTCATTATGCAGCGCACTCGGGTTTCCATACTCCCCTCCCAAAAAAGGAATCATCGCCTCAACGACACGCGGATCAACCGGTGTCGCTGCAGCATAATCCATGTAAATTCGGTCCATTCCTCTCAGTCTATCGTCTATTTTGCAAAAGAAGCAAGGTGCGCTATCATAATGCGGTATGAATCCCAACGTTATTCCCATTGCAATCCTGAGTCTCGCCCTCATTGCACTTGTCATTTGGATTATCATTCTGGAACGTCGCATTGGGCAACTCCTTTCCGGAAAAAACGCCGCAACACTTGAAGATACCATCACGAAAAATCAAGAGGAGCTCGGCGAGCTTTTTCAATTTAAATCTGCCGTCGAAGCCGAGCTCAACCGCCTCAATGAGCGGATAAAGAAAAAAATTCACGGCGCGAAAACGATTCGCTTTAACCCCTTTGCAGGAACAGGTTCGGGAGGCAATCAAAGCTTCGCCACCGCACTCTTAAACGAAGAAGGCGATGGTGTCGTCCTCTCTTCCCTCTATTCCCGCGAAAAGGTGAGTGTCTTTGCAAAGCCGATCAAAGGACGCACTTCCGAATTCGAACTCACCGACGAAGAACGCGAGGTACTCAAATAGCTCTCAATAAATTAGAACTTCCGCAAACGGATGAGATTCGCGCTTTTTCGCCCGAGTGATCTCGGAGAAGCTGTACGTGCCAGTACTGCTTCCCGGGGCGATCGGGAGAAAAACGTGAAGATCGCCGTTTTGCGGAAGTCCTACGTTAGATGACAATCTCCACAACCTGTGGTAGATTGGCTTTTATCTTTAATCTATGACACAAAAGACTCCACATCTTACCGAACGTCCGCCTATTGTTGTTATCATGGGTCATATTGACCATGGAAAATCAACGCTCCTCGACTATATCCGCAAAAGCAACGTTGTCGCCAGTGAAGCGGGAGGAATCACTCAACATTTAAGCGCGTACGAAGTTACCCACAAGGGCCCCGATGGAGTTGAGAAGCGCATCACATTTTTGGACACTCCCGGGCACGAAGCCTTTAAGGGCATGCGCGCACGCGGCGCACGCGTTGCGGATATTGCGGTCTTGGTCGTCTCGGCGGAAGACGGAGTCAAAGCCCAGACACTTGAAGCACATAAATCCATCAAAGCGGCGGGAATTCCTTTTATCGTTGCCATCAATAAAATCGACAAGCCCAATGCAAATGTTGAACTGACAAAACAAACCCTCGCCGAGTCCGAAATTTATGTCGAAGGCTATGGAGGTGATATTCCATGGGTTCCCATTTCCGCAAAAGCAGGAACGGGAGTTTCCGAGTTGCTTGATGTCATGCTGCTTGTTGCCGAGCTTGCCGAACTGAAAGGAGATCGGGAAAAGCCCGCCGAAGGTGTCATCATTGAATCAAATATGGACCCCAAGAAAGGTATTACCGCAACCTTGGTCATTACGGATGGCACATTACAGCGCGGCATGTTCGCCGTTGCCGAAGCGGCAATCGCTCCCATTCGAATGATGGAAAATTTCCTCGGAAAGCCTATTCCCGAAGCAACCTTCTCTTCCCCTATCCGTCTTACCGGTTGGAGTAGTATTCCCGCCGTCGGCGCAATCGTTTCTTCATTTGAAAATAAAAAACTTGCCGAAGAAGCCATGAGTGAGGCAAAGAAAAATCCCGTCCGGGAGAATAGCAACGAAGAGTTGGGAAAAGACACGGTGCTCATTCCGATTATTTTAAAGACCGATGTTGCCGGCACTCTTGAGGCAATTGAACACGAGCTTGCCAAGCTTACCCATGAACGTGTGAAGCTCAAGATCATCCAAAAAGGTGTGGGGTCAATTTCCGAAAGCGATGTGAAGCTTGCGGCGGGAGCAAACAATCCTCTCATTATCGGCTTTCACACAAAGGCCGATGGTCCCGCCATTGAACTCGCATCACGGAATGAAATACAAATTCATTACTTCGATATTATTTACAAATTGAGCGAATGGTTGGAAACAATCATAAATGAACGCGCACCGCATATTGAGATGATGGAAACGACGGGTGAAGTCCGGGTGTTGCGCTTTTTCAGCCAGCAAAAAGAACGTCAAGTGATCGGTGGACGCGTCGAAAAGGGAAAAATTATGAATGGCGAAAAATTCAAGATCATGCGACGAGATGCGGAAATCGGCGAAGGCAAAGTCGTTGAACTCCAACAGCAAAAAATCAAAAGCGCTGAAGTCCAAGAAGGTGCGGAATGCGGAATGATGGTTGAATCAAAGTTTACGATTGCCGAACGTGATCTTCTTGTACCTTTTACGATTGTAAAAAAGCAATAGGTATTCCTTATGAATAACATCAAAGATGTACGCTTCAAAGAATTACTCAAAGAACTCGCCGCAGAGTTTTTGAATCGTGCGTCGACCCGCAGCGCACTGCTGACCGTCACCAATATCGAACTTTCTCCCGACCAGCGGCGCGCAACCATTCTGCTTTCGGTAATGCCTCGGGAAAAAGAGCATGGTGCGGTGGATTTTGCCAATCGCCATCGCAATGAGTTTTTCGAGTACATCAAAAAACACAGCAAGTTGCGCTTTCTCCCCCATATTGAATTCGCTCCCGATCTTGGAGAACAAAATCGTCAACGCATCGACGAGCTTCTGGCGACGGAATAGCGTACTGGAAACTCTTTTCTAAAATTGCTATAGTAGGCCGCATGGCGTGGTGGCGAAGTGGTAACGCTTCAGGTCTTTCAAACCGACATGCGCGGGTGAGATGTGGCTATAGGGAACCCGGCTTTGCGGGAGCCACATCGCAAGACCTTTTGAGATAGTTTCAAGTTGAGTCTTACTCAACAAAGAAAATATCCAAAAGGTGTACAGGTCCTGTAGGGACCGATTCCCGGGAATCGAACCCTTTACGACAGAAAATATAAGGCGTGGTGGCGAAGTGGTAACGCTTCGGTCTGCAAAACCGACATGCGCGGGTTCGATTCCCGCCCACGCCTCCAAAAGATACCTTTGGTATTTTTTGAGCGTGGAGGAGCTGCGCTGCCGCAGTTCCGGCGGGAATCGAAAATCTTTGTGATGTTTTCGCTCGACCTATGGTCGGAAGAAAACCACAAAGGTGCACGTCCCCGTAGGGGAAGATTTCCGCCTCCAAGTTCCAAAAGCCCGGGTGGTGAAATGGTATACACAGGAGACTTAAAATCTCCCGCCGCAAGGCATGCGGGTTCGATTCCCGCCCCGGGCACAAAAAAATAAACCGAAGGTTATTTTTGTGCTTGGGAGGAACTCAACACCACAAGAGTACTTTAGAAATAGAAAAGGGGAAATTTATAAGATTCTCTCCAAGAAGCGGCACTTGCTGATTCTTGACTTTTATGATGTGGTGTGATATCTCTATCGTAGACACGTAGCACACCACAACCAAACAAGGAGGCAATAATGCCAACAACACCGACACAAATCGTCTTTGACACAGGTGATAAGATTCGTATTTCACCACCCATCTGGCCCGACCACAAACTCGACATTCAACCTGGGGACCTCTCGAAGTCCGTTCCCTACGGCAATGGCGTCTACGGATACCAAGACCGCAAAGGCAGTAACCAGTTCACGAGTGCTCCTTCACAGGAAGCGTGCGGCGGAGTTATCTATTTCGGCAACGATGTCACCAGAGAGGACTTCGAGGCTCTCATGCGCATCCTGGGAGTTCAGTCTGCCCGCGTCGTCAATCCACCGAAAGACTTCGCGGTGTTCACTGCCGAATCCGAGCAGCCAGGCAAAGATGGCTACCTTGTTCAGATGCGTGTTGTCTCGAAGTTTGGACTTCGCTTCATGTTCGGGGCTCTGAATGATGCTGAATATGAGAAGTTCCCCGAGCAAGAGATGACCATCATTGACGCTCTCTGGTCGTTCATCGAACAGGAACGGAAGCGTTGGGGTACCTCGTGGTTGGACGACGACAAAGGTCTCGCTGGTAAGTTCGGCGGTGACGGCGACTTCGCCCGCGAAGAGCTGGCCTTCGGCTTCATGTTGGAGAACGACTACCATCACGTCTATCGCATTTGGTCACGCGCGTGGCTCGTTACCAAGTAGCACCTTCACACAAGAGGGTTGGGAAACCAACCCTCTTTTTTAATAATTCAAAGAATAAAAAATTTTTCACCGAGAGTGAAATTCGATAGAATTTCAGTAATCCGAATCCGTCAAAGAAAAACTTGAAATTGTCATTCGTGCCGCTCTCCACCTGCGCCAAGGCTTCGGCGGACAATCACCGCCTTTAGGGTGCCTACATTTTTATATGATTTTTAGTTTTTTCCATAATTTTTTTATAATTTTTCAGCATAAAAATTTTGTCATTTGATACGATATATCGTATGATTCACCAATGCCTCACCTCTCACAAAAAGGGCTTTCGTCCGAGAAGCTGAAAGAACTCAACAAGCGTCTTTTCACTGCCTTTGCAAACACCAATACTCACACAAGAAAACAACTTTATGAAGAGTTGTTAACAAACACTGAGCGCATTATGATCGCCAAAAGATTGGAGATGCTCCTCTTGCTCCAAAAAGGGATTTCTTCATATAAAATAAGCAAAACCTTGGAGGTAAGCCCGTCAACTGTCGCCCGATTTGAGCACGCAATCACCAATGGAAGATTCCGACAAACGGCAAAATGGCTGGGTCAACAAAAATTCTCAAATCAAATACTTCAACTCCTTTCTGAACTTGCCATGATTCCATTTGAAGTAGCGAAAAAGAAGCGCACGCTACGTAAATGACAAAGAGAAAGAATTGGGGGGGTTCAAAATTTCATACGATATATCGTACAAATATTCTGTACTGAATTGAATATAGGCTTCGAAGACGGTAGTGGGATGATGCAAAGGTATTGAAACATTACGGAATCATTGACTTGTGTGAAATCATATGCTATATTAAATCCAGTAGTTTGGAATAATTGCATGGTGCCATTATTTCATTGAAAAACCGAGAGGAGAAGGATATGCCGACAGGATACACCGCTGACCTAAGCGAAGGAAAGCAAGTAGGGTTCGAGGAATTCACAATGAAGTGCGCCCGAGCATTTGGTGCTCTCGTCACGATACGCGATGAACCCCTCGATGCTCCCATCCCCAACGAGTTCCAGCCCAGCAACTACCACCTCGATGCCCTTGAGAAGGCTAAGAAATTTCTCGCGAAAGTCGAGAAGTGGGACAATGTGCGAGCCGAGAAAGAAGCAAAGAAGGCTTTTGTTGAAGAAGTTTCTTTAGTGAAGAATTCCGGAGAGAAGAGGGTGAGGACCGGGCGAAATTACATCGCTATGCTCAAGCGGGCGGGAAAGTGGATTCCGCCGACAAAAGACCACGAAGGTCTCAAGAGCTTCATGATCGACCAACTCGCGGACAGCATTGAGTCTGACTGTCTCCACACCCCGACGATGCCACAACGTCTCTCGGGTAAGCAGTATCGTACCAAGCTCATGAAGAGTGCGCGACGAGACATTGCATACCACACCACGAAACATGCGGAGGAAGTTGAACGCGCTCGTGAAAGAAGCGAGTGGGTGCGCATGCTCCGTCACAGTCTCAACGGCTCCAATAAGGACTGAGCAGACCAACTGTTCCCCACTAGGTCTTCGGACCTAGTGGGTTTTTTATTTATTGCCGACGTAGAACATCGGAGGCAAATGACAACCCCCAGCGATGCTGGGGGTTTCTATCATGCCGGCCTCGCCGGCTTAGCGTTCGAAGAGAAATGGGAGTTTT
>Ga0209515_10008331_pt1 | contig 12130 bp, 8 predicted proteins | sample Subgroupgradi54m_FD_187454 | JGI IMG/M metagenome (GOLD analysis project Ga0209515, IMG submission 187454) | Subsurface groundwater microbial communities from S. Glens Falls, New York, USA - GMW60B uncontaminated upgradient, 5.4 m (SPAdes)... ... | reverse complement strand
ATTGCTAACTTTGTGTCGCCGGATAATAACGTTCTTATTGCCCCCCTGTCACCTTCAATGGATCAAAGTATTAGCCCTACTAGCTTTCAGGCTCTTTCAATTTCCTCAATCTGTGGCTCTAACCAGGCGAGCAATTCCTGCCATAAAATATCTTTCATCTGTTCTTGGAAAAAACCGAAATGGCCAATCTTGCGCAGACCAACTTGATCTGGATTAACATGGCGAAAATGAATGTCGGCCAGGGGGAAATGCTTTAACAGTGCTTCAACCGCTGAGGGTGGTGCCAGCTCATCATCAGAGAAGGCATAGGCCAAATAGGGCACCTCAAGTTGGCGATAGCCACTTAAATCCATGCCATGTTTTTCGTTAAACAAATATCCTTTAGTGCGCCCCCAAGTTGCCCACTCTCTCGCAACACCTGCGGGTAGATTTACCGTTGATATGCCCAACGCCTTCATCGGTACCATATTCCGTCCTAATGCAAGCAGCGGTAAAATAAAATACCACAATAGCCAAATTCTCACTCTCAACGGTTTTGGCCAATATCGCCAATCTGCGCTTTGTGACGCAATAGAAATAATCGCATCGATTTTATAGCTGTTTTTAGCTAGCCCGAGCAACTGGCCTCCACAACTATGACCGATTGCGGTGACGTGAGTGGGTTGTAAATTTTTATAAACCCAGCCCAATACAGCGTTGATATCCTGAATACCCCAGTCGGAAATTTTCAGGTGTCTGCCTGGTACAAGAGTGTGTTTTGATCCGCCGATACCGCGATAATCATAGGTCACTGCAGCAAAACCTTGCTCGGCGAGATACCGACAGAATTTAAAATAATATTGTCTCGGTACGGCCAAGGCTGAATTTATTAAGAATATTTTCCTCTTTGAATCTGTGATAAAGGCATCCAGCGGCAGTGAGCCCGCTATCAGATCAGCCGCTGTTGATGCGTCGGGCGTTGGTAAAAAATAAGTGCCGATTAATTTGGTGCCATCGTCACAATAGACAATAAATTCAGTTTCAGTCATAGGCCACTCATTTGTTGCAACTCCAATTAATGTTGATAACGCATTACACTCGCAGTTCATAAAATTCAGCGGCGAAAAACGGATTAAAAGTGTGAGACAAGGTGGTTTAGATAACGCAATACAACCGCCATTTCGTCTTTCGAAAAATCTTTGGTCAGCTCGCGGTTCATATCCTGTAATAAAGGTTTTGATTGTTCAACAATATTTTTGCCTTTTGCGGAGAGTTTAATTCTGGTTGCCCTCGCGTCATCCTTACAGGTCTTTCTTTCAACCAGCTCTGCTTTCTCCATACGTGCCACCAGGCCAGTAATCGCTGAGTTCTGCAGATCCAAACCTTCGCTTAAGTCTTTCAGTAGGCAGTCTGTTTGTTTGCTGAGATAAAATAAGGCACCGAGCTGTACTGACGTAATGCCTAGCTCTTGTTCACAGCGCCTTTCTACGTGGCGAAATAATCGTTGCTGTGCTCGGTTGATAAGAAAGAATAAGCGTTTATCCATGCTGGCAGGTTATCCAAAATATATTTCATATGTGAAATAATAATTTTGCATCTAGTGTTTAGCAAGAGATATTTCTGACTATTAAGTTTCTAATGGCTTACCGATTGAATAACTTCCCTGAGTTTTTCGGTATCGAGCGGTTTAAAGAGATGGCCGTTACAACCCGCGTCTATGCATTCTTGAATGGCAACTGATGTTTCATTGGCTGTAAGTGCGTAGATGGGTTTATCAAAACCTTTGGCTCTGAGATATTTCACGGCAGTCATACCATCCATAGTTGGCATTTCCATATCCATCAAAATCAGATCAAACGTATTGCGGTGACACTCGCCTAAAACCTCTACCCCATCGTTGGCAATCACCAACTCCACGCCAGCTTGTTTGACATAAAAGCCAATAAGTTTTTGATTAACGGGATTGTCTTCGGCAAGCAGTATTTTTATCGGTTTGTTTTCTCCAATCTGAGATAGATTGGTATTGCTTCGTTGATTAACTGGGTTTGAGACAGCCATTTTACGCGGTGCTACATCAAGCCAAATACGGTTCTCGTCTATGCCAAGATCCACCGACAGCGTAAAGATGCTGCCCTTGCCGTATTCGCTGGTCACTGTGATATTGCCGCCTAATTTGTTGGCAATTAGTTTTGATAAATACAGACCCAGACCGGTACCGCCAAAGTTACGCGATGTACTGTTGTCAGCCTGCACAAAGGCGCCGAATAGTTTGTCGAGGTGATCTGGTTTCATGCCAATACCAGAGTCTTCAACACGAAAGATCATTTGATTTTTGTCAGCGTCACAGGCGATATGTAAGGTTACACCCCCTGAGCGTGTGAACTTAACCGAATTGGAACACAGGTTCACTAGCGCTTGTGTCAATCGCATTGGATCACTGATAAACATATTGGGCAGTGGCAGCTGATAATCTATAACAAAATAAATTCCTTTCTGTTCTGCGAGAATCCAGACAAAATCATACACCTCTTGCGTTAACTGGAAGACATCAACAGGTATGTGTTCAACATCCATTTGTTGTGCTTCGATCTTTGACAGATCGAGTATGTCGTTAATGAGCTGCAACATATGTTGAGCGCTATGCGCTATCGTCTGAATATGATCTTTGCGTTCCTGTTCTGAAATCTCACTGCGCTTGGCAATATCAATGTAGCCCAATATGGCGGTTAAAGGTGTGCGGAACTCATGGCTCATACTGGCAAAGAATTGGGTTTTTGCTTTATTTTTTGCCTCACTGATTTCCTGATTTTTTTCGGCATTTGCCCGTTCTGTTTCGGCTAATTGTTTGGCTTTTTCCGCTTGCTCTTTTAATTTTCGTTCGGTTATATCAACCATGGAGCCTTCTATGCCGCAAGGCTTGCCCTCTTTATCCCTCACCATGCGCGTTGTCATCGACGCCCAGGTTTTAATGTCGGTGTGGGGATTATCGATTGCCACCTCATAATCTCTTAGGTAACCTTTCTCTTGTAAATCTACAACGATATTTTCTTGTGTTTGTTTTGAAAAATAGGACATAACGTCGCTATCTCCAGATAGCTCATCTGCACTTTCACGCCCAAAAAGATGTGCTAAGGCGTTATTGCACTTTAGCGATCTGCTTTTAAAATCAAACTGAAACATGCCTTCAATGGAATTTTGGTAAATCGCCTCATAATTTTCGAGATGCTTGATGGAATCTTGTTGCGCGATACGAGTTCGAGCCGCTAGCGCAAGCGACAGTAAAAGCGCTTCGCCGCCAAAGCCCCAGTGCAATCCCCAGAATGTAATGAAATTGATGGGCAAAATGCCCTGCAGCATCAGCATAAAAGAGGCTCCACCAGCCACCGTCATGATCTCTGCAACGAGAAAATATCCGGCAGTAGGTTGTTTGTGTCGTATACCAAGCACGATCAATATCATCGTGACTGGCATCACCAAGCCTGAATAAACTTGATTGATCGCTGCTGAAAAACCGAAGTCTGGTGAAAATAAATGATGCACTAAAGTGACAAATCCTACTGCCATACTTAAGCGATACGCCTTTTTAAACCACGGCCAGTAGGCTGCCCTATTGAGCGCACGCATCACAAATTCGAGATAGACCATAATCATGACAATGCCAGTAATGCAGGCCATGAACTGGTTAAAGTAGGGCGATTCAGACCAGAGCCATCGCATGCTGCTGCCATCTACTATTGCACATAACAAAAATACACCGCTCAGAAAAAGAATATACAACCCATAGACGGCCTCACGCAGCGTGAGAAACAAACATATGTTATATATCCACAGCGAAAACAGACCCGCATAAAATGCCGCGAGAACCAGACTAAATTTATGCTCAATCTGATCGTAACCCGCTTCGGAGATGAGATAGAGTGGGAGTAACGCGGGCACTGCGTATTCTCGATTATCTACCCAGCCAATAATGTTTTGTGCTTCATTAGGGAGCAAAGGCAATTTAAATCCCCAACGTTGGCCATGGATATCGCGAGATGAATCGGGTTCAAGTCCGCCAGTGTTGACCACTCGATAAGACTTTTCAGTTGTTGGCAGCGCTGCTCCAAGACGGAAGATCAGGTTCGGTTGGCTGTCAACATAGACTACACCTGCGATCCCCTGCAGTCCGCGCCAATGGAGACAAATTCGAAACCAGTATTTGCTGTCAGCATTTTTGCCGATGAAATATTGCTGTGTATTGCGTTGCCATAGATGGTCGTATTTGCCAGCCTGGATATCTTCCAACGTGTACGCGTGATTACTGTCTTCAATCGTTTCTAAATAAGAACTGAGATCAATTCGAGTATCTATATTATCAAGAATTGCAGTTGGACAATCAGCATGAACGCAGGCAGTAAACAAGCAGCAAAAGCTGAATAGAAGTGCCTGTGTGATCTGAGATACATGCATACTGGATTAGACGAGCGCTGTTTAATTTAACTGTGATAGTTTCTTGGATTAAGTATAGTTTTCATTGGAGGTCATTGAGTGGAAAGATATGGTAATAGCTTTTTGCTGTTAGTTAAGCAATGAGTTATTACAAATTATGTAGAGAACAAACAATTGTTACCTAAAAACCAGGTGAGAATCTCTTGTAGCCCGGCGCAGACTATGGCAGATTCGTATGCGTTGAAGAGCGCGCATGAGTAATTTTTTTATTTTGAACAGTTGAGAAGAAAGTTACTGTTGATAGAAAATATTTTTCCCGCAACATCTGACAGGCCACATTTTAAATAGTCCCAGAAAACTCAGTCAGGCACGCATATTATCTAGTGTTTCGAAGCTTGGACAAACTGCACGAATCCATGCATAAATTGGCGCAGCTGCTCCTCGATCGCTTGGTCGGTAATACTGCCATTCTCATCAAAAACGGTTTGCGCTTTTGACACCATCAGACGCCCTTCCCACCAGGGCCGGGTGCCGAGGTAACGCAATACCGGCAGCCAGGCGTTCTGGCTGAGAATAGTGCCGAAGCCACCGGGGCTAGCGCCGATCAGCGCTATTGGTTTGCCACCAAATACCCGTTTGATATCTGTTGCTGGACGGGTAAGCCAATCAATCGCATTTTTCAACACGCCAGGCATTGAATTGTTGTATTCGGGTGTGGCGATGAGCAAGCCATCTGCAGCGGCAATCGCATCTTTAAGCGAAGCGACGGTAGCCGGAATACCCTCCGCTTCTTCAGCGTCGCCATCGTAGAGTGGTATGCCGCGGATAGTTTTAATCTCTAGCGAAACGCCATCCGACACCATCCGTGCTGCGGCGCTGATGAGCGCACTGTTGAAGGAGCCACTGCGCAGACTTCCAGATATTCCGATGAGTGTTGTCATACTTTTCTCCCTATTCATATGTGATGCGGCCCGGAGTCTCTCGCCGCTGGTTTGTTCGATGCGACGCAGCGGCATTTTTGACACGAAGATCAACGTGCCGGCGACGGCAATCGCGTACACATCATAAACTCCATTCAATGGAAAAGTCAGGCAAGCTTCGGTCCACAACGCGTCATTGATGGATGCCTATGTGGGTAACTTGATTAAACTATACTCTTACACACTGCGTATCTCGGGGAAAAAACGGAGCGTAATTTACTGACATACCGATTACATTACAAAAAAAGCCGCTTGTTATAAGAATAGAAAATTGGGGAATTGCTTAATGACACATTTAAACACCATCAAGAAAAAAACATTCTGTTCGATCTGCACAGCATTCTGTGGGTTCAATGCGGAGATTGAGGATAATCACATCCTCAATATGCTACCAGATGCCGATCACCCAATGAGCCAAGGTTTTAGTTGCAGCAAGGGTCGTCAGTTTCATCATTTGTTGACCGCGCCCAATCGTTTAACGCGCTGCATGAAGCGCAGTAATGGGACGTTGTTGCCGATTGAAAAATCAGTGGCGTTAGACGAACTCGCTGCCAAGCTTGATGCGATTCGCGCCGAGTTTGGTCCAGAGTCCATCGCGTTTTATTGTGGCAACGGTGCCACCTTTAAAACCACACCTATGCCTGCAGTGCACGCCTGGATGCAAGGACTGGGATCACATCAGATCTATACTTCCCTCACGATCGATCAGCCGGCAAAAATTGTCTCGGTTGGACGACATGGATTATGGGCCGGTGGAATTCAAGATTTTGAATCCGCCGAAGTGTCGATGTTGATCGGCAACAATGTAACTATCTCCAGCTTACATATGCCAGGGGGACCACCCGGTTGGCGACCAGGCGCCATTAAAGAAGCCAAAAAACGCGGCTTAAAGCTGATTGTCGTGGACCCCCGTAAAACTGAAACGGCACAGCTCGCGGATTTGTATTTACCCATTCGTCCCGGTGAAGACGCAACGCTGCTCGCCGGCATGATCAAGTTTATTATGGATAATAATTTGTATGACTCTGAGTTCTGCAATGATTATGTGGCGGGTTTCGATGAATTACGACAAGCACTCGCCCCCTTCACACAGGACTATGTTGCGCAGCGTAGCGGACTTAATGCCGTCAATATAAAAGCGGCGGTCGATATTTTTGTCGCAGCAAAACGCGGCATTGCAAGCAGCGCTACGGGGCCCGATATGGGGCCGCACGGCAACTTAACCGAACACCTTATCAGTTGCCTCAATACCTTATGTGGACGCCACAACCGCGCGGGCGAAAAACTGGCATTCCCTTCATTATTAATTCCCAATTTGCCGCCGGTCGCTGCTGTTGTGCCACGGGCTTTTTATCCGGAAAAACTCAATCCGGATATGAATACCCAACGCGCTCGCCTTTCCGGTGCGCATCAAGTATTTAAAGAAATGCCAACGGCAACCCTCGCCGATGAGATTCTTACCGACGGCAAAGGGCAGATTAAAGCGTTGATTGTAGTGGGTGGCAACCCGATGACATCCTGGCCTGATCAGGCAAAAACACTGCGCGCACTGCAAGCACTGGAGTTGCTGGTCTGTATCGATGTGCGTCAATCGGACACGGCCGAACTCGCGCATTATGTATTGCCAGCGAGTTACGGATTAGAGCGAGCGGAACTGACCGCCTACAATGATTTTCTCTACAACAAACCCTTCCATCAGTTTGCCGATAAATTAGTGGAGCCCCCTGGCGATGCCTGTGAGGAGTGGATCTATCTCGCCGAATTGGCACAACGCTTACAACTCACCATGACCTTGCCTGGCGGCGATGTGGATCTCAACAATTTGCCCTCTCCCACGCAATTTATCGAGCTGCTCTATCCTGAACACCTTACCAAAGTGCCAGTGCAAGAAATTATGCGTCACGAAGGAGGTAAAGTATTTGAAGAGTTCGCCAATCCGGAAGTGTTGCCGGCCTTTGAAGGTATGGACGACAAGCTGCAACTTCTACCAGATGGTGTCGCTGCAGAAATTCAACAACTGTTAAACAATCCCATTGGCATAGAAGGCCAATTCGGCGCACAAAAGCAGTTTACCCATTTGCTGACTGCGCGACGCAATAAATATGTCTACAACAGCATGTGCCATGAGTTGCCACAAACTGCGAAAAACAATCCGGCCTTTTTACATTCCAGCGATATCGAAAAACTTGGCGCTGCTGTCGGCCAAGTGCTGCGACTCGTCTCATCCTATGGCGTCATTCATGTGCAACTAGCCGCAGACGATGCGTTGCGGCCTGGAGTGGTCTCTGTATCGCACGGTTTTGGTGGTGGTGTCGTGGATGAAGCGCGTGACGATATTGCCACTGTTTCACGCCTAATGAGTACCGATAATACCTTCGACCGCATTGCACGAATGCCGATAATGAGTGCGCTGCCAGTCCGATTTGAACAACTTTGAGTTCTGATCTTGCCCCAATTTAATAGACAACTCTAATTCGGAGATAAGATGTTAAATTGGGAAATAACAGACAAGCAAATTTTTCTAGGACAATGAAAAACGACTCAGGCCAGTTTTGAGTTTGGCTGACAGACTTAGCAGTTTATTCGAAGCAATACTGTTCTGATTTGCTTGTTTGGCTTGACGTTGAGAGCGATCTGAAATACTAGCGACATCCTTTGCCAAGGTTTGTGTGGCGCTACTCTGTTGTGCAAGAGCAACCGCGATATGTTGACTATGTTGCGTTATAATTTCTGAGCCCTCTTGCATTAATTGGATATTTTGTTTCACCGTCTCGATATGCCGCATGCCCTGATCACTCAACACCAAACCGCTTTCAACAACCGCAACGACCGCATCCACTTCAGTGCGGATATTTTCAATAATCTGATCTATTTCATGGGTTGATTCGTGGGTTCGCGCCGAGAGGCTACGCACCTCATCTGCGACCACGGCAAAGCCCCGCCCAGAATCCCCCGCCCGCGCGGCTTCAATGGCAGCATTTAACGCAAGCAGATTGGTTTGTTCCGCCACTTGTTTAATAGTGAGTGTAATCGATTCGATACGTTTCGAATTTTCACTCAGACGATTGACATTCCCTGAAAGCTGTTCGACAAAATTACAAATTTTGGTGATAGCGCCGGTTGCTTCAACAATGATATCCAGGCCACGGGCTGCTTCTTGGCTGGAGTTTTTCACCAAACTCAATTGCTGCGCAGAACTTTCAGAGAGGGTCTCAGTATTTACTGAGAGCTGTTCGATAGTAGAAGCCATTGTCTGCGCCGCCGTATTTTGTTCACGCGCGCCAGCTTCACTCAAACGAGCAGCTTGATCAATTTCTAGTGAAGCTGTATCCAACTCACTTGCCGCACTGGCAAAAGATGACATGAGTTCGAGCAACGCATGGCGCATCGAATTAACATGCCACAATACACTGTCCGAGAAAATCTCTTTGTCATGCTTAATACCACCATTTGCTAGTTTACCTTCGGTTACTTTACGCAAAATATCAATAACAACATTTGGCTCACCCCCAAACCGGCGCTGTATTGCACTACTGAGCAACCAGGTCACTAGGGAAATCAATAGCAGGGTGGCAATAAAAATAGTAAACATTAATTGCTTGAAGTCTGCTAACGCATTGCGAGTATTTTCTTCTATCACAGCTTGAGCTTTGAGTGAATCTGCCACGAGAGTATCAACTGCTCGGCGATGTTCGCTATAGAGTTTATCCAATGGTTCGTAAGACTGTTGGGCTTTCTCTATATCAGAGTCTTCCACGGCTGGGATAAATTCGCTATCGATCACTTGATAGTATTTGTTCGCAGGCTCGAATAAATTTTTCGTAATCTGTGCTTTGAGCTCTGGTGACAATATAACATCCTGCATCCAATAATCATGGCGCAGCTTAAATTCACCCTCGACTCGCTTGAGATTCGCTAGCCACTCCTGTTGTTTCTGTTTGTCAGTATTAATAAGAATTTGGCCAACACTGAGATGACTTTCAATAATGTATTCTGGCGGCGGTAAAATATCTGCAACCAGATCTTTGATCATGATGACCTGATTGTAAGTTGGCCCAGTGACTTTAACATCGTTAAAAAAGTAATAGGCAAGACCCGCGAATAGAGAAAAACTCGATAAAAATACGCAAAGCAACGTGAGGCAGAGACGGCGAATTGGCCAATGACTGGTTGACAGCACTAAAGATTCGATCACGATTCTGCTCCTGCGATCACTAAAACTTCATCCTGGCAAAGGGTTTATTGTTACCACTTTGTTATTTAATAGTAGATCAACTTCTGCTTTATGCCCTAAATCCTGCGCAAGACTAAAATGGCTTCGTCGTTGATACGTTTATCTGACAGGTTTTGCTATAAACTGATCCTTTCAATTTTCGAAATCGCGATATCAGTATCTCCAAAGCAACTAAGAATACCGATGGGCATTACAACAACCTGACCTCTTTTGATTAATAATCTCGATTAATGACTGTCCTCTATTGATCAAATACTTGATCTCCTACTGCGAACGCATAATTTTATTTAGCTCATTAAAAACCGCCGAAAATCAACAGCAAATAAACCGATACATTTATCGGTAGCTGCATGAAATTAACGGATCGCACTCTACTGGCATCTGCCTGCACACTTCTCTTATCCGAAAATGATCTCTGCTATTGTCCGCCCCGGACCTGTTTACAATTGAGAGCTACTACTAAACTCTGCCACGTTACCTCAATAAAAAATCCATTATTAAGGAAGGTAAGAAATGAAAAAGACCACGCTGATTCACCTTCGCAAGCGCTTTCAATTCTCTGCTCAAGCTCCTCAATCAATCCTAACAATTAAGAAGAGGTTTAATGCTATGAACAAACCTGTCAGATCTCTGATGCTAATAAGTTCGTTGCTTGGCATATGTGCTTTTGGCGCTTCCAACATCGCCTCTGCGGCGTGTATTCCGCTCCCAGGTACCTTGGATTCTGACGGCATGCCATTCTGTCCTGATGAGGTAAAAAACAATAGCGCAGCAGCCGTGTTTACCTGTGCCCGCGAACAGACAACGGTATGGCATGCGCCTACTGCTAGAGAAAAAACAAATCTTGCTGGAATTATTTCCGCGTTCAAAATAAGTGTCGATGAGGGAATCTCTGTGTCCACCACCGCTGACATTCTTGCGAATGCCGACGCACTCAATCTACAGGCCTGTCGAGTAAAAAATGACAGAACCTACCTGGGCCAGACAGAACACGATTCCTACCTGTTACTTTATACTAAGCCAGGCGTAAAAACTTACAGCGGGCCATTTCTCCTCCTGCGTGAGGTCAACCCATCAAAACTCATCTTTATTTCGCCACATGATGGCTCGGACGGCACCCACGCTTCAACAAAACTGGCATTGCAGAACAGTCATGCACTCGCTGTAGTCTCCAATGGGCACCTCAAAAGCATGTATGATTTCGTCGATCATTCTGATTCGATGGGGGCCGCAGCAGTACGACAACTCAACCTGCGGTTTCCAAAATCTGTGTGGCTGCATATTCACGGCATGGCTTCATCAGGTCACGTTCTTTACCGTTCACGCGATACTTTAGGAAGGACATTTGCAAACGCTTTCGAAAAGGGGATTGTGGATTGTACCGGAATACCAAAGGGTGCCTTCGGCTCTTTCAATGCAAGTTACGTTACTGATGCCATCATTGAGTCTCCCTATTCTCTGAAAACTGAAATACCATCAGGGATTCATACCAATAATCCTAGCTCAATGGGTTGTCTCGCGAGGAGCATTGAGAACAATGCCTGGGCTTGGCCAGCTGCAGACCAATAACCTGGTGAATAAAATGATGAATGGAACTCTGGGTAACTTGAATCGTTCCTAAAAAAAGGGTGGCCACTGTGCCACCCTTTTTTATTGCATATACCATCCATGGCTAACCACCACGGACTGACCGGTTAACGCATTAGACGGAAACGTCGATAAAAACAGGGCGAGCTCCGCGACATCAGCCGTGGTAGTAAACTCACCATCGACCGTTTCTCTGAGCATAATATTTTTAACTACGTCCTCCTCACTGATACCAAGATCTTTTGCTTGCTCAGGGATCTGTTTTTCGACCAAGGGGGTGCGCACAAAACCAGGGCAGATCACATTGGCGCGCACACCATATTTGGCGCCTTCTTTTGCGAGCACTTTACACAAACCCAGCAATCCATGTTTTGCCGTGACATAGGGCGCCTTTAGTAAAGAGGCCTCATGTGAATGCACTGAACCCATGTAAATTACTGAACCTCCTCGTTTAGCAGGATAAGCCCCACGCACAAATGCGCGGGTCGTGAGAAAGGCACCATCAAGATGGATGGCAAGTAATTTTCGCCAGTTCTCTAGTGAAAGGTTTTCGATAGGATCAATGTGTTGAATACCGGCATTGCTGATCAATATATCAGGGATGCCAAATTCTTCAGTGATTTTTTTGAATCCTGCATCGACAGAATTCTCATTGCTGACATCCATTTCAACAGCCAGGGCACTGCCGCCTTGCTCTCGAAGTTCCTGGGCAGCCGATTCGGCCGCGTCCAGTGAAATATCAGCAATACAAACTTTAGCGCCCTCACGACTGAATAGGTTTGCAATGGCTAAACCTATTCCACTGGCGGCACCGGTAATAATGGCAATCTTATTTTGCATCTTCATTTGACTATTCCTTCAATCGAATATTAGTTCGGTATATTGTGCTTTGACCTAGAACCGGTGCTATCTTTTTTATTTA
>Ga0209515_10008329_pt1 | contig 12135 bp, 10 predicted proteins | sample Subgroupgradi54m_FD_187454 | JGI IMG/M metagenome (GOLD analysis project Ga0209515, IMG submission 187454) | Subsurface groundwater microbial communities from S. Glens Falls, New York, USA - GMW60B uncontaminated upgradient, 5.4 m (SPAdes)... ... | reverse complement strand
GAGCAGGTAGCGCAACGTGTTGCGGATCTTCCGGTACGATTCGGCCACCTGTGCCAAGATCTCCTCGGAGATGCGCACGTCCTCCCCGTAGTCGCACGAGGCCACCCACAGGCGCAGGATGTCAGCACCATAGCGCTGCATCACGTCTTGGGGGGCCACGACGTTGCCGAGGCTCTTCGACATCTTGCGCCCTTGCCCGTCCATGACAAACCCATGGGTCAATACCTGACGGTAGGGGGGCTGGCCGGAGAGTGCGACGGACGTCATCAGCGAGACTTGGAACCATCCGCGATGCTGGTCCGAGCCTTCAAGATAGAGATCAGCCGGCCAGCTCAATGTCGGCCAAGCCTGAGATTTGAGCACCGCTTCATGGCTCACGCCGGAGTCGAACCACACGTCGAGGATGTCGGTCTCCTTGCGCAACTGCTTCCCGTGGCACGTGGGGCAGCCCTCGGGGAGGAGCTCATCGGCCGTCGCCGTGAACCAACGGTCGATGCCGTCCTGGGCCAGCCGCCGCTCGATCGCTTCAAGGACGTGCACGTCGAGGAGCGGTTTGTCGCACGCGACACAGTGCAGCACCGGAATCGGCGTGCCCCAGTAGCGCTGGCGGGAGAGGCACCAGTCCGGCCGATTCGCCAGCATGCCGGAGATCCGATTGAGCCCGACCGATGGAATCCACGTGACGCGGCGAGCGCCTTCGAGGAGCCGCGCGCGAAGCGGCTCGCTCACCTGCAGGAACCATTGCGGGGTGGCGCGGAAAATCACGGGCTGGTCGCAGCGCCAGCAGTGCGGGTAGGAGTGCGTGATCGGTTCCTCGGCGAGGAGGAGCTTCCGCGCTCGCAGATCGGCGACGATCTTGGGATTGGCCTCGAAGACCGACTGGCCGGCGAACTGGGGGACCTCGCGCGTGAACTTCCCCTGGTGGTCGACGGGCGAGAGGACCTCGAGGCGCTCCCGCTGCCCGATCAGGTAGTCTTCGTGGCCATGGCCCGGAGCGATGTGGATGATGCCGGTCCCTTCCGCCATTGAGACACTTTCATCAGTGACAACGACTGAATCACGATTTCCAAATGGGGTTCTGCAGACCATGCCCTTAAAATCCTCACCCCTCCCGACACCTACCGTGCGTACTGTGGTGGCTCCGAGCAGATCAGTGAGCTTCTGCGACGCAGCTTCACCCACAATGAGATCGTAACTCCAGCCCTCTTGTCGAAGGACCAGATAGGGTTGATTCGGATGAAAGCACAACGCCACGTTTGCCGGCAAGGTCCAAGGTGTCGTGGTCCAAACGACAACTGCGAGTTTCGCTGGTTTCTGAAACGCTTCTTCTAGCTCACGATGTTGAACCGTTGCCGGTAACTTCACCACGGGAAACTTCACATAAATCGACGTATCCTGCCGGTCCGCATACTCGATCTCGGCTTCGGCCAGCGCGGTCTCGCAGCTCGCGCACCAGTACACCGGCTTCTTCCCTCGATAGATCGAGCCGGCTTGGACGAGTTCCCGAAAGACCCGCACAATAGTCAGCTCATACTCCTTGGCCATGGTCAGGTACGGGTGGCTCCAATCTCCGAGCACGCCAAGCCGTTTGAACTGCTCCCGCTGGATATCGACGTACCGCTGGGCGTACGCCCTGGCTTTTTCGCGGAACTCGGTCTGCGCAATCTGGTGCTTGGTCAGCTTCAGTTCCTTGAAGAGCTGGTGCTCGATGGGCATCCCGTGGCAGTCCCAGCCCGGCACGTAGGGCGCGTCGAAGCCGCGCATCGTCTTGTAGCGGACGATGACGTCCTTGAGGATCTTGTTGAGCGCGTGGCCGATGTGGATGTCTCCGTTGGCATACGGCGGGCCGTCGTGGAGGATGAACCGCTCCGCGCCGCGGCGCGCCTGGCGGATTTGGCCGTAGAGGTCTTGGCTCTGCCAGCGCGCGACGGCAGCGGGCTCGCGCGTCGGCAGATCCGCCTTCATGGGGAAGGTCGTCTTCGGGAGATTCAACGTCGCTTTATAGTCCATCGGTATTTGCCATGCGATATCAGATATGAAATGGCTATTTCATATCTGATATCGAACTAGCGAAGGCGAAGAGCCATGTCGAAGAGCGAGCGGATCACGACCATCTGGAGCAGCTGGATGCCGATGAGGACGATGATGGGTGAGAGGTCGAGCATCCCCACCATCGCAAAGGGCAGCCGCCGGCGCACCCACGCAAAGAGCGGCTCGGTCATCGATCGCAGCATTTTCACGAGGGGATTGAACGGATCCGGGCTCACCCAAGAAATCAGCACGGACACCATGATGACGATGCTGTAGAGCCAGCACACCTTGTCGAGGATGGTGGCCACCCCCTGAAAGAGATTGCCGAGGACGAACATCACCGCTCCCTCCCCGTTCGGCTCACGACCATGACAGCTCCCGTGATCGGCGGGCCGCCGCCCGCAGCGCCTCTGTGAACCGCGCGGCAACGCGCCGCTTCGCCAACACCCTCAGAGCCGCTTCCGTCGTGCCCCCTTTTGAGGCCACCTGCCCGATGAGCGTCTGAGCGGATTCGTCGCTCGCCTGCCAGAGGCGCAGGCTGCCCTCGAGCGTCTGCCGAATCGCGTGCCCCGCCAATAGGCGGGGTAGCCCCAAGGCTCGGGCCGCCTCTTCCCACGCTTGGATGAGGAAGAAGAGGTACGCCGGACCGGATCCGCTCACGGCGGTCATGGCATCAAAGGAGCGTTCCGGCAGATCCACGACCTGCCCCACCGCCCTGAAGATCGCCAGCGCGATCGCGCGGTGGCGCGCGGTCGCTCGCCGCCCCAGCGCGATCGCCGAGAAGCCGCACCCGACGGTGGCCGGGAGATTGGGCATCGCGCGGATGATCGGGACCCCGGGCAGCCTCGCTTCAAGCCAGCGGAGCCTGATGCCGGCCGCGATGGAAATCACGAGGTGGCTTCGCGTGAAGCTCGGTGCGAGGGAGGTCATGAGCTCTGGGAACTGTTGCGGTTTCACGGCAAGAATCACGACATCACAGCGGCGCACGACCTGGCCGTTCTCCTCGGTGATGTCGATATGAAAGCGCCGACGCACCCTCGCACGCGCGGCAGGACTCGGGTCAGCGGCGGACAGGGCGCGCCACGAGAGGCCGTGCGCGAGCAACCCTTTGATGAGCGCCTGGCCCATCTTGCCTGCCCCAATGATGCCGATGTTGATGCCTCGAAGCTGCTTCATGACACCGTGTGAATCCTCTTAGCCTCGCCCACCAAAGATCGCCGTGCCGACACGAATCCGGTCGGCGCCTTCCTCGATCGCGATCTCAAAATCGTGGGACATCCCCATGGAGAGTTGTAGGCCGGTCGGAGGAATGTCACATGCAGCCGCCACAGCATTCCGCAATTCACGCAGACGACGGAAATACGGCCGCGTATCTTCCGGATGTGTGGTCAGCGGAGGAATCGTCATCAATCCTGCAAGCGTGAGCCGCGATGTCTGTCGCACAGCGTGTGCCAGTGCTGGTGTGTCTTCTGGACGACACCCATGTTTGGTCGCCTCGCCAGACACATTGACCTGGATGAATACTGGCAGTGATTTTTTCTGATCTTGCGTGGTCATGTGATGTTCGAGGTCCTCAACAAGCCTTCGGGAATCGACTGAATGGATCACATCAAATAGCTGCACCGCCACTTTGACCTTATTCCGTTGTAACGGACCGATGAGATGCCATCGGATAGCCCCAAGGTGACTGCGACCGAGGCGGGCACCACAGCCACCGGCTGTGGTCGCCGACGGGAGTGCCGGAGCCGTAGGCGACGGCGCACCTTGGGGACAGGCATTGTGCAGGGATATTTGTTTCTCTCTGGCCTCCTGCACCCGATTTTCTCCAAGATCAGCCAGGCCCAGCTTGAGTGCCTCCTGAATACGCTCAACAGGCACGGTTTTGGTCACGCCGATGAGGGTCACGGACGAGGGATGTCGGCCGCAGCGTTGGCAGGCTTGCTGCACGCGCTGGCGAACGCGCTCAAGGTTATCGCGCAACACGCCGGCTACTCTAACACAGCGATGGGAACCGGTCAATTGTTGAGGGAAACTTGTCGTCTAATGCGGAATGGGGAATGTGGAATTCATCCGCCAAAGATCAATGACGGACGCATTCTGCATTCCGACTTCCGCATTTAAAAATACTCAGTCAAGATGGTGCGGGTGCGATCGAGGAGTCGGTCGAGCAGATGGGGTGAGCGCAGGGTGGCGGGACCGGCGGTGGTGCGTGTCGCGAGTTCGAGCATCCCGATCGCAGCACCCAGGGCCACTTGGCGGGAGAGGTCGCTGAGCGTACTCGTGCGCCCGTTTCGGCCGAGCACCGTGGGGATCTCGGTGGTTCGCTCGATCCATTCGGCCAACCCATCCATCAAGGCGCCTCGTCCTGCCACCAGGATGGCATCTGGACGCGGCTCGCCCTTGCGAAGGCGATCGAGGGCGTGTGCGATCGCGCGCCACTGTTGCTCGATGAAGGCTCCCACGTCTTCCCGACGACCGGTCGTCCCATCCTGGCTCCACGTCACCGCCTGATCCATCGTCACGTGGAATTGCTTCGCGATCGCGGCGGCGAGTGTGAGCCCGCCCCACGGCAGGCTCGCGGTGCGCTGCAGCGCCCCTTCAACAAACAGGCCGAGATCCGTCGTGAGCCCGCCGACGTCGATGAGCAGGACGCGCTTCAACCTGAGCTGCTCATCCGCCACACCCGCCCAGAGTGCGGGCAGCGTGTAGGTCAATCGGGCCACTTCAAGCCCTGCGGACTCCACCGCCTGGACGAGCGCGCGGCGAGCGGACATGGGGATCGTCACGATATGATAGGTCCCGGCGAGGCGGGTGGCCGCCAGGCCGCGAGGGTCGCGCACGCCGTCAAAGCCGTTGCCGGCGAATGCGACCGGCTCGACCATCAAGGGATCGCGATCGACCCCCAGCACCTGGTTGATCGCGTGCGTCTGCAGCCGCTCAAGGTCCTGGGATCGCACCGTAACCGGCTCATCGGCGAGCGTCATGACCACGCGCGTCTGCTCGCTGATGAGTGCCGGATGGGTCACCGTGACGAGCGCGCGATGGAAATCTCCGCTGACTCCAGTCGCTTCCAGGGCGTGTTCAATCGTGCGGCCCACGAGGAGCGGATCGGCCAGCCATGCCTCGGCCAGCGCCGGGTACGGGATGACGCTACTGCCCGCAAGCTCAAAGCCGCTGGAGCGCTCGTGCGGCAGGCCAATGGCGCAGGCAACTTTCGTCGTCCCCACGTCGAGGGCGACCAGCGGCGTATTCATCCCCCCACCTGCCTGGATTGCGGATTGCGGATTGCGGATTGCGGATTCTTCTGAAGAGATGGCTGGCCTAAAGGATGTTTCAATCCGAAATCGACAATCCGAAATCCGAAATGTCTTGGGATCATCACGTGCGCGGTCCGACCACCGGCTCCTTGAACCTGAGGTCGATGTACCGCACCGGCATGGACTGCTGGCTGACGGCCCGGAGCGAGGCGCGCAGTCTCGCGAGGTGCGCGTCCAGTTCGTCTTCTGAACCGCACCGCACTTCCAGCTCGCCGTCCACGATGAACCGGATCTGCTGGGGATCGGCCACGTTGATCTCGGTGAGCCACCGTGAGCCGAGGACCCGGCTTCGGCGCAGTTTCTGGAGGATCTGCAGCGCGAGCAGGAGCCGCTCATCCGTGTTCGCTTTCCCGACGCTCAACGCCGGCCCTGTCCCGGAGAACCGCACGAGGTCATCCGACGCCGCGGCACTGCCGGGTGGGAGGAGGAATCCCTCTTGGTCCACGGAATGCCAGCGGGTGAGCCGGACTTGGGCCACTGGGATGCGCGGGATCGCCTCGACCTGGACGGCGTTTGGCAACTGACGGACGACGCGGACCTCCTTCAGCCACGGCTGCTGTCGCTTCAGCTCTGCGGCGAGTGCCTGGATGTCGAGGTCCCACAGGTTGGTGTTGAGAATCGGCTCTTGCAGCTTGAGAGAACTGTCTGGCGGCATGAGGACCTGGGCAATGCGAAACGCATCCGTCCGACGCGCGTGATCCCACAGCGCCCAGCCGGCCATGAGGAGGACGCCGCTGAGGATCAGCGATTGCGGATGTCGAATCGCGCTACGGGCTCCTGCCGCGAGGGCACGGCCGACTCGGGGGACGATCCCGATGATGCGCTGACGACGCTTACGAGCCATCTGGCTTCATGGGCGGACGAGATGGGCGCTGCCCTGCCAGGCCATCATCACGATCCGCTCGCACAGCTCCTCGTACGAGCAGCCCCCGCACGCGGCCGCCTTCGGCAGCAGGCTGGTCGGCGTGAAGCCGGGGATCGTGTTGACCTCCAAGACGACGGGCTCCTCGCGAGGGGTGAGGATCAGGTCGGTCCGCGAGAGATGCCGACAGCCCAACGCGCGATGGGCCGCCAGCCCTGCGGCTTGAACGCGAGCGGCCGTGGCAGGCGGCAGGATCGCGGGGACGAGGTAGTCGGTGACTCCCGCCGTGTACTTCGCCGTGTAGTCGAAAAACGGCTGGCGCGGACGGATCTCCACGACCGGGAGCGGCTCCTCGCCCAGCACGCCAACCGTCAGCTCAGCACCCGCCACAAACTCTTCGATCAAGATGCGCGAGTCATAGCGACCGGCGTCCGTGATGGCGCGCTCCAGTTCGCCTGGCGCCTCGACGATGGAGACGCCGAAGCTCGAGCCTTGGTTGGTCGGCTTCACGACGAGGGGGTAGGACCAGCCATTCAGGCGTGGCCCTGCCTGCCGGCAGGCAGGGGAACAGCGGTCCGCGCGATCGAGGACCTGCCACCGCGGCACCATCAGGCCGACCTCCTCAAATCGCCTCCGGGAAGCGACCTTGTCCATGCCGAGTCGGCTGGCTGCCGGGTCTGAACCCGTGTAGGACACCTGGAGATCCTCGCAGACCTGTTGGATGGTCCCATCCTCACCGAACGTTCCATGGAGGGCGATGAAGGCGACATCGGCGCGAATCTGTCGCAGCGCGCTCTCGACGAACGAACAGGCTTGCTTGGTTGAGAGCGTTTTAGGAATCACGACGGGCTGGACGGTCCACTGGCGCTTGGTCAGCGCCTCGACCACCCCTCGGCCGCTCTTCAGAGAGATGTCGTGCTCCGCTGACGGGCCACCCATCAGCACCGCCACCTTCAATGCAGAAAACATGATCTCTATTTCGGATTTTGGATTTTGGATTTTGGATTGAACAGCCCCAAATCCGCAATCCGAAATCCGCAATCCGCAATGTTCACCAACGTTCTCCCATCAATCGCACTTCTGGCTCCAGCGTCACCCGGAACGCCTGCTGGACGCGCCGCTGGACGTGCTCCATCAGCGAGAGGACATCGTCGCACGTCGCACGGCCCACGTTGACGATGAAATTCGCGTGCCGAAGCGAGACCTGCGCATCGCCGATGCGCACCCCTTTCAGCCCGGCTTGATCGATGAGCCGTCCTGCGCTCATCCCGGCCGGATTCTTGAAGGCGCACCCGGCGGACGGCAACCGGACCTCCTGAGTCGTGTTGCGGTGCAGCAACGTGCGCCGAATCCGTTCGTAGGCTTCCGCGGGAGGGACCCTGGGAAATTGGAGCACGACATCCACGACGATCCCCGGCTCCAGCGCCGTGTACCGATAGCTGAATCGAAGCTGCCCACGCGTGAACTCATGGACCGTTCCGTCCAAGGAGACCAAGCGGATCGTCTGGATGAAGCGGCCGATGTCCTGCGCGTTCATGGCCACGGCTCCCCCCACTTGCCCGGGCAGCCCGGCCAGCGTTTCCAGCTCGCCCCAGCCATGTTGGGCGGCGAGATAGACCAACCGTTGCGTCAGGAGCCCAGCGCCACAGGAGACGCGCACGATGGGCTCTTCCGGATGGCCGAGCTCGTGCACCGTCCGGAACCCTCGCCCCAAGTGCAGGACCAGACCGCGCACTCCGCGGTCCGCCGCGAGCGTGTTCGTCCCGCCACCGACGACCGACACCGGCACCCCGAGACTCGACGCGGTTCGGAGCAACGTCGTCAGCTCGTCTAAGGTGGACGGCTCGGCGAACCACTCCGCGGGTCCCCCGATCCGAAAACTCGTGTGGTTGGCGAGCGACTCACGCTCGCGCACGCCACCGAGAGGCCAAGTCATGGCACAGCTCCCCAATGTCTCCCGCTCCCATGAAGAAGATGGTGTCCCCGGGTTGGGCGATCCGACTGACGAACGACGTCAACTCTAGCTTCGGGATGTAGCGGACGCACGGATGGCCGTGGGCTCTGATGAGCGTGGCGAGCCGCTCTCCTGAGATGCCGGGAATGGGCGACTCGAACGCCGGGTCGATGTCCGTGACGATCACGCCGTCGGCTCGGTCGAAGCAGGCGGAGAACTCCCGTTCCAACGACTGAGTGCGAGAGAACCGGTGCGGCTGGAAGACGACGAGCCGGTGTCGTCCCGTGATGGCATCGGCATCCAGCGTGGCCTGAATCTCCGAGGGGTGATGGGCGTAGTCTTCCACGAACCACACATCATCCGGCAGCCGCACGAGCTGGAACCTTCGCTTGGTCCCCTCGAACTTGGCCAGCGCCTCTCGCATCGTGGTCAGCGGGATCTCGAGCGTTAACCCGAGCCCGATCACGGCAAGGGCGTTGAGCACGTTGTGCCGGCCGGGGACCTGGAGGGTGAACGGACCGAGGAGGCGCCCCTTGTACGCCGCTCTGAAGCTCGTTCCATGACCATTGAGCCGAATCTGCTCGGCGGTGACGTCCGCGCCAGACCGGAGCCCATAGCTGAGCTCTGCGGGATGGAACAGGACTCCTTGGACCACCGAATCGTCGTAGCAGCGAATGAGCGCGCCGCCCGGCCTGATCTGTTGGACGAACTGCTCGAAGGCGACCACGAGTTGCTGGAACGTCTGGTAGTGGTTCAGGTGCTCCCGGTCGATGTTGGTCACGATCGCAATGTTCGGCTGCAGGTGCAGGAACGAACCGTCGGACTCATCGGTCTCCGCCACGAGGTACGCGCCGCTTCCCGCGCGGGCGTTCGTCCCCATCGACACCATCATCCCGCCGACGACGACCGTCGGGTCCCACCCGGCCTCGATCAGGAGCTGCGAGGCCATGGCGGACGTGGTCGTCTTGCCATGCGCGCCCGCCACCGCGATCAACTTCCGATCGGCCGCCAGAACGGCCAGCAGCTCCCCCCGGCTGATCGTCGTCGTCCGCTTGGCCAGCGCGGCCAACCGCTCCGGCTCGCGTTCCGAAACCGCGGAGCTGTAGACGACAAGATCGACCGGCTCGTCCAGGTGGTGGGGGTGATGCCCAATGGTGATGGCGGCTCCCCGCTGCGTGAGCCGCAGCGATGCGTTGTTGGGTTTCGCGTCACACCCCGAGACGACGCATCCTCGCTCCAGGCAGATCGCGGCCAACCCGCTCATGCCGATCCCGCCGATCCCGATAAAGTGGATGCGTATCCCTGGCCGGAGCGCGACGGGCGTCGTCATGCGTGTGGCCGTCCGTTTCGGTGTCCCGCCAGCTCGACGATCGCCTCGGAGAGCCGGGTGGTGGCCTCGGACGCAGACAACGTCCGCATGCGTGCTCCCATCGCACGGCGCCGCGCGGGATCAATCATGAGACCGCGGATCTCCCGGAGCATGCGCTCCGGAGTGGCCTGAGACTCCTCGACGACGATGCCGCCGCCGCACGCCTCGGCGAGTGTGGCATTGGCCCGCTGGTGACCGCCGGCGAACGGATAGGGAATGAGGAGTGACGGGAGGCCGCAGCGGGCCAGCTCCGCAATCGTGGAGGCCCCGGCCCGCGCGATCACGAGATCGGCATGCGCGTACGCCGCTGACACCTCTGCGAGAAACGGCGCGACCCACGCGGTGATCCCGGTCGTGGCATACGCGCGCCTGACCATCTCTTCGTCAGAGACTCCGGTCAAGTGCAGGAACTGCCACTGCGCCCGCTCCTCCGAGGAGAGTGACGGGACGAGGTGGATCATCAGCCGGTTGATGGCCCGTGCGCCTTGGCTGCCGCCGAGCACGAACACCGTCGGTCGGTGCGGGTTGAGCCCAAATCGATGCGCCGCGTCTTCTCGCGCGACCCGGCCAATCGCAGGGCGGATCGGCAGGCCGGTGAGCACGGCGAGTGTCGTGCCGCGTGTCGCATGGGTCTCAGGGAAGGAGAGGGCGACGCGGTCAACCCACCGGGCGAGGAGTCGGTTCGTCCGACCCATCACGACGTTCTGCTCGTGGAGGAGCACGGCGATCCGCCTCCGGCGCAGGCGAGCCGCCAGGACAACCGGGGCACAGACCAACCCGCCAAACCCCACCACGACATCCGGGGCGAATGCATCCAGATAGCGCTGAGCGCGAGACCAGAGCTGGGTGCAGCGCCACAGCCGTGTGAGCACGTTGGAGGCCCCATCCATCGGGATCGGATCCACATCGATGCCGCGCATGCCGTTCTCCTGCGCCAAGGCCAAGACCAACTGCGCCGTCTGGGGCCGCTGGGCGTACCACATTGTGATGCGCACCCCGCGCTGGGCCAGCGCGTGAGCCACTTCCAGCGCCGGCACGAGATGCCCCCCGCTTCCCTCAGCGACCAAGAGCGCCTTCACCGGTCAACCGCTCCCCGTGACGACTGGCGTGGACAATCAACGCGCACGCGATCAGATTCATCATCATCGAGCTGCCCCCGTAGGAGATGAGCGGCAACGGCAACCCCTTCGTCGGCAACAGGCCCGTCACCACCGCGATGTTGATCATCATCTCGAAGCCGATCATCCCGACGAGGCCGCAGACGAGGTACTTGCTGAAGAGATCGTTCGCCGCGATGGCGATGCGGAACCCGCAGATGAGGAAGAGCGCAAACAGACCCAGGATCGCACTCGTCCCGATCAGCCCCAATTCCTCGCCGAGGATCGCAAAGATGAAATCGGTGTGGGCGTTCGGCAGGAAGAACAGCTTCTGCAACGAGCCGCCGATCCCGAGCCCGGCGAGGCCTCCGCTCGCCAAGGCGAGATAGGACTGGATGATCTGGTAGCCGATTCCCTGCGGGTCGGCCCAGGGATTGAGAAACGCGAGGATGCGGCGGCGGCGGTACGCTTCCCCGGCGATCAACATCACCAACACGACTGCTGCGACCGTGATGACCGCCGCGAGGTGATGCCAGCGAGCCTTGGCGACGACGAGCAAGAGGAGCGAGACCGCCCCCATCGCGATCGTGGTGCCGAGATCCGGCTGGATCAACACGAGCCCCGCGGTGATCCCGGTGGCGAGGAGCGGGGGCACGAGGCCCTTCCAGAAATCTTCGATCCGGTCCACGCGACGGGCGAGAAGATCCGCGAGGTAGAGGATGAGCGACACCTGCGCAAACGCTGACGGCTGGAGGCTCCAGCGACCGATGCGGAACCATCGCTTGGCTCCGCCGGCCTCCTGCCCGAAGAGGTCCACGAGCAGGAGCAGGATCACGCTCAACAGGAACAGCCAGGGGGCCAACCGACGGAGCCTCTCGAACGGCACCGAGAGCACCCCGAGTGCTACGGCCACGCCACAGGCGATCGCGAGCAGGTGGTTCGTGAGGAAGTGCAGGCTCCCGCCATAGGTCGCCTCTGAGATGAGGGCGCTGGAGGAGTAGACCGCGATGATCCCGATCCCCAGCAGCGTCGCGCCGATGACCAACATCACTTGACGTAACTTCTTCGGAGTCATCGTGTCGGCTCTGGGCTCTGGGCTCTGGGCTCTGGGCAAAGGCCCCCAGCCCCCAGCCCCCAGCCCCCAGCTAAGTTATTTACGATCGACTTAAATGCGCGGCCTCGCTCCTCGAAGTCGCGGAACATATCGAAGCTGGCGCACGCGGGAGAAAAGAGCACCGTCGTGCCGGGAGAGGCCAGGCGCTCGGCGAGATGCACCGCATCCTCCAACGTCTCGCTTTCGTGCACTGGGGTCCCGTTCGGTCGCCCGTTGAGCAAGCCGTGCAGGCGGACGCGCGACTCGCCGATCAGGACGAGCCCTTTCACGCGGGGCTGGTGGAGCGGCTCCAGGAGGGAGCGGAAGTCCAACCCCTTATCTCGTCCGCCCAGGATCACGATGACTTCTCCCCGGGTCTGGTTCAGCGCGAACAAGAGGCTGTCGGTCGTCG
>Ga0209515_10008325_pt1 | contig 12141 bp, 8 predicted proteins | sample Subgroupgradi54m_FD_187454 | JGI IMG/M metagenome (GOLD analysis project Ga0209515, IMG submission 187454) | Subsurface groundwater microbial communities from S. Glens Falls, New York, USA - GMW60B uncontaminated upgradient, 5.4 m (SPAdes)... ... | reverse complement strand
CCCTGCGCTGCCGGACGCGGGCGAGGAAGAGGCTGGTTCTTGAATCGTTCCGCTGGAGGCGTCCCTTCCCCCGCACCCCGGACTATTGACGGAGACGCACGCCGACTCGGTGGCTGACACTGTCCCCACAGGCGTCTCGGCACCCGCGGAGACTGCGGCATTCGTCTGCGAGGATACCGGAACCGGTGCCGAGATGTTCGCGGTCTCGGTCGCCGCGGTGTTCGTCTCACCCTGCATCACACCACCGACGAACACTCCGCCGTTGCCCGTGATGACGGTATCCGTGGACGGCTCACTTGATTCGCCGATGGAGGCCGATGTTCCAGCCGTTGAAGTGGCAGAGGCCGCCGTCTGGGAGAGGATGCCCTGTGCCGTGCCTGCGGCGACACTCGCTCCAGTGGAAGTGGAACTCGTGGTCGAACTCGCCGTCCCGGTGACGGCCGCAATGGTGGATGAGGCGGCGTTCTCGACTACGCCTCCGAGACTTTCCGAAGAGGCTGGAGCGGAAGTTATCGGCGTCGATCCCGAACAGCCTGGATCGTTGACGGACACGCAGGCCGACCCTGTCGCGGAGACCTCTCCGACCGGTGTCTCCGTTCCGGCTGAGGTTGACGCAGTGGTGTGCGAGGAGACCGGCACCACCGGCGCCGAGACCTCGGCGGTCTCGGTGGCTGCGGTGTTCGTTCCGGTCGTGGTCAGGCTCGTCTGATCGGTCGCGGTGGTCTGCTGAGCTTCGTTCGTCACGCCGCCGACGAAGTTTCCTCCATTACCGGCGGTCTCGGTCTCTGTCACGGAGGACTCCTGGGTCGAAACGGATGTGCCGCTCATCGTAGACGTGGTCGCACCGGCTGCCGTTGCCCCAGTGGTCGTGGTGGTTTCCGTCGTGGAGGACACCGCCTGCCCTAAGGATTCTGTTAGGCTCGGAGAGGCCACCGGAGCGGACGAGGTCTGGCTCGATTGGGGCGAGCAGCCGGGGTCATTCACCGAGACGCAGGCCGATCCGGTGGCTGAGACCTGGCCAACCGGTGTCTCCGCACCAGCCGACACCGAGGTATTCGTCTGTGCGGACACCGGCACCGGAGCGGAGACTTCGGCGGTCTCCGTAGCGATTGTACTCGTGCCAGTCGTCGTGAGGTGCGTTTGATCGGCGATGGTCGGGCTGGTCTCGGTCGCATTGGTGACGACACTTGTCGGCTCAGAAATAATCTGCGACGTATTGACGGAGGCTGCGGTGTTCGTCTGCTGAGACGCCGTCGTGGTGGCTGAGAGCGCTTCGGTGATGGACCCCGTGAGTCCGGTGGTGCTTCCAGTGGACGATCCGGCGGTCGTGGAGAGTGTGGTCTCGGACGCGCTGGTCGCGGGGGTCGAGAGGGCCGTGCCGCTTGAGAGGCTTGAGCTGAGAGAACTCGTCAGGTCGTTGGATAAGGCACTGGTCGAACTGGCGGCGGACGTCGTCGGCGCGGTCGGAAAATCCTCCGAGAGCGACGTATCCAAATCCACCGTGGCCGTTCCCGTTGAACTCACAACGGAAAGCGTGGGGACAGCCTCCACAGCCGGGATCGGCTGATCAGGAGCCACCTCTTCGGATGGCGCCTCGTCTTCCTCTTCCTCGTGCGTCTCTTCTTCTTTAGTCTGCTGGATCACCGTGGTGGTGTCCAACAACGCAGAGGATTCTGGAAGAGGTCCGGCGAAGACGCCGATCAAGAGGAAGGTGCTGCTGAGGAGGAATCGAGGGAGAACTGCAGCGAGGTTCGCGTACGTGCCTGCATCGCTTCGCGCAACCAGCGCATTCTCCTTATGAAGAAAACCGGATCGTGAATTTTGCTTAAAATTACTTAAATAAGCCAATTGGATTATATCGCGCTTGCCCTCCTTCGCAAGCAAAAAATTCCTCCCCACGCTTCTCCACCCGACCTTCTAAGTAGCTTTGCACAGCAGCATCAGTGAATCTCCACGGCCTAAAGGCCGTGGCTTCTCTTTGGCTGCGTGACCTTCCTTGGCGAGTGGTGTCTTGTGGCACCTGGCACCCGAACTATCCAAATGTGCCAGCCTGGATCAGTTGGGCGGGACTGTCGGGTCGGAGGAGGCGCGTCTGTACGACGCTGGCCTCCGTCCGCCGCTCAAACCGGACATGCGGATTTCCCGCATCCGGCTTTCACGAAAGTGGACCGTAGTCGGGGCGCAAGCGAAGGAATCAGTGCGAGCAGGTTCACACGCCCCAGTTCCCCGAAACAACGATGTTCGGGGAACTCGCGCCCGCCCGTATTGCGCCAGCGTTTGTACCGGTGTGACCGCACACGCCGCACAATCCACCGATTGAGCCGGTTGAAGAGCCCGCGGACATGGGCCCGACGGTAGTACGGACCCCATCCTCGGAGGAGGGGGGGTTCAGTTCCTCGATCATCCCTTCGGTGGGGAGTGGGACGGCGCGCTTCGTGAGCTGCCGCACACGGTCCTTGAAGCGACGGATCGAATGGCCTGTGGGATAGGCAGACAGCGCACCTTGCTGTCGCCGACTCTTGATCTGCGCGGCCTTCAGCCGTAACGGCTGTGTGCCGCGCTTGATCACGTCCCCCAGGCATTCCAATCCGTACCGGACGTGCGCGATCCGCGTCTTGACCGGATTGATGCGCACGCCCAGCGGCTCCAGGATCTTCCGGGCCGCCCCCAGCGCACGCTCCGCTTCCGCGCGCGTCCGACACGTCACCACCCAATCATCGGCGTAGCGCGTGAGCTGATACCCCCGGCGCCGCAGCTCCCCATCAAACGGCGTCAGGCGGATGTGACTCAGCAGGGGCGACACGACTCCGCCTTGCGGCGTCCCCCGTCTCGTGGGGCACAGTCGCCCGTCCACGTAGCAGCCGGCCTGCAAGCTGCTCGCCACCAGGCGGAGCACCCGTCCGTCTGCGACCGTCCGGGCCACCAGCGTCATGAGTTTCGCGTGGTCGACCGTCCCGAAGCAATCGTTCAGGTCGGCGTCCACGCTCCACGCACCCCCTCCCGCGATCTCCCTCCAGACCTTCCGAAGGGCCTCGTGAGCCGATCGTCCTTTCCGGTATCCGAAGTTGGCCTCATCGAATTCCGGCTCGAAGATCGGCTCCAGTCGGTTGACCAGCGCCTGCTGACCGACCCGATCCACGATGGTCGGGCTTCCCAGCGGACGCCGCTCCCCTGCCTTGCCCGGCTTCGGGATCAGGACTTGCCGCACCGGTTGCGGCTGATAGGGCTTGGTGCGGAGGGCCTCGTGCAGGCGCTTCAACTGCGCATCGAGTCGAGCCTCGAAGCGCTGCAGAGTCTCTCCGTCCATCCCTCCAGCCCCCCGGTTCGCCTTGACCCGCTCCCAGGCCAGCTGCAGGTTCTTCGACGTGTCGACCTTGTCCACCAAGGAGTGGACCTTCCTTGCCCCTGCGGGATTGCTCCAGTCTGCGAGTCTCCTCGGCTGGGGGCGTACGGGTTTTTCGCTCAAGGCACTCTCCATCCCCCCCACCCTGACTCACTCGCCTCCTGGGGCTCCCCCGCCACCTTCGCCAGCCGCCTTCCCCAGGCTCCTCACCTGCCGATCACTCGGTCACGTGGCGTGACCCGCGCTTCAGGTCCTCGGCGGCTGTCCGACCACTCGTGGGGCGTCGCGTCCCTGTTCGCTTGCGCGTATCGGTCAGCTGACCTGGCTGCCCGCCAGGACTCCACGAGTTCTCCCGAGGTCACGCCTGAGTCTTCTGCCCCGTGCCGCCCGCACACACCGTGATGCGAGGAGTGGACGAGAGCGCCGTCGCCTCCCCAATGCCGGCTCGACCTTGTCTCCTCTTTGGCCGACCGGTTCGTCATCGGGATGACTCCCTTGACTACGGCCCGGGACTTCTCCGCAAACCCTTCGGCTTCCACCTCACGGTGGACACCCTGTCCTCCCCGTGGCATCTCCGATGTCAAGGGGCCCGCGAGGCGTTCCCCCCGCTTTTGGATATCACCCCCCTCGTCTGGGCGCGAGAGGGACTTGAACCCTCCTGACTCATGCGCTGCTCGGCACGCATGAGGGCCGCTTCAGATTTTTTGGGTTTCATTGCTTCAAGTCTTCAGCAATCGTTGTGAATTGTTCCAGCGCCGCCTCTAAATCTTCAGCGATGTCTTGGGCGATGACCTCGGGTGCGGGGAGGTTGGCGGAAGCTTCGAGGCTTTTGTCCTTGAGCCAGAAGATGTCCATGTTCACCTTGTCGCGCTTCAGCAGGTCGTCGTAGGTGAAGCGCTTGAACCGCTCAGTTTCCTTGCGCTCGTAACGGTTCTTCGGATGGTAGCGCTTCACGAAGTCGTCGAGGTCGGCACGCTTCAGCGGATTTTCCTTGAGGGTGACGTGCCTATTCGTCCGTAGATCATAAATCCAAAGCTTCTCGGTCCATGGCTTCTCGCTCGCTGGCTTGCGATCGAAGAAGAGAACGTTGGCCTTCACGCCTTGGGCGTAGAAGACACCGGTGGGCAGGCGCAGGAGGGTGTGGACGCGGCCTGCTTGAGGAGTTCGCGGCGAATCGTTTCCCCTGCCCCACCTTCGAAGAGGACGTTGTCCGGCAACACCACCGCCGCGCGGCCGTGCTGCTTGAGGATAGTGAAGATGTGCTGGAGGAAGTTGAGCTGCTTGTTGCTCGTGCTCGCCCAGAAGTCATCACGGTTGATGACGAGCGACTCCTTCTGCTGCTCACCCGCTCCGTTGACAATAAGTCACACTGCTCTTTTTACCGAAGGGTGGATTGGCCAGGACCATGTCGTATTCGCCGTGCTTGCCGGCGAGGGCGTCCTTGGTGACCACCGGCGGTTCGGTGTTGGCTTCACCTCCGATACCATGGAGCAGCAGGTTCATGGCGCAGAGGCGGGTAACGCTGTCGACCAGTTCGACGCCGAAGAGCGTGCCGCTCTTAAGCTGCTTCTTCTGCTCGCGGTCGAGCGCGTGGTGTTTGACGAGGTAATCGTGCGCGGCGAGAAGGAAGCCGCCGGTTCCGCAAGCTGGGTCAGAGATGGCCTGGCCCGGCTGTGGGGCCATCACGTCTACTATCGCGGCGATCAGGGCACGAGGTGTAAAGTATTGGCCCGCGCCGCCTTTGACGTCCTCGGCGTTCTTTTGCAGCAGGCCCTCGTAGGCGTCGCCTTTCACATCGGCGGAAAGACTAGACCACTGCTCCTTGTCGATGAGATCCACGATGAGCCGTCGCAGCTTGGCCGGGTCTTGGATCTTGTTCTGCGCCTTGCGGAAAATGACACCCAACAGACCCGGCCGCTTGCCTAGTTCCTCCAGCGTACGCCGGTAGTGGATCTCGAGATCGTCGCCGTCGAGCTTTATGAGAACATCCCAGCCGAACCCCTTTGGCACGGCTGACTGTTTGTTGAATGGCGGGCGGCTCTGCTCATCGGCCATCTTGAGGAAGAGCAAGAACGTGAGCTGCTCGACGTAATCGCCGTAAGACAGCCCGTCATCCCGCAGGATGTTGCAGTAGTTCCAGAGCTTTTGGACGAGTTGGGAAGAGCTGTTAGAGGTCATTTCAGCACGCGAATTGGTCGTGGCTTCCTTAGAAACCGAGGCTCTATCTGGGGCACACGAAAATCAGCTTCGATCACGCGCTCCGATTTTAACTTAGCTAGGATTGCTTGCGCGCGCTGTCGCTTAACACCATGATTGAAACAAACGTGCACCACATCAAGCTCATCCTTCAGCTGCCCGGTACGGAGCAACTGCTCTAATTCATGCTCGAACACCGTAACCTTGCTGGGTCGGAACTCCTCCAAGCTCAGAACCATCTGGTCGGAAGGAATATTGTCTCGGTTGATGTCATAATTTGCTTCGCCATTGATTGCGTCCTGCTTCCATGCAACTCGGAGGAACTTGTCAATGCCAAGCGGATGCGCCGACCCAAAGATAAGTCCATAAATGTTCGGGCTCTTCCTGATTGAAAATGGCGCAAGATAGTACTTCGAGGGGCTGGGCAACAGAGTTCGGTAATAGTCCAGCGCAGCCCGATGGACATGATGTGGATCATCCGGACGCGTGATCTTCAGCTTGATCGCCAGGTGATCGTGGAATCGGTGAAGTGTCAATGACGACAGAAAGAAAAGAAAATCGCAGGTTGGCGCACTGACCAACTGACGGAATACCTTGGGCGTAACGTAATCGACGCCAAATTGATCAATGAAGAGAAGTTTGGCTGCGTGCTGGTTCGCCAACGTTGTCGCGCACTCCTGAATCGCATCCTCGAACTTCAGCGGCCTGATGTCCAACGTCACTTTTGGTAGTCGAAGATGCTGTTGATCAATGCTGGCTTCCAGTGCTGCGATGACGGAACGGTCCGCATCGAAGAAATGCGCGCTGATCTTCACTTGAGACCATCCCGCCAGCCCTTGGTAGACTTTTAATTGCCGGAGCAGCCGCATTGGGCTCCCCAATTCTCCCGTTGAATCCGTTCCCGGCCCGGCGAAAAAATCGAATAGATGAACCTCTGCTTTGGGTGGTCTTTCTCGTGAAAGAAAGACCGGTAACCATTCGCCGGCGTAAAGCTCAAAAATTGTGAGCTTGGTTAGGGTCCCTTCATCGAACGGTTTGGTGTGAAAAGCCTTGGTGGATGTCGCGGGCATCTAACTCAAACTACGGCAAGTTCTTCGCGGAGAGAATAACGGGTAGCGGCATCCGGAACCGGTACTTGGTTCCGTGACGGAAACTCGCTATAAATCTGGCCGTCGAGACTTCTCCCCGTCTCGCTCTTTCGTACGCCGCCCCACTGCTTGAAGAAGAACGCCACATCTGCCCGATGGCATTGATCTCGTAAACTCCGTACCCATTCAGCCTGCATCGGTCGAGCACCAGGTCCACTCTCGCCGCCGACAATCACCCAATCCATCTGACGAAAATCTACCTGTCCCAGATCTTCCAGCAACGGTTCGATTGAGAGAAATCGTACTCGCACTTGGGCCGACCGGAGGAGATCTATCCGTGGTAAACCGTGCTTTCGGTTCTCGACGCTCACGCCCCACCAGATGTGCGACTGCTCTCCCGCCTCGCGCAGCCTCGTCTTCAGCAATGCGGCCATGCGTTCGGGTCGCTTTGTGAGAACTTGATACGTATGCCAGTTGGCGAGCATCATCACTTTTGCCACAGACGCGATATATTCGTCCGGCACATCTTTGTGGAACAGATCGCTCATGGAGTTTATAAAGATCATCCTCGGACTACTCCAGCGAAGCGGCTCACCGAGCTTTTCTGGAACGAGGCGAAGATCGAAGCCTTGTTCGAAGGGATGGCCCGGCACGCCGCGAAACCGCTCAGCGAAAGTCTCGGCATAGCAATGGGCGCAGCCAGGGCTAACCTTGGTGCAGCCCCGCACCGGATTCCACGTCGCGTCCGTCCACTCAATCTTTGAATTGTCGCTCATTGTGGATAGCCTAGTTTATCATATAGTAGACAAACGTCTATCTGATATCGCTCCATACGAAAGCCCATTGTCCAGCATAATGTTACAGTAGTTCCAGAGTTTTTGGACAAGTTGGGTAGAGTGGTTGCTCATGGCCTAATACCGATCTGGGATGGCATCGGGCTCCTCAATTTCTTCTCCGGTCGGTGACAGTGTTTCCGGGATTTGTGCCACAGCTTCCAGCGCGTTACGGACCGGTTCGCAACCGGGACGACAGTGCGCCGCGGCCAGTGCCTTTAGTTCCGCAATGCTGCCACCTAGAATCCTACGCGTGTAGAGAGCGATAAGGTTCAATTCAAAAGCTGGTTCGGCGAGATACTTCGGAATCAATACTTCTATTTGCTGCCGTTCGGAATCGCTGAGTTGCACGATGAACCGAAAAGTTCTGCCGGACTTGCGTCGCCTCAGCTTGACCAAGTGGTGGAGGATTCTGTATCGGCTGTAGGCATTGAAATCTCTGTCGCCGAGAAGTCCAAAAATCACTTGCCGTGCTCGATTGCGTGTTGTGTCCGCCACTCCCCCATAGATGGCAGTTTGAACAAGCAACCAGCCAACGTGCTTCGTCGGCCCACGCCACCGCGTGATGACCTCGCGAAGTCGCTCCACATGCCAGACCTTACGGTCGCCAAGTGCAACCAAAGGCTGACCGTCTATAGAGCGCGCTCCGAGGAACTTACAAAACTCTTTTGCGTCATTGGACTTTTTTAACTGCTGGTCTTCAGTAAAGATCCGGGAGAACTGCTCAAACGGAAGATCAATTCTTGCCTCGATTTGAGAACCCGCTTGTTCATCCTCATCTTCTCCGTAATCGCCCCCCAAATAGACCCGCGACATCAAGCTGTCACGGGAGGGCTTATCCTCGGCGATCTCCGTTTTTGACGCGTTCAGGTTCAATCCTTTCCGGAGAAGTTGCTCTTGGAGGATTCGCAGATTCTGAAGAACTTCTGAGCGTGAATTCCCAAAGAGACGCATGTCGTCAACGTAGCGACCGTAGGAGGCGTTCGCTTGAACCATCGCATAATCCACGTCCTTCAAATAGATATTGGCGAGATAGCCCTCCACTCCGTCACCGATGGGCAATCCTTGGTGGATTATTGCCGGACTTTCGATCTGTCCGGTGCTCGGCGAATAGTAGATGACAGGAATCTGGAGAAGGCACCGGAGCAACAATACCAAAGCGCAATTGCTTGGCAGCGAAAGATGGCGGCAAACCGCCTCAATCAAATACTCATGAGACACCGAGTCATAGAATGAGGAGATATCCGTCCTAAGAAGAACCGCGTTGTCTTGGCAGCGATCTGATTGCCACTGACAGAAGCGGGCCCATCCACTTGAAAAATCCTTCGTGAATCTCATCTTCGCCTCGGCGTCAGTCGCACGGCGGTTGGCAAAGCACTGCGGGTGTATCTCCGTTTCGATCTGCTCTGCAAACAGTATCGCAATGGCGTAGCGAACGGTCAGGTTTTTGATTGGAATATAAATCATCCTTCGATCGCAGAGGTCGTTCTTCGGGGAGAAGTATGCGAAAGCAGATCGCGGACTAAACTGGTCGGGGTTCTGAAGTTCATCGATGAGTTCTGAAATCAACGTGTCTCGATTTGCATGCGCATACTGAATCTCAAGCGGGTCATAGAAGTAATCGCCGTGGGTTCGGTCAAAGACTGCGTAATCGAGTGCTGCCGAGAGTACGTCTCGGCTCCGTAGTTGGTTGATTGCTCTTTGGTGATCCATTTTTTCCTCTGGGTTAAAAATTTCCTGAGAATACTCGCTGGAGAATGGACTGGCGGAGGCGGGTGGCGCGCTGGAGGTTGGCGGACACTACCGTTTCCAGTTCCTCCACCACGCTTAACCGCCGTTCCACTTCCGCCACGATCCTCTCCTGCTCGGCGAGGGGTGGAAGGGCGACGGGCATGTTGAGTAGTTGTTCGGTGTTAATCCCGTCTCGCGTCGCGCCGTGGTTCACGTCACGGATATAGCGTTCCACTTGGGTAGATCCGCGAACGTAAGCTATGTAGAACTTCGCCATGAGCACGGTTGGCTCTAAGCGGAGGCGCATGATGTGGTAGTTGAACAAAGCGCCGCGCAGCACCTCACCCGCAATCCCAGCACGACCCACGGACGCCATCCGAGAGAACAATAGGTCGCCTGGTTTCAATCGATAGCGGCCCAGCTCTTGTGCCTTCAACTCGGAAACAAACTCTGCTTTGTCGAGGTGGATACCTGTGTTCCTTAGGCACGAGATTGTAAGGAGTGGGGTGCCCGTTTTGGTGAAGTCCTTGCGACCGAGATTTGTCCCGAAAGGTCCGGTCAGAACTGCCTGTTCGTTTACGATCCCGAGCTGCTCAACAGAGGCATAAGTCCAGCCTTCGGAGAGTTGCGGCAGGTTGGTGGTGTCTGGGGCGGCGGGGGCTTTGTATTGGCCGCGGCCGGTCCACTTTTGGCAGCGCTTCGTGAGGATGCGGGTCAGGAGTTGTTCGCCGGTTTCGTAGGGGCGGGATTGCTGGCGGGCAAGATCGGCTTCTGTGGGGACGAGGCGGCCTTCGCAGGCGGCTTTGAGGACGGCGGCACGGTAGCGTTTGAGGTTAGCCTGTATTCGCTTGAGCGGGCAACCCCCGCCTCCAGCCTCGTGAATTGCTTCTCAATCTCCACCACAATCCGGTGCTGTTCGTCGGGAGGTGGGAGCGGAAGCGGTATGTCTGCGACCGTTCGCGACGACAGGTGCTTCACAGTAACGGACGGTGTTTGCGCGTTGATGGCGGCGAGGTAGCCCGGCAGCACATAGCGAAGAAATTGCTTCGAGCACCGAGACTCGTCTGGGTTGATCTTACAAACTCGCTGATTGAGAAGAGCGGGCACGCCTGCCCACGGCGCACAATTAAAATCGCCATCCATACCGATGACAATCTCTCCCGGCTGAACGAGGAAGGTGGGATCGAAGTCACCCTTGTAGAAGGTCTCGGTGCGGCCGGGAACGATGTCACGAATGCGCAGTAGTGGAGTGCCCTCGGTTTTCGAGAACCGCACCGACTCGAAAGGGCAACCGTTGAGGATCGTTGCGACTTCCTTAAGTCGCACCCTGTTCCAAGATGGGTGAGCTCCAAGGAGCTTGTTTTGGCTTTCGGCAATGACGTCGTCGATTGACGCAGTAAAGCTCATGCCACGAGCACCTCGTTGAGTTCATCGAGCAGCTTCCCAAGCTGCTCGCCGAAGAGTTGGTGGGCTTTGCCAAGACCGCCCTGCTGGCTGAAAGGAGCGTAATCGAAATCGCCTGGCTCGATGCTCAAAGACGTGGCGATGTGGTCGCGAATGAGGTTAAGCCACGCCATCTGCTCGGGGGTGAAAGCCGTCCCTGCCTTGGCCTTGTCCATGAGCCATTCGTTGAACCGCTCGCGGACGGACTCGGCGAAGGGTGCCAGGATGGGCTGTTGTTCCAGTGCGAAGCGCACGAGAGCCACGAGATCGGCAAAACGTCCGGCCTGCGAGCGGCCCCTGACCTTACCCGGTGCTGTGGCGGCGAAGGCGTCCCAGAGCCGGTCTTCGGTCCAGGCGGCGTGGTTGTCGCGGAGCTTCTTCTCCAGCTCCTTGAGCATCGGTTCGGTGAGTCGCTGGCGGTAGGGGCGGCTGTAGAGAATCTGCAGGGCGGTAATCTCGGCCTTGTGCTTCCGGATGAACTCGCGGAATGATGTGGCGAGCTGTGCCGCACTCTGAGCGCTCTGCTGGGCCGGACCGGCGTAGAGGAGTGTATCCTGCGAAATGACGTCGAGCGTCTGGTCGGCGGCTTTCTGGATCTTCTTCAGCAGATTCCGTAGGTCTGGATTCGCGGCGAGCGGAGCTACGGCTTCTTTTGCGAGCTTCTCAGCAGCGGTCTTGAGATCGCGAGTAGCGGGCTTGACGTAGGTCTCCGGGCTGGCGCCGGCAGCCGTTTCAATGTTGTCGGGGTCGACCGCATCAAGGAGGCACCGGGCGATCTGAGAGAGCGTCTGGCCCTTGGCGGTCTGCACGACCTCCGCCTTCACGGCGTCATCGAGGCGGCGCTCCAGGCGGATGAGGCGTCCGGCCAGAGACTCCAGCGTGGCAGCTTCCGTGGTGCCGAGGCCGACGGCATCGAGGAGTTTCTCGAACGCCACAGTGGGCTTGCGTTCAAGCGGACGGGTGTCGGTCTTCACCCGCTCGCAGACACCCACAGTATCGATGATGACGAAGCGGGTCTTGCGTTTAATGCCAGGGTTGACCTGTTCCATTTCGGTCTCGGAGATCACGCGGACGCCGCGGCCTTTCATCTGGTCGAAGAAGTTGCGCGAGCGCACGGAGCGCATGAAAAAGACGATCTCCAGCGGCTTGATGTCGGTGCCGGTCGCGATCATGTCCACGGTAACGGCGATGCGGGGAAAGTAGGAGTTGCGGAACTGCTGGAGCAGGGCTTTTGGGGACTCGCCGGTGGTCTTGTAGGTAATCTTCTTGTAGAAGTCGTTGCCCTTATCGAAGACCTCCCGGCAGATGCGGACGATGTCTTCCGCATGGGAGTCGTCCTTGGCGAAGATGAGGGTTTTGGGCACGTCCTGGCGGCCGGGGAAGATGTCGGTGAAGAGACGATCGCGGAAGGTGGCCAGGACGGTGCGGATCTGGTCCACGGCTACGACGTCACTGTCGAGATCAGAGGCGTCGTAGGTGAGGTCTTCGTCGAGCTGCTCGCAGCGGA
>Ga0209515_10008324_pt1 | contig 12141 bp, 8 predicted proteins | sample Subgroupgradi54m_FD_187454 | JGI IMG/M metagenome (GOLD analysis project Ga0209515, IMG submission 187454) | Subsurface groundwater microbial communities from S. Glens Falls, New York, USA - GMW60B uncontaminated upgradient, 5.4 m (SPAdes)... ... | reverse complement strand
TTGGAAGAATAAGGTGGAGTATTTGCCAACTGTAAACTTACAAATAACTGGGGTAGTTGTCTGGCTTCATGTTTATGAATCAAACAAAAAGCTTCAGAAAATATATTCTGCGCCCATTTTTAATGGAAAATTTTAATTATGAAAAAACCTAAAGCATATTTAGCAAGCCCGTACGGTTTTGCCGAAAGCACGAAATACTTTATGGAAAAGGTTTATGTGCCTGCTCTTAAAGAAGTTGTTGAAATAATAAATCCATGGGATTTAACTTCTGCCAAAGAGGTAAGGGAAGCGGTTAACAAAGGAGAGTTGGGAAAGCTCAATAAAGAAATTGGGGCAAGAAACAAGAAAGCTATTGACGGGGCGGATATAGTTATTGCGGCATTGGACGGGCAAGAAATTGATAGCGGTACCGCATCAGAAATAGGCTATGCGGCAGGTCGTGGCAAGAAAATATTTGGTTATCGAAGTGACTTCCGGCAAACAGGTGAAATCGAGGCTAGAATAAATCTCCAAGTAGAGTATTTTATCAAAAGCTCTGGAGGTGATATTGCAAAGAGCTTAACACAATTGAAAAAAATGGTTCATAATTAATCTGGAAAGTATTTTTAAATTTTTCTTTTAAGAACAGGATAGAAAACCTGATAAAGATAAAAATCTTACTAAAATGAAACAATATAGGAGAGAAAATATTTAAATGGGCAAAATCATATCTGAAACGTACATATCAGTTGATATTGAAGCTTCAGGACCGATTCCCGAGGAATATAGCATGCTTTCAGTTGGTGCTTGTGTAGTAGGTAAGAAATCAGCCACATTTTATAGCGAACTCAAACCTATCAATGATAAATTTGTAGCTTCAGCCCTGGAAGTATCAGGATTCTCTTTGGAAAAGCTCAAGCAGGAAGGGACTGAGCCAGCCGCAGCAATGGCGCACTTTGAAGAATGGGCTCTTAAGGTTTGTGGAAACTTTAGGCCAGTATTTGTTGGATTTAATGCCTCATTTGATTGGATGTTTACCCACTATTATTTTTTAAAATTTTTAGGTAGAGATCCTTTTGGAATCTCAGGAATAGATATAAAAGCCTACTTTATGGGTAAACTTAATACTAGCTGGGGAGAAACCACTAAAAAGAGGGTAGCTGCACAATTTACTCCTTCCACCAAACACACCCACAACGCCCTAGATGATGCTGTAGAACAAGCTGAGATCTTTGAAAAACTATTAATGTTTAAAGGTTGACATGAAGCTAGGACGTGATATAATTCTACTAGATGTTACGAATAATGTAACTTCCAGTAGATATTATGAATGATGATTTAATACTTAAAATTTATAGCCAGCCACATAGTGTATTTACTTTAGGTGAGTTATCCCTGCTCTTTCGAAACATACCTTACCATAATTTAAGAAGGAGGCTACATTATTTTACAGAGGTTGGGAAGATCAAAAGACTACATCAGGGAATTTATGCTAAGGAGGATTACAGCACGTATGAATTGGCTAATAAAATATATAAACCTTCATATATCAGCTTAGAAACGGTTTTAGCAAAAGGGGGAGCGGTGTTTCAATATTACGAGAGGATCTTTGCTGTTTCATATTTAACTCGGGAGATAGAGGTTGGAGATATCACTATCCAATACCGCCAGATAAAAAAAGACGTTTTGGCTAATATGAAAGGGATTGAGGAAAAGGATGGTTATTTTATAGCTACGCTAGAGAGAGCTTTTTTAGATGCTGTTTTTATTTATAAAAATTATCATTTTGACAATCTGGGATCCTTAAATTGGGACAAAGTATTTGAACTGGTATCTAAATACCACAGCAAAACATTTGAGAAAAGAGTAAAAAGTTACTATAAAGATTACCAGGAGGACTATGCTAAATAAAGACTTACACAGAGCAGTTTTAATCAATGCACTCAGCACTATCTATTCTGATTCTCAAATCCGGACTCTTCTGGGATTTAAGGGTGGAACTGCGGCGGCTTTATTTTATGAGCTTCCTAGATTTTCTGTTGATTTAGACTTTGACCTTCTGGATGAGAGTAAAAAGGAAGTGGTTTTTGAAAGACTGAAAGAGATCCTGCCCAAAGTTGGTAGGATTGATCAAGCTCAAGATAAACATTTTAATCTCTTTTTTCTGATTGACTACAAAAAAGGGGAAAGAAACCTAAAGGTAGAGATCTCTAAAAAAGCCAGCCAAGCACAGTATGTGGTAAAGAGTTATTTAGGGGTTCCCATGCTGGTTATGAAAGAAGATGACGCAGCTGCAGGAAAGTTATCAGCTTTAACCACCAGAAAAAGGTTTGCTACCCGGGATATGTTTGATATGTGGTTTATGCTGAAAGAAAGCTGGCCAATTGATGAAAGGTTTTTGAAAGAGAAGACAGGATTTACATTAAACCAAGCTCTTGAGGAAGCACAAAAACGGATCAAAGGTCTTAAGAAAACAGAATTACTGGCAGGGTTGGGAGATCTTTTGGATAACAAGCAAAAAGCTTTTGTCAAAGAAAAATTAGTTGATGAGCTTACCTTTCAACTGAAACTTCGCCAGACCTTTGAAAGGGGGAGTAAATAAGATTTCAGGAACCTCCGTATTTAAAAATGAATAGAGAAGATCAGCAGCAAGATTATCAATATTTCTTCTAAAATGGTTTGGATAGATGTCGGTCGACCTCTTCTTATTAGACCCTCGAGAATAAAAGGTCGCCGGGGGTCGTTTTAGAGGCTTAGAGGGATATCGAAATTGACGAGCAGGCTATGTGATATAATCCAAAATAATCTGCCTCTGCTTTTTTATGAATGGAGTACAAGGCGATCTAATAGACCAGTATTATAAAGGAGAAATAAGCCTTAGAAAAATTCTTGAAACTTTAGCTCCGGGTACCCCACAATTTAGCAAGAAAAGGTCACATAACCCAATTGCCTATCATAAATACACTTCTGGAGGATACTACACCTTCTACATTATGGAATATATGATCTTTGACAATGACTTTATCAGCTTCTGGGGATATGAGATAGATGTTGATCCTGGTATGGATATAAACCTTTGCTCGTGGTATAGATTGCTTGGCATGATGATGATCGTTGGTGCAAAGATGAAAAGGGACTCAGACTTTAAACCAACGTATGCATCGGATATTCCCCAGATAGGAAAGGAATGGTTGTCAAAAAGACATGATAACAAACGTGATCATCTCGCTGCAGACTATGCACGAAAGTATTATAAGGCTCAAGCTGATAATAAATTTGAGCTAATGCAAGATCTGAATACGCTTTATGAGCACCGGGGAGAAAAATTGGATCGGCAGTATTCGCGGAAAATACGAAAAAATTAGCCAGACTTTTTGAGTTTCAGTCTGAGGTAATTCAATACAAACACGCACCCGTGTTGTCTCTTTTTTTGATATGCTGATACATATGAACGATGTAGTAATTGGTAAGGGAAATTTAGCAGGAAAAGGAGTTTATGCTAACAGAAATTTCAAGAAAGGTGAAGTTGTCATTAAATACAATCTCAAGCCCTTAACCAAAGAGGAGTACAAAAACTTACCAAAGAGCGAAAAGATGTTTACTCATACACATTGGGGTCAGATAAACCTTTATTCTGAACCTGAACGTTATGTTAATCACTCATTTAACGGGAATGTCTATCCAGACTTGGTAAAACAATGTGATATTGCTCTTCGGGATATAGAAAAAGGTGAGGTGATAACAGGTGATGCTACCAAAGACGACTTTTCCTAAACAAAAAATTGGAAGTGCTTTTTGGTTTGAACTTTTAAGTTCTTAGTCCACTTCCTCCCAAATATCTGATTTTATTCCTTTAAGGTGAATTAGGATTTTGCATTATCAACACGGATTCAGCCTATTCGTATAGGATGCTTCTGAACAAAGTGAAGAACTCGAGAAGTCAGATCCGTGTTATCCAGCCTAAGCTGGATTCAAAATGAGTATAGGTATTTAAGGATTGATATTACACTTCTTCCCAAATCTCAGCTGTTGCCCCATACTTTCTGACTTCATCTTCTTGGGCAAAGCTGATGTGTATATTTTCTTTGTCCTCATCTGCAAGCAGCTTTTTAGTATATCTTTTAGTGCGGATCAAAAGATCCTTTGTCTGGCAGACAAAGAGAACCTCTGGCGGATTTTTAAAATGCTCCAGCCAGTCGCAGTTGAGAAGGAATTCAAGATAAGTCCTGATCTTTTTTCTGACCCTATACGGAGGGAGGTTAGTGTTTAAGATTTCCAAAAGGTAATAGTTCTTTTTATTGTTTTGCTCTCTTGTAAATAAAAAGTGGACAGATAGCTCAGTGAGAAAACTAAAAGGATAATAGGGGGAGTTGAGGCTAGTATAATCACTTGAAGTCGCCCAGTTAAAGACAAGGTTATTTCTGCTCTGGGCTTTTAAGTCAAGGGCGATATCTGCCAGTAGCTGGCAGTTAGCAATAAAAGTCTTGGATCTGTCACGTTCCCGGTAGAGTTTGCGCAATTGTTCCGGTTGATAGTTTCCTTGCGCTTTTAAAAACCTGATGCCATTTCGACCAAGGTAAAAGACAGCAGGCTTGGTATTTTCCCCAAACTTGTGCGCATCATATATTCTCACTAAATAGTCATTACTTACTAAATATTTTAACCAAATGTTGAGTCTTTTTTTGTCATTATGATTTAGGAATTTTTGTATTTGTGTTGTGTTTAGGAAGCGGAATTGGTATTGGAGTTTTACTATTTCCTGTTGTTTGGGTGTTTGTTTTGGCAAGTGCATGGTGTGATTTTTTTGTGTATCTGTTATTTGTATTGCAGCTTGTGGATTAACTTCTTTACCAAACCCAACCCACTCCTTTTCTTTTAAGGGTAGGTGCTACAATATTTTACAATTTTAGCTTTGAAATCAATCACTTTTAGCCCTCGCTCCTGAGGGCATTGTTTTCTACTGCCTGAACCCGTGTTTTTGACCAATTTTTCCATGTTTCTGTTGACTTTTTACCTCTATATTTTCAGAAGATTTGTCGTTTGTCTTATCTGTTTTATTCGCTGTCTCTTTCCCTTTTTCCTCTTGCTGCCCAAAGAGTCGCGCCAGTTGTTTTTCAACCATAGCTCTTGGGGTGGCATAATGCTTTCTTGAATAGGCAAGAATCTCATCCTTAACTTTACTACTCCCTTTTTGGGTAACTGGCATTGTTTCAGCTGTAAATGCATCCTCTGAAGTATCAGTCGTGACTTTCATAAAAAAGTGGTGAGGTGCAAGATTAATAATCTGACCTTTTTCCACCTCTGGTTCCATATAAGGTAGAAGAAAGGCTTCATCATCCGGTCCTCCTTTTAGGGCAAGCATGGTCGCTGAGTTACCAAGCGTTACTTTGACTATTTTGGAGCTATCAATTTGGGCAAAGTTTTGGTGGGAGATAGTAATATAAAAATGAAACTTCTTTGCTTCTGAGAACATGTCGGCAAAGTGCTCTGTTGCAAAATTCTGGAACTCATCTACATAGAGGAAAAAATCCCGTCTTTTACCTTCCGGTATTTCTACTCTTTGATAGGCAGCCAACTGAAATAGGGCAGTGATAATGGTGCCGAAAAACGCGCTCCTTTCCTCTCCAAGCTTTCCTTTGGAGACGTTGGCGATAAATATTTTCCCTTCATTCATGATTTTGGCAATATTAATGCTACTTTCTTCCTGAAGCAGTATATGCCGGGACATCTTGCCTGTTATAAACTCGCCCAGCTTATTGGTAACTGGAGAGATTACATCAGCTTGCTGCATGCTGCCATAAAGTTTAAACTCCTTTTTCCAGAACTGTTTTAGTACAGGATCTTTAATGGTTGGGATAATTTGATTCCTGTAAGAAGCATCAGTTAACAGTTTTTGTATAGTAAAAAGCGAGATATATGGTGTCGCCTCAGAAGGAGTTGGAATAAGGAGCGCAGTTAAGGTAGCACTTCGCAGGATGTGTTCAAGCCGTTGTCCCCATCTATCTTTTGGAGTAATTTTTTGAAAGACAGAAAGGAGACTAGCCGCGATCCTCTCATGCCCTTCTTCAATATCGGCAAAGGCAATACCAGGGGAGAGGATATTTAAACCCATGGGAAACTCTTTATCAGCAGGATTGAAGTAAACGACGTCTTTTCTTCTGGACTTTGGAATTAAAGCAAGAATATGCTCTGCCATATCTCCATGGGCATCAACAACAGCAACGCCTTTGCCAGCTGTGATATCTGCTAAAACCATTGGTTCAATCACACCGGTTGTTTTGCCCATACCGGTTTTCCCGACAATGTACATGTGACTTCTATGTTGTTCCTCAGTTAACCCGACTAAAGTATCCTCTCCGCCGTAAGTATTTTTGCCAACAACTACGGCAAGATGAGTTAGTGATTTTTTAAAGGAAAGAGGAGCCGGTAAATCTTGACTCTTACTTTTTATTAGTCCCTCTGTTTTTGTCGTGTCAGTATATGGAAAGTGGAATATGTCTGAGATTTCAGATGTTGACAGTATTGGATTCTGGCCGGCAAAAAGTCCTCTTGATATAGCTCTTTGTTTGAAGAGTAATAGACGCTTTTTAGAAACGAAAGAGCGTGGAAACATGGCTTTCGCCCCCAACCCCTGATACGCACTTGTGAAGGGGCCAAAGGAGGCATACAGCCCTTCCGCGCGGGCTTCTAGTTCTTCCTTATCTTTTGCAACAATTAACATTCTTATCGAAGTCTCAAAAAGGTGTTGGCCGATTTTCTCTTTTACGACTCTTTGTAGTTCTTGTTCATATGGATTTAAGAGCGCCTGTTGGTCAACTTTGGGATCAGATTGCAAAATTAGAGCTGATTTACCGTTGTCAATAATAAGAGCAGGCATTGAAAGTGCAAATTTGAATGCTTGAACAAAAGACCAAACAAAGGGTGATAGGACAAACAAGATAAAAGATGGAACGTGAAGTGTAGATCCGCTCGTAAGCAAAGGCTCAATGGGCAGGCCTCTTCTCATGTTATATTGAAGTCTTTGCATATGGCTAATCGCTTTATTGTGCGATCCTTTAAGAACTGGTGTTGTCACAATTTGGCATGAGATCAGCTCACTTGCATCAAGCTTAGTCATTGCACCTGTAAGATACGAGATTGAATCGTGTTCAGAGAGTGCCTTCAGGCTTTGCAGGGGCAAGACAAAATCCGAGGAAAGTGCAAACTCAACTACTCCCACACGCTCTGACCCCTTTTCTGTTTCTGTATTTATCGCCGATACATTTGTTAAATAGTCTTCGATGTCCTTAATTTTAAGGCCCGGAAGGAATGATAAAAGACTGCGTTTAATAATATCGGCACTTTTAGCGGGTGTAGCCAAAATAAATCTTATGCCCTCATTTTTTGATGCCACGATCTCAAGTGAATATTCTTTGCCTTGGCCAATCATGCTTCCTAAAAATCCATCAATTCTACGTGCTAGCGTATGAAGAAGTGTATACAGTTGCTCTGTGGCATAAGCAGATTTACTTGTGTCTGACGGAAATGTTAGCTCCAAGTATTTCTTTTCACTAGTATTTTTTGCAAATCTTTTAAGAATGAGCGGTATCGCTACTTTTGTAGTTTTCAATATCATTTTAATAGCAAAATACAAAAGAGTGAGGGTAATGATTGGACCTGCTAACACAATGACAGTTAACACTATTGGTGAAAGGTGAGGCAGTGGGAAATGTGAGAAGAAATTATATATTGCAAGACGCCACCCAATAGAGAGAGGGAGAAACATTATTAACAGCAGAGGTCCTTGAGCAGTCGACATTGCATGGGCTTGTATTTGATGCAAAAGTTGTAATTGCTGAATATCAGTTGCAGATTTTGCGACAGGTGATGGAAGCGGTGTGCCGTTCATTGCCTTATATGTTTAGGCAGAGGCAGTTTTAGATAAAAGTAGATCGGAATATATCAGACTATTCCTATAAATTCAAGGGGTGCATTCGCAGTGGACTGATGAGTGAGCACTGTTTAGAACAGAAGGATTAGTTAATTGTATTAATCTAAACTTGACATTGAAGTAGATAGCAACGGAAAAAGTTTTAGCCATTAATTAGTTGATAATATTTTGACCATTGGCCTTTGAGATTCTATGATTTAAGTGTAGATGGCGGTGCACAAAAGTTTTCAACAACTGAACAAACCTTTTGATTTCAAGAGCTTTAAAGACTACGAGCTTGCTGAAAACCTTAAAATTTGAGCGGTGATTTCTCAGAATTGTGCTTAATCGGGTGACAAAATAACAGTGATACGAAAGTGCTGTCCTATCAGGTGTTTAGATTAATTACAGCAAAATTTGAACCTAATAGGTTTTCAGCAACCTTAAGACTACGTATATTTGACTTAATACATGCCAACATTGATACTTAAATTATAACCACTCTAGTTGCCTTGATGGAAAAAATTGCTCAATACCCTCATAGATTGGCCGCGTTTATGGCGCTGGCTGTTTTGTTTTCTGTTGTTCCTCTTTCTGCAGTTGTTGTTTATGAAACCATTATTATTGGCCGTTCACAATCGAGCGCTGCCAACCCTTCAATAGATATTACGGCTGGGGCTGTTCAGACAGTCTACCAAAATGGAGTGCCTCACACGGATTCCAAAGGCAATTTAAGAACAACATTTGGGCCTGATTCATTTTTCCCCAACGGCATATATTATCCTAGCAGCGGTTCGCTTGCTTCCATTGGTAATGCCGGCTTTAATAGTGTCATTTTAACCAGCAGCCAAGACCCCAATACTTTTTTATCCGAGGCAAGTACAAGCGGTGTAAAGCTTATTCCAAACGTGCAGGATAGCGGTCACTGTCAAGGTGTGCCTTCTTCTCCGGTAAGGCTGCCACAATACTTACTAGGGTTAAAATCTAACCCAAATGTTTTTGCCTGGCATCTTTGGGATGATTCGCTAGTTTGTCATTCGGTTGCCGCAAATACGAGTCTGACAGTAGGTGTTGGTCCTGACCCCACCCCAACATATAATTTTCTGACAAATGAAGTTTCAACATATCAGCCACAGACAACACAGCCCTTTTTCCAAGCAGATTCCGGGCCGTTTAACAGTAGCTGGATTAGTTGGTGGAACAAATTTTCGCAAATCGGTAATGCGACTGTTCACTATAATTATCCGGTAACTACGACCTTTTTAGCCAGTTCTGGTAGCACTCGTATTGCCGCTAATCCTTCATTAACAGACAAGATAGCTGGCCGTCTCAGCTTGCTGATTAGTAGCATCAGTTCTATTTTTAATTCAACTGCCAATAAATTTAAAGTGGGTAGGGTCTATGCAGCCACCAGTCCCAGCTTAACTTTTAACTGGGGACAACCAACAGGCTACGCAGAGTTCTCAGACGGCAGTAAGTCTTCTAACTGTTCAGGTACAGGGGCTTCTTGCAGCACACCTAGTTTTACATATTGGCCGGGTTCAAATATTCTTTACAACGTGCGCGTAAATGGTGCTGGCGGTCCTATTTTGAAAACCAGTAATGTAACAGCGGATAGCAATGGGCAAGCCCAAGCAACTTGGAGTTGGCGATACGAAGTTATACTGTATCAGGCCAGTACAATTATCCAAGATGATAAATCTTATACTGGTACCAATATTACGTATGACTCTACTAAAAATCTTTTGCCAAACACTGATTATCTGATTAAAGTTTGTGCTCCGGATTGTTCAAGCGGTGTCGTTTGGTTTACCACAACTCAAACTACCCCAACCCCATCCGTTAGTCCAAGTGTTAGCCCAACCCCCACAGCTGCGAGTTGCAGTTACAGCTTTTCTCCAAATAGTGTTGCGGCGGGTGGAACAGTAGTTGTTAGCATTGCCACAGGCACAGCCAGCGACACATTTCTGGCCAGTATAAATCCAGGTGGAGCGAGCGGTACGAGACTAGGTACTGGCAATATAAGCTTGACGGCGCCGATGACTGCCGGCAGTTATACCGTGGCTGCAAGGGACGATACCACTAAGACCCTTTGTTCAACAGCCAATCCTAACCTTACCGTTAGTAGTCAAAAACAATATGTTTACTGGGTTCATATTAGCGGGCAACTTGATAGTAGTTGTTGTTTGGAGGTTAACCCTTCAGCTCCGACAACATCGACAAATTATACATTCACTCTAAATACAGTACCCGATTCGCGTGGCTATCAAGGAGTAGTTTGTTCTCCCGATTGCAATAGTCCGGTTGTGTGGTCGGGCGCCGTGACTTTTGCGCCAAATCAGCAGGGAGGAAAAGTGAATCTTACCCCAAGCGGTTCCACGACCCCGCCCTCCACTGCGCCGCACGGTTCTTTTAAAGGAATAGCTGATTTAGCGGCAAGCCAATCTGCAGCGGTCAATTTTAGTAAACCTTCCTGGTTTGTGCTGCAAGATTGGGCTGGGTCATTCTTCGGAACTAACTGGCGTTTTCCGACTAAGCAAGAGGCACGGTCAATGGCTTATACGACGATTATTCATGGAGCAACTGGTCTTTTTCACTTCGCCTGGGATAGTGCTATCATAAGAGCTGACTGCACTCAGGGCGTAGTTGGTATTAGTCCCAATACCCAAACATCATATTCAGGTACATGCCTTACGGCTGATAGTACACAAGTTACAGGGAGCAAAAACCTTTGGAGCGCACTTGATGCTTCGCAGAACGGCATAAACCGTGAGATACTTTCGCTTTCGCCTATTTTGCTTTCGCCAACAGTAAGCGACAGCTATAAAGTTTATGTGGATCAAACGCCGATTTCGACAGCGCCAATCAGGACGATGCTTAAAAAATACAATGGTCAGTACTACCTCTTGGCTGTTAATATCGACAATGCGACGATTGCGACAAATTTCCAGTTCCCAGGCAAGAATTTTTCCAATGCAGAGGTGATGTTTGAAGGCAGAAACGCTGTGCTTGTTTCGGGTAACAGTATAACGGAGACTTTTGGACCATTTGACGTTAATGTTTACAAGTTAACAACAACTACGACGATCAGTCCTTTGGTGGTTTCCAGTAGGCAGATTTGTTCACTTTTGGGCCAAAATCAAACAAATGTTGGCATTGGTGGCCAAGATGGGGGAACGAGTTTAAAAATTGGCAATGAATCTTTTTGGACTTTTGGTGACAGTTTAAACCTGAATAAAGGACTCTTTTTGCCAAACAGCATTGCCAGGACGAGTGCTACGGACGCCAGCGGTTGCATCCCTCTAACCAGTAAAGCAAGCGGTACAGTTGCAACAGCGCTTCTTAATAAACAACCAGATGAATTATTTGTTTGGCCAGACGGTATGGTTAGCCTGGATAACAGCAATGGCTATTTTTACTACATGTCCGTTAGAGCATGTAAACTACCTGAGGCCTGCACGTTTAATAGCCTCGGTGGATCATGGAAAGTACGCGGCATTGGCCTGGCCAAGTTTGACGCAGCTACTGAGACAGCTCAGAGAATTGGTAATTGTTCGCCTGTGACCAACTGTCTGTTTTGGCAGGAAACAGACGGCAGTGGAATTCAGATTGCGGGTGCAACAGCAACGGTTGACTCAAATTATGTCTATGTTTTCTTAAACGAAAGTCCGGACGGAGTTAATCAGGTGGCTGCGCGCCTTTCCAGGGTACCTGTTGGTCAAATAGAAAATAAAACTGCTTATCAATACTGGGACGGAACAAATTGGGTAGGAGTACTTAGAGACTCAAATAGAATAATGAGTTTCCCTGGAAATTTTAACGGTGTTTCAGTTGCCTATAACCAGTTTTTGGGCAAATGGGTAGCCATTTACACGACTAATGACTTCTCGGCAGTGGCAGCTAAAATGGCAAGCTCAATAAATGGACCTTGGAGTTCGGATGATGCTATTCTTGTCGACTGCAAATCCGTATTTCCGACTGCTGTCGGGCTAAAATGTTATTTTGGCAGACAACACCCCGAATTTATAAGTAACAGTGGCGCGACAAATTACGTGACATACTCTAATACGAGCACATATCAAGTTTGGTTACACCAAATTAACTTTCAGGCTACAGCTTTACCATCGCCAACACCAACACCAAGCCCGACGCCATTGGTTGATTCTGATCATGATGGTTTTCCTGATACTGTAGAACAATATATGGGCACTGATCCAACAAAAGCTTGCAGTTTGCCTGGCAATATCAATGCC